>RCNI01001145.1_pt1 | contig 14845 bp, 11 predicted proteins | sample 2041151 | NCBI WGS metagenome assembly RCNI01 (sample SAMN09708214, study PRJNA481090) | feces metagenome | isolation source: feces | place: Antarctica: Albino Rookery | reverse complement strand
CATGTTTATCCTTCTGGCAATTTTCATTCCCATTACCGCCCTTTCTCTGGCGGACGGTCTGAATATCAGCTACATGGAGGGCCTCAGAAAGTCTTCCTTCGATGTGGTATCGGCGCTTTCTACTTCCGGCTACTCCACCATGAGCTATGCCCAATGGCCTCACTTTGCCATCGGTGTTCTGATCCTTATGATGATCATCGGCGGCGGCATCGGCTCCACAGCCGGTGGTATCAAAATCTCCAGAGTGTATTTGATGCTTCGGCTTGCGGCTACCAATATTAGAAAGAAGCTGTCTCCCTCCCGCAGCATTGAGGCTCCGCATTATGTAAAGGCACAGGGAAAAGCACCCATCGACAAAGAACTGGCAGAGGACACAACAGGATTTGTCATGTGTTATCTGGTAATTTACATCATCGGATCTCTGCTGCTGACAGTAACAGCCAATTGTACCCTTACGGAGGCTATGTTCGACTTTGCTTCCTCCATCAGCACCGTAGGCCTGTCCATCGGCATTACCAATCCGCTTACCAATGATGCCACCTTGATCGTGGAAATGATTGGTATGCTTTTGGGCCGACTGGAAATCTTTATTGTACTGATCGGTATTTCTTCCGGTTTTGGCATTATCAAGGATTTCTTCAAAAGAAAAACGGCAAAGTAAAATCCGGTAAAATTCAAGGCACTGTTTTCATGTGAGCCTGCATGAAAACGGTGCCTTTTCATATTTTGTCAGGTGCTTTTTGCGACACAGCATTTTTGTCCACTTCTCATACGCTTTTTGTCTTGCTTCCGGCAGGTCAGTCGACTAAAATTCATGTGAGCTCAAGTGGAAGGGAGTTCTGATTATGCGATCAAACCGAAAACGCATTGATTATCTGAAGAATTTTGGCTTTGCCGGTGAAACGACTATTGTTGCTCCTGGTATTAATGGTAAGATGGATGAAGTCCGTTCCGCTTATGGACTATTGAATTTGAAACAAGTTGATTCCGCCATTGAGGCTCGTCATAAAGTTGCCGTTCAATATCGTGATGCTTTGAAAGATATCCCCGGTATCCGTTTCATGGAGGATATGCCCGGTGTCCGTCACAACTATTCTTATTTTCCTATTTTTATAAATGCTGAGGAATATGGTCTGACCCGTGATGAGCTTTACTTTAAGTTGAAAGAGAATGACGTACTCGGCAGAAGGTATTTTTATCCGTTAATAAGTGAGTTTTCCACTTATCGTGGACTGGAATCCGCTAAAAGGGAGAACTTACCAATAGCAGTGAAAATAGCAGATAGTGTGATATGTCTGCCGATGTATCACAATTTGAAGGAAGAAGACATAACTCGTGTAATTGAACTAATTATAAGATGATGGAGAAACAAAAGAAACTAATGTTGCTGGGTGGTTTACGTTATCTTCTACCTGTGATAGAGGCAGCTCATGATTTGGGCTATTATGTGATTACATGTGACTATTTACCTAATAATATCGCCCATAAATATTCAGATGAATACTGTAATGTAAGTATAATAGATAAAGAAGCTGTTTTGGCCTTGGCTAAAAATCTTCAGATAGACGGGATTATGTCATTTGCGGTTGATCCTGGAGTTGTGACCGCCGCTTATGTTCAGGAACAAATGGGCTTACCAGGAAGTCCTTATAAATCTGTTTGTATTCTTCAGAATAAAGACCTTTTTCGTAGTTTTCTGAAAGAACATGGTTTTAATGTTCCCAAATCAAAGGGCTATGATAATGGTATGGATGCGTTTGAAGATATGAATTCAAATTATTATTCTTTACCTGTAAAGTATTTTACACCTGAAGTAAATATTCTTTGATCCATATTACCATAATGATTATTTATATGGACGCTGCTGCCTGTTCTTTCACTATGTCCCATTTTACCCATTGCCCTGCCGCATGGAGAACATATACCTTCTATTGCCATATCTGAACCGTTAGGGTTAAAAGGCGATTCCATTGTAATATTGCCCTCTAAATCTGTATATTGAAATACTACCTGACCCTTTTCAAAAAGCTGATTAAGTAATTTTTCAGAGGCACTAAACCTGCCTTCACCGTGTGATACAGGAACAATATCTATTTCCCCTATATTACGTTCATTCATCCATGGGGAATTAAGTGATGACACACGAGTATGCACCATTTGTGATACGTGTCTGCCTATTTTATTAAAAGATAAAGTAGCATCATTTTCAGTTAAATCACAAATATGGCCGTATGTTAATATACCTGTTTTAATAAGTGCCTGAAAACCGTTACATATACCTAATATTAAACCATCTCTTTTATTAATTAAATCATCAACCGCCTGTCTTACTTTACTGTTTTTTAATACAGATACATAAAACTTGCCTGACCCTTCAGGTTCATCACCTGCACTAAAACCACCAGGAAGAACTAAAATCTGTGATTTATTAATAATATCTGCAAATTCGTTACAGGATTCCACAGCTTCTTCTGTATTCTGATTTCTAAAAATAAATGGTGTTACTTCTTTACTGCCTGCAAGTTCAAAAATACGTTTTGTATCGTATTCACAGTTGGTGCCAGGTAATGCAAGCACAGCAACAGATGGCTGCACACCTATATTTGCACATTTTAAACTGCTTCTTTTATTATAATCTCTAGGTTTTATAATCTCAGCTTTTTCATTTGTTTTGCTAGGGAAAATATGCTCTAATGGCTCCTGCCATATAGACAAGGCATCTTTTAACTGAATTTTTTCATTGTTATAAGATAACACTTGTTCCTGACTTATTTCTGCTATTTCCCTGATATTTTTTACACCTTTAATATCATAACCTTTTTTAGTCTGTATAATAAATGAACCGTAATATGGAAAAGTTAATTCTTCCATGGATAAGTTTTTAATACTTAAACCTGTCATATTACCAAAAGCCATTTTTGAAAGGCCCTCAATTATACCGCCGCCTGTTACTGCATAAATGGCTGTTACTGTTTTATCCTGTATTAATTTTTCAAGAATATTTAAGTTTTCTTTAAACTCTGTTATATCTATTAAATCATCATCACTTAAAGAAGTTTTAAGTAAATATACACTGCCTGCATTGTTCTCTAACTGATTTGTTACAATATTTGATGTATTAGATGGTGCTACTGCAAAAGAGATTAATGTAGGGGGAACATTTATTTCCCTGCCTGTATCACTGTCTTTAAAAGTGCCTGACATACTGTCTTTACCGCCGATTGCTGCAATACCTAAATCAACCTGTGCTTTAAGTGCGCCTAAAAGTGCAGATACAGGTTTTCCCCACCTTATTTTATCATGGGAAAGACGTTCAAAATATTCCTGAAAAGAAAGACGAATATCTTTAAGACTGCCGCCTGCTGCTGCTATTTTAGATACTGATTCCACCACTGCAAAATAAGCACCATGAAAAGGACTCCATTCCATAATAAACGGGTTGTATCCTGATGACATAATAGATACAGTTGTAGTATCACCATGTAATACAGGTATTTTTGCTGTCATACTCTGGGATGGTGTATTACCTGTTTTACCGCCAAAAGGAGTTGTAACACTTGATGCACCTATAGTGGAATCAAACATTTCCACAAGCCCTTTTTGAGAACAAATATTTATATCTGAAAGTGTATTATTTAATAGCTCTTTAAAAGAAGTATATTTTTTATTAGATATATAATCTGTTTTTTTAGGGGATATAATAAAAGCCGATTCGTATCTTTTTGCACCTGCACTGTCTAAAAATTCTCTTGATATATCTACAATTAACCTGCCGTTATGGTGCATCTGCAGCCTTTTCGTATCAGTAACTTTTGCAACTAGTGCAGATTCCAGGTTTTCTTTTTTACACTCTTTTATAAATGCATGGTAATCATTTTCATCAATAACTACTGCCATACGTTCCTGAGATTCTGAAAGTGCTATTTCTGTGCCTGTTAGACCTTCGTATTTTTTAGGCACTTTATTTAAATCTATATCTAAACCGTCAGCTAATTCGCCTATTGCTACACCTACACCGCCTGCACCAAAATCGTTACATTTTTTTATCATTTTAGATACTTTTTCATTTCTAAAAAGACGCTGTATTTTATGTTCTTCAGGTGCGTTACCTTTTTGCACTTCTGCGCCGCATATTTCAATAGATAAAGCATCATGCTCTTTTGATGAACCTGTTGCCCCACCTACACCATCTCTGCCTGTTCTTCCACCTATTAATATAATTAAATCACCATTTTTAGGTGTTTCACGTCTTACACTGCTTTTAGGGCATGCACCTATTACAGCACCTGTTTCCATACGTTTTGCTTGAAAACCATCATGATAAAATTCCTGCACGTAACCTGTTGTAAGCCCTATTTGGTTACCATAAGATGAAAAACCTTTTGCAGCATCCTGCACTATTTTTCTCTGACTTAATTTTTTACCTTTTAAATAATCTTCAACTGGTTTTCTAGGGTCAGCACTGCCTGTTATACGCATGGATTGATAAACGTATGCTCTGCCTGAAAGCGGGTCTCTTATTGCACCACCTACACATGTGGCAGCACCGCCAAAGGGTTCTATTTCTGTTGGGTGGTTATGAGTTTCATTTTTAAACTGTAAAAGCCAGTCTTCTTTTTTACCGTTTATATCTACTTCTATTTCAATGGAACAAGCGTTATTTTCTTCGCTTTCTTCCAAATTATTTAAAAGCCCTTTTACTTTTGCATCTTTTGCACCGATTACTGCCATATCCATTAAACATACAGGCTTATTATCTATTTTATTTCCGTATAAATTTTCACGCATATTTTTATACATTAATAAAGTATTATTAAAAAGCTCACTGTATCTGCCTTCTTCAATGGATATATCTTCTAAAATAGTATTAAAGGTGGTATGCCTGCAGTGGTCAGACCAGTATGTATCTAAAAGCCTTAATTCTGTTTCTGTAGGGTTGCGTTTTTCGTCCTGCTTAAAATATGTTTGAGAATAGAGTATATCATCTATATTCATAGCAAGCCCCATACTATTTATTAATTCAGAGAGCTGCTTTTTATCCATATTTATAAAATTATCTATTATTTTTGTATCTTCAGGCTCTAAAACTGTCATAGCAAGGGTGGAATATTTTACTTCTTCTGCTATTCTCTGATCCACATTATTAACAATTACACTTGTGATTTTTTTAACATCATCTTCTGTTATATTACCTGAAAAAACGTATGTTTTAGCACAACGCACTATTATATTTTCAGCACCTGTAATTACTTTTATACACTGCTGTGCACTATCTGCCCGCTGATCATATTGACCAGGCTGATACTCTACAGAAAAATAGGCAGCATTATTACTAAACGGATATTCTTCTAAATAAACATCATCTACCATTGGTTCTGAAAAAACAGTATGAATAGTTTCCTGTAACTGACTGTCTGTTAAACCTTCCACATCATACCTGTTTAAAATAACAAGGTCAGATATGTTTTTTAACATTTCATCATGCACTAAAGTATGTAACAGCTTTTCAGCCTCTACTGCATGCTCTTTCCTTTTAGTAACATAAATACGTTTAACAGCCATATAATATACTCCTGTAATAATATGTGATAAAAAATGTAATTATAATGATTTTTTATTTTTTTTCAAATAAAATTTAATGAAATTATAAGAAATATGCGAAATTATATATATTTTATTTTTGGACTTTAAAAAACATGGTGATTTGTGCAAAATCTTCCCTATCTTCAATAACAGCATCAAATTTCATTTTGCTGATATAATCATATGCTAATTTCTCAATATCTGTGCTGGTGCGGGATACAAATGTAATATTATATGTATTACCTGCTTTATCTATATTAAATTTGATAGTTACAGATGTATCGTTTGTTAAAGCAAATACAGGGTCTGCAGGCACATATAATACTTTTCTATTGCCTGTTGGTGCTATATCAAAATTATAAAGATTAGTTTTCATCTCTTTCTTTTGGACTTCTGCCTCTGTTTGCACAGCTTTTGATAATTCCTGCTCTGATGATTTCATACCGCCTGCACTGTTTTGGTTAGATGCACTTTTTAAAGCTGAAAGCTCCTTAGCAATATCAATACTTTTTTTATTCTCCACCATTTCGTTTTTTATTTCAGGTTTTGGAATATCAGGTATTTTGATTTCAGGTGTTTCTATATTTTCAGTTAAAGGCACATTAATATCAGGCAGCACCAGCGGATCATCAGCACCTTTTGGTTTAAAAGGTTTTTCAACCTGTTTTGATTCCTGATTTTCTGCGTGCTGCTTATTCTGCATATCGGTTTTATTAACTTTATTATCAATTTGTTCTACCTGATTATTTTTGCTTACACTTTCACTGTTATCCTTAACTGTCTCTTTTTTAACAACTTCCTGCTTTTTTACAGGCTCAACTTTTTTAGGCCTTTTTTTAGGTGCAGGTTTTTCTTTCTTCTGAACTTCTTCCTTTGTTATATCTACAACAGTTATGGGTATAATCTCCTGCTTTTTCATTTGTTTATCAGGAAATGGTAAAAGCAGGATCAACATATGTATTGCAACAGATAATGATATAACAGCTAATATCTTCACGATATATATTATTCCTTAGTTGCTATTGCAAATTTAGTATAGTCAACACTTTTTGCTTTATCTATAACAAATACTACTTTACCATGCATAGCTTTTTCATCTGCCTCTATAATAACAGTTGCTTCCGGGTTTACTTCTTTTAATGCCAAAAGCTTATCCGCAAGGTCAGCATCCAAACATGGTTCGCCGTCAATAAATAATTCACCTTTGCTGTTTACAGCTACTCGAATATTCTTTTTATTTTCTACAGCCTCACCTTTTGCTTTAGGTAAATCCATTTTTATAGAAGATGGTGTAACAAATGATGTAGTTACTGCAAAAAATATTAATAAGATAAATACAATATCTATTAATGGTGTAATATTTATAATTATATTTGTATCTCTTTTTGTATCACGAAAACGCATAATTCAACCGTTTTATTTTTCTTCTTTAAATAATAAGTTCATTACTTCAGAAGCTGATTTTTCTAAAGCACTGCCTATAGAATCAGCTTTTGCTCTTGCTATAAAATAAAATATTTGGGCAGGAATAGCAACCACAAGCCCTGCGGCAGTAGTAAGCAGTGCTTCTGCAATGCCTGACGATAAGGCTTCTGCATTGCCTGTGCCTTGTAATGCAATAACATCAAATATTTTAATCATACCTAAAACTGTCCCTAAAAGACCTAATAATGGTGCAATAGCTACTATTGTCTGTAATGAGGGAAGATATTTATCCAGCTTTGAACTTTCACTTCTGCCTGATTCTTCTGCCACTTCTAAAAGCCTTGATAATGGCAGGTCAGTATTTGCAATAATATTTTCTGATATTCTTGCAAGCGAAGAATTATTATTTTTACAGACAGCTAATGCCTCAGTCATATTTTTCTTTTTTAACAAGTCTTTTAACTGGCTGTCAAATGCTTTTGGCACAAATTTCTCCTTACGAAGTGCTATAAGTCTTTCAATAAATACAGCTAATGATATTACAGAAAGTAATATAATCGGATACATTGTAATACCACCTTTCTGCACTAATTCCCACATAAAAACCTCCTTAGATTATTTTCTACTAATATTTACCTTTTTATTAGTTGTGGATTTTTCATTTTTTATGTTATATTTGTTTAACATTTTTTCTATAACTGCTAACTCTTTAGTTTTCTTACGTTTTGTATATGCTGCTTTTGCACCTATTAAGTTTTTCTGTGCATATTTTTCTTCAGGAAATAAATAATATCCACGCATAAAATCAACAGCTGCATCTTCTGTTTTACCTTTTTCAAACTTATGTTTACCCATTCGCCAGTATACTGCAGAACGAACAGAAGGTATGGAAGTATAAGCTAAATCAGTAAAATAATCTTTATGGTTTTCAAACTGTTTACCGTTAGATAACTCAATAAACCTTATGATACCTTTTTCCCATATTTTTGGTGTAGAAGTTTTTAAGGCTTCTGCCGCCCAAAATACATCTTCTGCATTATTACTCATTAAAGCAACTCTGCTGTATGCTGGTTTTGAAAACCGTTTACTTGATTTAGCAAGTTCTTTATATGCAGACATAGCCTTGTTTTTATCAATAGATTCTAAACATTCAGCTTTCATAAATAAAGCATCTTCTGCCTGTGTGCCACCTTTTGCAATAATCTTATCAGCATCTGCCACACAGTTATCAAACCTGCCTGTAAAACGAAATAATTTCGCACGGGTTTCTAATACATTTTGATAATACCCAGATTCAGGGTAGTTATCCATAAAATAGTTTACATAACCTATTGATGTATTAGTTGATTTAACATCTAGTGCATATGCTGCAAAATCAGCAACCAGCATATCTTTTTTATTAAAATCTGCACTTTTTTCAATATAGCTTAATTTATCATCAACAAAATGTTTTCCTTTCTTTTCTTTTTTAGCTATTTCAAAAAGCCCGAATAATGATTCATATAAATAATTACCAGATACTATTAATTCATTATAATCCTTTTTAGCATCTTTAGTTCTATTATATGCTGCTAAAAGTTTGGCCCTTTCCAGCTTAAATTCAGGGGTAATATTTTTTAGCCCCTCCATATAATCAAGTGCTTTTTTACCCTGACCTGCTAAAATCAACTGCTGTATACCGTTAGAAAAAATACGAATATCTCTTTTATTTCTTTTCATAATTTTTTCTGCTTCTAATATACGTTTCTCTTTAAAATAACACATCATTAATAAAAATTGAGAATCTTTAGTTGATTTTTTTATTTTAGTAAGCTCACTTAATGCTGATTTATATTTTTTGTTATTATAGTATATATTAGCTTTTATAAGCCTTGACCTGTCATCAGTTCTATTTTTAACGTAACTTAATGCTTTATCTTCATCATTTAAAGCAAGGTATAAGTCCCCTTTTAATATGTTACAGTATGATGTATTACAGTCATCTACTAATATAATTGCATCATCATATTTTTCTTTTAAATAATAAATCTGAGCAAGCATAAATTTTGCTATCATTAATTTATCATGGTCTGAACCTTTAGCAATAAACTTTTTAAAATTATACTCTGACCTGTTAAGATCTAATTTTAAACTTGCCATACCTTGATAAAATGCAGCAGAATTCATAAGTGATTTATTAAAACCTATTAATGAAAAATAAAGCATAGCATTAGCATAATCTTTCTTTTCAAAATATTTTATACCAGTATAATAATGAACGTAATCGTTATTAGCCCTATCTTTAAACCTAAAACTTTGTAAAAAATCAGGTGTAAGATATGCAAACTTTTCACCTACTGCAAAAAATAAAAGTGAAAGTTTTTCGTTATCTCCTTTTATTTCATTTACTTTTCCTGCTGCTTTTTGCAGCCTGCCTTCTGCAATATCTAGTTTTGCATTAAGTAAATAATAAACGTCATCTTTTGGTAATTTTTTCAAGTAACTTTTTGCTTTTTCCAGCTTATTACTCATTATAAGGCTGTCTGTTAAAACAGGCAGTATGGCAGGGTCTTTTGTGCTGTCTGCTGCCTTTTCCAGCTTATCGTATTTCTTTAGAAAATAATAGCTAATAATACGCATATTCTTATACTGACTATTTTCTTTTTCTGCAACAGGGTGGTTGTTTAAAACCTGTATTATATCTTCATATCTATTTTTACTGTATAAATATTCTATCCATTTTGAAAGGCTGTAATTTGTGAAAGTTATGTTTTTTGCAACAGCTTCTTCCATTATGCTGTATTTTCTTAATTCTGAACTTATTAAAAATAAAGCATCCTGTGCTAATAAAGAATATTCATTTTTATCATCAAGCACATCTAATAAAACTTTAACAGCTTCCTTTTGGCTGCCTGTATAAAATAAACTCATACCATATATAAAACGGGTTTCAGAATCGTAATCGCTGGCACGAAGTTTTTTCTCAAACCGTTCGTAAAAAGCTACAGTATCAATATATGCTTTATTTACAAATGCTTTTACAACATTATTACGCAATGCCTTATTACCTACAAAAAAGGATGTAAACCTTGCAGTATTAGGGTCTTTATAAATATTACCCGGTTCATCAGCCACATAATCTTTTTTATCGCCGCCCTCTAATTCCTGTTTACGCACCTTTAAGTATATATCCATTTGTGTGGGCATACTGAAATTAAACTGTATCATAGTATAGCTTGGACGGACTCTGAAATTACTTATTTCCTGCCCGGTAAAAGAATAATTTGGAACAGTTATCTGCCCAAAAGCAGCAGGTATTAATATATTAAATAATAAAAAAACAACTGCAAGCCGCTTTATAATCACCAGATTTCTCCTATTTTGTTCAGTTCTTCAAGTGCTTTATAATCTGTCCTGTCCATAAGTAGTGGCGTAATAGATATAAAACTCTCACTTAATGCACCATCATCGGTGGTTTTATCTATATGCTGCGGTTTTCTAAAATCAGAAAGCCAGTAATAGTTTCTACCAAAAGGGTCAAGCCCTTTATCATAATTACTAAGATAAGAATACTGGGACGCACGAGTCCATTTTACACCTTTAATATCTTTGCGTAAAAGCGGTGGTATATTAATATTGTATAGCAGACAGTCTTTAGGCAGTAAGTTAGTATAACCCATAAAATCTTTCATAAATTCTGCACTTGTGCTGTAATCTTGATAATCATAACCTGTCAGGCTTACTGCAAAAGATACTATACCATGAACAGCACCTTCTGCTGCTGCACCTACTGTGCCTGAATAATGCAGATTACAGGCATTATTCGGCCCCCTGTTTATGCCTGATATAACAAAATCAGGCTGTTTTTTACATATATGAGATAAAGCCAGCTTTATACAGTCAGCCGGGCTGCCTGTAACACCGTATCCCAAAAATTCATTATTTCTAACCACTTCGTTAATTTGTAGTGGTGTATGTATAGTTAAAGACTGGCTGGCACCACTTCTTTCATACATAGGGGCAACAACCGTTACTTCCGCAATACTTTTTAATGCTTTTGCAAGGCTTTGAATACCATCTGCTTCTATACCATCGTCATTACTAATAAGTATATTCATATACTCTCCATTCTACACTATACCACTATTTATTTCATTTTGCAAATTATTATTAATTTTTTTCTTTTAATAAACCATATTTACTTAATTCTTCATGTGAAAAAGGTGTTACAGTAATGGTTTTAAACCTTTTATATATTACAAACCCTGCAGGTGTATTTTTTGGTTTTGTTACATATTTCTTATATGTATAGTCAATATCTATTAAGTTTTCATCACTGTATTTAGAATATGCTGCTACTGATTTTGCAGCAAATAATATTATATCATCACTTAACTCTGTGCCATGCAGACGTATTATGCCGTGGGCAGAGGGTATATTTCTTGCATGAAACCATATATCATCACTTAATGCAAATTTAAAAACTAGTTCATGGTTAGATGCAGAATTTTTCCCTATGTATAATGTAAAATCATCACTTTTATATTCTAAAAATGGTTTTAATGGCTCTTTCTTTTGTTTTTTATTTTTTGATTTACTTTCTTCGTCTATTATTTTTTCAAAATCAGCAAGTTCTTCTTCTGATAAAGTATCAGCATAATAAATCTGTTCTTCTGAAAAAAGTGAAAGCTGTAAAGCATCCTGCAGCCTTTCTTCTATTAAAGGTATTGATTTTTTAAGCCTTGCAGATTTTTTAAAAAGTTTTTCACTTTTTTCTTTTAAGTTATCATTATGTTCCACATTGTATTCTATATGGGAAACACCATTTTCTGTATATTCATCAAAAATATAACTGCCTGCACCTTTTACTTTATATAGATTATTTTTAATAAGCTCTGCTTCTTTTAAAAATTCATTATAATTTTTTGCAGTATTTAGTTCCTGCTCTAATTTTGCTGCAAGCTCTAAATATTTATCTCGTTTACTGCTGTATAATTTTTTTATTTTACGTGCAGTATCTTTTGATTCCACCTTATTTTCTTTTACGCAAAAATAATCACCTAGCTGTTCATATGATATTACTGTAGAGTTTTCTATATAAAATGGTATCACTTTACCTTTTTCATCTATATAAAATTTATCATTTTCAAGTTCATTTAATATATATGTGCATACACCACCAAAATCGTATTGGGCAAGCATATTATCTGCATATTTTGCAGTAACAGGATAAAAGCCTGATAATTCATTAAAAGACTTTGCACCATCATATTTTAAAAGGCTGTATTTTTTATTTGCTTTTGGAAGGCTGTATTTACCCCCTGCTCCTATATTTCTATCAGCATCAATAGTTCTTGATGATAAAGAATAAAGTATTGTATCATCACTTGATAACAAAAAGAAATTAGCATAATTACCTGCAGGCTCTAATATTAGTTTATATTCTAATATTCTGCCGCTTGGTTTTCTTTTTTTCAAAAGAATATAACATGCTCTTTCATAGGAATAAGAATTAATATCTACCACCAAAGCACCATGGATTGCAGAAATCGCCCCCGGGCTTTCTCCTAATATATTATTAGCAGGTTTTAAAACAGGCGGTGCAGGGCTTGCCCTGTATTCAAAATTTAAGGCACCGTTATTATAAAAAGAAAAAAATACACTGCCATTATATATTGTTATAGTATTTAACTTAGAACCTGTTAATTTTTTCTTTAATATATTTATTATCTATTATATTTGATGATGTTTTTATTGATTCAACTATAGGAATTCCACTCTTTATCATTAAATATAAATTTCTTGAAAATGTCGCAGTTACAAACATCATATAATATTTGTTTATTATTGGTAATTTGCATTTTATTTTATCCAATTGTTCTCTAAAACCTTCATTATTTTTTATAGATATGTATAATAGAATTGGTATTGTAATTACAATTGGCAGTAAAATATTCATATATTTTCTTATAAAAAGCATTGTTTTTATTACTATATAACTGAAAAGAGGTGGAGTTATATTATTACTTTCAAAAACAAATGCAAAATTTGGAATTACCTCATACATTATGAAAATTAATGATACTGTCATCATAATTAATAATATTATTGGATATATCATAACTGATTTCAATTTTGATTTAAGTTTATAATCTCTTTCATAATATCTTGACATATCATCCATCACTATACTTAATTTCCCTGAATTTTCTCCACAAGCAATCATATTATAAAAAAACTCACTAAATAAGTTGCTTGTTCTAAATGAATTTTCTATAGAATATCCTTTTTTTATACTTCTCTCTATTAAATTAAATTTACTTTTATATTGTTTCTTTTGAGTTTCTCCTATTAAGTATATAATTTCATCAATACCTAACCCTGAATCTAATAAGATTGATATCTGACTACAAATGATTCTCAAATCTTTACTTTTTATCTTTTGAAATTCTTCTATTTTATCAAATATACTCGTATCTATATATTTAAAATTCTTTTTGTATAATAGATACTTCTCTCTCATCCAACACACCACTTTTCAAAAGATTTTTAATACTCTTTTCAAATGTAATCATTCCAGAATCTATGGCAACACTTTTTATTTTATTTTTATCTATATTATCCTTTATATTATTCTTTATATTATTATCTACTTTCATAATTTCATGAACTGCCATTCTTCCGTCATATCCTCTTCCATTACAAAAACTACATTTTTCAACAATCCCTGAAATATTTTTACAATGTTTACATTTTTTCCTTATTAACCTTTGAGAAATAACACCTATCAAAGCTGCTCTTATTAGATACGGCTTTATACCCATATCATATAATCTTACAATTGACGAAATTGCATCTTCAGTATGCAATGTACTTATAACTAAATGACCCGTTATAGCAGCTCTCACAGCTATTTCAGCAGTTTCTGTATCTCTAATTTCACCAATCATTATTATGTCTGGATCTTGTCTTAAAATTGATTTTAATCCATTTCCAAATGTCAAACCAATCTTTTCATTTACTTGAATTTGATTTATTCCATCTATTCTATACTCTATAGGATTCTCAATTGTTGTTATATTTTTTTCTAAATCCATCAATTTGTTTATAATGGAATATACAGTTGTCGTTTTTCCACTTCCTGTAGGTCCACAAACTAATATAATCCCAGATTTTTTAGATATTATACTAGATAAAATTTCCATTTCCTCATCAGAAAAATCTAGTGTAGATATATTTTCTATAAATATATTTTTATTTAAAATCCTCATAACAACTTTTTCCCCATTTACTGTTGGTATTGTTGAAACCCTTACATCAGCAAAATTTTCATTAATAGAAATCTCTAATCTTCCATCTTGTGGTATTCTTTTTTCTGCTATATCCATACCTGATTTTAATTTTATAAAAGATATAATTTCTGGATAAAAATCCATTGAAATAATATCATATAATTCTAATTTTCCATCTCTTCTCATCCTTATTCTAAATTCAGTTTCAAAAGGTTCTATATGAATATCACTTATATTATTATTTAATGCAAATCTTTTTATTTTTTCAAAAAATTTTTGTGCTCTATCTTCACTATTCTCCATATTTGAGTCATATTTTCTATTTATTTTTTTTCTTATCTCATCTTTATCATTATTTTTTATTATTATAGGTTCTTTTCCTGTAACAAATCTAATATCTTCTATAAGTTCTATGCTATTTTCCGATGTTTCTAAAGTTATTGTTGTTTCTGTTTCATCTAATAAATAAGCATTATATTTTAAAGAAAGTTTTTTAGGTATACCGACATTCAATGAAATCACCTCATATTAATTTATTTAAAATTCATTTCATTTTTATTATAGCC
>RCNI01001143.1_pt1 | contig 14855 bp, 18 predicted proteins | sample 2041151 | NCBI WGS metagenome assembly RCNI01 (sample SAMN09708214, study PRJNA481090) | feces metagenome | isolation source: feces | place: Antarctica: Albino Rookery | reverse complement strand
TTTTATTTTCAGTTATAAAAAATTAAGGCAATAAAGAGTTTTTTTATTCTAAATAGATAGAAAAACGATATATTATTCATAATATTCACATATTTTGAAATAAAAACTATATTTAATATATTGTTTAATATATCATTATATTAAACAAAAGTCAATATTTAGGGTAAAGATGGTAGTGTCAACTTTTTATGGAGTTTTTTTGAAATATATTACAAACCCAAGTTAAAAAATAATTTCTTTTCTTCTTTTTTTATCTTCTCTTATATCAACATTCATTTTTTCTATGCATTCTATTATAAGCTTTGAAATAACTAGTTTTGCATCCTCAAAAAGTAATTTAAAAAAATAAATAGGATAAAAAATAAATATGGATTAAATAACTATCACCATTTATTTTTTATCCTAAATTTTATACTATTCTATGTCTTTTTTATACTCCAAAATATCACCAGGTTCACAATCTAAAAATTCACAAATCTTATTTAAAGTTGAAAAGCGTATTCCTTTAGATTTACCCGTTTTCAGTATAGATAGATTTGTAGATGTTATATTGATCCCTTCTGAAAGCTCTTTTAGTGTTTTTCTATTTGATTTTTCTTTAACTTATGTTAGGACAAAGCCTATGCTGTTTTTTATTTTTAAGCTTCTGAGGCAATTGTTTTAATTGCACTAAGGGCTATATCTATTTCTTCTTTTGTAGTAAAGTAGCCAAGACTAAATCTAACTGCTCCCTGTTTTAAAGTTCCAATACTTTTATGGGCAAGAGGGGCACAGTGTATACCAGATCTAGTAGCAATATCAAACTCTCTGTCTAGTCTAAAGGTAACTTCTCCAGAATCTAGATCTTTGATATTAAGAGCTATAACAGCAGCTCTTTCTTTAGCTGATTTAGGTCCATATAATTTTACGCCATCTATTTTTAGTATTTCATCTATCATATACTGGCTAAGTTCTTCTTCGTGATTTCTTATATTGTCAAGTCCTGTATCAAGAAGGAATTGGACTCCAGCAGCAAGACCTGCAATGCCTGGTGTATTGTGAGTTCCAGATTCATATTTATCAGGATATAAATCAGGCTGTACAATATCTTCAGATTTGCTACCTGTACCCCCTTCTCTTTGGCTTTTAAGTCGTATTTTATTGTTTACATATAAAATACCAGTTCCTTGAGGACCAAGTAGCCCCTTGTGGCCAGGCATAGCTAGCATATCTATGTTTAATTTTTCTACATCAATATTATAAATACCAGCAGATTGAGAGGCATCTACTAGATAGTTAATGCTGTGTTTTTTTGCAATTTTACCTATAGCTTCTATATCTATTAAAGTTCCTGTTACATTTGAAGCATGGATTACGGCAATTAATTTGGTATTGTCCTTGATAGCTGCTTCAATGTCTTTAGGGTCGACTTTTCCTTCTGTATCTGCCTGAACAAAAGTATGCTCAACTCCTATTTTTTCAAGCTCCATAATAGGTCTTAAAACAGAGTTATGTTCCATAGTAGTGGTAATTACATGGTCGCCTGTTTTTAGAAAACCTTTTAGGGCTAGGTTTAGAGAGTCTGTAGCATTAAAAGTGTAAACTACATCCATAGGATTTTTGATATTGAAGAGTTTTGCTATAAGATCTCTTGTTTCTTCAACCAATCTAGCAGATTCTATAGCCATCTTGTGACCAGATCTACCAGGGTTTGCACAGTATTTTCTCATACACTTATCCATACTCTTGTAAACTGATTCAGGCTTTGGAAAAGTTGTAGCGGCGTTGTCTAAATAAATCATTATATATTTCCCCCTTGATAGTTAATTAAATACGCATTTTGCGTAATATTTATATTTATAAGGCTATAACTTATAAATAAGTTATAGCCTTCATTTAGTTACTTAAAGGTAAGCATTTCACCTTTATTAAAGGCTATGTGACCACCAGAGTAAGGCTTGCCATCTACTGTAAGAAGGATTTGCTTGACCTTGAAAGTTTTTATTAAGCTATTAGTAAAACTTCTAAGTTGAAGAGTTTCTTGTGTAGAACCTTGATTGAAGTTTACAAATTTGTCGTTTACGTCAACAATAAGAGTCCTTACTCCATTTTTTTCTTCAACTTTTGCTGTATTTACTTTTGTACCTTTTTGAAGGACTCCCTCATCAATAAGGCTATTTATAACATTTTCTACACTTATTTCGTCAACAGACTTAGTATGTTCAGCAAGTTTTTCTTTATCTACATCATAAGTATAGTATGTTATAAGTTTCTTCTTAGAAGTATCTTCATTTTTATTTTTTTCAGAAGTTTCCTTTTGAGAGTCCTTATTTTTTTCTTCAGTAGTATTTATATCTTTTTGAGAATCTTCTGTTTTCTGTACTTCTTCCTGCTTTTGAGAATTTTCTTTAGTGGATTGAGTATTATTTTTACAAGCAACTAAAGAAAGAGTAGATGCCGCTATAAGACTAGTGGCAAGCAATAGTTTTATTTTTTTATTCATCTTTTTACCTCCATTTTCACCCTAGAAAAAATTCTAGTACCAACTCTTTTATAAAAAAGATTTATAAGAAAATATAGCGAGTTTGCTATATTATTAATATTATATCATAGCTAGCAAGATAATATTAATAAAATAAACTTTTATAGGGAGGGAAAGCAGGCTTTTATAGACTTTAATAGGTTTTTTGATAGATAAATTCATTAAGAAAAAGAACGAATATAGTTTAAATCTATAGTATTATTGAAGATAAATTAATTTTCTATAATGATATATAAAGATAAACTTAAATATGTTATGATATAGAGGTAATAATATTTCGCATTTTTAGAATGGAGGCTGAAAGATGAGTATAAAAGTAGATGCAAGAGGATTAGCTTGCCCAATGCCTGTAATTAAAACAAAAAAAGCATTAGAAGAAATAAAAGAGGGTATAGTAGAAGTAGTAGTCAGTGACGAAACACCAAAGGCAAATATACTTAAATTTGCTAAGTCTATTAATTGTGAGGCTGAGTTGGTAAAAGATGAAGCTGATGAAAAAATTATTAGGATAGTAAAGGGTGAAGGTCAAGAAATAGCTTCAGAGTCAGTAAGTTCTAACAATGAGCTAGTAGATAAAAATAATGAAGTAGTTGCAATTATGAGCAATAAAATGGGAAGTGGAAATGAAGAGCTAGGAAAAGTTTTAATAAAGAGCTTTATTTTTGCTTTGACAGAGTCAACACCTCTACCAAAATCAATACTTTTCTTAAATGGTGGTGTAGAGTTGACAACAATTAATGAAGCCACAGTAGAAAATATAAAGAGATTGGAAGAGGCGGGAGTAGAGATTTTATCTTGCGGTACTTGCCTAGATTATTACAATCTAAAAGATGAACTAAAGGTAGGGGCTATAAGCAATATGTATACGATTGTAGAAACTATGAAATCAGCTTCTAACTTAATAACAATAGCTTAAAATTCCAGCTTTAAAGGAATTTGAGAGGAGATAATTTTAATGAACGATTTTTATTTAGTATCTTTTAATTCAACTCATCATGCTATAAGAACAGAAAAACTTCTGTTAGAAGAGGGAATGAAGATAATGACACTTCCAACTCCTAGAGAAATTGCAGCTAGCTGTGGTTTGTCTATAAAGTTTGACTTGGAAGATTTAGATAGGGTAAACTTGATTATGAAGGAGAATTCTTTGGAAAGAAGGGGAATTTTTCATATAAAAAGAGATACCAATAGTGAAAGACTAGCTATAAAAATTGAGGACTAGGGGGGAAGTTATGCCATTAGAAATCAAAATAGGCGATATTGTAGAATTAAAGAAAGCACATGCTTGTAAGTGTAAGGAATTTACGATTGTAAGAACAGGTGCTGATGTGAAGTTTCAATGCAATAATTGTAAAAGAGTAATAATGCTAGATAGAGAAACAGCAGAAAAAAGAATAAAAAAATTTTTATAAGTAGGAAAAGTCTCCACTGGGTGGAGGCTTTTCTTTTTTTGGTGTGAAAATTTTCAAGAAATTTTTTCTTTTTTTTATTGACCATACAGTGACTATATAAGATATTCTTAGAAAATAAGAGGGGGCAATGAAATATAAATAATTTAAGTAAGATTATTATGTAAAAGAAAGGAAGAAATGTGATATGGATTTTTCATTAACTAGAGAACAGGAAATGTTAAAGAAATTAGCTAAAAAGTTTTCAGAAAATGAATTGGAAGCTGTGGCTGCAGATATAGATTTAGAGCATAAGTTTCCAGTTGAAAATTTTAAAAAAATGGCACAATTGGGATTTACAGGAATAGGTATTCCTAAGGAGTACGGAGGTTCAGGAGGCGGTAGCTTAGAAGAGGTGATAGCTGTTTCAGAATTTGCAAAACATTGTATGTCTTCGGCGGCTATCTTATCTATACACTTAATTGCACCTCATGCTATTTACAAATATGGAAGTGAAGAGCAGAAAAAGAAATATTTACCAAAGCTTACTAGAGAAGGTGGATTGGGGGCATTTGCCTTGACTGAACCGAATGCAGGCTCAGATGCTGCTTCAGTTAAGACAAGGGCTAAGTTTGATCCAGAAAAAAATGAATATATAATCAATGGAACTAAATGTTTTATATCTGGAGGAAGTCGTGCAGATGTAGTGGTTTTATTTGTTCTTACTCAGCCAGAAAAAGGTTTGAAGGGAATGTCGGCAATAATAGTTGAAAAGGGAACTCCTGGATTTAGTGTGGGGAAAGTTGAATCTAAAATGGGATTAAACGGTTCTGAAACTGCTGAATTAATATTTGAAGATTGTAAAGTTCCAGCTGAAAATCTTTTAGGACAGGAAGGTCAAGGTTTTAAGATAGCTATGCAGTCGCTAGATGGCGCACGTATAGGAACAGGAGCTCAGTCTATAGGTGTGGCAGAAGGTGCCATAGATTTGGCAATAAAGTATAGCAAGGAGAGAGTACAGTTTGGAAAACCGATAGCATCTCTTCAAGGTATTCAATGGTATATAGCAGAGATGGCTACAAAGACTGAAGCGGCAAAGGCTTTGGTATATTATGCAGCATATTTAAAAGATTCTGCCAAGCCATATACCAAGGAAGCTGCTATGTGTAAGTTTAATGGAGCTGAAAATGCAAGATATGTAACTAATTTAGCTTTGCAAATTCATGGTGGTTATGGTTATATGAAGGACTATCCATTAGAAAGAATGTATCGAGATGCTAAAATTACAGAAATTTATGAAGGAACTTCTGAAATCCATAAATTAGTAATAGCTAGAGAAGTTATGAAATAGAAAGAGGGGGATTAAAGAATGAGAATTTTTGTTTGTGTAAAACAGGTACCAGATACTTCTGGCAAGGTTGCGGTCAATCCTGATGGAACACTTAATCGTAGTTCCATGGAAGCAATAATAAATCCAGATGATATGCTTGCTGTTGAGCAGGCTTTAAGAATAAAAGACGATACTGATTGCCAAGTTACGGTTCTTACAATGGGACCTCCTCAGGCAGAGTCTATGTTAAGAGAAATACTTGCAATGGGGGCAGATGATGGAGTATTAATTTCTTCAAGAGAATTCGGTGGTTCTGATACATACGCCACATCACAGATTATAGCAGCAGCTATATCCCATTTAAAGATAAATGAGGAAGATATGATTTTCTGTGGACGTCAAGCGATAGATGGAGATACAGCTCAAGTTGGTCCTCAAATTGCAGAAAAATTAAATATTCCACAAGTTACATATGCAAGTCAAATTAAAAAGGACAAGGAAAAGTTACTTGTAAAACGTATGTTAGAAGATGGTTATATGCTTGTAGAAACAAAGACGCCTTGTTTAATAACTTGTGTTAAAGATGATGAAATAGAGGCTCGTTATATGACAATCAATGGAATAATGGAATGTTTTAATAAAAAAATTGAACTTCTTACATTCCAAGAATTAAAGGACGATCCATTGATTAATGTAGATACAATAGGTTTAAAAGGATCACCTACCAATATATTTAAGTCTTTTACACCTCCACAAAAATCAAAGGGGGTAATCCTGCAAGGGGATAATAGGGAAATGGTAGATGAGTTAGTTAAAAAATTAGAAGAAAGACAGCTTATCTAAGAGTGAAAGGAGACGATAAAGATGGAATTTAACAGTTCTCTGATAGAAGAATTTGAAGATATATGGGTATTTTGCGAACAAAGACATGGTCAGATGATGAATACAAGCTTTGAATTAATATCTGAAGGTCGTAAATTAGCAGATGAAAGAGGGGTCAAGCTTGTAGGCGTAATTTTGGGTCACAATATAGAACATCTTTCACAAGATATAGCAGGATACGGAGCTGATAAGGTAATTTTATGTGATGATGAAATTCTAAAAGACTATACTACAGATTGTTATAGTAAGGTTTTTTGTGATTTAATTATGGAAAAAAAACCAGAGCAGGTGTTAATAGGAGCCTCACATATAGGTAGAGACTTGGCACCTAGGTGTGCAGCTAGACTTCATACAGGTCTTACAGCAGATTGTACACATTTGGATATAGATATGGAAAAATACATTGAATTTTTAAAGACATCATCTAGTTTAGATTTATCTAAAAGTAATTTTAAAATGGACGATATAAATTTAAAAATGACAAGACCAGCATTTGGTGGCCACTTAATGGCGACAATAATTTGTCCTAGGTTTAGACCTTGTATATCTACGGTAAGACCTGGTGTAATGAAAAAGGGAGAATACAGCCAACAAAGAGTAAAGTCTTGCCAAATAGAAAAATTCCCAGTAAAAATTGAGGAAAAAGATATTCAAACTAGGGTTTTAGAAGTAGTAAAAGAAACTAAGCAACTGGTAGATTTAATAGGTGCACAGGTAATAGTTTCAGTAGGTAGAGGGATAGGAAAAGATGTAGAAAAAGGACTTGAGCTTGCAAAAGAGTTAGCAGATGCTTTTGGAGGAGGAGTAGTTGCAGGTAGTCGTGTCGCTATAGATTCAGGCTGGTTGTCAGCAGATCATCAGGTGGGTCAGACAGGAAAGACTGTACATCCTAAGTTGTATATAGCATTAGGCATATCTGGAGCAATTCAACATAAGGCTGGAATGCAAGATTCTGAATTTATAGTAGCAGTTAATAAAGATGAAAAGGCAGCTATATTTGATTGTGCTGATATGGGTATAAATGGAGACTTATTTAAGATAGTACCTATAATGATTGATAGTATTAAAAGTTTGAAAAAAAATAAATAACAGGAGGTCAAAAAATGAGAAAGGTATCATATTTAAGCTACAACATGACAAGTGCAGATGCAGCAAATCCAGATGGATTAATTTCAATAGGGCGTCAATTTGATTTTATAGGAGATGTTGAAACTGAAGAAATGATTTTATGTGATGGTGATGAGTCTCTTTGCTTAGGCTATCACGATGTTAAGTGTTACAAAGATGTATATGTAGGAGACATGATAGATTATAAGGCTACACTTATTAAAGTCGGCAATACATCAAGAGACTGTAAAATAGAAGTATTTAAACTGGCTACACCTGCATTTAGAGAAGGTAATAAAGATTGCAAAGAAGGAGATATGATTTGGTTTGATGAACCAGTTCTTTGCACAGAGGGATATGTAAGATTAGTAGTTAAAAAACATCTACAAAGAGGAGCTCAACCAGATGGAAGAGTGACAGATCCTTGGTTTGAATTAGAAGATTTCCCTGAAGAAGATAATGAAATCTAGGCTTAAAGGGCATAAAAAAAATTTATAATTAAAAAAGGAGTATTATTATGAATGATATGCAGACAGTAACATTTCGTTATAGAATGTCAAATAGAGACGTTTTTTATCTAGGTGGTTTAATAAATGGAGCAAGAAATATAACTCTTATGAATGATGCAGCAGTAAGATTGATGGCAAAAATATTTAAAAATACAGGACATTGTATAGAAGTTAAAAAAATACGCTTGTATACGCCTTCACAAGAAGGTGACTATATGGAATATATAGCAAGAGCAAAAAAGATAGAAGGAAATAAGGCTTTAATAGAAGTAAGAGCTTTTAAGGTTATAGAAGTTCCTAGTGATCCTCCATATCCAAGCTCTATAGATGTATTAAAAGAACCTGTCCTTTCAACTGTAGGACAATTTGTATATGAAACTTTTTAAAAATATGGGGGAATAGTTTAAATTAAATATCTACTAGCTGAGGGAGATTTGTAAGAACTATTCCCCCTGCTTTATTAGTAAATAAAAAAGGAGATTGATTTATATGAAAAAAGCTCTTGAAGGATTAAAGGTAATAGATTTAACTTCTGCATTAAATGGCCCATTTTGTACAATGATGCTGGCTGATTATGGTGCAGATGTAATAAAGATAGAACCAGTTAATGGTGATCAGTGCCGTGCTTGGGGACCTATAGATGAAGAAAGTGGTGAAAGTGGTTTTTATTGTTATGTAAACCGTAATAAAAAAGGGGCTACCTTGAATTTAAAATCAGAAAAAGGTAAAAAAATGTTTTTTGATTTAGTTAAAGATGCAGATATATTAGTAGAAAATTATAAGGGAGGAGTTACTAAAAGACTGGGGATAGACTATGAAGAAGTAAAAAAAGTAAATCCGTCTATTATATATGGTTCAGGCTCAGGTTTTGGACAAAACAGCCCAATATCTCACAGGGCTTGTTATGATATAGTGGCTCAAGCTATGGGGGGAATGATTAATCTTACAGGATATAAAGATACTAATCCAGTAAAGGTAGGTCCATCAATAGCAGACCATGTGGCAGGTATTTATCTAACTGTAGGTATCTTAATAGCCCTTTATAATAGAGAAAAGACAGGAGAGGGGCAGTTGGTAGATGTATCAATGGTAGATACAATATTTAGCCTATTAGAAAATGCCCTTGTAAATTACACAGTTGCAGGAATTATACCAAAGCGTAATGGAAATATAGATCCATCTATAGCACCATTTGATGTATATGAATGTAAGGACGGTTTCGTTGCAGTTGGAGTAGGTAATGATAAGTTATTTGAAAAATTCTGCAAAACAATAGATCATGAGGAATTATTAGAAGATCCTAGATACAAGACAAATACATTACGTTGTGATAATTATGAACCTGAATTAAGAGATATAATAGCTGATTGGTGTAGTGATTATACAAAAAAAGAAATAGAAGAAATAATGGACGAGGCTGGTATTCCTTGTGGTCCAATTTTAAATGTAAAGGAAGCTATAGAACATCCTCATATAAAGGCGAGAGAAATGATGGTTCATTGTCAGCATCCTACAGCAGGAGACCAGTATTTCCAAGGTTGTGTAGCAAAATTATCCAAAACTCCAGGAAAGGTAGAAACACCAGCACCTCTTTTAGGACAGCATAATGCAGAAATATTTAATTTAAGTGAAGAGGAAGTAGCAAAATTAAAAGAAGAGGGAGTTTTATAGTTAGACAGCTAGATATTGGGGAGAGAGTGTAAATAAATTTGTTAAAAAAATCATAATTTCAAAATTTTAAAAAAGTTATTTGAATAATAAAAAATTCCAATAAAATTATCGTGGGCTGGCTTGTCTACGATAATTTTTGTTTAAGAAGATAAAAGATTTAAATAAATATGATATAATTTAGAGTATAAAAGATCTATTTAAATTCATAAAACGATTGGAGAAAAGGGTATGAAAGAGAGTGGAAAGTATTCTATAGGAGAAGTTGAAAAAATTTGTAACATACCGATAAAGACCTTAAGATATTATGATTCAATAAATTTAATAGTACCGTCATTTAGAGATTCAGAAAATAATTACAGATATTACGACAAGGAACAATTAGTGACTATATGTATAGTTCGCAAGTTAAGGATATTGGGATTTGGTTTAAAAGAAATAAATAATATAATAAATAATAACAAGGTATATAGTTTGGAAGAAAATATAGATTCAAAGTTAGTAGAAATATCTAGTGAAATAGAAGTATTAAAGCAGAGATATACAGAACTATATAAGCTTTCAAAGAGATTAAAAAAGGGTGTAGATATACTTTCTTTATTTACTAATGAAGAAAGAGAGGCTAGTGAGGTAAGGATAGAAAAAATTCCTGAATCATATGTAATCTATACTAAAAAACTGATGAAAAAATATTCGAATAAGGATATTTCTTTAGAAAGATGGGCTGAATTGATAAATATTTCAAATGAGGCACAGATAGAAGATAAGGGTGGCATAGTAGTCACTTACTATTCAGAAGCCTTGGAACAATTTTTGTATAAGGATATAGAGATAGAGTTTGCTATACATGTGGATTCTAAAATTGATCAAAAAAATTGTAAAAAATATGGTGGATTTATAGCAGCTACAAAAATTCATGTTGGGGATTATGCAAATATAATGCAGACCCATGTAGAAATATTACAGTATATAAATAAAAATGGCTATAAAATTAGTGGGAATATTTCAGAGGAATTTATAATATCACCATTTGATGTAACTAATTCTGATGAACATGTTACTAAAGTTATAGTTCCGATTGAAAAAGTATAAATAAGGCTATTTTATATATTATTGATAAAAAGTTTTTTGTTTTAAAGATAAAATGTTTAAAAAATATTTTTAAAGGGGTATTTTTTGATAAAAAGGTCTATATTTTTATAGGAAGTTTAAAGATAAAATTAAAAGCAACTATGACAAAAAACTTATAAAAGTATTGACTTTAAGCTCTGAATCAAGTATACTATTTTGGTATGAGAATTATAAAATTCTTATCTCTGCTCCGAAAGTTCTCGGAGCCGTATAGTCCAAAGGGAGGTGAAATGAATGAGAAATTACGAATTACTTTACATCGTAAAGCCAACTCTTGATGATGAAGCAAGAGAAGCTAATCTTAACAAGATTAAGGATATAATTACTTCAGCTAACGGTGAAGTTGGTGAAGTTAATGTATGGGGAAGCAGAAAGTTAGCTTATCCTATCCAGAAGTTCAGAGATGGAGTTTACACTTTAGTTAACTTTAAGGCTGCTGTTGAATTACCAAAGGAATTAGACAGAAGACTTAAGATAAGTGAAGATGTTATAAGACATGTCATAGTTGCGCAAGACGAAAAATAATAGGTGGTGTTAGTATGAACAATGTCGTTTTAGTCGGAAGGCTAACTAGGGACCCGGAATTGAGATATATACCAGGTTCAGGAACTCCAGTAGCTACGTTTTCGTTAGCTATAGATAGAGATTACAAGAATAGGGATGGATCTGTATCTACAGATTTCATACCAGTAGAAATAATGGGAAAACCCGCTGAATTTTGTGCAAATTATATAACAAAAGGCAGATTGGTGGCTGTTCAGGGATCTATTAGAGTGGATAGATATGAAACTCCTAATGGTGAAAAAAGAACATTCACAAAGGTAGCAGGTCGTAATATACAGGCTTTGGAGAGCAAAAATGCTGTGGCTACAGCTATTCCTAATGATACAGCTGCTCAGGCTGAAGATTTTGAAGCTCCTAAGTTTGAACCAAGTGGAGTAGTGAGTCCATCGGGATTCTCTGCTGTAGAGGATGACGACGTACCATTTTAAAGTAGAGAGAGGTGAAAGTCGTGATAAACAAGAAGAGACGTAAGAAGAAAAGAGTTTGTCAGTTCTGCGCTGATAAAAACACTGTTATAGATTACAAGAACTATCAGAAACTAGAAAAATATGTTACTGAAAGAGGTAAAATACTTCCAAGAAGAGTAACAGGTACTTGTGCAAAGCATCAGAGAGACCTTACTAAGGCTATCAAACTTGCTAGAAACGTAGCACTTTTACCATACACAGTAGAATAATTTCTGTATTGTAAACATATTAAAAGTCGTTGCTTTTGCAACGACTTTTTTATATATTATAGTCTTTAAAAATAATTATTTTTTATCTAATTCTAAAAGAGTGTTTAATAAAACGTTAGCACCCTTCCAGCAATTTTCTAATGGTGTATGTTCTATTTCACAGTGGCTATGTCCCCCTACACTAGGAACGAATATCATAGTAGTAGGCATAATGTCTGCAACGAACTGAGCATCATGTCCAGGGCCTGAATACATTCTCATATTAGAGTAACCAAGTGCATCAGTTGATTTCTGAACTGCATCAACAAATTCCTTATCAAAGGCTACAGTCTTTCTTGACCATAATTCCTTGTAAGAAACTTCACACTTAGCCAGTTTGTTAGGAATATTTTCTACAATTTTTACAACTTGCTTGATTACTTCAGGATCTTGATGACGAGCATCTAAAGTGAATTTTACATCATCAGGAACTATAGTATGAACATTTGGGTGGCAAAGTATTCTACCAGTAGTGTAGACTAGCTTGCTATCTAGCTTATCAAGTTCAGTATGAAGATATTCAATAGCCTTAGAAGCTGCATATAGGGCATCTCTTCTCCAAGGCATTGGAACAGTTCCAGCATGTCCTGCCTGACCCTTAAATTCAAATTCATAGTTAACCATTCCCACAACACCTTCAAGAACACCTATATCAAGACCGTGTTCTTCAAGAACTGGCCCCTGTTCAATATGAAGTTCCAACATTCCTAGACATTTTTTAGGGTCAAGTCTATTTTCTTCCTTGCCACAAAAATCGCTCTTAGTAAGCTCTTCTTCAAAAGATATACCATCAACATCTCTAGATGCTAACATATCTTCTCTTTTAAACTTTCCACATATAACACCAGAACTCATCATAGCAGGATCAAAACGAGCGCCCTCTTCATTTGTCCAAATCATTACAGTAATAGGGTGTCTATGAGGAATATTTTCTTTAACTATAGTTTCGGCAACTTCAAGTCCAGTCAAAACACCTAGTATACCGTCATAATTACCGCCATTTACAACTGAATCGGCATGTGATCCCATTACTATAGCTGGCAGAGAATCATCACTTCCAGCAAAGCTAGCGTAAATATTTCCCATATCGTCTATCTTAACATCTGCACCCAAGTCCTTAGTTCTCTTTATAAATTCATTTCTCCCCATCTTGTCGGCTTCTGAAAGACATAATCTTGTTATTCCGCCTCTACCAGTATCTCCAAATTTTGAATAAGTAGTTATTTTTTCTCCAAGTCTTTCCTTATCACATTTAAGCATAATAGTTTCCTCCTATATTTGATAAATTTATTAATATATTATATTATTTAGTTTTTATAGTAGTATTGTTATTTTCTTAAAAATATAAGTTTCCAGCTGGTTGAAAAATATATAGTAAGTTTTATGCTAAGTGGTATCTTTAAACTACTGGAAACTTTTAGAAATATTAAAGATTTTCTCCATGTTTTCTTTTTATAAGTTTTCCACGAGCTTCACTTCCAACATATTCTCCATTTTCAGCAATTAATTCTCCCCTTGAGAATGTTGCAACAGGATAGCCCTTTATTTTAATACCTTCATATATTGTATAGTCAATATTTTCATGAAGCATATCTACAGAAATAGTTAGCTCTTTTTCTTGATCAAATACGACTATATCTGCATCTGAATTTATAGCTATAGTACCCTTTTGTGGATACATTCCAAATATTTTAGCTGGATTTGTTGAAGTAATTGCTACAAATTTATTTAAAGATATATTTCCTTTATTCACACCAAAATGATGCATAAGTGAGACTCTAGCTTCAATACCTGGAGAGCCGTTTGGTATTTTAGTAAAATTATCCCTACCAAGCTCTTTTTGTCTCATAAAGAAAGGACAGTGATCAGTAGCTATTACTTGAAGGTCGTCATTTCTAATGGCTTGCCAAAGCAAAGCATTATTTTCCTTATTTCTTAAAGGGGGACTCATTACAAATTTGGCAGAGTCAAAGTTATTTTCCTTGTAATATTCATCATTAAGTAACAAATACTGAGGACAAGTTTCTCCCATTGTATGAAAACCTGCTAATCTTGATTTTCTTATTTCATCAGAAGCTTCTTTATTGCTTACATGTACAACATATAAAGAAGTATCGATCATCTCAGCAAGCTTTATAGCCCTATTTGTAGCTTCAGCTTCGCATTTTTGAGGTCTAGACATTGCATGATAAATAGGGTCAGTCTTTCCTTCTTTTAAAAGCTTATTTACTAAAAAGTTAATAGTATGGTAATTTTCCGCATGTACACAAACTAGACCTTTGTTATCCTTAGCGATCTGAAGGATTTCAAGTAAATTTCTATCATCAAGTCGCATGCCGTCATATACCATAAGAACTTTAAATGAAGGGAAGCCTTCTTTTATCATTTCAGGAATTTCTTTTTTGGTAACTTCGTTTAAATTAGTTACCATAAGATGAAAGCCATAGTCAATAACGGCCTTATCTTTTGCTTTTTCTTTCCAAATTTCAATAGTTTCATGTAAACTTTTATCTTTTGCTTGAGTAGCGTAGTCTACTATAGATGTTGTGCCACCAATAGCAGCCGCCTTTGTTCCAGTTTGGAAGTCATCACTTGTGAAAGTACCACCAAAGGGCATTTCAAGATGTGTATGAACATCTATGCCACCAGGAATTAAAATTTTACCACTTGCATCATATATATTTTCAGCATTTAAAGAAGTCGCTATTTCTACAATTTTTCCATCTTTAATAGCTAAATCTGCTTTGTATTTGTCGCTAGCTGTAACTATGGTACCGTTTTTTATAACTAAATCATAATTAGACATAAGATTACCCCCTAATAAAAATATAAAAGAATTACAAGTTGCAATTTATAATATCTACTAGAAAATATAGATATTAAAATAATTCAAAGAATCTGAATCGCCTACTTCTTTTTGAATCGCCTAAATATACTCCAGAATTAGGCGATTCAATTACAAAAAATAAAAGTCACCCTTTCAGGTGACTTCTTTGCTATTTCTTGACATAAAAAGTGGCTTTTCCTTTTCCATGTCTTT
>RCNI01001751.1_pt1 | contig 14856 bp, 14 predicted proteins | sample 2041151 | NCBI WGS metagenome assembly RCNI01 (sample SAMN09708214, study PRJNA481090) | feces metagenome | isolation source: feces | place: Antarctica: Albino Rookery | reverse complement strand
CGGACAAATTCCACACTCTCAGACCGATATGTATTTTTCCCGAGGTACACGCCCCCGGGAAAAATGAATTTCACTTTATTTGCCGCTGCTGCGGCAAACTCTGCGAGGCTTTTTTGACAAGCTGAGGCGGCGGTGCAGTATTTGCTGCACCGCCGCTGTGCATTTATTGGCCCGCCCCCACTGTCATTCTGAGGAGCACAGCGACGAAGAATTTTACCCCTCAGCGCCATGTCATTCTGAGGGAACGAAGTGACCGAAGAATCTGAAGAAAGAAGGTTTTAGATTCTTCGCTTCGCTCAGAATGACAAAAGGTACGGAGCAGAAGATTCTTCGACTTGCCCAGAAGGACAAGAGGAAGGGCGCTCAAGGTGACAAGTGGACACGGGGCTGCCCCTCTCATGTCATTCTGAGGAGCACAGCGACGAAGAATCTTACCCCACAGCGCCATGTCATTCTGAGGGAATGAAGTGACCGAAGAATCTGAAGAAGGAAGGTTTTAGATTCTTCGCTTCGCTCAGAATGACAAAAGGTACGGAGAAGAAAATTCTTTGCCTTGCTCAGAAGGACAAGAGGAAGGGCGCTCAGAATGACAAGGTGCTTAGAATGGCAACGGGAAGAAGCTGTATGGGAAGTCCTCCCTTTGGTGATAATATCACGGAAAGGCAAAAGTTTTTTTCTTATACTGTAGAAAAAAAGAAAGGAAGCGCAGCTTTATGAATATGACTATGGAACTTTTTGATCGGTATATGGAGCAGGGCGATAAGCCCGTATTGGTGGAATTTCAGGCGCCCTGGTGCGGCTACTGCCGCAGAATCGAGCAGGCTATGGAGAAGGTGGAGGAGCAGTACCGGGACACCCTGACCGTGGGCTATGTGAACATTGACAATGAGCCGGCCCTGGCAGAGCGGGAGAGCATCGAAGTGGTTCCCACCCTGGTGCTGTACCGGAACGGACAGTATCTGGACTCCATCGTGGCACCGGAGTCCAAGGCACGGATCGACACATTCATCCAGGAAACCCTGGCAAAATAAGGAGACAGTACCATGGAGCATATTTATGATATGATCGTAATCGGCGGCGGCCCCGGCGGTTACACGGCGGCCCTGTATGCCGCAAGAAGCGGCCTGGATGTGGTGGTTCTGGAGAAGCTGTCCGCAGGCGGACAGATGGCCCTCACCCACCAGATCGACAATTACCCCGGCTTTGTGGAGGGAATTGACGGCTTTACCCTGGGCATGAACATGCAGCAGGGCGCAGAGCGCTTCGGCGCCAAAACTGAGCTTGCAGATGTGACGGCGGTGGAGCTGACCGGAGAAATCAAGAAGGTAGTCAGCAGCGAAGGCACCTTCTACGGCAAAACCGTGGTACTCTCCACCGGCGCCAGCCCCAGAGAGCTGGGGGTTGCCAGAGAAAAGGAGATGGTGGGCCGGGGCGTCGGCTACTGCGCAGCCTGCGACGGCATGTTCTACCGGGATAAGACCGCTGTGATCGTAGGCGGCGGCAATACCGCTGCGGCCGATGCCATGCTGCTGTCCCGGATCTGCCGGAAGGTGATCCTGGTGCACCGCAGAGACACCCTCCGTGCCACAAAAATCTACCATGAGCCTCTTATGAAGGCAGAGAATGTGGAATTCCGCTGGAACAGTGTGGTAGAGGAGCTGCTGGGCGAGGAGAAGATCACAGGCGTTGTGCTGAAGGATGTCAATACCGGAGAGCTGTCCCAGGTGGACTGCGACGGTGTATTTGTAAGCGTGGGCAGAAAGCCCGCTACCGAGCTGTTTGCAGACCAGATCACCCTGGACGGTGCCGGATATGTGGTGGCAGACGAGTCCACCAGAACCAATATCCCCGGTGTCTACGCCGTGGGCGATATGCGGACCAAGGCCCTGCGGCAGGTGGTCACTGCGGTGGCAGACGGCGCAACCGCTGTCCACTATGCGGAAGAGTATCTGGCAGGGGGAATGTAACCATGAAAAAACTGCTGCCGCTGCTTCTGGCGCTGCTGGCACTGACCGGCTGCGGCAAGGGAGAGCAGAGCTTTCAGAAGGTGAGCATGGAAAAGGCCATGTCCCTTATGGAGACAGAGAAGGACTATGTGATTCTGGATGTGCGTACCCAGGAGGAATTCCAGCAGGGACACATCCCCGGCGCCATCTGTGTACCCAATGAGACCATCGGAAAAGAACCCGTTCCGGCGCTGCCGGAGAAGGATCAGCTGATTCTGGTGTACTGCCGCAGCGGAAACCGCAGCAAGCAGGCCGCCGGGAAGCTGGCCGCAGCCGGGTATACCCAGGTGGTGGAGTTCGGGGGTATCCGGGATTGGCCCGGTGACATCGTCAAGGAGTAGAGCGTGGAGCGATAAACGCCCCATAGCCGCCCTTTTAAAAATCGCTGTGCGCATTGCACAGCGATTTTTTGAGCGGTTTTCGCCCCTTTTCGGGGTCTATTTTTTGTGGTATACTGAAAAGAATACATCCAGGGGGTGGGAATTTCGTGAGATATCTGATTCCTTACTTGAAAAAATATAAAAAAGAGAGCATCGTTGCCCCTCTTTTTAAAATGCTGGAGGCCAGCTTCGATCTGCTGGTTCCTTTGGTGGTCGCCAATATCATTAACGTCGCGATTCCCGCCGGGGATTGGGGGCTTTTGTTCCGGGATGTGGGGCTGATGCTCCTAATGGCGGTGCTGGGACTTGTGTGCAGCTTTACTGCCCAGTATTTTGCCGCCAAGGCGGCCATCGGCACCGGCACCGGTCTGCGCCACCAGCTATTAGAGCATATTCAGAGCCTCAGCCTCACAGAGCTGGACCGCATCGGCAGTGCTACCCTCATTACCCGTATGACCAGCGACATCAATCTGGTGCAAAACGGCTACAATATGTTCCTGCGCCTGTTTCTGCGCAGCCCCTTTATTGTGTTTGGAGCGCTGCTGCTGGCATTTTTGATCGACTGGCACCTGGCGCTTATTTTTGTGGGCGTGATTGCCGTTTTGCTGATGATCGTCTTCGGCACCATGGCGATTACAAAGCCCCTCTATAAAAAGCAGCAGCAGAAGCTGGATCGGGTCACCGGAGCCACCCGGGAAAATCTGTCCGGTGTCCGGGTGATCCGGGCCATGGGTGCGGAGCAGAGCCAGATCCGGGAGTTTGAGGAGGCGAACGGACAGCTGGTTCACATTCAGAAGTATGTGGGCAGGCTTTCGGCCTTTATGAATCCCCTCACCTATGTGGCGGTCAATACGGGCATTGTGGCGATCTTGTGGTTCGGGGCCAGAACCGTAGACGGGGGAGCGCTCCTGTCCGGTGACATTGTGGCCCTCATCAATTACATCGGCCAGATCCTCATTGAGGTGGTAAAGCTTGCCAATCTGGTGGTTCTTCTGGGACGGGCAGCCGCCAGTCTGGACCGGGTGGGGCAGATCCTGGACACGGAGAGCTCCATGGAATTCCCGGAGCCTGCCCGGGAGACGGACACCCTTGAGGCGGTGCGCTTCCAGCAGGTGGGACTGCGGTATGCCTCTGCGGCCGAGGAGTCCCTTACGGATATCTCCTTCAGGGTGCAGAGGGGCCAGTGCGTGGGCATTATCGGCGGCACCGGCAGCGGAAGCGGAAAATCCTCCCTTGTGAGCCTCATTGCCCGGTTTTATGATGCTACCAGCGGCTGTGTGTACCTAAAGGGGCGGCCCATTGCCGACTGGTCAAAGGAGCAGCTGCAAAAAATTGTGGGGATCGTACCCCAGGAGGTGCGGCTGTTTTCCGGCACCATCCGCAGCAATCTCCTGTGGGGAAATCCCGATGCCACGGAGGACATGCTCTGGCAGGCCCTGGAGACGGCCCAGGCGGCGGAGTTTGTCCGCAGTAAGCCGGGGCAGCTGGATGCTGCCGTGGAGCAGGGGGGCAGAAATCTGTCCGGTGGTCAGCGGCAGCGGCTGACCATTGCCCGGGCCCTTGTGAAGCAGCCGGAGATCCTCATTCTGGACGACAGCGCATCGGCCCTGGATTTTGCCACTGACCGGGCGCTGCAAAAGGCCCTAAAGGCGCTGCCGGAGCAGGTCACGGTATTTCTGGTGAGCCAGCGGATCAGCTCCGTCTCCCGTGGAGATCTGATTCTGGTGCTGGAGGACGGATGTCTTGTGGGACAGGGACGGCATGAGGAGCTTCTTGCAAGCTGCCCCGTATACCGGGAAACCTACGAAAGCCAGAACCGGAAGGAGGGAGCCCGGTGAAACAGAAAAAAACCCTGAAACGGGTGCTGAAGTACATAAAGCCCTATGGCTTTTTTGTGGGGCTCAGCAGTCTGTGCGCCCTTCTTACGGTGGCGGTTCAGCTGCTGATTCCCATCCTCTGCGGCTATGCCGTGGATGAGATGGTGGGGGCCGGACGGGTCCAAATGGAAACCATTTTCCGCTACGGGGTGTATGTGGGCATTGCGGCCCTGGTGGGGGCCATTGCCCAGCAGGTGATGGCGGTGTCCAATCAGCACATCACCTACAGCACCTGCCGGAACCTGCGCAACGGGGTCAGCCGGAAGCTCCACAGACTGCCCCTGTCCTATCTGGACGCCCACCCCTCCGGGGATCTGGTGAGCCGGATGATTGCGGATGTGGATGCCCTGGCAGACGGCCTCCTGATGGGATTTACCCAGCTGCTGACAGGCGTTATGACCATTTTGGGGATCCTCGCCATTATGCTCCGGCTCAATGTGGCCATTACCATGGTGGTGGTGCTCCTTACTCCACTGTCCTTCTGGGTGGCGGGCTTTATCGCCAAGCGCACCCGGCGGTATTTTGTAGAGCAGGCCACCTACCGGGGCAAGCAGACAGCCCTCATCGGGGAGCTGATCGAGGGGCAGAGTGTTGTGCGTGCCTTCGGTCACGAGAAGCAGAGCCTGGAGGCGTTTGACGAAGTCAATGAAAAGCTCCGGCACGCCTCCCTTCTGGCTACCTTCTTTTCCAGCCTTACGAATCCCAGCACCCGGATGGTGAATAACTTCGTCTATGCCGGGGTAGGGCTGGTCAGCGGTCTGTACGCCATTTCCGGCGGGATTTCCGTGGGACAGCTGAGCATTTTCCTCAGCTACGCCAGCCAGTATGCCAAGCCCTTCAATGAGATCAGCGGCGTGGCTACGGAGTTTCAAAACGCCCTGTACTGCGCCGAGCGGATTTTTGAGCTGCTGGATACCCCAGATCAACCCCCGGAGACAGAGCACCCCCAGAGCCCCAAACAGGAGGGGGCGGTGGAATTCAGTCGCGTTTCCTTCGGGTATCTGCCGGGGAAAAAGGTCATCGAGGAGCTGTCTTTGCAGGCAAAGCCCGGGCAGAAAATTGCCATTGTAGGCCCCACCGGTTGCGGAAAAACCACACTCATTAACCTTCTGATGCGGTTTTATGACGTAAATGAGGGGGCCGTTTGCCTGGGAGGCACGGATATCCGGGATATGACCCGGAGGGAGGTGCGGCGCAGGTACGGCATGGTTTTGCAGGATACCTGGCTGAAGGCCGGAACGGTTCGGGAGAATATCGCCTACGGTCACCCGGAGGCCACAGCGGAGCAGATCCAGGCGGCAGCCAAGGCGGCCCATGCCCACTCCTTCATCCGCAGACTGCCTCAGGGCTATGACACGGTGATTACGGAAAACGGCGGCAATCTGTCTGCCGGACAGCGGCAGCTGCTTTGCATCGCAAGGGCTATGCTCTGCCTGCCGTCCATGCTGATTTTGGATGAGGCCACCTCCTCCATCGACACCCGTACAGAGATGCAGATTCAGCAGGCCTTTGGGCAGATGATGGAGGGGCGCACCAGCTTTGTGGTGGCCCATAGACTCTCCACTGTCCGGGAGGCGGACGTGATTCTGGTGATGGAACAGGGCAGGATCATCGAGCAGGGCAGGCATGAGGAGCTTCTTCAAAAGCAGGGTGCCTACTACCGCCTGTACCAGAGCCAGTTTGCAGACCAAGCGGAATAAAATAACACCCCGGAATGAAATTCCGGGGTGTTTTGCTGTAAAATCCTATCATTCTGAGGAGCGAACCGCCCGAAGAATCTTGCCCGTCTGTCATTCTGAGGGCGCAAAGCGACGGAGAATCTTACCCGTCTGTCATTCTGAGGCGCAAGGCGACGAAGAATCTTTTATAAGATCCTTCGCTTCGCTCAGGATGACAGAGAAGGTGCACTTAGGATGACAGGGAAGGTGCACTTAGGATGACAGGAAAGATGCGCTCAGAATGCCAAAAGACGGGCAGCACCTTTACTGGGCCAGCCGTCTGCATGCCGCAGCCAGGGACTGGAGTGTGGCACAGGAGACCATGGGGCACACCGAGCAGAAGGCCTGAATGCTGCGGATATAGGGCCACTTGTTTTCCGGGATGGGGTTCATCCAGAGCACACGTCCGGCAAGGCGCTTGGCCTCCATCAGCTGTGCGATGGCCCGATTCTGGTCGATGGTCTTGGTGTCCGACAGGATGAGAAGGGTGGTGGAGGCATTGAGCACCGCAGGCTGCATACTGCACAGCCGGGACAGGGCGGTTCCCAAATCGGTACCCCGTCCGTAAAGCCCGGAGTCCCGCACATAGGTTCGGAAGGAGTCCATGTTTTGCAGGTGGAAGGCATCGGCCTTGAACAGCTCCTCGGAGAACAGGTAGACACTGGAGCTGTCCGACACATGGTTCATGGACTGGATAAACCGGAGGGCAAACTCCGAAAACTGCACCATAGAGCCGGATACATCGCACAGCAAAAGCAGGTGCTTTTTGCGCTGGCGTTTTTTCCGGTATTTGAGCTTGTGGAAGCTGCCGCCGGTCTCCAGACCCTTGCGGATGGTGCGGCGGAAATCCAGTTTTCCCGTGTGGCCGCAGTGCTTGCGCTTGGCAGACAGCTCTCCGTTGATCTGCTGAGAGATGGACTGGATGATGGAGATGGCCTTGGGCAGCTCCGTGTCCTTAAAGCCTGAGATATCCCGAAACAGAATGCCCATCTCCGGATCCAGCACATTGCCCCCCAGGGCCGCATCCTCCATGAGCATCTGCTGCTCCAGAAGGGTTTTGGCAAAGACGGAGTGGATGAAGTTGTTGTACAGATCCGGGTTCCGGGCAGCGCTGTTTTGGTAGCGGGCCATAAACTCCCGGAGCTTCTGCCGCACCTCCTCCGGCATGGTGGCATAGGTCTCCTGCTGGGTCCGATCCAGATCCATGGGCTGACCGTTTAGGTTCAGATCCTCCTGCGCTTGCTGCCGTGCCTGTTCCATGGCCTGCTCCTGCTCCATCTGCTGCTGGGCCTGCTGGAGCATCTGCTCTTCGGTGATGAAAAAGCCGTCAAAGACCCGGTCGAAGGTGTTCTGCTCCTCCCGAGACTTGGCGAACACCGTCCGCAGGGCGGTCTTTACCTGCTGCCGGTCTTCAAGCCCCAGGCAGATCAGAATCTGACAGGCATCTGCGGTCTCCTGGGGGCCGATGGGCAGCCCCTCCAGCCGGAGCATACGGGAAAACAGGGATATCTTCTGAAGATATACCCCGGGATCAGTCATGGTGGTGTCCTCCGCAGCTGCCGCCGCAGGTGCATTCATGGGTGTGGGGGGTCAGAGCCGTCTCGTCCAGAAGGGCCAGATCCTCACTGTTTTTGAGGACAAAGCCTGCGGTCTGCCGGAGGGCATCGGGGGTCAGCTCCGCAATGCCCAGGGCATCCAGAGCGGCAGCCCAGTCCAGGGTCTCCGCAATGGAGGGCTTTTTGAGAATGGCTTCATTCTCCCGCAGATTGTGGACAGCCAGTGCCACCTGGGCGCAGAGCTTGTCGTCCACATGGGGCAGCTTGGCTCTGAGGATCGCCAGCTCCTTGTCCATATCCGGGTACTGGATGTACAGGTAGGCGCAGCGGCGGCGCAGAGCCTCGGACAGGGGACGGGCCCGGTTGGAGGTGAGCACCACAAAGGGAATGGAATTGGCCTTTACGGTGCCAATTTCCGGGATGGAGACCTGCATTTCCGACAGCAGCTCCAGCAAAAATGCCTCGAATTCCTCATCTGCCTTGTCGATCTCGTCGATCAGCAGCACCACGGGCTTTTCGGAGCGGATGGATTTGAGCAGGGGGCGCTCCAGCAGGTATTCATCGCTGAACAGCTCTTTGGTGAGGGCCTCTTTGTCCTGGGAGTTCATATTCACCTGGATGGACAGCAGCTGCTTCTGGTAGTTCCACTCGTAAAGTGCCTTGCTCTCGTCCAGACCCTCATAGCACTGCAGCCGCACCAGATCCCGATCCAGTGCGGAGGCCATTACCTTGGCGATCTCCGTCTTGCCAACGCCGGCGGCACCCTCGATCAGCAGGGGGCGGCCCAGCTGCAGGGACACGGCCAGAACGGTGGCCAGAGTATCGTCATAGATGTAATGGGCTTGGTCCATTTTTTGTTTTAATTCGTTCAAGTCCATAGATAAATCCTCTTTCTATCGTTTTTGGTATTATAACAAATCTAAAGGCGCTGCGCAATTAGATTTTTGGGCAGGGGTCTCGTTGACAAGCACCCCAAAGGGTGGTAGCATAGACCGAAAGAAATGATAAGGAGAATGGCTATGATTGCCAATTACCACACCCATACATGGCGCTGTAATCACGCCACGGGTACAGAGAGAGAATATGTAGAGGGGGCCATCCGCAACGGCATCCAGATTCTGGGCTTTTCCGACCACACCCCCTATTTCTTCCCCGGGGACTACTACTCCCATTTCCGGATGCGCCCGGAGCAGCTGGAGGACTATGTGCAGACGGTTCTGGGGCTGAAAGAGGAGTACAAGGATCAGATCCAGATCCATCTGGGTTTGGAGACGGAGTATTATCCGGATCTGTTCCCGGAGCTGATAGCCTTTTTGCGGCAGCAGCCTGTGGAGTATCTGCTGCTGGGGCAGCATCTTCTGGGGAACGAAGTGGGAGAGCACTACAGCGGAAGGGGAACCGATGACGAAAGCCTGCTGAAGCGGTACTGCTACCAGACCATGGACGGCATGAACACAGGCCTCTTTACCTACTTTGCCCACCCGGATCTGTTTTCCTACACGGGAGACCCCAAGACCTACCGGAAGTATATGAAAGAGCTTTGCCGGGAGGCCAAAAGCTGCCAGATACCCCTGGAAGTGAATCTTCTGGGCATGGAGGAGGGGAGAAACTACCCCGGCAGGCAGTTTTTTGAGATCGCCGCAGAGGAAAACTGCCCGGTGATTCTGGGACGAGATGCCCACCGGGCCAGCGCCTTTGACGAACCGCAGATGGAAAAAAACGCATTGGATCTGGTGCAGCAGCTGGGACTTACCTTGATGCAGACCGTTCCGCTGCGGTCAATCACACCATAATAGCGCCTTGCAATCCCCCGCTCTGCATAGCAGCAGAGCGGGGGATTTTGCGTGGGGATCACGGAAAGGGAATCCGTCAAAAACTATCGATATATACATATTTTTTAATTTGAAACTGTGCAACATGACAAAGATGGGTGGACAAAAGGGGGCAACTGCGGTATCATAGAACCAGAAACGATGCGGCAGCAGCCGCAAATGATAAGAGGTGGTCTGAATGGCATTTTCCTTTTTCGGTGGAATTCATCCCCGTGAAAACAAGCGCTACGCAGAAGATCAGAGCGTACAGCCCTTCCCGGAACCGGATGTGCTGGTGGTGCCTATGCAGCAGCATATCGGCGCCCCCTGCAAGGCACTGGTGAAAAAAGGAGATCAGGTGCTGGTGGGACAGAAAATCGGTGACAACGAGGGCCTCTGTGTCCCGATCCACTCCCCGGTGTCCGGCAAAGTAAAGGCGGTACAGATGTGCCCCCACAGCAGCGGCATGACCGTTATGAGTGTGGTCATTGAAAACGATCATCTGGGAGCGGTATGTTCCGATGTGCGCCCCAGAAGTCAGCAAGAGGTTCAGTGGCTGTCCGCGGAGGATCTGATGGGCATTATCCGGGAGGCCGGAATCGTGGGCATGGGCGGCGCAACCTTCCCCACCCATGTAAAGCTCAGCTCCGGCATCGGCAAGGTGGATACCATCATTGTGAATGTGTCCGAGTGTGAGCCCTATATAGTGGCAGATGACCGGCTGTGTCGGGAGTTTCCGGGAGAGGTGCTGGCAGGTTTGCAGATCGTTATGAAGATCCTGGGACTCCAGACGGCCCATGTGGCCATTGAGGACAATAAGCCCCAGGCGGCCAAAGCCCTGCATCAGGCCATGGATCCCAGAACCGGAATCGTGCTGGATGTGCTGCCGGCCAAGTACCCCCAGGGCGCAGAAAAGCAGCTTATTATGGCGATCACCGGGCGGCAGGTACCCTCCGGGGGACTGCCTGCGGCGGTGGGGTGTGCGGTGTTCAATGCAGCTACCTGCAAGGCCATTTACGATGCGGTGTATCTGGGAATGCCCCTTATTAAAAGAATCGTCACCGTCTCCGGCGATATCGTCATGGAGCCGAAAAACCTGCTGGTTCCCATCGGCACCAGCTTCAATGATCTGCTGGAAGCGGTGGGACACAGTGAAAATCCCTATAAGGTGCTCTCCGGCGGCCCTATGATGGGCGTTGCCCAGTTCGATCTGAGCGTTCCCGTCACAAAGGGTACCAACGCAGTGACGATCCTCGGCAATAAAAATCACTTTGCGGCAAAGATCGCCCACTGTATCCGCTGCGGAAAATGTATGGATGTATGTCCTATGCACCTCATGCCCCTTAAAATGCACGAGGCAGAGCGGGCCGGGGATGTGGAAGAGATGAAGAAACTGAATTTGATGGACTGCATCGAGTGCGGCTGCTGTGCCTACACATGTCCTGCGACCATTCCTCTGGTGCAGTCCTTCCGGGCCGGCAAGCAGCGCATCCGAAATGCCCAGCCGGCAAAACGCTGAGGAGGTGGCAGTATGGCACAGATGAAATACTTTTATGAGCTGACGATTTCCAGCTCGCCCCATGCCCACTCCCCGGTGACCACATCCACCATCATGCGGGATGTGCTGATCGCGCTGACCCCCGCCCTTGTGGGAAGCGTGTACTTCTTTGGCTTCCGTGCGCTGGTGCTGGTGCTGATTTCTGCGGCGGCCTGCGTGTTTTTTGAGTGGGGCTACCGGAAAATTATGAAGCTGGACTCCACAGTGTACGATATGTCGGCGGTGGTAACCGGTGTGCTGATTGCCTATGTATGTCCCGTGACGGTGCCCTACTGGTGTATCCTCATCGGTGATTTTTTTGCGATTATTGTGGTAAAGCAGCTCTTCGGGGGCATTGGCAAAAATTTTGTAAACCCGGCGCTGGCGGCCCGTGCCTTTATGTTCAGCTGGCCTGCCATTATGAGCACCTGGGCAGCCCCGGGCTTTTCGAACCGGGTACCTCTTTTAGGCTCTGTGGATGTGGTGTCCTCGGCAACGCCTCTGGCGGCTATGCACAGCGGCGCCATGCCGGAAGCTGGGCTTCGGGAGCTGTTTCTGGGCAATGTGGGGGGCTGTCTCGGTGAGACCTCCGCGCTGCTTCTGCTGCTGGGCGGCGTGTACTTACTGGTGCGGAAGGTGATCTCCCTCAGAATTCCTCTTGCATACCTTGGCACTGTGGCCCTCATCAGCCTGGTGTTCCCCCAGGGAAATCCCCCCACGGACTGGATGCTTATGCAGCTTTGCTCCGGCGGCCTCATGCTGGGCGCTATCTTTATGGCAACGGATTATGTTACAAGCCCCGTCACCAAGCTGGGGCAGGTGATTTTCGGAATCGGCTGCGGTGTGATCACCATGGTCATCCGGTATTTCGGCGGCTACAGCGAAGGTGTCAGCTACGCCATTCTCGTTATGAACGCCTGTGTGGTGCTGCTGGATAAGGTGGGCCGCCCCAGAAAATTCGGTGCTCCGAAGAAGAAGGAGGTGGCTGCGAAATGAAACAGGTTCTGCGACTTGTGGTGACACTGTTTCTGATCACCGCCATTGTGGCGGCAGCCCTTGCGGGGGTCAACGCCATTACAAAGGATAAAATTGCAGCGGCCCGGGAGGAGAAAAACCAGAAGGCTCTGGCCCAGGTCCTGCCCCAGGCTCAGAATCTTCAGAGCGTGGACTTTACAGAGGATACGGGCCTTGTGCGGCAGGTCTATGCACCGGACGGAGATATCCGGGCAGGCCAATACGCCATTAAAGTGGTGGTCACAGGCTTCGGCGGTGAGATCACCATGATGGTGGGCGTGGAAAAGGGCAAGGTCACCGGCGTTTCGGTGGTCTCCCACTCGGAAACCCCCAGTCTGGGTGCGGTTGCCGCAGCGGACAGCAGCAAGGGCGCTGCGTTCCGTGACCAGTTTGTGGGCCAGAGCGGTCAGCTGGCGGTCACCAAGGACGGCGGCACTGTGGATACCATCACAGGCGCAACCATCACCTCCCGGGCAGTCACCCAGGGTGTGGATGCGGCGCTGGCCTGTGCGGCTGCGTTCGAGTAAGGAGGTGCCGATATGGATATTAAAAAACAGTTTAAAGAGGGACTTCTGACCAAAAACCCGGTTCTGGTGCAGCTTTTGGGTATGTGTTCCACCCTGGCAATCACCACCAACCTGTTTAACGGCCTGGGCATGGGCATCAGTGTTACCTTGATCCTCATCTGCTCCAATGTGATGATTTCGGCCCTCAGAAAGGTGATCCCCTCCCAGATCCGGATCGCATCTTACATTGTCATCATCGCCGGATTTGTCACCATTGTGGATCTGCTGCTGCAGGCGTTTTTGCAGGAGCTGTCGGAAAGTCTGGGTGTGTTTATTCCCCTTATTGTTGTAAACTGCATCATTCTGGGCCGTGCCGAGGCCTTTGCCTCGAAAAACGGTGTGCTGGCCTCTGCTATGGACGGCCTCACCCAGGGCATCGGCTACACGGTTGCCCTTGTAATCATGTGTATCATCCGGGAATTTCTGGGTGCCGGCACTTTCGGCGGCGGCATTCTGAACGGGGGCGAGGGCATCCGGATCCTGCCGGAGCAGTACCCGGCCATGCAGATGATTATGCCGGTGGGCGGTTTCCTCACCCTGGGCTTTGTAATTGCCGGCTCTCAGTGGCTTATGAAGCGTCTGGATAAGAAGGAGGCAGGAAAATGAACGAATACATACAGAGTCTGCTGGGCATTTTGCTGTCTGCGGTGCTGACGGAGAATTTCATTCTGGTAAAATTCTATGGCATCTGCCCCTTTATGGGTGTCTCCAAAAAGACGGACACGGCTCTCGGCATGGGCATGGCGGTCACCTTTGTCATGGGTATCGCCTCCGCTGCCACATGGGCGGTCAACTCCTATATTCTGGTGCCTATGGAGCTGCAATATATGCAGACGGTTGCCTTTATCCTGGTAATTGCCGGAATTGTCCAGGTGGTGGAGATGTTCCTCAAAAAGAGCGTCCCCTCCCTCTATGATGCTCTGGGCATTTACCTGCCCCTTATCACCACCAACTGTGCGGTGCTGGGCGTTGCCCTTGTGAATGTGCAAAAGGGCTACGACTTTTTGCAGAGCGTGGTGTGCGGTGTCTGCGGAGGTCTGGGCTTTACCCTGGCCATTGTGCTTTTTGCCTCCATTCGGGAGCGCACCGACAAGGCCGACTGCCCGGAGTGCTTTAAGGGATTTCCCATTACGCTGATTGCGGCAGGCCTGCTTGCCCTGGCGTTTATGGGCTTTTCCGGTCTGTAAGGAGGATTTGGCATGGATATTTTAATTGCAATCGGAATATTGGGAGGCCTGGGACTGGTCTTCGGCCTGATTCTCGCCATCGCCTCCAAGGTGTTTTACGTGGAGACAGATCCCAGACTGGAGAAGCTCACAGAGGCGCTGCCGGGAGCCAACTGCGGCGGCTGCGGCTATGCGGGCTGCGGAGCCTATGCCCAGGCGGTGCTGGATGGCAAGGCGGAAATCGGGAAATGTGCCTCCGGCGGCGATGCCGCTGCCCAGGCCATGGCGGATATCATGGGCGTGAAGGCGGAAAAGGTGGCAAGACGGGTGGCGCTGGTGCGCTGTGCAGGCTATAAGCGGGTGGATGAAAACGGAAAGGCCGTCGGTGCCAAGATGAAGGGCGAGTACGAGGGCCTTCAGGACTGTCTGGCGGCTACCAAGGTGGCGGGCCGTGGGCCTCTCATCTGCAAGTTCGGATGTCTGGGCTTCGGCAACTGCACCAAGGTGTGTCAGTACGATGCCATTCACATTGTGGACGGCGTTGCCAAGGTAGACCCGGAGAAATGCGTGGGCTGTATGAGCTGCGCAAACGCATGTCCCAGAAATCTGATCGTGCCGGTGGACTACGGCAAGTACGTAGTGATCGCCTGCGCCTCCAAGGCCAAGGGCGCAGTGACCATTCGTGGCTGCACCGCAGGCTGTGTGGGCTGCGGACTGTGCCAGAAGATCTGCCCGGAGAAGGCCATTCGCGTGGAGGAGAATCTGGCGTATATCGATTACAGCAAGTGTACCTCCTGCGGTCTGTGCGCAACGGTATGTCCCAAGCATCTGATCGCCAGCACGGTGGAAGACCCGGCAGAGGCGCTGAAGGTCATTGGGTATCACGAATAAGGGTTCTGCAAAACCGCTCGGATGATTCCGGGCGGTTTTTTAGACTGTCAAAAGGCCCCTTTATAAAATGCTGTTTTCTAATGGATGGAATTTTTCTTCTGATAATACGGGGATTTCTGTACGGAAACAGCCCCTTTCTGTACAGAAAATGGCGTATTCCTGTCACTCTGAGCGTCAGCGAAGAATCTGAAAGAAAGATTCTTCGTCGCTGGGCGCCTCAGAATGACAGAGGAGCCCTTCGGTAGCTTCACTTTTCGGAAAATAGTACTTTATTGTCACGCTGAAAAACAGGATGTATTTCCTGCAAACGGGAGGAATAAGCTCTCTTATAGAG
>RCNI01001141.1_pt1 | contig 14878 bp, 9 predicted proteins | sample 2041151 | NCBI WGS metagenome assembly RCNI01 (sample SAMN09708214, study PRJNA481090) | feces metagenome | isolation source: feces | place: Antarctica: Albino Rookery | reverse complement strand
CTCAGTCATCACTCTCTTCGCACAAGCATATCCTTCATCATAAAGGCTGGTCAGTTTCTTGATATCCCGCTCGATACGGTTGACGACAACCGGTTTCTCCGGACGGATCACCACAATTTTACCTTCTTCTTCCAGACGTTCAACCAATTCCAACTGCTTATTGTAAACCTTACAACGATTGCTCAACACTACACGCAACCGCGGATAACGGGTATAGATGAACTTAGGAACTTTAATGTCTTTTTCTGTCTTACGATAACCTTTATTACGTGTTAGCACCACCACATTATGCTCATAGCCCTGAGCCATAGCTCTCAGCACTGGAATAGAATCTACAATACCTCCATCCAACATCGGCCTGCCATCAACATAAGCCACCGGACAAACATAAGGCAAGCTGCTCGAAGCTTTGGCTATGTCCAGCAAACGATACTTGTCTTTCCGCTCTTCCAAATAACAGGCACGACCGGTTACGCAATTTGTTGTCACCATTTCAAAACGAGTAGGGTTCCGGAAGCAAGCCTGATAGTCATAAGGTAAGATTTCCTCAGGAAACAATTCATAAAGCAGCCGTTGGTCTAAAATACTATGCTGATACCATAAATATTTCAAGCCGATATAATGATACTTATCCAACAAATCAATATTACTATAACGTGCTCTTCCACGCTGGTGAGATTGATAAGAAAGCCCGTTGCAAGCTCCGGCAGAAACCCCCACCACATAAGGAAACTCTATCTGATGATCCATAAAGAAATCCAATACTCCACAGGTGAATACGCCTCGCATTCCTCCTCCCTCGAGTACTAATCCCATACTTTTAATGTCATGTTCCATATTTCAAGAGAATTAAGATACGCAAAGATAGTTTTTTTACTGCTTCCCTATAGTCATTTATCAATTAAATTTCCTATTTTTGCAACTTAATCGATTAAGAAACGACAAAAATAAATCATTATGTTTGAATCTTCAATCTATCAGAAAAGACGCCAGGCTCTAAGAGAAAAAATGAACAGCGGCATTGTGCTTATTCTTGGAAACAACGAAGCCCCTGCCAATTACCCTGACAATACCTACAAATTTCGTCAGAACAGTTCTTTCTTGTATTTCTTCGGACAGAATAATCCCGGATATGCCGGCATCATCGATATTGACGCCAACGAAGAGTATTTCTTTGGTGACGATGTTACCATGGACGATATCATCTGGATGGGTCCTCAACCTACCATCCAAGAACTGGCTGCACAGGTAGGAGTAGCCAAAAGTTTTCCATTCTCCAAACTTAGAGAGATTATAGGAAAGGCTATCTTGCAGAAAAGAAAAATCCATTTCCTTCCTCCATACCGACATGACCATATGCTACTCTTAGAAGAGCTGACCGGAATACGTGCATCACTGACCAGACAGCATGCTTCTGTAGAGTTGATAAAAGCTGTCGTTGACCTCCGCTCTGTAAAAGAAAGCGTGGAAATTGAAGAAATTGACAAGGCTTGCAATATCGGATATGAAATGCACACCGCTGCCATGCGCTTGTGTAAACCGGGAGTTTCCGAACAATACATTGCCGGAATATTGGATGGCATTGCCTCATCCTACGGAAACATGGTATCTTTTGCCACTATCCTGACTCAAAACGGACAGACATTGCACAACCATGACCATAGCCACTTTTTGGAGGCAGGCCGACTGATGCTGACTGATGCCGGCGCGGAAAGTGTAACCAACTATTGTTCAGACCATACACGTACTATTCCTGTAGGCGGAAAATTCAGCAGCAGACAAAAAGACGTATATAGTATCGTGCTGGCTTGCCATGACCATGCTCTGGCGCTTACCCGCCCAGGAGTAACTTACCAATCAGTACATTTAGAGGTTTGTAAGGTGCTGGCACAGGGACTTAAAGATTTGGGACTCATGAAAGGAAACATGGAAGAAGCTGTAGCTGCTGGAGCTCATGCCCTGTTTATGCCTCATGGATTGGGACACATGATGGGTATTGACGTACACGACATGGAAGACTTAGGACAATGCTACGTAGGATATGACGATGAAATCCATCCGTCAGAACAGTTTGGACTAGCCTCTCTACGTATGGGAAGACGCCTGCAAGAAGGCTTCGTTATCACCGACGAACCTGGATGTTACTTTATTCCTGCCTTGATAGATAAATGGAGAACGGAAAAACTACATACAGACTTCCTCAACTATGATGCCATCGACAAATTCAAAGACTTTGGAGGCATCCGCTTGGAAGACGATATCCTGATTACAGCCAACGGTTCACGCTTTACAGGACACAAGCGCATCCCTATTACCATAGAAGATGTGGAAAAAATCATGAATGAATAAAATCAATAATAATCACAATAAAAAAGAACAAACTGAAATGAACAAACTAATCGCTATTTTGGCTCTAGGTGTTTGCTGCAGCAACGCATTTGCCAAATCTCCGAAAAAAGACAAGAAAGATGAAGGATTCGTATTTACTACTGTGAAGGAAAACCCTATCACTTCTATTAAGGACCAGCATCGCTCAAGTACTTGTTGGTCATTCTCTACACTGGGATTCGTAGAAGCTGAACTGCTTCGTCAGGGTAAGGGTGAATTTGACCTTTCTGAAATGTTCGTAGTACACAACACAATGGTAGAACGTGCTGAAAACTATGTACGCTACCATGGCGACGCTTCTTTCTCTCCAGGCGGAAGTTTTGAAGATATCGTAGTATGCTACAAGAAACATGGTATGGTACCACAGGAAGCAATGCCGGGTATCATGTATGGCGACTCACTACCTAACCATAGCGAACTGGATGCAGTGGCTGGTGCTTATGTAGAAGCTATCGGAAAAGGAAATCACAAAAAACTTTCATCTGTTTGGAAAAAAGGTGTAACTGCTATCTACGACAACTATCTGGGAGCTTGTCCTACTGAATTTACTTACAAAGGAAAGAAATATACTCCGAGAACTTTCGCAGACGAAGCTCTTGACCTGAATATGGATGACTATGTGTCACTAACTTCATACACTCACCATCCATTCTATACTCAGTTCAACATAGAAGTACAGGACAACTGGCGTAACGCATTGTCTTACAACTTGCCTATCGAAGAACTAATGGCCGTAATGGACAATGCTGTTAAGACCGGATATACCTTTGCTTGGGGAGCTGACGTAAGCGAACAGGGATTTACACGAGATGGTATCGCTGTCTATCCAGATGCTGAAAAAGGTGCAGAACTGACCGGCTCTGATATGGCTCACTGGTTGGGAAAGAGCGCTTCTGACAAACGTAAAGAACTTACAAGCAAACCTCTTCCTGAAATCACTGTAACTCAGGAAATGCGTCAGGAAGCATTTGACAACTGGGAAACTACTGATGACCATGGTATGCTGATTTACGGTATCGCTAAAGACCAGAACGGCAAAGAATACTTCATGGTAAAGAACTCTTGGGGTACAGAAGGTAAATATAAGGGAATCTGGTATGCATCTAAAGCTTTTGCTGCTTACAAAACGATGAATATCTTGGTTCATAAAGATGCTATCCCTGCTGATATCGCAAAAAAATTAAGCTTGTAATTAGCTAATATAGAACTGATATAAATAATAAGACGGCTAATCCCTGAAAATAAATAGGAGATTAGCCGTCTTTTTCTTTCTTTTTTCCTAATTTTACAAAATGATTATGCAAAAGGATTCCAACTGAAAACAAAGCAACAGAATCCTCATTCTTCCTGCAAAGAACGACGATTACAAGTTTTTAACTTTCAGCCTCTTCATGGGAAGAACACCGAACCTGAAAAAAGAAAAAACAGATATAAAATGAATTACAGATGGAATTATCAGCCTCCTACTCAAGAACAGAGAGAAGCGGCCAGAGTGATGTCGAAGGAAACAGGCATCAGTCCGGTGCTTTGCCGACTGCTGCAACAAAGAGGTATCACTTCTGCAACTGGAGCAAAGCAATTTTTCCGTCCACAACTTACCGAACTGCATGATCCTTTTCTAATGAAGGATATGGACATAGCTGTTGATCGCCTCAACATGGCTATGGGACGAAAAGAAAGAATCCTTATATACGGTGACTATGATGTAGATGGTACTACTGCAGTCACATTGGTATATAAGTTTCTGCAGCAGTTCTACTCCAATATCGACTATTATATCCCTGACCGATATAACGAAGGGTATGGAGTATCTACACAAGGTGTGGACTATGCCTACAACACAGATGTAAAACTGGTTATTGTGCTCGACTGTGGAATCAAAGCCATCGAGGAAATTGCTTATGCAAAAGAAAAAGGCATTGACTTCATTATTTGCGACCATCATGTACCCGATGATGAACTTCCTCCAGCCGTAGCTATCCTCAACCCGAAGCGGTTTGACTCTACTTATCCTTATCATCATCTGTCTGGATGCGGAGTAGGATTCAAGTTTATGCAAGCCTTTGCCATAAACAATGGCATTGACTTCAACCAACTTACCCCACTACTCGATTTAGTAGCTGTAAGCATTGCCTCCGATATTGTCCCGATTATGGGAGAAAACAGAGTACTGGCCTTTCATGGACTGAAACAACTGAACTCCAATCCTAGCATCGGACTGAAAGCTATCATTGATGTGTGCGGACTTGCCGAAAAGGAAATCAGCATGAGTGATATCGTATTCAAAATAGGTCCACGAATCAATGCTTCCGGACGCATACAGAATGGAAAGGAAGCTGTAGACCTGCTCATTGAAAAGGATTATCAAATTGCACTAGAAAAAAGTAACCAAATCAACCAATACAACGAAACCAGAAAAGATTTGGACAAATGCATGACAGAAGAAGCCAACAAGATTGTGGACAATCTGGAACACCTGAGCGAACAGCGGTCTATCGTTATCTATAACGAAGACTGGCACAAAGGGGTGATTGGTATCGTAGCTTCCCGCCTGACCGAAATTTATTACCGACCTGCCGTAGTGCTGACCCGTACAGATAACTTGGCTACAGGTTCGGCACGTTCGGTTTCTGGATTTGATGTCTACAAAGCCATCGAACACTGTAGAGACCTTCTGGAAAACTTCGGAGGACATACATATGCAGCCGGATTGTCGATGAAAGTGGAAAATGTAGAAGCTTTTACTCAACGCTTTGAGCGGTACGTATCCGAACATATCTTGCCAGAACAGACTTGTGCCACCATTGACATAAACGCCCAGCTGGACTTCAGAGACATTACCCCTAAGTTCTTCTTCGACTTGAAGAAATTCAGTCCTTTCGGTCCGGACAATCCTAAACCGATATTCTCTACACTCAACGTATACGACTATGGCACCAGCAAAGTAGTAGGCAGAGAGCAAGAACATATCAAATTGGAACTGGTAGACAACAAGTCGAACAATGTAATGAACGGCATTGCTTTCGGACAAAGTTCACAGGCAAGATTCATCAAGACAAAACAGTCTTTCAATATCTGCTACACTATCGAGGAAAACTCTCACAAACGAGGAGACATCCAATTGCAGATAGAAGACATCAAGCCTAACAGATACTGACAAACAATCCTTTCAACTATAAAAGAGCTGCCTCCGCCAATCTTTCATTCTCGAGAACGATTCGGAGACAGCTTTTTTCCTTTTCCACACATCTATAACGAATCACTGTAGCCATGGACTATTTAAGCATACTGAAGAAATATTGGGGATATAACCAATTCAGAGGAATACAAGAAGATATCATCCAGAGTATCGGAGAAGGGAAAGACACCCTCGGATTAATGCCAACTGGAGGGGGAAAGTCAATCACTTTTCAAGTACCGGCCCTTGCACAAGAAGGACTCTGTCTGGTAATCACCCCGTTGATTGCCCTGATGAAAGACCAGGTGAGAAACTTGCGTAACCGAGGCATCAAAGCCACTGCCATCTATTCGGGGATGACACGCGAAGAGATTCTCATAGCGATGGACAACTGTATCTTTGGCGACTATAAATTTCTCTATATCTCTCCAGAGCGTCTTGGCACGGAGCTGTTCCAAAACAAGTTGCAGCACATGAAAGTGTGCATGATTACTGTAGACGAATCACACTGCATCTCACAATGGGGGTACGACTTCCGCCCTGCTTACCTCAAGATTGCCGAAATCCGTACACTACTCCCCGATACTCCTATACTTGCTCTTACAGCAACTGCTACTCCCGAAGTTGTCAAAGATATACAGGAACGGCTCGCATTCAAAAAAGAGAATGTGTTCCAAATGAGCTTTGAACGAAAAAACCTGGCCTATATTGTGAGGCGAACCGAAAACAAAGCAGATGAATTGCTGAATATATTGACTAAAGTAGACGGCTCTTCCATAGTCTACACTCGAAGTAGAAAAAAAACTAGAGAAGTGGCACAGTTCCTGAACGGACGAGGTATTTCGGCCACGTTCTACCATGCCGGACTAAACAATGATACAAAAGACAAAAGACAAAAAAGTTGGGTAACTGGAGAGCATCGGGTCATGGTAGCTACCAACGCTTTCGGTATGGGAATAGACAAGCCGGATGTACGAGTTGTGATCCACATTGACTTTCCAGACTCACCAGAAGCCTACTTCCAAGAAGCAGGACGTGCCGGACGAGACGGCGAAAAAGCCTATGCCGTACTGCTCTATGCACAAAGCGACAAAAATATCCTAAAGAAAAGAATCGCTGATACCTTCCCAGATAAAGAGTATATCCTTAAAGTATACGAACATATCAACTATTACTTCCAGATGGCTATGGGAGACGGATTGGGATGCACCTTCGCTTTTAATATTGACGAGTTTTGCCAAAACTTCAAGCATTTTCCCATCCAGGTGGACAGTGCCTTGAAAATACTTACACAAGCCGGCTACTTGGAGTATACTGATGAACAAGATAATAATTCGCGCGTCATCTTTACTCTCCAACGGGATGAACTATACCGTATCAACGAAGGTAGCAAGGAAGCAGAAACACTCATCCGAGTCTTGCTACGCTCCTACACCGGACTGTTTAGCGACTATGCCTATATCAATGAGGATACATTGGCACAACGGTGCAACCTCACCCGAAAAGAGGTATACGATATTTTACTATCATTAACCCGCCAACGAATCCTTCATTATATTCCAGGCAAAAAGACTCCTTATATTATTTATACATGCGAAAGAAGGGATACCTCCCGCATCATACTTAAAAAAGAAATCTATGAGGACAGAAAAGCCAGTTATGAACACCGAATCAATGCAATGCTGGAATATGCCGATGCTGAAGACAAATGTCGCAGCCGAATGTTATTGCGCTACTTTGGAGAGAAGAACGAACATAACTGCAACATGTGTGATGTATGTCTGCACAAACATGATTCCGGCATCCGAAAAGGAGAATTTGAAAGTATTTGTGAACAAGTTTATGAACGACTTAACCAACGTCCTGCCAGTTTTGTTGACTTGACCCAATTACCTATATCCAATCAAGAAAAAATAGAGAAAGTATTGTCGTACCTGCTGGCAGAAGAACAGATTATCCTAAAAGACAACCTACTTTACTTGGCACACCCACTTACAAAGACAGAAGATTAAAGCTAAGTCACCTCCCAATATTTCTGACAGATATTCAAATAGCTTCTTTCTGGCAACGTACCAAATACCAATGAATAAAAATGAGTTCCCCTACGCTTCTGCAAGGATATACGCCTTTGCAGTTGCTCCGACAAGGGAGACATCTCAAAATCGGAGATCATCAATACATCCGAATCACGCCACATATGATATTCCATCAGACGAAAAGCCTCATCCATAGCGGGACGAATATCTGTACCTCCATCAAATCGATGATTCAAGAACTCCACCAGCATTGGCAAGTCTACCTTCAAGTCTTGAATAAGCAGACATTGCACTTCTTCTGCAAAATTGATGACATAACATTTTCGGTGAGTCGTTTCGGTGAGTTTGGCAACAGCCAACAATGCCGACTTGGCCAAATGTTCCCGTCTTCCCTGCATAGAACCGGAAGTATCTACACACACAATAAAAGGCCCTTGCCCGGCTGCAGTATGCTTCTTGCGTTGCAATACCGACGGCTCCTCTATAGAACGGCTATCGAACACTTGCAAACGCTTCTCTACAAACCGCTGCATGAAAACCGGATAAAGCGATTCATCCATAAGATAGCAATACTCTACAGGCAACAAATGATTCAAATCATCTCCCTGAGTAATCCCTGCAATATCACTTGCCGAAGATGAATGAACCAGCTGGTCTATATTCATACCCGACAATGCATCAAAAGACTGCTTGCTGCCTTTCCCGTGACGTCCCAACAGCTGCACCAACTCCTTGATAGCACGGTGATGCTCCATCTCCTTTTCATACGAAGATAGTTTTCGATATAATTCCGGACGATTCAACAACAGCCACTGTAGACGCGAACCAGCCATCTGTGCAACTGTTTTCATCCCATGCTCTTTATCAAGTACTTCAAACCCTTGACACAAGGATTCGATATGATGAAACTGATAACTATATTCCTTCTGGGTCAACAAACCATGCCAACGATCCAGAAAGAATTCCTGAAACTGCTTTTGTTTCTCTTCCTGATTCTGACAGCCTTCCATCGACTCGATATAATAAGACAAATCCAACTCAGCCAACGAATACCGACGTGAAAAAGCCGAACGCATCCGGTACAGAAAATCGAGAAACTCCGTTGGAGACAAACTTTCATTGGCATAAAAGACCTCCCACTCGGGGGTGTATTTCGAATAGAACTCTTGAAGAGAGGCAGAAGAACGACGATAATAATCCCATATCTCCTTCTCTAGTTCATGAGGCAATATCGTATTGGAATAAAGAGCTTCACTCAACTGCTCGGTACATCTCCGGCGCAACTCCTCCAGATAGACTGTCTTTAGGTCATCCAGCCGGATACTCCTGGTTCTCTTTATGGTAGGCATGCTTCAATTCATTTAATTCATTCCGATAACGGGAGACATCTATCTGCTGTTTGACCAACATTCCATGCAGAGTCTGCTTTTGAGAGTCAGACAGAAACAGATGCGCCGTGCAATAATCTATTTCTTCTGACAGAAACTCCGTGCACCCATGCTCCACCCGTTCTACCAACAGCTCCACCTTAGCGAAACGTGCCTCCAAATCTGCCTTTCCCGACACTTCCATAGTCGGGAGTGGCAAAGCGTCGGGAGTACAAAGCATCGGATATTCATAATTGTTGATAAAGACTGATCTCCTTCCTTTCCGAAGGGAATACATCTTGCTCTTAGGCACCCTTGCATGAAGCGATGGATTATATTTCTTCAAGATATAGCATTGCGATTTGTACTTGTCCTTATGTAGATAAAACAACTGACCTGCATCGTCCAACTGCTGATAGTCTGAAGCAAATATCCATAACTTTTCAGCCATCCTTACTCGCTCCACTTGATAATAATAAGAATCTACCAACTGTAGTCCATCGTCAGAATTCTCCCTTATCGTCGCATCAGCTGAAAACTCATGGCGCAAGTCATCCAGTTCCTGTTTGATTTCACGTATATTTAATACATACCCCTCTATGCTCCTACGCACCGCTTCACGCACCATATCTGCCACCACAGTCGTCTGTTCAGTTTCATTCCACAATCCATAAGAAAGTAACATACAATCAGACAAACGAATGACATTGCTCCCATTCAAAAAAGCTGAAGTACGAAGCAACTTCACCCACTTCTTCCATCTACGGTCGGATACATACAAAGAAACTTCTGTAACATCAGCATTCAGCAGACTCTTGTTGTAATCTTCTATCTGCTCTTTTATGGAATGAATGATTTCAAACACAGGATAAGGAATCTCCACCAGTGCAATCTCTTGCTGCCATCGCTCATATTCCTCATTAGTTACACCAAGTTCCGCAGGCATTTCTGGCTCTTCCCCACCAACAGATGCAATCATCCGGTCAAAATCAGAAAGGTCTTCTATCCCTCCTACCAACATACGTATCAAAAAACGGTCCCAAAGGGCATCCAATCCCTGCCCCGACATCGGCAACTCATTAGAAGCTGCAACCAAAGCCTTCAATGGCAGACGAGAGACCTTACTTCCATTTCTAAAAATCTTTTCGTTCAGCACCGTAAGCAATGCATTTTGAATAGCTGGACCAGCCTTCCATATTTCATCCAGAAACACCACTGTCGCTTCTGGCAGATAACCACAAGTAATCCGTTCATAAGCATCCTCTTCTTTCAGACGGGAAATGGAAACAGGACCAAATATTTCATCGGGAGTGCTGAAACGCGACATCAAGTACTCAAACGACTCACCTTCAGTAAAAGCCAGTTTCAGTCTTCGCGCTATCATACTCTTAGCCACTCCCGGAGGGCCCAATAAAAAAATACTTTCCCCGGCAAAGGCAGAAAGCAAAGAAAGCGCCATAACCTGACGCTTTCCATACAAATCTATATTAAGGATATCCAATAACGCTGATACCCTGTCTTTCCTATCTTTCATTGTTTATTATAATGCAGACATCACAAAATACAAATATACCACCGCTGCCGGAACTGCCATAATAGTACTATCAAAACGATCAAGCATACCTCCATGACCAGGAAGAATATTTCCTGAATCCTTGATTTGTATAGTGCGCTTCAAGAGCGACTCAGTCAAATCACCGAATGTGCCAAACACCACTACTACCAACGCCAATCCAATCCATACCGGCATTGAGAAAATAGGGAAATAGTAAGACATCACCATTGCAGCAATGACACAGAATACAGCACCACCGATAGAACCTTCCCACGACTTCTTGGGAGAAATACGTTCAAACAGACGATGCTTGCCAAACAATACTCCTACACAATAAGCCCCCGAGTCATTTACCCAATTAAAAATAAAGATAGACAACGGCAATACCGGAGTATATACAGAAGAAGAAGTTTCGGGAGAAGTCTGATATGCCAACACATTCAACATAGAGAAAGAGAGAGCAATATACATCTGACTCATCATACTATAAGCCCAATTATGAATCGGGTTAGCCTGTTTCCTATAAAGTTCGCTGACCAGCAGATATATCATCAGGAAAAGATACGGGATAAACGCCCCATACTGTCCGGGTTGAACTCCCACCAATCCGAAGCACAAGAACAGAAACACTCCAGCCAACACATTTATCAGTGTATTGATTTTCACTCCCTCTACATGCTGATTGACGATACTTCCAAATTCATAAATAGTCAGGGCTGTAATCAAAGCAAACAAGATGGTAAATGAAACCGGTCCGCCAAGAATAGCTCCCACCAATACGGAAACAAAAATGATTCCGGTCACAGCTCTTTGGATAAAATTTTTCTTCATGTCTTTCATGGAATAAAAAAACACAGAATGCATCAAACCCTTTTATCATAATCAATCATTAAGGCTGCTGCAATCTGTGTTTGTCAGTTTATACTTCAGTATTCTTTTTTTCTTCGTTAGAATCAATATCCGAAGCCACTTCCGCAGCTTCCTCCTTCGTTTCCAGATTTTCTTCAGACTCCTTGACAGGCAATGCACCCGCCTGCTCTTCTTCCACCCCTGAATTTTCCAGACTCAAGATTTCTTCTGTTCGAGAAGTCCACGGACGCTTTCCAAAGATTCTCTCCACATCTTCTGCAAAGATTACTTCACGGTCAATCAACAACTGAGCCAGTTCATTATGCCCTTCACGATGTTCCACCAGCAAATTCTTGGCACGCTCATACTGCTCGGCAATCATATTCTGAACTTCCTTGTCTATCAACTCTGCAGTATGTTCGCTATATGGCTTGCTAAACTGATACTCATTAGTATTATAATAGCAAAGATTAGGCATCTTGTCGCTCATTCCTACGTAAGCTACCATTGCATAAGCCTGCTTGGTTACTTTTTCCAAGTCATTCATTGCCCCAGTTGAAATATGTCCCAAAACTACTTCTTCGGCAGCACGTCCGCCCAAAGTAGCACACATCTCATCCAACATCTGCTCCTTAGTGGTAATCTGTCTTTCTTCAGGCAAATACCAAGCGGCGCCCAACGCACGGCCACGCGGTACAATAGTCACTTTAATCAACGGATTGGCATGTTCCAGGAACCACGATATAGTAGCATGACCAGCTTCATGAAGTGCAATGGCTCTCTTCTCTGCCACTGTCATCACCTTGGTTTTCTTTTCCAGTCCTCCTACAATACGGTCTATCGCACTCAAGAAATCCTGTTTGCCTACCGAAGGTTTTGAATGTCTGGCAGCAATCAATGCAGCCTCATTACATACATTGGCAATATCTGCGCCACTAAATCCAGGAGTCTGGCGAGACAAGAGGTCCACATCCACATCACCATCCAGTTTCAATGGACGAAGATGCACTCCAAACACTTCCTTACGTTCATTCAAGTCTGGCAAGTCTACATAAATCTGTCGGTCAAAACGTCCGGCTCTCAACAGAGCCTTGTCCAGAATATCCACACGGTTAGTGGCTGCCAAAATAATCACTCCACTATTTGAGCCGAAACCATCCATTTCAGTAAGGAGCTGATTCAAGGTGTTCTCACGTTCATCATTACCTCCCATGCTGGGATTCTTCCCTCTGGCACGACCCACTGCATCAATCTCGTCAATAAAGATAATACATGGCGACTTTTCTTTTGCCTGACGGAAAAGATCACGAACACGTGATGCTCCCACTCCCACAAACATTTCCACGAAGTCTGAACCAGAAATCGAGAAAAAAGGCACGTCAGCCTCTCCAGCTACGGCTTTGGCCAATAAAGTCTTACCAGTTCCCGGAGGGCCTACCAACAAGGCTCCTTTAGGAATTTTTCCACCCAAATCGGTATATTTTTGAGGTTCTTTCAAAAATTCCACAATCTCCTGCACCTCCTGTTTTGCTGCAGCTTGTCCGGCTACATCCTTAAAGGTAATGCGGTTGGCGCCACGGTCGAACAACTGGGCCTTACTACGTCCTACACTAAACACATTAGGACCACCTCCAGAACCTCCACTACCCATACGGCGCATAAAATAGATAGTAATAAAGATAAAGAACAAGAATGGAGCAAGATTCCAAAATATAGCGCCGAAATCGGAATGCTTCTCATAACTTACATTACCGGTAAAATGGCCTTCACTTTCTGCCGTTTCCAAAAACTTGTCCAATGCTTCCATCGAACCAACCTGTACATTGACAGTTGGGCTTTTTCCCATTTTCTTGGCATCCCCCTTAAATACATCTACAATATTGTCGGGTTTAATGAACACCTCTACGGTCTTGTCATCATAAGCCACTACCTTGTTGGCATAGCCCTGATTCACTATCTCTTTAAATTCAGTATAAGATATCTGTTTAGAAAGTCCCCCTTCATCACTGAATATATAAAGGAATCCAGCTACCACCGCAATAGTGATATATAACCAACTAAGGCTGGGGCGAGGAACATTTATCTTAGGTTTATTGTCGCTCGAATTATTACTCATTATTATTACTTGTTTATTATTATTTCATGATATCAATTAATCAAGGTCAAGAAGTTCGGTCAACTTGGCATCAGCCCAAAGATGCTCCAACTGATAGAAATCTCTTAAATCTGGCAGGAAGATATGAACCAGCACATCAGCATAGTCCATCACCACCCATTGCGCATTGCGTAATCCGTCTACGCTCAACACTTTTTCCCCTGTTTCTTCACGTACATATTCTTTTATAGAATCTACAATGGCTGCAATCTGGCTTGGTGAATTACCTTCACACACCACAAAATATTTGCATATAGTTTCTTTTATATCTTGTAAGTCAACAATTACTATCTTCTTGCCTTTCTTTTCCTGAATAGCTTCAGTGATTTTTTGTACCAATAATGGCGTTTTGTTATTCATTTATGTCTGATTTTATATGTTTTAATCATTAAGTTTATTGTCTAAAAGCACCGGGCAACAGCCTTGCTCCTCTCTTCTTTTAATCTGCAGATTTCCCCAAAGGCAACTTAACCTGAATCCAGCCACCATACAGTAACACATTCAAAAAAGCAAAGGAAAAATCTTAGCTGCCCACCCAAAACGGAAAAGAATCTCTATACAACAATTGCCTGACTGACATACTAACCTTCTGACTCTCTCTAAACCGACTGGATGAAAACATAAATTCAAAGAGCCTAAGAAACCTGAATTCCCCCTAAAAAGGTTATGTGTTTTTTTGAGAAACAAGCTCTTATTTACCTACCTATGCTGTCTTTAATGTTGAACCAGAGAGTAATCTACCGATTTACATTATATACGCAAATATATTGCTTTTCTATATATCACAAAAATAAACCTGATAGAATTATCTATTCTAATTGTTTTTTTTGAAAAAAATACAATAAAAAGTTTGCAGTTAATAAAAAAAGCCATACCTTTGCACCGTCAATATGAAAGCAGTTCATAAGACAGACATTTTGGGCTATGGTGTAATGGTAACACAACAGATTCTGGTCCTGTTTTTCTTGGTTCGAATCCAGGTAGCCCAACAGAATATTTGATTTATTGGGCTATGGTGTAATGGTAACACAACAGATTCTGGTCCTGTTTTTCTTGGTTCGAATCCAGGTAGCCCAACAGAAAGAGAGTTTTTCAGTTCTCTTTTTTTATCTATCCGACTCCTCTTTTTCATGGATTTGCAAGACAGGTTCAAAACAACAGCATATTTTTCTCAAAACGACTATATATTTTGCTGAAAATATCGGCATATTTCAAAAGAAATGTCGGTACGTTTCCATAAAAACGCCAGTATAATTTTACCGTAAGCGTCTCCGCGATTCCATATTGTAGCTTATAAATCCTCGATTTACCTTTGTTCCTAAAATTTTAGATAAATAATATGGAACAATC
>RCNI01001140.1_pt1 | contig 14888 bp, 12 predicted proteins | sample 2041151 | NCBI WGS metagenome assembly RCNI01 (sample SAMN09708214, study PRJNA481090) | feces metagenome | isolation source: feces | place: Antarctica: Albino Rookery | reverse complement strand
TTCAGGTCAGCGTTCTCCACGTCGAACACCTTGCGCACCAGAGAGAAGCCGTTGGAGTGCACGCCGCTGGAGGGCAGGGCCAGGATCACATCGCCAGCCTGCATCTTGTCCTGATCCAGGATCTTCTTCTTGTCCACGATGCCCACTGCAAAGCCTGCCAGGTCGTAGTCATCGGCAGACATGGTGCCGGGATGCTCTGCGGTCTCGCCACCGATCAGGGCACAGCCGGACTGGACGCAGCCTTCTGCCACGCCGGAAACCAGAGTTGCCACCTTTTCAGGCTCGTTCTTGCCGATGGCAATGTAGTCCAGGAACAGGATGGGCTTTGCGCCAGCGCAAACGATATCGTTGACACACATAGCAACGCAGTCGATGCCTACGGTGTCGTGCTTGTTCAGCAGCTGTGCAATGCGCTGCTTGGTGCCCACGCCGTCAGTACCGGAAACCAGGGTGGGTTCCTCCATGCCGGTGATGTCGGGGGTGAACAGGCCGCCGAAGCCGCCGATATCCGAAACCACACCGGGGATCATCGTGCGTGCCACGTGCTTCTTCATCAGACGAACGCCCTCATAGCCGGCGGTGATGTCCACGCCTGCTGCGGCGTAGCTTGCAGAATAACTCTTTTCCATGATTCTTCTCCTTTTATACTATCTCGAATCAGGCGTTAAAATCACATTGCAGCGATTTCAGCCTGCAGCTTTGCTTCCTTATCTGCGATCTGCTGTTCCATGTCTGCACGGGCAGCCTCCAGACGAGCGTCCAGTGCTTCGTCACCCAGTGCCAGGATCTCAGCAGCCAGCCATGCAGCGTTCTTTGCACCGTTCAGTGCCACGGTAGCAACAGGGATGCCGCTGGGCATCTGCACGGTTGCCAGCAGTGCGTCCAGACCATCCATTGCGCCGCCCTTCATGGGGATGCCAATGATGGGCAGAGTGGTGTTGGCAGCAAATGCACCTGCCAAATGTGCAGCCATGCCGGCAGCACACATAATCACGCCGAAGCCGTTCTTCTTGGCGTTTTTCGCAAAATCCGCAGCGGCGGCAGGCGTGCGGTGTGCGCTGAGGATATGTGCCTCGAAGGGGATGTCCAGTGCCTTCAGCTGGGCGCAGGCACCTTTTACAACAGGCCAGTCACTGTCAGAACCCATGATAACTGCAACTTTACGAATCATAGCGAAAGCCTCCTTATTGAAACGGGAACAAAAAAGGCTGCAGTGCACACGCACCACGGCCCTCGGTTTTCTATTCGGTTATAGTGGAGCGGCAGGGTGCAAAATGCCCGTTGGTAATGGTATCGAACACATCATAAATTACAATTGCGCCAAAACCGTTAAACCCCATGACATCTCCTCCGCTGCGTATCTCCGTTACCATTCCAGTTTACGTCACTTTTTGCGGTTTGCAAAGTACCTGTCGACATTTTCAGCCAAGTGTCTTTTCTATGGATAGCCCTTTTGTGCTTTTTGTCAAATTTTACTATAACAATTCGGTATAAGTCATACTTCTTTTGTAAGTCTGTACGACAGGTCAATGTTTTTTCCTGGACGGCACTGCCAGTGCCGCTCCAAACCCAGTCCAATCCCCTTTTGGCGGGGAACGAAAGAAGCTGTGGGGATTTCTGGCATTCCACTGGCGCAGCAGGCCAAAAACAGGTATAATAACAGAAAACAACTATCACGGCGGCATATTCCGCCTGGAAAGGGATATACTTATGAAAGCACATATTGCCCGCAACCAATTTGCCGGAGTGCCTACCCTGCTGACCTGGAACCTGTCTACCGGCGACCGGGGCAAGCTGGACGGCATTGCAGATGCTTTTGGGATGCGTGTGGTCCCGGTACAGCCTCAGGATGTAGGCTGCACCGTTGCCCAGTTGCTGGGCGAGCCCGGTCGGGGCAATGTTCCGGCGCAGCAGCCTGCTGCTACCCCTGCGATCCTGATGGCAAACTTCGCTGACCCGCAGGTAGACCAGCTGCTGGCCCTGTTCCGCCAAATGGAAGTATACGCACCGCTGAAGGCACTGGCCACGGACAGTAACCGCCGCTGGACCTTTGGTGCACTGCTGGACCATCTGGCAGAAGAACACGCTGCCTGGCAGGCTGGACAGCAGCACTAACCGCACCTTCTCCTTTTTACATAGCACATGGATATCCCTGTGCTTTGGATAAGAAAGGAGAACCGCATTTTATGAAAAAAATCGTACTTGTTCTGGCAATGGTCTCTGCTCTGATGCTGGCACTGACAGGCTGCTGGGGGGACAGCGGCAAGCCCTCCCCCACTGTCACACCCAGTATGACGCCGCAGGCTTCCATGAAGCCGGACAGCACCATGAAGCCCAGCCATACCGCCGAACCAGAAAACACCGCTACGCCTTATGTGTCCGCCGACCCCGATGGCACTCCCAACGGCATGGAGGACACTACACCGAACGGACCGGCTGCCAGCACCAGCCCCAACGCCCGGAGAAGCTGGTAAGGGAAGTCTTTTGATACGGGGCACTGCCTCGAACACAATTCGCCCCGGTCGCTGCGACCGGGGCTTTTTACGGGAAAGGATACTTATGAAAAAAATCATCGCTTGTTTCACGGCAGTTTTGCTGAGCCTTGCACTGCTCACCGGCTGCACTGCGTCTAAAAAGCCTGCACAGGCTGCCCCCCAGCGGTTCTCTGCACCCTTTTATGATGTATTCGACACCGTGACCACGGTAATCGCCTACTGCGACAGTCAGGAGGAGTTTGACGCTCAGATGAAGGCCCTGCATCAGGACCTGACAGCGTACCACCAGCTGTTCGATATCTACAATGAATACGAAGGTCTGGTGAACCTGGCCACGGTAAACCGCACTGCAGCCGAAGGCCCTGTGCAGGTGGACCCCCGCATCATGGCCCTTTTGGTCGAAGCAAAACAGCAGTACCAGATTACCAACGGACAGACCAACATAGCCCTGGGCAGTGTTCTGGTACAGTGGCACGATGCCCGGAAATCTGCCGAAAATGGCAACCCGGTGCTGCCGGACGCTGCCGCTTTGCAGGAGGCATCTGCTCACGCCAACATCGACAATCTGGTTTTGGACGAAGAAGCCTGCACGGTCTTTTTCGCCGACCCGGCCATGCGGCTGGACGTGGGCAGCTGCGGCAAAGGCTATGCCTGTGAAATGGCAGCCCGTGCCGCTGAAGATCGTGGTCTGACCAGCGCCCTGCTGAGCGTGGGTGGTAACCTGCGTGCCATTGGTGAAAAACCCAGCGGAATATCCTGGACTGGCGGCGTAGATAATCCCTGGGACCCGAACGACCCTGGCAGCACCGACAAGACCCTGGCTGCGGTACACCTGCCCAGCGGCACTGCCATGGTCACCAGCGGTGACTATCAGCGTTTTTTCACCGGACCGGACGGCATCCGCTATCACCACCTGATTGACCCGGACACCTTGCAGCCTGCCCGCCATTGCAGCAGCGTCACCGTACTTACACCGGATTCCGGTCTGGCCGACTGCCTTTCCACCGGATTGTTCTGCATGGATGTGGAAGAAGGTCTTGCACTGGTGGAACAACTGGACAATGTGGAAGCCTTCTGGTGTCTGCCGGACGGTACCACCCGGCAGTCCAGTGGCTTTGCTGACCTGACTCTGTAACCCCCTTGTGGAAACAACTGTACTTTTTGTGTACATTTATCCGCTTTCGGATGAAAAAAATGTATCTTTTCCCGGATACGACTTCCTTTTTTCGTCCTGACGGCGTATAATAGGGGATGTTTTGACCCCGTGGCATTTCGCCGCATCACAGCAAGAACGTCCACAGAAACATTATAAAACATTAGGAGGTCCCCCCCTTGAAACTGAAACTGATTTGTGCAGCCCTTGGTCTGGCACTGCTTTGCACCGCTTGCGGCGCACCTTCTTCCGAAACGGATACCGAGCCCACCGCTACGCCGGCATCTACCCCGGCCACCTCTACCACGTTTAAGGAAGCTTCCCAGTACGACTATAAGAACTACACGGACAGCCAGGGGCTGGATGAAAACGGTATGTTTGAAGGCGTCAAGGCGCTGGACTACGTCACACTGCCGGAAGACTACAAGAACCTGACCGTCGAAGAGTCCGCTGTGGCACCCTCTGACGAGCAGGTTGCATGGACCATCGACACGCTGGTGGGCGAGTTTGCACCCGCTGCAAACGGCGACACCGTCAACATCGACTATGTTGGCAGCGTAGACGGCGTGGAGTTCGTCGGCGGCAACACCAACGGCATGGGCAGCGACCTGACCCTTGGCGACGGTAAGTTTATCGACGGCTTTGAAGATCAGATCGTCGGCCACAAGGTAGGCGAGCACTTTGACATCACCGTTACCTTCCCCGAAGGCTACAACGATTCCACCGACGGCGCAGGTAACCCCATCACCCTGTCCGGCAAGGAAGCTGTCTTTGCTATTACCCTGAACCACATCGACTACGCCTGGGAGCTGACCGACAGCTGGATTCAGGAAAATATGAAGAGCGACAAGTACAATGTTTCCACTGTGGAAGAACTGAAGAACTACGTGACCAGCAACCTGAAAGACGTGCGTAAGGAAGGCGCTGTCATGGATGCTCTGGTCAAGAGCTGCTCCTTCGGCGAGACCCCGCCGGAGCCCGTTCTGGACTACATGGTCTGCCGTTACCTGTCCTCTCTGAACCAGTACGCAGAACTGGAAGGCGTTTCTCTGGAAGAGTTCATCGCTGCACGTCAGTTCCCCTCTGTTGACGAACTGCTGGCTTACAACGAAGAAGCCATTGTGGACGCTGTGAAGAACCAGATGGTCATTCAGGCAGTCGTAGAAGATGCCGGTCTGAAGCTGGACCCCGCAGTGGCTGCTGAGTACGAGGAGTACGTGGAACACTATGGCCAGCCCTACGTCAACCAGTACGCTATGACCCGTCAGGTCACCGACCTGCTGCTGAAGGGTCTGACCGTGAAGTAATCTGCTTCACCCCTGTATTTTATCTAAAGCAATTGCAAAAGGCGCAGCCGTTGGCTGCGCCTTTTTTCTGTTTTTCGGCGGCGCAACTTCATTTTTTGACTATACAGCGCAGCTTTTGCCACATCTTCGGTGGAATCAGTTTCCTATTTTTTATCTTTCTGTGAACTTTTTCCTCTCCTATTGACAATCCGCATATTCGGTTGTATGCTGTTAGCAGTCAAAGCGTTAGAGTGCTAATTCAATTCTAAACATTCGCACAAACATTTGAGAAACAAACCGTTTTCCCGGTTTTTCTTTCCGGCACGCATTCATTCCCAACGCTTTGGCAAACAAACCATTCGTTTGCTTTTACGAATCAATAAAGGAGGCCGCATTTATGAACGCAAATCGTTATACCCGCAAGACACTGGAAGCTTTGCAGGCCGCCCAAACCCTGGCTGTCACCTATCAAAACCAGGTGCTGGAGCAGGCTCACATCCTGTCCGCCCTGGCATCGCAGGAAGACGGTTTGATCCCGCAGCTGTTACAGCAGATGGGCGTTGACCCCGCCGGGTTCGCCCGTGCCTGCAATGATAAGCTGGGCGCACTGCCCCAGGTATCCGGTTCCGGACGGGACCCCGACAAAGTATATATTTCCCCTGCTGCCGACAAGGCCATGCTGGCTGCCGAAACCGCAGCCCAGAGTATGCAGGATGAATACGTCAGCGTAGAGCACGTCATGCTGGGTCTGATCGACAAGGCAGATGACACCATCAAGCCTCTGCTGCGCACCTATGGCATCACCAAGGACAGCTTTCTAGCACAGCTCAGCGGTGTCCGGGGCAATCAGCGGGTCACCAGCGATGACCCGGAGAGTACCTACGATGCGCTGAAAAAATATGGTCAGGACCTGACCGACCTGGCACGCAAGCAAAAACTGGACCCGGTGATCGGGCGCGATCAGGAGATCCGCAACGTAATCCGTATCCTGAGCCGAAAGACCAAGAACAATCCCTGCCTGATCGGTGAACCCGGTGTTGGTAAAACCGCTATCGCAGAAGGTCTGGCACAGCGTATCGTCCGGGGCGACGTTCCAGAAAACCTGAAAAACCGTACCGTGTTCAGCCTGGACATGGGCGCACTGGTGGCAGGTGCCAAGTACCGTGGTGAATTTGAAGAACGCCTCAAGAGCGTCCTGACCGAAGTAAAGAAGAGCGAGGGCCGCACCTTGCTGTTCATTGATGAGCTGCACACCATTGTCGGTGCCGGCAAGTCGGACGGTGCCATGGATGCCGGCAACATTTTGAAGCCCATGCTGGCCCGTGGCGAGCTGCACTGCATCGGTGCAACTACGCTGGACGAGTACCGCCAGTATATCGAAAAGGACCCGGCACTGGAGCGTCGTTTCCAGCCGGTTCAGGTGGACGAGCCCACTGTGGAGGACACCATCTCCATCCTGCGTGGCCTGAAGGAACGCTATGAGGTGTTCCACGGCGTCAAGATTCACGATGCCGCATTGATTGCTGCTGCAACCCTTTCCAACCGGTATATTTCCGACCGATTCCTGCCGGATAAAGCCATCGACCTGGTGGACGAAGCCTGCGCCATGATTAAAACCGAAATGGACTCCATGCCCAGTGAAATGGACGATCTGGCCCGCAAGATCACCCAGCTGCAAATCGAGCAGGTCAGCCTGAAAAAGGAAACCGACCCGCTGAGCCGCAGCCGTCTGGCTGAGCTGGAAAAGGAACTGGCCGAGACGCAGGACAAATTCAAGGCCATGAAAGCTCGCTGGGAAAACGAAAAGAAGGATATCAACAAGGTGCAGTCCCTGCGTGAGCAGATCGAGCAGGTGAATGCAGACATCGAAAAGGCACAGCGGGAATATGATTTGAATAAGGCTGCTGAGTTGAAGTACGGCCGTCTGCCGGAACTGCAAAAGCAGCTGGAAGCCGAAGAAGCTGCTGCCTCGGAAAAATCCGGCAACACGCTGCTGCGTGACACTGTCACCGAAGAAGAAATTGCCCGCATCGTGGCTCGCTGGACCGGCATCCCGGTGGCAAAGCTGGTAGAGGGCGAACGGGAAAAGCTGCTGCATCTGGAAGATGTCCTGCACCAGCGTGTCATCGGTCAGGACGAAGCGGTTTCCAAGGTCAGCGATGCCATCCTGCGCAGCCGTACCGGTATCGCCAATCCCAACCGGCCCATCGGCAGCTTCCTGTTCCTTGGTCCTACCGGCGTAGGTAAAACCGAGCTGGCAAAGGCTCTGGCTCAGAACCTGTTTGACGATGAGCGGAATATGGTCCGTATTGATATGACGGAATATATGGAGAAGTTCAGCGTCAGCCGTCTGATCGGAGCGCCTCCGGGATACGTGGGTTACGAGGAAGGCGGTCAGCTGACCGAAGCCGTCCGCCGCAAGCCGTACAGCGTTATCCTGTTCGACGAAGTGGAAAAGGCTCACCCGGATGTGTTCAACATCCTGCTGCAAGTGCTGGATGATGGACGAGTTACGGACAGCCAGGGCCGCACGGTGGACTTTAAGAATACCGTCATCATCCTGACCTCTAATCTGGGCAGTGATATCATCCTGAACGATTTGGAGAACCGTCGTGCAACTGGCTCCAACAGCTTGAGCAGCGAGGCCCGCAATGCCATCGACAGCCTGCTGAAGTCCAAGTTCCGCCCCGAATTCCTGAACCGTCTGGACGAGATTGTCTACTACAAGAGCCTGACTAAGGAAGAAGTCCGCAAGATCGTAGACCTGCAACTGGCAGACCTGCGCAGCCGCATGGCAGAAAACAAGCACCTGTATCTGGATGTAACCCCCGCCGCCGGCGATTTTATCATCGACAGCGCATACGACAGCATTTATGGTGCCCGCCCCATCAAACGCTTTATCCAAAGCAAGGTGGAAACCATGGTGGCGCGTGCTATTCTTGCCGGACAGTTTGTGGAGGGCGATACCCTGACTCTGGATGTACAGGGCGGCGAACTGGTACTGAACAATCCCCAGCGATAAAGGCGCACAAAAAAGCCGACAATTTTTTTCGTGCGTTCATACGTTTTTCTAAATTGTGTGCCCCGTTTCTCTTGCGAAGCGGGGCACATTATGATATCATGGTTCTTATTGTAGGCGTTTCTATTTTGAAGCAGCCTGTTATACACATTATTTTTTGAAACAGAAAGTAGAGGTTGATTTTTCCCCATGGGAGATGACAGTATTACGATCCTTATCGCACTTGTGATCCTGGTTTGTCTATCCGCATTCTTTTCCGCTTCTGAAACCGCATTTTCATCGCTGAACCCCATCCGGCTGAAAAGCCGCGCCGACAGTGGCGATACCCGGGCTATCCGGGTGCTGCGCATCATTGAACAATACGACAATCTGCTGAGCACAATCCTGATTGGTAATAACATTGTAAATATTGCCGCATCTTCTCTGGCCACCGTGTTCTTTGTAGAGCTTTTGGGCGGTATCTCCGGTCCTCCGGCAGCAACGGTCGTCCTGACCCTTGTAATCCTGATTTTCGGCGAGATCAGCCCCAAAAGCATGGCAAAAGAAATGCCGGAAACCTTCGCATTTGCTTTTGCCCCGTTCATCCATGTTCTGATGTTGGTGTTCCGCCCGCTGAACTTTTTGTTTAGCGCATGGAAAAAGCTGCTGCGTAAATTCTTTCACAGTGACGAAAACAACGCCATCACCGAAGGCGAGCTGGTCACTATGGTCAGCGAAGCGGAAAAGGACGGCGCCCTGACCGATCAGGAAAGCGAACTGATCCGCAGCGCCATTGAATTTGACGATGTGGAAGTGCAGGACGTACTGACCCCCCGTGTGGATGTAGTCGCCGTTCCCGATGATATCAGCGTAATCGAGCTGGGCGAGATCTTTGCCGCAAATGGCTATTCCCGCCTGCCCGTGTACCACGACACCATTGACAATGTCATTGGTGTGCTCCATGAAAAGGATTATTTCACCGCTCTGCGCTCCGGCGTGATTGAGCTGGACAAGCTGGTAGCTCCTGTGGTCTACACCACCAAGTCCACCCAGATTTCCCATCTGCTGCGTACCCTGCGTGAAAACAAGCAGCACCTTGCTATCGTCGTAGACGAATACGGCGGCACCTCCGGTATCATCACTCTGGAAGACATCCTGGAAGAACTGGTCGGTGAAATCTGGGATGAGCATGATGATAAGGTGGAGCAGGTTCGTCCTCAGTCCAATGGCACTTGGCTGATTTCCGGCGATGCCAGCATCGAGGACGTGGAAGAAGAACTTTCCATCGGAGAACCTGAAGAAAACGATTCTGTTACCGTAAGCGGTCTGGTCCAGGAAAAGCTGGGCTGCCTGCCCAAGGTTGGCGATTTGTTCCAGTGGGGCAACTTTGACGGCGTGGTCACAAAATCTGCTCACCGCCGTGTTCTGGAAGTCCGCCTCACCCTTCGGGCCGCCAATCCGGAACCCGAAAAGGCCTGATCTCAACTCAAGAGATTGCTTTCCGTAACAAACGACTGTAATCAAGCATCTCATTTATAAAGAAAAAAGCGGCAGACGAGAAAACCTCGTCTGCCGCTTTTTCTACTTTATAGCTTACTCTTCCACGTAGGCACCGGGTTTGCGGGCTGCCGCAAATCCAGATGGCAAATATGGTTGCGCAGTGACAGCACCATATTCGGCGCAACAGAAAAGTTATCTATGCCCAAACGGAGAAAATGCTCTGTTAGCTCAATATCTCCGCCCAGCTCGCCGCAAATCCCTACCGGAATCCCATGGCGGTGTCCAGCTTTAACCACCTCTCGAATGGAACGCATCACCGCTGGATCATACGGGTCTGCAAAGGGGATTTTTTCCATGTTTTCCCGATCCAGCACACAGGTATACTGAGCCAGATCATTCGTACCCAGCATGAAGAAATCCACCTCTCGGGCCAGCTCATCTGCAATCCATACCGCAGCCGGTGTTTCCACCACCACGCCCATTTTTACGTTGCCGATCTTAGTGCCCTTTGTCACCAGTTCTTTTTTACAGCTTTCAAAAATTTCCCGGGCGCACTGCACTTCTTTCACGCTGGTAACCATGGGCAGCATCATCCGTATATCGCCAAAAGCAGCTGCTCGTAGGATTGCTCGCAGCTGCACCCGGAAAATATCCGGCTCCATCAGAGAACGGCGAACGCCGCGGTAACAGTTGGTCGTGTGTTCCTCCCGGGCGATATTCAAATACTGCGGAGGCACCGGTGTGCCCCAGTCTACCGTAGCAATCTGTACCGGATAGGGGCGCATTGTCTGCACCAGATTTTTATAGCAGCGATACTGGCTATCCTCATCCGGTGGGGTCTCTCGCCCTAAGAACAAGTAATCTGAGCGGAACTGTCCAATTCCGCCGGCATCGTTTTCCCGGGCACTTTCTACGTCCTCCGGCTTGTCCACGTTTGCCATGACTTCCACCTTGTGTCCGTCGATGGTTACATTGCTGCGCCCTTTCAGACGACGCAGCAGTTTCTTGCGGTGGTCAATTTCTTTTTGGATTCGGCGATACTTCACCAGCGTGTCTACGTCCGGGGATACGATCAATTCGCCGGCAATTCCGTCCAGAATGGCAGTCATGCCCTCCCACTCCGGCTTGATTTCCTTGACACCTACCAAGGCCGGCAAATCCATGCTGCGGGCCAGAATGGAAGTGTGGCTGATACTGCTGCCCAGATGCGTCACGAAACCCAGCACCGTTTTCTTATCCATCTGCACCGTTTCGGAAGGCGTAAAATCCTCCGCAATGACGATGGCCGGTTCTTTCCAGCCCGGCTTATCCTCATCGCCCTGCAGCAGATAAATCACACCCCGGGCCATATCCAAAATATCATCGACTCTGGCACGGAGATATTCATCCTCCACCCCGGCAAAACGATCCACCATAGCATAAGCGGCGCAGCGCACTGCGTACTCTGCCCGCATATGGTGATCGATGATATTTTCCCGCACCGTTTCCACAAATTCTTTATCGTCCAGCATCAGTGCGTGTACATCGAACACTGCTGCGATCTCTGCGCCTGCTTCCTGCAATGCCTTGGCATACAATACACCCTGGTGTTCGATAGACTGTTTCCGTGCCTGTTCCATTCGTTCCAGCTCTGCTGCCGAGTCCTCACAGGGGGTCATGTCGTAACGGCGGGCTGGGCGCTGATAAAAGTGGATCGGCCCGATTGCCACGCCCGTCATTACGCTGAACCCTTGATATTTACACATGCTTACGACCTCCCTCTTTGTGAGAAAGAGTTCCAAAAGCAACCGCACTGTCGCTTCTGGTTGGAGCGCTCTTTCCCACCGAACGCTTCATATTTTCTTATTTTATTATATCAATCCAGACAGAAATATTCCAGTAACAACTTGCTATCAAAATAGCGCCATTTCTCTCTGTTTGTCCCAAAAACGAGGACTTTCTTCTCCCGCAGTACGGCACCTGCTTTTGCGAGCATAAAAAGGGACAGGCCCTACCGTTTGCCGGCAAAGCCCGTCCCTTTTTCAATCAGTCACTGTCCTCTTTTTCTGGGAACAAAGAGTCTTCGATTTCTTCCAAATACTCCACAACCTGCTCCAACTCTCCGTCACATTCGTAGAACATCATCCCCTGTCGAATGCTGTCTTCGCTGTTGACGATAAAGAAGTCCATATCCTTTCCGTCCGGATTGACAAATTGCATCCGGAACAAAGTTCCCATCCCCAGGCCGATATAGTCTTTTTTCATTGGCACTCGCTGGATGTGCTCCACTACAAAAGCGATTTGCTCTGGGTCCGAAAGCACATATTTCCGTCCGCTTGTTCCGTTAAAAATTTCGATTTTGCCAACGTCTTTCGGGGTCACCCCACCCAGAAAATGGGTCGGAACAAGCCACCAGACCAGTGCCAGCAAGGCCATGCACAGTACACAGCCAAGCACAATATACCTCTTTTTCATACAAGTTCCTCCTTTTCCTGTCATTTGCAAAATTCTAAACGGTTCCCCGTCCATTTTACTTTATTTTATCACGCCGGCACCTGTCTGCCAAGAACCATTTTCACGCAGCCTAAATGCGCCTGGTTTGTCTGTCCTAACCGGAAAAACAAAGAAGCGATGCCTGCGCATCGCTTCTTTGTTTGCCATCAGTCTATCGGATACTCTGCCGCTGCGGACAATTCCACATCACTGACTGTGGGCAGTTCCTGCTCGGCCTGTGGTTCCGGCTGGGCTGCGGTTTCGCTTTCGTTCTGCTGCTCCTCCAGTGCTCTGGACTGGACCACATCCGACAGACCGCTCACATTGCCGGAAGGCTTTTCCAGCAAGTAAGCACCCACAACTTTCTGACTGCGCACCAGCAGCACACCGTACACCGTCTGTCCGCCGGTCCCCAGACTGGGCACCGCTGCCAGCCACTTTTCCACCTTTTTGCCTTTGCATTCAGACAGGTCCTGCCCGCTTTGAGACACAATCTTATTAAAGGCGGCAAAGCTGTCGTCCCACTTGCGGGGCACTTTGACCTTGTCTGCCTTGATGTCGGTGGGGTCTACCTCCAGCCCAAAACCCATAAAGTAGTTTTGGATGTCCTGCGTGGACGCAATGCTGGTCACCGGGGCCGGTGCCGAAGCCGATACCACTCGCTGCGCCTGTTTGCCCACCAGGCGGCCCGCTACGGCAGCTGCCGCCAGCACTACACCACACAGTACCACCGCCCCGGCTTTTTTCAGGCCCGGTTTTTGGATCGTAAGCATAAACATAAATTTCTAGCCCCCCTATGATAGCTGCCGGGCCGCGGGTTCTGCCTGCGCCCCTGTTTTGTTACAGGGTATGCCGCAAAACTTTTCTTTAGTACCCCGCTGGGGCGCAAAACATGTTATACTGAAAATAAAATCTCTTTAGGATTTTCATAGAATTGTCATTAAGAACTGGTATGCTGAACGATAATGGTATGATCTTGAAACGGAGGAATGCCTTATGGCTAAAATTTTGATCGTAGATGACGAACCGTTGATCCGGGAGCTGATCCGGGAACACGTACAGTTTGCCGGCTTCACCTGCGAGGAAGCCACTGACGGCAGTGCCGCGCTTGCCATGCTGTCCACCGGCAGCTTTGATTTGGTACTGTTAGACATCATGATGCCCTTTATGGACGGATTGACCTGCCTGCGGGAAATGCGCAGCCGCAAGATCACCACCCCAGTGATCATCCTTACCGCACGCGGTGAGGAATATGACAAGCTGGCCGGTCTGGAAGGCGGCGCGGATGACTATGTGGTCAAGCCGTTCTCCCCCCGTGAACTGGTGGCTCGCATCAAGGCGGTGCTGAACCGCACCATGCCCCACCCGGAACAGGATGCCGAGCAGATGCGCTTTGGCGATCTGGTCATCGACACTGCCAGCCACACCGTTCTGGTAGAAGGCAGCGAAGTGAACCTGACCCCCAAGGAGTTCGATCTTCTGGTTTTTCTTGCCACCAACAAGTGCATGGCCCTCAGCCGGGAAAAGATCCTGCAAAAGGTCTGGAATTACGACTACTTCGGCGAGGACCGCACCGTAGATACGCACGTAAAGATGCTGCGCAGTCATCTGGGCAGCTGTCGGGATTATATCGTCACCGTTTGGGGCGTGGGTTACAAGTTTGATCCGGACAAACGGAAATAATCGGAGAAACTGGCTATGACGAATCGAGCTCTAATCTGTACCACATCCCACACATCGAAACGGAAGCATCCTCGCCGTGCGCACCGCATGCGCATCCGCACACAGCTTTTGTTTTTGCTGCTGGGCATGGCACTTTTAATTTTGTTTCTGGTGTGGGTGCTGTCATCCAATCTTTTGCAGCCCCGGTACAACCGCTATATTCGGGATATGCTCACCCGCCGTCTGGACCAGGTGGTCAGCCGTATGGACACCGCCCTGGAAAACGGCGTGGATTTGTCCAGCCGGGATATGTTCGGCGTGACGGTAAACCCGGAATTCCGGGACGAGATGAACCACTCCATTGCGGACGGTTCGCTGATTCTGACCAACTGCTGTCTGGACATTTCGGATGCCAGCCTGCGCAGCGTGATGCACAGTGAAAACCTGTACCCCTGCCTGCTGCACGGCACCGGTGCAAACGTCTTTGGCGAAAAGACATCCCCAGGCGAACGAAACAGTGCCCTTGCCATGCGTCTGCGCATTTTGTGCTTCAAAAAAGGTGAACTGTACCACGTTGCCGAAACTTCCAGTGACAGCCGCCAGATGATCGTAGGCCGCACCACTAAAGACGGCCGTTACTGTGTACTGCTGTCCACCAGCCTTGCCCAGGTCAACGAAGCCAGCAAGGTGCTGGGGTTACTGCTGCCGGGTATTGCGGTATTGTTGATTCTGCCTACCCTGGCTGTGGCCTGGCTGTTCAGCCAGCGGGTCACCAGTCCGCTGACCCAGCTTTCTGCTGCTGCCAACCAGATGGCCGGCGGCGATTATGGGGTACGCATTCCTGTACCGGAAACCCGTCAGGACGAATTTGGGCAGCTCTGCCGGGACTTTAACCACATGGCCGGGCAGGTGCAGCAGAGTGCGCAATTGCAGCGGGACATCCTTGCAAATGTTTCTCACGACCTGCGCACACCCCTGACCATCATCAAGGGCTATGCCGAAACCGTGCGGGATTTGACCGGTGACGACCGGAAACGCCGAGACAGCCAACTGGATATCATCATCCGGGAAAGCGACCGTCTGACCACGCTGGTCAACAGCGTGCTGGAACTGAGCAAGGTTTCTTCCGGTGCCGAAAAGTGCGAGATCGTGCAGTTCAGCCTGTGCCAGCTTTGCGAAGAAGTAGCAGACCGCTACACGGCCCTGTGCCACCAGAACAACTGGCAGCTGATTTTGGAGCTTCCGGAAAATGACGATTTGGAAGTTCTGGCAGACCCTGCCATGCTGGAACGTGTTCTTCACAACCTGTTGGGCAATGCCAC
>RCNI01001139.1_pt1 | contig 14891 bp, 10 predicted proteins | sample 2041151 | NCBI WGS metagenome assembly RCNI01 (sample SAMN09708214, study PRJNA481090) | feces metagenome | isolation source: feces | place: Antarctica: Albino Rookery | reverse complement strand
GCGTTGGTCACAAAACCGCCGTTCATGGAGATAATCTTGGTGTTCTTGCTGCGAGCCAGCATCTGGCAGAGGCCCTTCTCGCCGTGGATGCCGGGGAAACTACCGTCCGGGGTAAAGCCCACAGTGATCGGCTCACCGTGCTTGGCATAGTACTCCATGCATCTGGAACCGGTCTCCTCGTTGCAGCCCATCAGCAGGCGAACACGCTTATTCATAGGCACGCCGGACTCTTTAACCAGCTTCATGGCATACAGAGAGGCAATCACAGCGCCCTTATCATCGCTGACGCCGCGGCCGAAAATATTGTCACCCACACGGGTCAGTGTAAAGGGATCGGTGTTCCAGCCTTCACCGGCGGGCACAATGTCCAGGTGAGCGCACAGGCCGATAATGTCCTTGCCAGAACCCATCTCGGCATAACCGCAGTAGTTGTCCATATTGGTGGTTTCAAAGCCCATCTCCTGGGCAATCTGCAGGGCCTCTGCCAGGCAGGCAGCCGGGACTTCACCGAAAGGCTTGCCGGGCTGGGGCTCGCCCTCCACGGAATTGTACTTGACCAGACGGCTCAGGGCGGCGATCATTTCTTCAGTCAAGGGCTTGATCTGCTCCATTCGTTTCATAGTGCTATGTTCCTTTCTTTGTAAGTTTCTTACGATGGATTTATTATATAACCTTTTCGGACAAATGTACATGATTTCGTCGAAATCTGCCAAAAGAATATTTCGTATCCCTGCACCTCGCTACTAAAAAAGCGCCCAACGCTAGTAGCTCTTGCATCTTTAAATTAAATCTGGGCACGTTCTGGGGTTTAAGCGCATCTGCCCATAATAACATATCCTCCAGACCGAACTTTTCTACTCTAGACGCTTGGTCAATCGTTCTTCTGCTGTTAGGACCGCATCGAATTCTTCCTTCTGGAACAACTTTACAAAATAACACAAAGATTCTGCCGGCGACCGCGTCAATGGATATCTACAAAAAGGGCTCCTGTAAAATAAACAGCAATTATCTTACAGAAGCCCTCAAAGGTTTATCTCTTATTTATTTGACAAAATAGGATCATTATTGATCCGCTTCGCAGGTTTCAAATTTTATATGATGGTCTTTCGCATACTGCTCTGCATAAGATCCCTTCGCACAAATAATCTTGATCTTATTGCAGCCATAGAATGCTTCTTCACCTATGAAACCAACCGTTTCCGGGATGAAAACTTCTCTTAATGCTTTGCAATCCCGGAACGCTCTGAATTCGATATGACGCGTACCCTCCGGCAGCGTGACCTTTTCCAAATTCTTGCAGAAGTTGAAAGCGCTGCGGCAGATATACTTCAAATGGCTGGGCAATTTGACTTCCTTCAAAGCCGTGCAGCAATAGAAGGCTTCTTGTCCAATATTTTCTACCGAATCGGGCAGGATAGCAGACTCGATCAAGTCATTTTTGCTAAATGCACGATTCGCTATTCTCAATACCGTGCATCCATTATAAAGTCCCGGCATTTCCGGATTGGCAGCCGTTCCTTCATATTTTTCTAACTCTACAATATCATCCTGACGCAATCTAAAGGAAAATTCATCCTGCTTCTTAACTTCGCCTTCGTTAAACTGCTGCTCATTCTGAAATCTTGTTCCATAAACGTGGTCAACCGTCTTTGCAAGGGCTGCTCTAAACTGTCCGCTCTTGTAGAAGGTTACATCATCTCTGGTCACATTATTTCTGATCCAGTCATCCAGCTCTTCGCGGGAGTCGATAAACATTGCGCATTTATCTCCGGATTCCATGAGGGCCTTATAAGTGTATTCGCTGTCGCCGGCATAGAAGACAAACATATCAATATCCAGCTTTGCCAACTCATAGCCCAGATCCGTATGCATTTTCACCGAATTATCGCCAAGCTTGTCAATGTGACCGGTGATAAAGATTTTTCTGCCCTTATCGCCGATCTGCATGGACGCCAAAGTTTGGGCAGATCCCAAAACAGAGGTAGGCTCTGCATTGAAGCAGTCTACCATGATTTGATTTCCGCCGACATTTAACATATTCTGGCGCATACCGTCAGGTGCGTACTGGCCAACCAATTCAATAATTTTTTCCATCGGTACATTGGCCCATCTGCCCACAGCAATGGCTGCCAGAGCGTTATAAACATTGTATTTACCGAACAGCTTCAAAGCTACGTCGTATCTTCCCTCTTTGCAAACCAGCTCAAACAGGGTTCCTTCTCTTGTAATTCTGACGTTTTCCGCATGGTAATCAGCCGTAGCATCATTCATCGCATACGAAACAACTTTGTGGTAATATTCCGCATTCTTCAAGATCGGGTCATCATAGTTGACAACGACAATTCCGCCGAATTTTGCGTATCGTTCCAGACTGCTCTTGTCCTTAAAGATTCCCTGCCGGGTCATATACTTGTCCAGGTGGGATGTACCGATATTGGTCAGAACCACAACATCAGAGTGCAGCATATATGCAGAACTCTCAATATAGCCCGGCTGAACGCCGCCAACCTCTTGCACCCAGTATTCATGTTCAGGTGTAAGCTGCTGGAAGTTTCTCAGGATGGCACCATGGCTGTTCGACATACTGTGGTGCGTAAGGGTATTAAAGGTATTGCTGATGACAGAATTGATCAGACCTGTGGTGGTGGTTTTACCAATACTTCCTGTAATGGTAATTCTCTTGGCGTTGCAGCCCTGTTCGCAATACTTCTCTACTCTTTCAACGCAATCCATGGGATTATCCACGACAACCACCCGGTTGTCCGAATATGCGTTTGCATATTTCGCTTCGCAGAACACCACAGAAGCGCCCTTCTTCAAGGCTTCTTCTATCGTCTTCTGCGGATTATACCAACGCGCAGCGATAATTGCATCTCCGGGTCTTGCATACACAGATTGTGTAAGTACACGTTTAATGACACCGTCTTTCAAGACTCTTTTGTTATATTTTGCACCTATGATCTGCGATAATGTACTAATTTTAAACTCACGATAAAATTTTCCGAGCATATGTATCCCGCCTTCCTTCTCTACAAAATTGAATCATCTCTGATCTTAAATTACATAGTTGATATTATTCTTTATAGCATACTTGTGAGCATAAGTTGAGGCATAACAATAAATTGTAAGGTTGGGACAATTACCAAAAGCTTCCTCACCTATGTAATTCACATTTAGCTATCAGGATGATACTTGCAGAAGCAAATGTATCCTTTCCCTTTCTTTTGGGAGTCTTAAAGTCAAACCCAATGTACTTTAAGACTCCCAACGACTATTGATCGTTCTCTCAAAAATATAAACTATGATAATTGATTCATATATTATAACACAATATCTTCTTTGTTGTAATAGTTTGTAGAAACAGCACTCGTATTTTTTGGTGCCGGATCGAGCTTCTCATTTTCAATGCCCAAAATCACTTCCGGCTGAATCCAGGGTCTGTTCTGGATCTGGCTTGTCTCTTCATGGGTCAAATAGCCCTTGTAAGTCACAAGACCTCTTCGCAAGAAACCATCCTTCGCGCATGCGGCTTTGACGCCCACGTTCAGAATACTCCGGATATGGCCTTCCACAGAGGCTGCATACGCAATGGAGGCAGTCTTTGCAATAGCACTGGGAATATTGCTCACGCAATAGTGCACGACGCCTTCTTCAATGTACATCGGATCTTCATGGGTTGTCTCATGGAACGTCTCGATCACGCCGTAGTCATTGCTGATGTCAACGATGACCGAACCTTTCTGCATGGACCGAACCATCTCCCGCGTAATCATGTAGTCTTTGTTGCTCTTATCCCATCGCACACAGTTCACAACCATGTCTACATGAGGAAGTACCCTTTGAAGATTATACTTGCTGCCAATCATCGTGCTGATCGAGCCTTTATATTTTGAACTAATTGCACGAAGATGACCAATCGTTTTACCCATTACAATAACATTTGCACCGTTATTATGTAAAACCTCAATGGCACCCTTTCCGACAGTGCCGCAGCCAATGACGAGGACCGTCATATTGGGAGCTGCGCCCAGGCCGCTGACAAATTTGCCCATTCCGCCATTGGTGGTCATAATGGCATACAGGCCCAAAAAGGCACCCACTTTACCTGCTGCCTCACAGTTCGGGGAACCGTAACGATGGGTGTCCTCTGCCGTGAATGCCGTGACCTTTTTATCAAGCAGGACCTGCACTTCTTCAGGATGTGCCGCCGGATGAATACAGGTATAGACGATCTGGTTCTCTCGCAGGAGGTTATACTCGGACGGCTCAAATTCTTTCACCTTAGTAACCAGATCACAGGTTCCATAGATTTCTTCCGCCGTGGCAAGAATCTTTCCCCCTGCTTTGATGTAATCCTCATCCGGAAAACCGGCAGTTTTGCCGGCGTCATGCTGAAGAAATACTTCATGCCCGTCATTGATAAATGTATGGATTTCGCTCGGCGTTAAGATAACTCTGTTCTCTCCTGCCTTGATGTCTTTCAAAATTCCTAATTTCATTTTACCCTCCCGCAATAATAGAAATACTAAGGTTAAGAGCCAAAGGCTTTCAACGAAAATAAGGCAAGCATTCCCCTCTGAAAAAGCATTTTTCTATGTAGAATCGCAATCTCATAGGCCTTGATAATCCTTAGCCATTGACGCTCTCTTTATATTCGATCTTTCTCTTGAAGAAATCTTTGATTTCCTGGCTGTGCTCTGCAACCTTATGCAGATCCTGATGAATGTTAATCTCGATGATATTGAAGCCATCCTCCGTGACTGCAATATCAAAACCAAGATACTCCAATTCCGGCATAGAAAGGCAGACGCGCTTAATGCCGTCGTTAATCATATCCCAATGAGGAATCTTCTTACCAGCAATCACTGTACCGGTATCAGGATGCTTAGGACAGGGATAGAACTTATGGTTCACAATTCTTTCCGGCTGGTAAATGTAACCATCTTTATCAATCATTGCACAAATTCCGCCGTAACCAACGTTATCTGTATAACCGGTTTTGGCCGATCCGATTCGAATATACGTCTGCATGATCTTAGGATCGTGGCCCGTCTCATTGATGGCCATAACACGGATCGAGTTGACCGACTTAGCGTAGATTTCCTTCAACTCATGATGCATGTTGATATAGTCTGTGATCACATAGAAAGACTTCTGTCTGTTGATCAGATCCTTGATATCCTTTCCTGTGGCAGGATTGCCATTTACGTAATACCCTTTTTCATCGCACTCCAGGCAATAGAAACCATCACCATGCGTACCAGAGGAAGGCTTAAAGACCAGCTTCTGCTTATCCTCCAGCAGCTGCAGAACGCCATCCCCGTCCAAGGAAATACCCTCGGGACAATCCGGCATTTTGATATACTCTGTTTTGCCATTGCGCACGATTGTGCTGAAGTAGTACTCCGGAATAATATCCGTAAAGTCATTCAGCATATACCGGAAGGTTGTCTTGTCGTTAACCCATCCCTGGTACACGTTGTTGATTCTGTTCAGCCAGTAATAATCGTAATCAGACAGGATATTCTTATAGTTGTCTTCGTTCAGATGATACTGATCAATACGGTAGGACAGGAAGCCTCTCTTCCAGCACCAAATCTTCTGCTTCAGGCTGGTGCCTCTGTACTCCAACAGATCCGATTTCACAGCGGCAATCCACAGGCGGAACATATAAGGTCTCATTCCCGGGCGTGCAATCTTCTTGATCAGCTTGTTCTGCAAGCTGTAAACCACGCTATGATACTTCTGGCTGAAAGGCACCGGGGTCTCTCGTTTTAACTCGGCCTTCTTTTTCAGATAGTTGTTTAAGTCGTCATCGAAGGGGACATGGGGCAGATAGGGAGACTGATTGCAGTTATTGATGACAAAACCATCTTCCTTGAGCGCAATCGACACAGAAAAATAGTTAAGTGCCTTTAATTCTTCTCCCATTTCCAAAAGTCTGGTCTTGATTGCAGACCAATTCGGAATCGTGTACTGCTTGTCCTCATAGGTAAATGTACCGTTTTCCCGATCGATAATGCAATGCGTGTAATCTTTGCCGCGATAGTCGTCAAAAACGCTGATATATGCCGACAGCATCTGTGTCTCATCTGTATCCAAAACGTCATTGGCGATATATGCCTTGATAATGTAGTATTTATCCCAGCCCTTTGTAAATTCATACTGGTAATCAATTTTATCAGTAATCACATACACATTTTGCAGGCGATAGATCAGATTGATGAAATCTTGCTGTCCATACTCCACGCCATCTACATAAAGTCTGTTATTGACATACTGAATGGCGTATCTTTGACCTCTGGAGTTCCAAAACGCCGGTCTCAATTCATACTTGCCAGGATTCTTGCGCAAAAAGTGCAGGATATTTTGCACATAACCATGTTCATACAGCTTGGGATAGCGAAATGTGATTCTTACTTTTCTAGGGATAATGCTAAAGTGCATCGTCGGCAAAATGTCGTGAAAGGCCGGCAATCTGCGATTCATCGTATTGATATCTTCGATCCACTTAAAGAAATTGTTGTTATACGGTCTAAGGGACAGGTAGTCCAGATCGGTGATGAGATTGCAATCCGGATTATTAAGCAGATCATATCGATCAATGTTCTTCGCCAGATATCCCCGCTTATGAACCGCCTTCAACTCCTCTTTCGTGTATATGTCACGGTATAACCGGTTATCCCGTTTGACTCTGAAATACCAGCGGGAGGCCGTCACACGCATATATCCCTTAGCTCTATACTTGAAGGTATATATCTCCTTTTTTACTCTCGTAGAAAATTTCATTTCTTTCTCTCTCCTATTTTTTAATTTTACTTTTTAAAAAATTAGTTTTCGCTGCGAATCATGGCGGAATAATAATCTACTGCTTTATCGATCACATCATCACAAACAATCTTTCCATTTTTAAGCACAATTCCGCGCTTGCAGAACTTCCGCGCCGAAGCAGTGGAATGGGTAACAAACAGGAAGGTCGCGCCATCGCTCACCAGCTCGTTTATCTTATCATTGCATTTCCTGCTGAAGCTTTCGTCGCCAACACTCAATGCTTCATCAACAATCAAAATTTCCGGTTTGATGTTAACGTTGACAGCAAAACCTAATCTGGCTTTCATACCACTCGAATATGTTCTTACTGGCTGATCGATATAGTGACCCAGATTGGCAAATTCTATGATCTCTTTCTCCGAATTTTTAATCTCTTCCCTGGTGGCTCCTAACAACTCACCACGAAAATAAATATTCTTCCTGCCCGTCATTTCCGAGTTAAACCCAGCAGTGAGTTCCAGCATAGCACTAACTCTGCCATCGACACGTATCATTCCACTTGTGGGATATGTAACGCCGGTAATCAGTTTTAGCAGTGTCGATTTTCCTGCACCATTTCTTCCAAAAATTGCGACAGACTCACCTTTTTTGATAGAAAAAGAAATATCATTGATGGCATCCATCTTTATATAATGAATCTTGTTGCTAAATGCACTCAAAACACGCTGCCGTTCGTTTTTATATAGTTTATAGGTTTTGCTTACATTCTTGATCTTTATAATTTCTCTGTTATTCTCTACCATTTTACTCCTTAAAGTACGTCCGGTACATCAGTGGCCAGCCTTTTATAAACAAATACTGCAAGCATCGTCATAATTATATACATAAATACAAAAATCAGTAAAGAGCTCATATCTTCCCATATCCACTTTTTATAAATAAGAGAATTTCTGAATCCATTTATAATAAAAGTAATGGGATTAAGTCTCAATACAATTTTCAAAACACTATTCTGAACATTTGCAGCATCAAAAAATATACCAGAGAGCCAAAACAGGCCGATTGTCACAGATTTGATCAGTTGCAAAAAATCCTTACTCATGGAAGCCAGTATTGCTGCAAACAGCGACCATGACAAGAAAAACAGAAACATGATGACCATATAAAACGGAATCTGCAACCAGTATATATCCGGATAGTGTCCCGAAAAAATATAAAGCAAAAGCATTATGGCAATCAATACGATATTTGTCAGCATGATAGTTGTGCTTTCAATCGTAGGGATCACCGCTAATGGAAATTTGATTTTTGTGACAAGATAGCGGTATTTTCTTATGGAGGCAGCGCCTTCTACAAATACATCTCTGATATAAAACCAAGGGATAATACCCGCTATAAGCCACAAAAAATAAGAATATCCTTCTACGGGTTTTCCTGTCCGTAAACCAAACGCAAAGGAAATATAGTAAATGGCAATATAGGTTGTCGGACGTATGATTGCCCACGTCCAACCCATAATTGTGCCACTATATGTGTTCACTAAGTCAGATTTTGCTAATTTAAGAACTTGCTTTCTATACCTAATCTGCTCTAAAGCAATTTCTTTCAATGTATTCAATAATAAAGCACCCCTTCTATTTCTTTATTTTTCACCATCATAGATAGCATGCAGGCTCTTCTGAAAATTTCAAAAATTCCCTCATCAAATCCTTGTTTCCTGTTTACTTTGCTTTCTTTTCCCGATAATTTTCAGCACTCTGGAGCATACTTTGATAGTTCTTTTCAAAATATTGCCGCCAAGCGCTGTCATTATATGTGCCGTTACAAAAATCTTCGATTAGCTTCTGCATCCGGCTTTCCGTGCAAAGATTGATACCAATTTGTTCTTTTTCAAAAATCTCATGGACCATTTGGGGATCATAGCCCTCTTTTAGCCTGCAAATGCCCTGTATTACCTGGGGGCGAATACAAATACCGCGAAAGGCCCGCTGGCTCTGCTCTCTTTTACACTTCCCTTTTGCGTAGAGAAGCAAATCATTGTAGTACTCCAAACCGCTGATATCGTAATACAGAGAAACCAGATAATGATACATAGCCTGCTCTGCAAAATCCGCTTGTTCATACAGCTGTGCCGCATCCAAATGCACGTCTTTGACACCTATATAGTTGTTTTTCTCTTTCAGCGATTTGAGTTTTTTCAGCAGTATTGATAACATCGTCCCTTCGACGGACTCCTGCTCTTCTGTCAGCATTTTCTCATCCACATACTCAGAAAAAGTAACATAAGGCGTGGCAGCATCAAAAAAGCGAATATACTCGTCCTTCACAGCCTCTTTCCCTTTGTCACTCAACAGCAGGGTATCGTTTTTTCCCTTTACTAAATACTTCTTTTTCAGCTGCTTCTTTAAGTAAGTATGGCTGTCCGAAATATTCAGTTCACTCTGAAAATAAGACGGAAAGTAGGTCGTTTGATTCACTTCTGGATGATATACAATGTATCTCAAAAAAACTGAGCGCACATACTCATCCCAGGAAATTTTTCTCTTCCGGGACATATGGATCATTTTAATCTATCCTCCGATGATGCTTCTGTATTTTCTTCGTCAACAGCTTTGAACCGAGGATAGAAGTAACTCTGTTCCGCCGCTTTTGCCTCGTTTTTCTTATACTTTCTGGAAATGTACCATACTACTGCCGTTGCAGCTAAAGCCCACACAACGGCCACAATCGTTCCTACCCAAATCAGCGGCGGCACGGTCTTTTTTTCACGCTGCAGAGGCAAGGCTTTACAGCCTCCCGTCTGGTAGAGCCATTCTCCGGTCTTTTGATCATAAGCGTAGTAGCAGCCCTGACCGTCTTGCACTCCATAAAGCAAATCCTTACCTTTGGCAATCTGGACATACTTCGTGCCGTCATATTCCACGATCTTCACAGGAACAAGCTCTTCCGCCTTGTTGTCATAGCGATACCAAAGTGGCTTTTTGCCCTCCTGCTGGCTGATAAACTGCACCAAAACCAGCTGTCCGTCACCGCTCTGGGCCACGGACAACTCCTCACCGAAAATCTCCAGCTTACCACTGATAAATTTCTCCGGCAGCTCGCTCAAATCCGGTGTATCACTCACCGTATAAAATACGCCATCCAGCAAAAGCTCCGTAGGCCCCACCAGATGTACCTTGATCGTATAGCTGGTTTCACTGTCCCCGCCACTGACCGTCACGGTGCGTGTCACATCCTCTTTGTCAAAGGATTCCGGACCGGTCACCGCAATCTGTGCCTCCGTATCTTTGGCTACCGCATCAACAGCACAGGACTTTTCCTTCTGTTCGGCAGTAACGTACACGGTGTATTCATAGACATCGGGTGCAAACTCCGGCACCAACTGCCCGCAGGCAATATTCAAACTCTCAAGAGAGGTATCCACCGCAGATGCCGGCTCCTCATAAGACTCCTCGCCGGAATTATCTCCGCCTTCTGTCTCCTGCGGTACCTCCCCTGCCGGGTCTTTCTCGTTGTTCGGTTTGGAAGGTTTCACCGGCTTCGGCTTTGTTTCCCCCGCCGGTTTGGATGGCTTGGACGGCTTGGAAGGTCTCTCCGGCTTCGGATCTGGTTCTCCCTCGTGGTCCGTGGGGCCCTCCGAGTCTGTATTTCCTTCCGGATCAGTAGGAATCTCCGGCTCCGGTTCTGGTTTCGGTGGATCTGTCTCCTCTCCTGTTTCAGGATCAATTGCAGGATCATCAGTCTCTGTTGCAACCATCGGGATCTCGGCTCTTGCAGCAATTGCCGGATCTGCATAAACCGCCGCTGTCGCAGTACCGATACTGCTCAGCAGCAGCATACAGCCGACCATCAGTGCCCAGATTCTTTTAGCCATGTCTTGCCCTCTCCTTCATAATACATTTCCGTGTGAAATAATCCTTGACCTCCTGCGGATATTCCGGATACCGATGCAAATCCTGGTGGGTGTTCACTTCCAGAATCCGGAAGCCATCCGCCGTAATCACAACATCGAAGCCAAAATACTCCATCGGAGTCAAGTATGCAGCAATTTCCTTGACCACCCGGCAGATCATCTCCCAGTGTGGCAGAACTCCCTCCAGTGGAGCACCGCTGTCAGGGTGGATGCTGCAAGGTGTATAGCTATGATTCTTCAGCATTTCCGTGCGGCCGAACCGTCCGCTGGCTATATCCACTCTGGCCACAATCCCGCCTGTATCCAGATTATCCGTATATCCGCCGCTGCTGACACCAATGCGGAAAAAGGAACTTTGGATCTGCGGCCCATCGCCCATATCAATCACCATGAGCCGCACAGTATTGACAACATTATCATAAATTGCACGAATCTCCGGGTGCATCTGCACAAACTCAGATATGAAGCAAGGCTTATCCAATTCCATCAGGAATGTATGGAACTCCTCACTTGTATATGGTACATCATTCAACATGATTTGCTGGGTTTCCGCCTGCCATTCCAGCTTATAGAAACCTTTTCCGTGAGAACCTACCGCCTGCTTGAGTACCAGCTTTCCCTGCTCGCGCAGAAGTTTTTCGATTCCCTCCACAGTGGCTTCTTCCTCTGTCATCGGTGCAAACGGCAAAATCAAATTTTCGCCTTCCTCTGGCAGGATCCGGAAGTAATGGCGGGGCAGATACGCCTGATACGGCGCCAGGACATAATACATAAATACCTTGTCCCACAGCCATTTTTGGTACTTTCCGTTAATGGGACGCAGCCGCTTATAGTCATAGTCCGAAAGCATACCGCGATAGTTCTCCTCGGTCAGTCCATACTGCTTAATGCGATAGGAGTAGAAGCCACGCTGGTGCGCCCAGCGCTTTTCCTGTCTTGTGGTGGTCTCTACAAGCCGATCTTCTTTCAGCCCGCGCCGCCAGTTGCGGTACATATAGTCCAGGAAGCCCTTTCTCTGGGCATACATGGAGAATAGATACTTTCTCAGCCGTGACACAATGTGGTAATCTTTCTTTTTTTGGCTCGCCTGCCGGGCAAGAAATGTCTGCACCAATGCAGAATCCTTTGTCCGCCAGATCAGCTCCTTCCCTGTGTCAATCTGCCAGATTTTCGGTCCCTGTTCAGACAGCAGCAATCCCACATCCAGATACGGCGCTTCCGGGAATTTCTGGCTGACACGCTGCGCCGCAGCCACAGCTGCAGCCACCTCTGCATCATCCTCCGCCGGCAACTGCACTCTCTGCTGTGTGCTGTACAGCCGCCACGTGCCATTACTATCGGCATGGTCGGTAATCGAACACTCCGCCATTACAGGGCGTCCCTGTTCACGCACAAAAACCGCATGGAGTACCGGGCAGCGGCAACCATAGCAGGAAACCACATTCTGTGACGGTAAGTCTCCCTGCAGCAGCAGAGTATCCCCCGGCAGCTGTTCCCAATATCGCTGCAGCCATTCCGAATCCATTTCTTTCTCGTTGAAAAAAACAGATCCATTTCTCACTTCCAGCCTGTCTACTTTTCCTCGCAGTGCATTATAGCCTGGGCGGAGATACAGCCCCCCCACACGATAAAGCAGCCTCTTCAATGTCTCTGGGCTCATTTTTCCCCGGGTTCCGGCATCTTCCAGCGGGAAAATCACCGGCTGACCGTCTCTTTTGGCCGTCAGTGCATAAAATGCAGGAAAGCTGTCCCGCTCCTCCCACAGGACGCGGCGGGTTGTCAGCAGATCCTGAAACATCTTGTCAAAAGTAACGTCAAAGGGCAGCAGCTGCATTACCTGCCGTGCCCTCTTTTCATTTACGTCACCGCGAATCTGCACATATTCTTTTGCGGTATGATAGGAAAATCCCTGCAAAACCAGACTTCCCAGACATAATTTTCCCATCTTATTCATCCGTCTACCTCAGTACTTTCCTCGTTTTCCGAGTCTTTTTCTCATCATCTAAACACAGGAAAACAACGTCCGCCTTCCGCTTGATGTTGTTTTCTATTTGATTACCTTATAATGCCGGTAAAAAGCGCCCAATTCGCCGTTTCTCTGGCCACCCCACAACTGGATGATATTCACGCCAGAGGAAGTATTGGCCTCAATGATGCAGTTGGAACCATCCGGCATTTTGATCACGTCCCACGCCACGAAATGCAGGTAGGGGAAATGATTCACCAACGTCAGAATTTCCTGCTTCAGTTCTGCCCAATCCGGGATGACAACGTCTTCAAACCGAATTCCGGAATCCGGATGCCGCTCATACACAGTGCGGTCATGAAGGCTTCTTGCATGGGAAAGGCGTCCACTCTCCAGATCAATCTGGCAGACCAAGCCGCCTTGGCTTGCGTTATCAACCGGGATTGTCTTTTGCGTACCAATCCGCTGCACAGCAAAAAACACCTTGAATCTCCCGGTGTCCGGATCTTTCATGGTGATAATTCGAATGGTATTCACGGTCTTGTCGTACAGTGCGTCTGCATAGGCGTGCTGGCGAACGACTTCGGACAAATACCAGTCCTTGCCCCCCTCCAGCAGTTTGCGCAGCGCACTCTCTTCCACTGTCTGTCCATCGATTCCATAAGCCGTACCGTCATAGGAAAGACAGTGCACACCAGTTCCCTTTCCTTTTCCAAACGGCTTAATAATCACTTTGCCTGCATTGCGTATCAAAGCCAGCTCTGCATCGCCAGACAGCGGTGTGCCGGACAAATCCGCCGCAAAACCTCTGCTGTTCACCGCCAAAATCTCCGGCACGCGAATGTATTGGCGCAGGACCTCTGTGGTGACCACCTTATTGTTCAGCATATAATCAAAGGGCTCGTTGATGTATCTGGATCTGTACCAATCAAATTCCGAAAGGTATTCTTTCCTCTTCTTCATGTCCAGTCCATACAGTGCCCACTGATCGGCCAGAAACCCACCGCACACGTTTGCCTTCACTTTATTCCAAAGTGATACCGAAAAGTGATTCTTTGCAAACACAATGCGCCGCCAATACAGCACAAAGAGCTTCAGCTTATTCGTCGCATAGTGAACGAATTCAAAAATGTCCATGAGCTGTATTCCTTCTTTTCAAAAAATTCTGATAGTCCTGCCATTCGTTGAAGCCACAGGTTTCGTCGGAAATTCTGGTAAAATGCTCTCCGATCTGCAACTGATTGAACGGCTGGTTCGTATAGGACTGGTAGACCTGCCAGCCACGGCAGTCCGTACATACACCCGAAAGATACGCCTCTTTCACCCGAAGGATATGGGAACGGAGCAGCTGTGCATCATGGGCCACCAGTGCCACAATGGAGCTGTTCGTACCAATAAACTGCAATTCATTCGTTCTGGCTGTGCAGATCGTGCGAATCGCTTCGTCTGTATAGTAAGTATCCCCATAGAGGAAGCACGTATCGTCCTCGATAAGTTCCCAGGTAAACCGATCAATTTCCAAATGGTTATTCAGCGGTTCATAGCGCTTTGCGCCCTCCACCTCATACCTCCGATCATGGGATGTAATAATGATTTCACATCCCGGCGAGGCTGTATGGACCTGCCGTACCAGACGTGCCAGCAGCGTCTCATTGTCTACCTGAACCAAGTGCTTTGGCCTTCCGCATGCCATATTCCAGCGTTTCATCTCGCCGTCGGCCATGATTATATATTTCATACCATCTCTACCTCTCTGAACTCTTCTGTATGTCCGGCCCCGACAATCAGCGATACGATATTCTGGGTAGACCGTCCCAGCTCTTCCGGCAGGAATTTAGAGCGATACCACAACAGCCGGTCCATAGGATAGCTTGCTGCACGAACGGCCTGGAAAATCTCTGCTGCGCTCTCATATGTACATTCCGGCATAATCTCCGCAGGGTCAATGTTTAATCCATTTTCCTGCATATACTGATCATGGTCAAATAAATAGTACAGCGTTTTTTTCTTCAAAGCAGCCCCTTCAATGGCCAGCGAAGAATAGTCTGTAATCAGATAGTCGCAAGCAGACAACAGCGAGAAAATCTCTTCTTTCCCATAGCGATCTGTCTGATTTGCCTGTTCGTTGCCAAGCTTCTGGTTGGGGTGCAGTCGGCAGATCAGTGCATAATCCGAGCCTTCAAACACCGCCTGCAATTCTTTGGGTGCAGAAATAGGATATTTACGATACGTAGGTGCATA
>RCNI01001595.1_pt1 | contig 14903 bp, 13 predicted proteins | sample 2041151 | NCBI WGS metagenome assembly RCNI01 (sample SAMN09708214, study PRJNA481090) | feces metagenome | isolation source: feces | place: Antarctica: Albino Rookery | reverse complement strand
TATCAAATTTTTCTTACGTTAATATAGATTGCCTAGTTTTATAATGAGTTCCATGCCTTAATAAAGATAAATGAGATGTTATTTCTTGTTTTCATTTTTTGATATTTACTAGAATTAAATTTAAATACTATTTTATAAGCTATTATTTTCTTAAAAAAAGCTTCGTACTATGGTTTCCCATAATACGAAGTTTTTATTTTTCTAATTCATATTGCTTATAAAATTTCTTCATAAATAATATAAATAACACGACTAATATTACCCCTTTAAATACGGACGATAAACTAATACTCCACCAAACTCCATTTAATTGTAATACCGTGTTTCCTAATAGAAGTGCCATCGGTATACGCATTGCAGTAAATACAATACTAACAATTGATGGAGGTAATGTTTTTCCATAAGCAGAAAATGCTCCTGAAGTCAAAATTTCTATACACATAAAAAATTGTGAATAGCCAAGAATACGTAAATAATCAACTCCTAGAGGAATAATCTCTGCTTCATTGATAAAGATTTTAAATATCGGTGCTGGTAAAAATACCAATATACATGTTGTGAAAACTCCCCATGCCATCATTACCTTTAAAGCTGTAAGATACCCTTCTTTTGAACGATGATATTGCTTTGCACCATAATTTTGTGCAATAAAAGAACTTGTAGCAGCAGCAAATCCATCAGCTGCCATATAAGAAATTGATTCTACTTGAATTCCTACTTTTTGTACTGCAATCGCCATTTCTCCCCATGTAGCAATAATTCTTCCTATGGTCATAGAAATACCTGTAAACATAATTCCTTGAATAGACGCAGGCATACCTATTTTGGTAATCGACAATAATATATCTTTTTCAAGAGGTCTAAAAAAATGCATTTTACTAAACACTTGTTCATCTTTTTTCATATAATTCATATATAATAAACAAACTATAAACTGTGCAAAAACAGTTGCAACTGCTGCACCTAACACTCCCATTTTGGGAATACCACCAATTCCAAAAATTAAAATAGGGTCTAAAACAAGATTAATCAATAAGCCAATTGTACTAATTTTGAATGGAGTTTTACTATTTCCAGTAGCTGTTATAAGTGCTGTACATATAGGATTTATAAAGTTAAAAATAATAAAAGCACCCATAATAAATAAATATGTTTGCGCTTCACCAATAACTTGAGAATTCGTAAATTTAAAAAAACCAATCAACCCTTCTTTACATAGACAAACTATAACTCCATAAACGATGGATAATAAAACTCCCATTTGTAATGCATTACAAGCATAACGAGCAGCCTTTTCTTTTTGATTTGCACCATATGCATGTGCAACATTTACTTGTCCTCCAACACGTAAAAAGGCACATACCCCATTTGCTAAATTCACAAACATTCCTGCCGCACCAACTGCCGCAACAGAATTACTCCCCATTTTTCCAATCCATATCATATCTGTCATATTATAAGCCATTTGTAATAACGATGTAGCCATAATTGGTAACGACAACATAATCAACGCATGTAATATATTCCCCTTCAATAAATCTGTTCTTGCATTCATATAATCCCTCAAATCTTTCTTTTCTAAGGATTTATTTTAACATTGTTTTTTTACTTTTTCAAAATAAATTTATACTTATTGACTGCATTCTAGTTTTATATAAATTCTTACATTTATAATAAAAAAGCATAGGTTGACAGCTTTATCCTAACGAAATGATTAGTATAAATTTTCTACCTACACTTTAAAATTTTTAATTATTTGATCGTAAACATTATTAATTAATAATATCACTACGATAAATATATTTTATTACTAATTTTTTTTATAAACAATTTTTCCCTCTACAATTGTCATATATGCATCTCCACCAATTGTAGTTAGAGGATCTGCATTCCATATAACGACATCTCCATCTTTTCCAGGTTCTAAACTACCAACACGATCACCGATACCAGTTTGGACTGCTGGATTAATTGTGATGGCATGCCAAGCTTCTTCCATTTCAAGACCTGCATTAGCTGCAAGACCTGCACACATTGGAAGATATTGTAAAGGAATGACTGGCGCATCTGTAATAATACTAATTGGAACACCTGCCTTATGTAAAACGGCCGGAGTTTCAAAACTCTTATTTTGTAATTCAATTTTAGATTTACCACCTAACGTTGGACCAACAAAAGCACAAACTCCTTCTTCTGCCAATTCATCCGCAATACATGTACCATCTGTGCAATGATCCAACGTTAATTGTAATCCAAATTCTTTCGCAATACGAATCGCTGTTAAAATATCATCAGAACGATGTGCATGAACCTTTAAAGGTATTTCTTTTTTCATTACAGGAATCATAGACTCCAATTTCATATCAAATGCTGGATTTTTACCAGACTCTTTGTCTTCTAAATAACGACGAGATTTAAAAAGTAATTCTCGTAATAAAGCTGCTATCCCCATACGTGTCATTGGACTTTTTTTAGCATTCTGACCATAACATCTTTTTGGGTTCTCTCCAAAAGCACACTTCATTGCCAACGGAGCTTTTACAATCATTTTATCTACACGTTTTCCAGCAAGTTTAATGGCAGCAAATGTGCCTCCTACAACATTCGCACTTCCAGGACCTGTACAAGCAGTTGTAACACCGCCTTGTAATGCTAGCCCAAAAGCCTCATCCATAGGATAAATAGAGTCTATAGCTCGCATCTCCGGTGTTAAAGGATCAACGATTTCATTATAATCGTTTCCTTCCCATCCATTTCCTTCATTATCTAACCCGATATGACAGTGTGCCTCAACACAACCTGGTGTAACAAGCTTTCCTTGCGCATCAATTACTTCTGTTCCTTCAGGTACAGAAATATTTTGACCGACTTCAACAATTTTTCCATTATCACCAATAAAATAAGCACACATCCACATTCTAAATCAGGTCCAACCATAGGTTTAATATATCCATTTTTTATTAAAAGCATCTTCATTCCTTCTTTCTAATGCATTTTATTTTAACATATCTAACTTAACTTTAACATCTCAATATTTCCTAATATCTTTATTTTCATAGTTACATAATTATTTTTTCATATATGTGTATATAGATGCTTATACAAAAATTTATAAAGCATACAAAAAACCGATATTAGTTTTACCTAACATCGGTTTCTATATTATTTTTCTAAAACTGCGTTTACAATATCTTTTGCTGTTAAGCCATATTTTTCAAGTAATTCATCTGGATTTCCACTTTCTCCAAACACATCTTGAACACCAATCATTTTTACTTTTCTTGGAGCATATTTGCTTAATGTTTCAGCTACTGCACTTCCTAAACCACCAACAACACTGTGTTCTTCGCAAGTAACAAATAAATCATGTGTTTTTGCTAATTCTACTAACAACTCTTTATCAATAGGTTTAATCGTATGCATATCCACAACAGTTACATTATAACCTTTTTCTTTTAATTCATCATAAGCTTTTAAAGCAGATTCAACCATAATACCACATGCAATGATGGCAACATCTTTTCCTTGACGAACAACATTACCTTTTCCAATTTCATATTCTAAATTATCATCATATACAGTTTCCACAGCACTTCTACCTAAACGTACATAACAAGGTCCTTCATATGCTGCAACTGCACGAATTGCTTTTTCAGTTTCCTTAGCATCTGCTGGACAAATTACTGTCATTCCTGGAATTCCACGCATCAATGATAAATCTTCTATACATTGGTGACTTGCACCATCTGCACCTACTGTTAATCCAGCATGAGATGCACAAATTTTCACATTTAATCTAGGATATCCAATAGAGTTACGAATTTGTTCATATGCTCTACCTGTTGCAAACATTGCAAAACTAGATGCAAATACAGTATTTCCACTTGCTGCAAGACCAGCAGCAACTCCCATCATATTTCCTTCAGCAATTCCCATATTATAATGTTGATTTGGACGTACTTTCTTTACATCCCCTGATTTTGTTGAACCAGAAAGGTCTGCATCTAAAACAATAATATTTTCGTTTTCTTCTGCTAAGGCAGCTAACGTTTTTCCATATGCTTGACGAGTAGCAATTTTCATTATTCATTTCCCTCCAATTCTTTTAAAGCTTGTTGACATTCTTCAACACTTGGTGCAACACCATGCCAACCTGCTTTATCTTCCATGAAGGAAACCCCTTTACCTTTTACAGTATTTGCTATGATTGCAGTCGGTTTTCCTGTCATTGTTTTTGCACTTTCTAAAGCTTTTATCACTTGTTCAATATCGTTTCCATTTTCAACAGTTAATACATTCCATCCAAAAGCTTTAAATTTATCTTCAAAAGGAGCTGGATTCATTACATCACTAACTTTACCATCAATTTGTAATCCATTAAAATCAACAACTGCAACTAAGTTATCTAGATTGTAATGAGCAGCAGACATTGCAGCTTCCCAAACTTCTCCTTCTTGACATTCCCCATCTCCTAATACAGTATAAACACGATAAGGTAAACCATGATATTTATTAGATAATGCCATACCAACAGCACAAGAGATTCCTTGTCCTAAAGAACCTGTCGACATATCGACACCTGGTAATAAATTCATACTTGGATGTCCTTGCAAGCGTGAACCTAACTTACGTAAAGTTAATAATTCTTCTTCTTCTAAAAAACCTTTTTCAGCTAATACTGCATATAATAATGGAGCAGCATGACCTTTTGAAAGAACAAAACGATCACGTTTATTACTAGCTAAATTATCTTGATTAATATTCATTTGTGTAAAATAAATTGCTGTTACAATTTCAACAGAAGATAAGCTTCCTCCAGGATGTCCTGAGCCTGCTTCAGTTACCATTTTCACAATATTTTTACGGATATTGTTTGTGTGTCTTTTTAAGACTGCTAATTCTGACATTCCATAGTCCTCCTTCATCATCGCCATGTCTATCATATCATAATTTCATCTTTTTAAAAGATAGGAAATTAAAAAGTTCTACAACTTTCGTAGTATAATGCATATTTATAAAAAAATCAATGTTTTTTCTACATTCTTGCTAAAAAATTAATTTTTTTCACAATTTAATGGTAAAAGACTTAATTGTACCTTTTCTTTTTCCATATCAATATTATATACCCATACTTTTACAACGTCACCTACAGATACTACTTCACTTGGATGTGTGACTCTTTGCCTTCTCATTTTTGAGATATGTACCAATCCATCTTCATGTAATCCAATATCAACAAATGCTCCAAAATCCACAACATTTCGCACAACACCTTCTAGCTGATCACCTATATGCAAATCTTCTAATTCTAAGACGTCGCTACGTAACATTGGCGCATCATATTGATCACGATAATCTCTTAAAGGTGATTTTAAAGCATCCATAATATCCTGTATCGTATATATATCAGAGTGTAATTCATTCGCAAGACTTTCAATAGAAATTCCCTTAAGTATTTCTTTTATATTCTCACTACCCATATCTTTTACACCTACATGATATTTTTCCAAAATTTGATTTACTAAATCATAACTTTCCGGGTGGATAGATGTACGATCTAATGGTTCACTACCATCCTCAATTCGTAAGAAACCCGCTGCTTGTTCAAATGATTTTGCTCCAACTTTAGGAATCTTCTTCAACTCTTTACGATTTTTAATTTCTCCATGTTCTTCACGATATGCAACAATCGACTTTGCTGTTGCACTAGTTAACCCTGATACATTTTTTAACAATTCGCAACTTGCTGTATTCACATTTACCCCAACACGATTAACTGCTTTTGCAACTACGAAATCTAAACGTTCTTTTAAACGTTTGGTAGGTAAATCATGTTGATATTGTCCTACACCAATCGATTGAGGATCAATTTTAATTAATTCAGCTAGTGGATCAATCACTCTTCGTGCAATAGAAATTGCTGAACGCTGTTCTACCTGCAAATCAGGAAATTCTTCACGAGCAAGTTTACTTGCGGAATATACAGAAGCTCCAGCTTCACTTACGATTGTATAAGCAACATCTAAATGATATTTACGAATTAATCCAGCAACAAATGCTTCACTCTCTCGACTTGCTGTTCCATTCCCAATCGCAATAATTTGAATAGGATATGTTTTCAACAAATCTAACATAATTCCCTCTGCTTCTTTTATTTTTGCATTTGGTTGATGTGGATAAATAACACTAATCTTTAATAATTTTCCTGTTTCATCAATAACAGCTAACTTACAACCTGTACGAAATGCTGGATCAAAACCTAAAATCATTTTATTCTTCATTGGTGGTTGAAGTAATAATTTTTCTAAATTCATAGAAAATACATCAATTGATTGTTCATGTGCTTTTTCACTCAATTCCGAGCGAATCTCTCTTTCAACACTAGGAAATGCTAATCTCTTTAATCCATCAGCAACTGCCTCTTCAATATAAGGAGTTGCAATACTATTACGTTTTTTTGTAAATTTTGAAATAGCCCAATTTAATTGATACTCTTCATCAAAAGAAATATTTACTTGAATCACTTTTTCTTTTTCTGCACGATCAATCGCCATAATACGATGACTTGCTAACGTAGATAATCTTTCATGATAGTCATAATAGTTTTTATAAATTTTCTTCACATCTTCGTGTTTCTTTTTCTCTTTCGTAATAATTTGACCATATTTTTCCATACTATTACGAATACGTTTACGAATTTCAGCATCGTCACTTGCTTTTTCTGCAATGATATCTTTTGCTCCCTGGATTGCTTCTTCTATTGTTTTTACATCATCCTTAAGATATTTTTTTGCTTCTTCTTCAACACTTCCATTTTTTGGTAATGTAAGCATCCAGTCCGCAAGTGGTGCAAGACCCTTTGCCTGAGCATCTGTTGCTCTTGTTTTCCGTTTTTGTTGATATGGTCGATAAATATCTTCTACAGCTGATAATTTATCACATAACGCAATTTGTTTTTTTATTTCATCTGTTAATTTTCCTTGTTGTTCAATTAATCTTTCTACATCTTCTTTACGTTTTTTCAAATTTTGTTGATATGCATAATTTTCTTGAATCACACGAATTTGTTCTTCGTCTAATCCATTTGTCATTTCTTTACGATATCTAGCAATAAAAGGAACTGTATTTCCTTGTTCTAACAACTCCAATGTACTCTTTACTTGATGTTCTTTAATATTTAATGATTTTGCAATTGCTACTATAATTTCTTGTTCCATGCGAATCCTTTCTTCCTATATAACTATTGTATCATTAATTATAGAAGACTCGTACTTTAAAAGCAAGGTATACCGTATATTGAGCTATTATAAAAAAAGTATTTTATTTCTACTCGTATTTCTTTTGAAATAAGTTTTCCCATTGTTCTTTCACAAAAGATTCATCATTCATTTTATTTTCAACATACCTATTAAAATTTGTCTCTTTTAACTGATTGTTCCTCCTTAATTCATAATAATGTGGATATTTATTTTCTATAGCACTACGACTTATGCGATACGTACTACCTGTAAATCGATAAGTAATATATTCTACATTATCAATTAACATAAAAATAGATACTGAATTATAAAGTAAACTTTTGTAAACATATGCCGAATCGTTCACATACCAATCACTTATATGATAATTAATGAACAATTCTAAATTTTGATCCTCTTTAATTTCAAACACATATCCATATTCTGACAAAGGTAATGCATTAATTAATTGTGCATCATTACTATTATTTCCAATATACTTATTTTCATAATTTTTTATTTGTTTAAATCCACTTAATTCACGATTAAATGGAGATTTAGGGATGGAATCCATAGAATATTGATGTTTAGAATCAAAAACAAAATATTCCTGATTCGTATTTGGATTTATTCTATATACATTATAAAACGGTGCTTGATACATTATCGTATTATCTTTTTCTTTTATATTTATAATATAAGAAGGTATTCTAGGATTCTCTTTTACTAACAAATAATCGATTCCAATACAGAAAATTACAGAAACAATAAAATATAAAATCGTGCATAAAACTTTTCTTTTTTTATTTCCCCTTAGCAACCTAAAGACTCCAATACTAGACATAACACTTCCAACCATTACATAAATACATCCTTTTTCATCTACACAAATAATAGAAAGAAAACACATTAAAATACCTAATATAATAAAGCACATACCATAGTACTTATCTTTTTCATATAGCTTTTTATTTGTATAATGTATTGTTGAAAGTATATTTTCCTCAAAATCTTGTACATGATTTTCTTGAATTCTTTCTCCACTTAAAAACTCATTTATAGTAACATTCAATGTTTCACAAATAGATTCGAATAAAGAAATATCGGGCATTCCTCTTCCTGTTTCCCATTTACTAACAGTTCGATTAGAAACACCCAATATTTCCGCAAATTCAGCCTGTGTCATATGTTTTTCTTTGCGACATTGTTTTATAAATTTTCCTATTTTTATTTGATCCATATGATAACCTCCTATAACGAAATTTTATTATATTGCCTTTAAAAATAACACGAACTTACCGTAGAGTTTTTCATATTCTACTCTTTTTACCTTATATATGTAATGATATATGTTATACTATCATCAATTACAGGAGGATTAATTATGAAAATTGAACAACCACATATTCCTGATTTTCTATCTACATCTAATAATTTCATACAATCAATTGATGATGATTCTTATCTTGAACATACTTTATTCTCCCATATTAATATTGATCATATAACGATTCCAAACTTTCATTTAAACTGTGTGCATTTTAAAAATGTTCATTTTGAAAATTGTACATTTGAAAACATTGATATGATTGATGTTATATTCGAAAATTGCGAATTCACAAATGTCACTTTTAGTGACGGAGCAATCCATAGAACACTCTTCGATAATTGTAGAGCCATGGGAATCCAATTCATCGACAATGTGATAAAAAATATGCAATTATTAAACTGTAATGCTCGTTACGCTAATATAAGTGGTAGTAGAATTCAACAAACAATATTCAAAAACAGTAATCTAGAAAGTTCATGCCATATTCAATGCAACTATAAAAATACTGTTTTCTTAGACTGCAATCTTAATGAAAGTGAATTTTATAATACAAATCTTAATCAACTTGATTTTTCTTCTTGCACAATTGATGGCATTGGAGTTACTCAAGATTTATTAAAAGGAGTCACTATGAATTCTCTTCAAGCAATCCATATGGCAAAATTATTAGGAATCATCATCAAAGAATAAAGATGAATTTTATTGTTTTAAACATAACACAATAAAATCCATCTTTTTTCACTATTCAAGTATAAAATTAATTATTTTCTTCTAAAATGCTTTTTAGTTCTCTATATAATCTTGCTACAGGCAATCCAACAACATTAAAATAATCTCCTTGAATTTCCTTTACTAAGATTTTTCCATAACCTTGTATTCCATAAGATCCTGCTTTATCCATAGATTCTCCAGTTTTCATATAAGTATCAATTAAATAATCATCTAAATCATAGAATGTAACATTCGTTACTTCATGAAATAGAATTTTTTGATCTTCATATAATATTGCTACACCCGTAATCACTTGATGTGTTTTTCCACTTAAGTTTGCAAGCATTTGTCTTGCATCCTCTTTACTTTTTGGTTTTCCTAATGGAATTTCATTTAAAACAACCATCGTATCACATCCAATAACAACATCTTCTTGATGCGTCATAAAAATGTCTTCTGCCTTGCTCAATGCGATTTGTTCAATTGCAAAAGCTATTGGTAATTGAGTATCTACTTTTTCAGTTGCATTAGAAGCAATACTTATAAATGGGTAACCAACATCTTTCATTAATTCTTGTCTTCTTGGAGATGCACTTGCTAAAATTAATTTCTTATTCATCTTAATTTAATCCATCCTCTTTTTGAAACATCTTTAATTGATGACGTAAATAGACATAGCTTACTGCAAAAATCCCCAAAACGCCTCCCATAAACATAATTACAATATTTTTAACAAGCTTTCCAAAAAAAGCTTCTGGGAATAAATGAATCATAAAATCTTTTGCAGGATCTAATAACCATAAATCATTTCTAAATAACACTTTGTGGAACATTGTCCAAAATGCATCAAAATCAGCATATGCCCAGATTGCTAACATTCCAAAAAACATTATAAAGATAATCGATGTTTTAATATAACTTATACTTAATTCTGTCCAAGTTGACTTTTTCAAACGACTAAACAATAAAATAAGGCTTAAAATCAATAACACAAAAGCCACATTTCTTATTACTAATGCAAAATGATAAAGTCTTTTTACATCTTCCATGTGTGCTTCTTCCTTTATGTTAAATGCATTTTGAAGTTTTCCTTGAATTGTGATTTTAACCTTAATATTATTTCTATGATCCTCTAAATAATCCAATAATACATCCGTCACTAAATTCAAATCTTTTTTAGTAACTCCAAGTTCTTGGGATGTATTTAATTTTTCATATTGTTGTTGATATAAATCTCTATGAAAACAATTATGTCCAATACTTGTAACCAATAATATGATAATAATGGATACAGATACTACATACGTTGCTATTATATTTAATTTATTTGTAAATTTACTCATTTAATTTCCTCTATTCTCACACTCAACCATTATTATGATACCACAATTTTACGAAAATAAAAATGTTCACTTAATAGAAAAGGACCTATTCACATAGGTCCAATTATTCAACTGCTAATAATTGTAGATTTGTTACTCCTCTACATTCTTTTAAGTTCTGCAACAATTCATCGATTGAAACATTCATTTCACTCATATCAAAGGATAATACAACACTTGCCCAATCATGAATCGGAATGTTTTGATTGATTGTAAGAATGTTTGCATTTGCCTTAGACATCACACTTAATACTTCCGATAAAATCCCTTTATCATGATGTAACATCAAAGAAATAACTGCTTTTCTTGAACTCATTCCTTTATCTGGCAAAAAAACGTAGTCTTTATATTTATAGTAAGTACCCCTACTAATTCCAACTTGTTTTACTGCTTCACTTACTTGTTTTACTTTTCCGTTTTGTAAAAGAGCTCTAGCTTCAATCACTTTATCTAATACATCTGGCAATATTGAACTGTCCACAATATAATATTTTTCCATTATTTTACCTCATATTTTGCTCCATCATAAGTTGCCTGCAACAAACGTATATCCCATGTTGGATAGTTTCTTTTTAATTCTTTTATCAATGCTTGCGCATTACCTTCATCTTGTGTTAAAGAAATCATAGTAGAACCACTACCACTAATATAAGTTGTAATCATATCATGGTTATTACATAACGCTTTGATTTCATCATACTGTGGAATTAAAACTTTACGATATGGTTCTTGCATAAAATCTTTACATGCTTTACGAATAATCAAAGCATTTCCTAATTCAATTGCCTTAGCTAATGCCGTGCATCGTCCCATTTGATATACAGCTTCTTTATAAGTCATTGTTGTAGGTAATACTTCTCTTGCTTTCTGCGTACTTACTTCATAATTTGGAATCATTGTTACAAACAATAAATCTCTTTTTACACCAAAACGAATCATATTTGGTGTATCATCTTCCATAAAACTTACACACAAACCTCCAAATAACGCTGGTGCAACATTATCTGGATGTCCTTCCATTTGGGTAGCTAATTTAAAAATTTCATATTTATTTAATGGATTATGAAAGAACGCATTAGCACCCATTAATCCTGCAATAATACAAGCAGCACTACTTCCTAAACCTCTTGCATAAGGTATCTTTGTATCCACAGTGATTCGAATTCCCGAAACACTTTTATGTATAGCTTCTAAGCCTTTTAAAAATGCTCGATAAATTAAATTATCTTCATTACAATAAGCTTTTTCACATCCAATAATTTCTAATCCTTGTTCTATTTCTTCAAATTCAACAGATGCAAACTCATTTAATGCTAAACCTAAACAATCATAGCCTACTCCAAGATTTGCACTTGTTGCTGGAACTTTTACTTTAATCATGGAACATCTCCTTTACACCATTTTTAACATATTCTATCATATTTTCTTTATGAATCACATCATGATGCAATATATTTGCTTCTTTTAACATCGATAAAGATTTTGGTACATTGGTATTCGTTTTTTTCGCAAGTGCATCCATACAATCAAAATCATTGGTATATGTTTCATTAAAAATTGCTTCCATCACTGCTGTAGTAAATTTATATGGACTTGCCGTTGATAATAAAACACATGGTGTATCATCCTGTTTATGATATTCTTCCATAACTTTATATCCTACTGCAGTATGAGGATCTAATACATAACCTTTTTCCATATATACCTTTCGAATTGTTTCTTTGCATTCTTCATCTGTACAATATCCACCATAAAAATCATCTTGAATGCTTTTCTTTATTTCTTCACTAACTTTATAAGAACCTTTTATTTCTAATTCATTCATTAATTTTTGAATATAACCATCATCTTTTCCACTCTTATAATATAGTAAACGCTCTAAATTACTAGAAATTAATATATCCATACTTGGTGATATCGTTTTATAAAATGGTCGCCTACAATCATAAATACCATCTTTTAAGAAATCACATAAAACATTATTTTCATTACTAGCAACAAGGAATCGTTTTACTGGTAATCCCATACATTTTGCATAATATCCTGCTAAAACATTTCCATAATTTCCTGTTGGTACACAAAAATTAATTTCTTCTCCAAAAGCAATTTGTTTTTGTTGAACCATTTCTTTATATGCAAATATGTAATATACCACTTGTGGAATTAAACGTCCTATATTAATAGAGTTTGCACTAGATAAGACAATACTATGTTTAGCTAAATGATTTTTTAATTCTTGATTCTGAAATATTTTTTTAACATTTGTTTGTGCATCATCAAAATTACCATGTATTGCACATACTTTAGTATTTGCTCCAGTCGTTGTAACCATTTGTAGACGTTGGATATTACTTACTCCATCATTTGGATAAAATACCGTAATTGCTGTATGTTTTACATCTTTAAACCCTTCTAACGCTGCTTTTCCTGTATCTCCACTAGTAGCCGTTAAAATCATAACATCTTGTTGATTTAAACTTGTAATTGCTTTTGACATTAACTGTGGTAACATTCTTAAACCAACATCCTTAAAAGCACAAGTAGGTCCATGAAACAATTCTAAGATAGGTGTATCGTTCACAACATGCAATGGTGTAATATCTTTCGAATCAAATCTATTTTCGTAAGCATCTTGAACGCATTGTTTTACTTCCTCTTCACTAAAATCTGGTAATAACAATGATAAAACAGTTTCTGCCATTTGTGTATATGACATATTCATCATATCTGCTAATGGTAATTGTAATTGATCTAATCCATCATATACATATAATCCTCCATCCTCTGCAATTCCTTTTAAAATTGCTTCTTTTGGAGAACACTTGATATTTTTATTGCGTGTACTTGTATATATTTTATTCATAATTTTTCTCCTTTTTGTTTACTTGCATTTCTATGATTACTATGATACAATGTTCGCAATATAAATACAAGTGTTTTTAAATAAAAAACATTTTTTAAGATGAAGGAGATTGTTTATGAACATTGCAATATTAGGTTTTGGAACCGTAGGAAGCGGTGTATACGAAATTATTGAACATGCCGCAACAGCAGAAACAAAAGCTTTACATGTAACACATATTTTAATTCGTAAAGGAAAAGAAAAAAAATTATCAATCATGTGTGATGATATAAAAACAATTTTAGATGATCCGCAACTAGACGTCGTTGTAGAAACAATGGGTGGAATAGAACCAGCTAGAACATATATTATAGAAGCTCTTCAAGCTAAAAAACATGTTGTTACTGCAAATAAAGCTGTCATTGCGAAATATTTAAAAGAATTCACTAACATTGCTTCAGAAAATGGCGTTCATTTTTATTATGAAGCAAGTACTGGAGGAGGTATTCCTTGTATTCAAGGCTTAGAAAAAGCTCTACGTGTTGATGTAATTGATAAGATATATGGTATTTTCAATGGAACTAGTAATTATATTTTAGACCATATGCATCGTTATCAATCTACTTTTGATGAAGTACTAAAAGATGCACAACACCTAGGATATGCTGAAGCAGATCCTAGTGCTGATATCGATGGTTTTGATATTTGTAACAAGATAAGAATATCTGCATCTATTGCATACAATTATCCAATCACAGATCAATTTCCAGTCTTTGGAATACGAAATATCACAAAAGAAGATGTTCAATATTTTTCATCAAAAGGACTTGTTGTAAGACTGATTGCTGAAACAAGACGAAAAGGAAATTCTTATAGCTGCGTTGTTGAACCAATGCTATTCAACGAAAACCAAATCGAAGCAAATATACAAAATAATTATAATTTAATTTCACTTCATGGAGATACCATTGGAGAATTAAAATTTTATGGACAAGGAGCAGGAAAACTAGCAACAGCAAATGCCGTAATTCAAGATATCATCGATATTATGCAAAAGAAAACTCATCGTCAATGCACTTTTGATCACACAATGAACTACGATTCATCTTTTTGCAAAACAGATTATATTCTTCGCTGTAATCCATCTTTATTGCCATTATTAAAAGAATTATCATATGACATAGTTTCTTCTTCCTATTTTCATATTAAACAAATTGAAGTTACAAAAATGCATGCCATTATGAATGAAATTTTAAAACAAGATGCAACTGCATTTATGGCTAGTATATATGAAACAAAGGAGGAACAATCATGTTGAAAATTGCAAAATTTGGGGGCTCATCTGTAGCAAATGCCAATCAATTTAAAAAAGTAAAAAAGATCATTCAGAGTGATTCTTC
>RCNI01001171.1_pt1 | contig 14906 bp, 13 predicted proteins | sample 2041151 | NCBI WGS metagenome assembly RCNI01 (sample SAMN09708214, study PRJNA481090) | feces metagenome | isolation source: feces | place: Antarctica: Albino Rookery | reverse complement strand
AAGCGTTGTATATCACTGTTGAAGATAGGTCGCTAAATCATTACCTACTGCATTTCATAACTCATTAGGCTATTGAATGCCAATCATTTGAACCTAAATGATAGATTTTTTTGAAAAAAAACGTAATTTTGTACGCTAAATCATTTTGGAAAAATATGAATATTGAAAACTTTATTTCGGAGGCTGTCCGCAAATCGGTGGAGGCACTCTACGGCCCGCTCGACAAGGAGCAGTTACAGATTCAGAAGACCCGCAAGGAGTTTGAGGGTGACTATACCCTCGTGACGTTTCCTCTCCTGCGACGAAGCCGTAAATCGCCCGAAGCAACGGCAACCGAGATAGGCGAGTACATGACGGCCAATATTCCCGAATTTAAGTCGTTCAACGTGGTGAAGGGATTCCTGAACCTGTCGCTTGACGTGAAGTTCTGGACGGATCGTTTCTCGGAACTGGCTGCCGATCCGTCTTTCGGTCAGGCCGCTCCGACCAACCGTACCGTCATGATCGAGTATTCATCACCCAATACCAACAAACCCCTTCATCTGGGGCATGTGCGCAATAACCTGCTGGGTTATTCGGTGGCTCAGATTCTGGCGGCCAACGGTTACAATGTCATCAAGGTGAATCTGGTGAACGACCGTGGTATTCATATCTGCAAGTCGATGCTTGCATGGCAACTCTACGGCAACGGTGAAACGCCCGAATCGACGAGCATGAAGGGCGATCATCTGGTCGGCAAATATTACGTTGAGTTTGACAAACACTACAAGGAGCAGATCAGAGAACTGATGGCCGGCGGACAGTCGGAGGACGAAGCCAAGAAGAATGCCCCCGTGATGTTGCAGGCACAGGAGATGTTGCGTAAATGGGAATCCAAGGATCCCGATGTATATGCCTTGTGGGAGAAGATGAACGGCTGGGTCTATAAAGGTTTCGATGCGACGTACAAGGCCATGGGCGTTTCGTTCGATAAGGTTTACTACGAGTCGCAGACCTACCTCTTGGGCAAGTCGCTCGTGCAGGAAGGCCTCGACAAGGGCATCTTCTACCGCCGTGACGACAACTCGGTTTGGATTGATCTGACGAAGGACGGTCTGGACGAGAAGTTGCTGTTGCGCGGTGACGGTACATCGGTCTATATGACGCAGGATCTGGGTACGGCATACCGCCGTTTCGAGGACAACAAACTCGACGATATGATCTACGTGGTGGGTAACGAGCAGAACTATCACTTCCAAGTGCTGAAACTCATCCTCAAGAAACTCGGTTACGCCGATTGGAGCGACCACATCACCCACCTGTCGTATGGTATGGTCGAACTGCCCAACGGCAAGATGAAGTCGCGTGAGGGTACGGTTGTGGATGCCGATGATCTGATCGCAGACATGGTTTCGACGGCACGCGAGATGTCGGACGAACTGGGTAAACTCGACGGATGCTCCGAGGAGGAGGCTGATGCCGTTTCGACGATGGTCGGTCTGGGTGCATTGAAGTACTTCCTTTTGAAGGTCGATCCCAAGAAGAACATGATGTTCGATCCCAGAGAGTCGATCGACTTCAACGGCAATACGGGGCCCTTCATCCAATATACCCATGCACGTATCTCGTCGATCTTGCGTAAGGCTGCCGAGGCAGGCATTTCGCTGGAGGGCAAGGTCGATGTCGAACTTCTGAAGGAGGAGGTCGATCTGATCAAGACCATTTCGGATTATCCGCAGGTGGTGGCACAGGCTGGCGACAACTTCTCGCCGTCGATCATTGCCGCTTACGCTTACGATTTGGCCAAGCAGTTCAACGGATACTACCACGACCACTCGATCCTCAAGGAGGAGCAGGCCGGAGTGCGTAAGTTCCGTGTCCAACTCGCTGCCGAAGTCGCCCAGATCATTGCAAAGGCAATGAAACTTTTGGGTATCGAAGTTCCCGAACGCATGTAATTGTTTGAAATACAAATATCCTTATAAAGGAAGACCGGTTCTTCACGAACCGGTCTTCCTTTTTTTGTGTTTAGCGGATCATGCCGCCTGTGCAATAGGGAATCATCCACACGCACCATACGAAGATGCTGAAGCGGTTGAACACCTGCAATTCGTGCTCGCGACCGCGGCGGATCGTGCGGATTGCCCATGCGGCGTGAATGATCATCAGAATGAGTGCCAGCCAACCCGTGACGAGATGGAACGTGTCGTGAAAATTGGTCATCTGACCCATATACATCATGATTCCCGTGCCGATCGTGTCGGTCACAACGCCTGATGAGAAGCATACGACGTGCCATGGGCGGAGTTGCTTGACGTACCATTCGCTCCACACACCGACGGTATAGAATATCATGGCAAGGGAGATGATCGTCAGCGATGAAAACAACAAAGGATTTTCCATACGGTAAAAAATTAAAGTGAGTATCGGATTTTCCGATTGCAAGTTTGATGCCTGAAAGCGCAACTATAAGAAAAACAGTCGGCCACCGATGTGACCGACTGCGCGTTTTTTTTGCGTTGGGCTTTTTAAGCCTCCTCGGCAAAGTACTTGTAAAACAGGGGAATGGTGTGTACTCCCTTGAAGAACTGATCCAGACCGTAACTTTCGTTGGGCGAGTGGATGGCATCCTTTTGCAAACCGAAGCCCATCAGGATGGATTTAAGCCCAAGAATCTGTTCGAAACCGCTGACGATGGGAATCGACCCGCCCGAATAGAACGGCAGGGGCTTCTTGCCGAAACTCTCGACAATGGCTTTCGATGCGGCTTTGTAGGCGGGCATGTCGGTCGGAGCGACGTAGGGCATACCTCCGTGCAGAGCACGAACTTCGACCTTTACGCTCTTGGGCGCGATGGCGCGGAAGTGCTTTTCGAACAATTCGGCGATCTTGTGGAAGTCCTGATTGGGAACCAGACGCATCGAGATCTTGGCCGAAGCCTTCGACGGAATGATGGTCTTCGAACCTTCCTCGGTGTAACCGCCCCAGATGCCGTTTACGTCGAGTGACGGACGGACACCTGTACGCTCTACGGTCGTATAGCCTGCCTCACCGGCAACTTCAGCCACGTTGAGCGAACGCTTGTACTCTTCTTCGTTGTAGGGCATGCGGTTCAGATCGTCACGCTCCTCCTGCGACAGAACGCGTACATCGTCGTAGAATCCGGGGATCAGCACGTGACCGTTGTCGTCCACCAGACCCGTGATCAGACGGGCCAATACGTTTGCGGGGTTGGCAACGGCACCGCCGAAGATGCCCGAATGCAGGTCTTGGCTCGGACCCGTAACCTCAACTTCCATATAGGTCAGACCGCGCAGACCGCACGTGATCGACGGCGTATCCATCGAAACCATCGAGGTATCCGATACGAGGATGATGTCGGCCTTGAGCAGGTCTTTGTGCTGACGGCAGAAGTCGTAGAGGCTCGTCGAACCGATCTCCTCCTCGCCTTCCAACATGAATTTCACGTTGCAGGGCAGCGAATCCGTGGCGCACATGGCCTCGAATGCCTTGGCGTGCATCCACAACTGACCTTTATCGTCATCCGAACCACGACCCCAGATGCGTCCGTCCCTGATCACGGGCTCGAACGGCTCGGTGTCCCATTCGTTGCGCGGATCAACCGGCATGACGTCGTAGTGACCATATACCAGAACGGTCTTGGCCTTCGGATCGATCATCTTCTCGGCAAATACCACGGGGTTTCCTTCAGTGGGCATCACCTCGGCGCGATCGGCACCGGCTTTTTTGAGCATCTTGGCCAGATGCTCGGCACAACGTATCATGTCGGGTTTATGCTCGCTCTGTGCGCTGATCGAGGGAATGCGCAGCACCTCGAATAATTCTTCGATGAAGCGGTCTTTGTTCGCTTCGATGTAGTTTTTTACTTTGTCCATTGGTTTTTAGTGTATGTGGAACAGACGAAGACCGTGGTCGGCGGTTTCCGTCTGTTTCTGATGAATAGTCTTATCGGATGTTGCAGATCTCCTTCACCTCCGAGATGAAACGCTGTGCCAATGCGTCGGCCTCCTCCATGGATTTGGCTTCGGTGTAAACGCGGATGATCGGCTCGGTGTTCGACTTGCGCAGGTGAACCCAGTTTTCGGGGAAGTCGATCTTCACACCGTCGATGTCATTGACCTGCTCGTTCTTGTAACGCTCCCTGATCGTGCTCAGTACCTTATCGACATTGATTTCGGGTGTGAGTTGGATCTTGTTCTTCGAAGCGTAGTACGAAGGATAGGTCGCACGCAACTGGGTCATCGTCATGCCTTTTTTTGCGAGGAAGGTCAGGAACAGAGCCGAACCGACCAGCGCGTCACGGCCGTAGTGCAATTCGGGGTAGATCACCCCGCCGTTTCCTTCGCCTCCGATGACGGCACCCGTTTCCTTCATTTTGGCCACTACGTTTACTTCGCCCACGGCCGATGCCGAGTAACTGCCTGCGTGACGCTCCGTGACGTCACGCAGTGCACGCGACGACGAAAGGTTCGAGACGGTGTTGCCTTTCTTGAGCGAGAGGATGTAGTCGGCAACGGCAACCAGCGTATATTCCTCGACGAACATCGAACCGTCCTCGCTGACGAATGCCAGACGATCCACATCGGGATCGACTACGATGCCAAGGTCGGCTTTTTCGCGGACGATGACTTTGGAGATCTCCGTCAGGTTCTGGGGCAGGGGTTCGGGGTTGTGGGCAAATTCGCCGTTCGGCTCACAGTTTAACTCCACGACCTCGCAACCCAATTCGCGCAGCAGGGCGGGCATGACAATGCCGCCCACCGAATTGACGGCATCGACAACGATCTTGAAGTGGCGTTTGCGTACCAACTCCACATCGACAGCCTTCATGGCCAGTACTTGTCTGATGTGGGTCGAATTGAACTCTTCGCGCGAGAGTACCTTGCCGATGTGGTCGATTTCGGGGTATGAGAACGACCCTTCCTCGGCCATGGCCAGCACCTGCCTGCCTTCGGCATCGTTCAGAAATTCGCCCGATGCGTTCAGAAGTTTCAGTGCATTCCACTGACGGGGGTTGTGCGATGCAGTGATGATGATGCCTCCGTCGGCTTTGTGTGTAATTACCGCCATTTCGGTGCCCGGCGTGGTGCAGAGACCAACATTGATGACGTTTGCACCGCAAGCCAACAGGGTGCCTTCAACAAGATTGGAAACCATTTCTCCCGAAATGCGGGCGTCGCGTCCTACGACGATGGTCAGCTGACGATTCTGATTGCGGCTGGCGATCAGACGGGTGTATGCGGTGGTGAATTTTACGATGTCAAGCGGGGTGAGGTTGTCACCCGTCAGACCTCCGATCGTGCCTCGGATGCCCGAAATGGATTTGATAAGGGTCATATAATTTAAATTTGAGTTGTCAAGTGAAATAGATCTTCTTTAGAATTTTGAAATTCGAGGTAAATATATTACTTTTATGCCAATTATAAAAATATAAAAAGGTAAAATTATGAGAACGATTCCAGCTTCTGAATTGATTATCAATGAGGACGGGTCAATTTTCCATTTGCATCTTCGTCCCGAACAACTTGCAGACACCGTTATTCTGGTGGGAGATCCCGGCCGTGTGGCTATGGTATCCTCGTTTTTTGATCATATTGAGTGTAATGTTTCCAACCGCGAGTTTAATACGGTGACCGGTACGTACAAGGGTCGTCGCATGACGGTACTCTCGACGGGTATCGGTATCGGTAATATTGATATTTCCGTGACGGAACTCGATGCGCTGGCCAATATCGACTTCGAGACCCGTCAGGTCAAAGACGAGAAACGCCGCCTGACGCTGGTTCGCTTGGGTACTTCGGGTGCCCTGCAGCCCGACATCAAGGTGGGGGATTTCGTATTTGCCCGCACGTCGGTCGGTTTCGACGGCCTGTTGAACTACTACGCCGGTCGTAACGAGGTGTGCGATTTGGAGATCGAGAAGGCTTTCATGGAACATACGGGCTGGAACGAATTGCTGCCGAAACCCTACTTCATCAATGCCGACAATACGCTTTGGGAGCATTTCCGCGATTCGGTCGTGGAGGGTATTACGGTGGCCGCTCCGGGTTTCTACGCTCCGCAGGGTCGTTGGGTGCGCCTTCAGCCGCAGGATCTTCATCTGAACGAGAAGGTCGAGTCGTTCCGCTACAAAGGCCGTCGCATCACCAATTTCGAGATGGAGAGTTCGGCATTGCAGGGTATGGCCGCTCTGATGGGGCATCGCGCCGCCACGATCTGCACGATCATCGCACAGCGTGTTGCGCTGGATGCCTGCACCGACTACAAACCGTTTGTCCGTAAAATGGTCGAGATGGCACTCGATAAACTCGCCGTATTGTAAATTAAGAACGTAAAAAATATTAAAACTATGAAGTTTTCCGTATCAAGTTCAGCGTTGCTCTCGCTGCTTTCCACCACCGGCAAAGTGATCAGCAATAAAAATACGCTGCCCATTTTGGATTATTTCTTGATGGAACTTTGCGGCAATACGCTGAAAGTGACTACTTCCGACCTCGAAACGACTCTGGTCGGTTCGCTTACGGTCGATTCGGTCGAGCGTGAGGGTACGATTGCCGCTCCTGCCAAACTGATGCTTGATTCTCTGAAGGAGTTCCCCGAACTTCCGCTTGAGATCGACGTGAACGACAAGAACTGGGAGATCCGCATCAACTGGAAGAGCGGTACGCTGTCGATTCCCGGCGCAAGTGCCGTAAGTTATCCTGCCGTTCCCGAATTGAATCCCGAACGCAAGGAACTCAAGATGGATGTCGATACGCTGATCAATGGCGTGAACAAGACCGTTTTTGCCACGGCAGACGACGAACTGCGTCCCGTGATGAACGGTATCTATATCAACTTCGGCAACAACAAGATCACGTTTGTCGGTACTGATGCCCACAAACTCGTGCGTCACGAAACCGAAGCCGAGACGAGTGTTGAGGCTTCGTTCATCCTGCCCAAGAAACCCGCCAATCTGCTGAAGACGGTGCTTCTGAAGGAGGATGAAGAGATCGAGGTCGCATTCGATGTCAAGAATGCGGTCTTCAAACTCAAGAACCATACGTTGGTGTGCCGTCTGATCGAGGGCAACTATCCCAATTACAATGCCGTAATCCCGACCAACAACCCTAATCGCGTGCTGGTGGATCGTATCGAACTGCTCAACGGCATCCGCCGTGTGGCTGTCTGCTCGAATCCCGCCACGAACCTGATCCGTATGCACATCATGGATAACCACATTGATCTGACGGCTCAGGATCTGGATTTTTCGGTATCGGCCAACGAAACGATTTCGTGCAGTTATGACGGGCAGGAGATGGCCATCGGTTTCAAATCGACCTTTCTGGTGGAGATTCTCTCGAACATTGAGACTCCGACGGTGTTGATCGAATTGGCCGACTCGACCCGTGCGGGTGTGTTCAAACCCGTTTATGACGACAAGCAGACCAGTTCGACGCTGATGCTGCTTTCGCCGATGATGTTGAATGCTTAATTCTTAAATGATGAGACTTAATCTCAAACGGCCGATCATCTTCTTCGATTTGGAGACGACCGGTGTCGATACGTCGAAAGATCGTATTGTCGAGATTTCGATGATCAAGGTCATGCCTGACGGAGAGGAAATCACCAAAACACGCCGTTTGAATCCCGAAATGCACATCCCGGAGGAAGCGACCGCCGTACACGGCATCACTGACGAGGATGTGAAGGACTGCCCGACTTTCAGGCAGGTGGCCAAGTCGTTGGAACAATTCATCCGGGGATGCGATTTCGGAGGGTTCAATTCCAACCGCTTCGATCTTCCGGTTCTGGTCGAGGAGTTTATGCGCGCGGGGTTGGATGTCGATCTGAAACGTCGCAAATTTGTCGATGTGCAGAATATCTTTCACAAGAAGGAACAGCGTACGCTGGTGGCCGCCTATCGTTTCTATTGCGACAAGGATCTGACGGATGCCCATGCCGCCGAGGCCGATACCCGTGCCACTTATGAAGTGCTCAAGGCGCAGTTGGATCGCTATCCCGATCTGGAGAACGATGTCGATGCGTTGGCCGAGTATTCGGCACGTGGCGAAACGGTCGATTATGCCGGCCGTATCGTCTATGACGACAAGGGTGTCGAGGTGTTCGGATTCGGCAAGTACCGCGGCAAGCCGGTTGCCGAAATCTTCGAACGCGAGCCGAGTTACTACTCGTGGATGATGGAGGGCGATTTCCCGCTCTATACCAAGAAGGTGATCACGGAGATCAGAATGAGAGGTAAACTGAAAAAATAAAACCAAAAGATGAGAAAATTCTCTCTTACAGTACTTTTGACGATCGTCTGGGTGCTTTTCTCGTTTACACAGGAAAAGTCGCAGACGATTGTCTATATCAATGGCACAAAGTACTACATTCACTCGGTCGAGAAGGGTGAAACGCTCTATTCGTTGGGCAAATTATACGGCGTGGATCAGCAGATGATCCTCAAACACAATCCCGCGGTGGCTGCATCGGGTCTCAAACTCAAGGAGACGGTGAAGATTCCCGTGGTGGAGAGCCGCAAGGAGAAACTCTCGCGCAAGAAGATCCGCAAGACCTTCACGACCCACATCGTCAAGGCGGGCGAGACGCTCTACGCCATTTCGCGTCACTACGAGATCCCGATTCCCACACTGATGAAGGATAATCCCGATCTGGATCCGATTCGTCTGAAACTCGACCAGCAGATCCTTGTCCGAAAGAAGAAGATCGGCACGGAGTCCGAAGCCGATTCTGATGCCGACTGGAAGCGTTATCACGAACAACTCAACGATGTGAAGGACGATTCGGTTTACTACCATTTGGTGAAAAAGGGAGAGACATTCTATTCGATTTCGCATCAGTACGGTATTTCGGAACAGGAACTCAGTGCGATGAACGACAACCTGTTGCCTGAAAACCTCAAGGCGGGTGTCATGTTGCGTATTGCTGGCGAGAAGAACGGGGAGGGCGAAGTGGTCGTTCCCGCCAAGGATCGGGATTCGCTGCGCCATCAGGAGACTGTTCCGCAGGTCGATTTCCGTGCTCTCGGCGCGGAGGAGACTCTGAAGGTGGCACTTCTGCTGCCCATCTCGGTCGAGGGCAAGACCAACAGCAATTATCTGGAACTCTATCAGGGATTCCTGCTGGGTTTGGACAGTGTGAAGGTCAATCACGGCTATTCGGTCGATGTGACCCTCTACAATACCGACCGCGATCCGAAACAGATCGAGGAGATCCTTTCGTCGAAGAGTTTCGAGGATACGCAACTGATCATCGGCCCGGTATATGAGTCGGGTCTCTATCCCGTCATCCGCCATGCCGAAGAGCATGCCGTGCCGGTGGTGTCGCCTCTGGCACACATGCAGACCGACAGTGACGTGCTGTTCCAGATGGCTCCCGTCGAGGATGCCAAATACGACAAGGTGCGTGACATGCTCGACCGCGACAAGTCGGTCACGCTGATCTATACGGACAAAACCGACAAGGAGTTCGAACGCGAGATGCTGAACCTCTTGGGCGAATATCCCTACAAGACATTCCGCTACAAATATTCGCGCGATGACGATTCGAGCATCGGTTCGCTGATCCACAACCAGAGCGACAACGTGTTCATCGTCATGTCGTCCGACGAGGTGGAGGTCGATCGCATCATGGCATCGCTCACGTCGGCTTATGCCAACCTGACGGCACGCGGATTCCAGATTCCGCCCTACAAGGTGCTGGGTAATGCCCGTTGGAACCGATTCAACAACATGGACCGCACGACGTGGTTCAAGAACAATACGACGTTCGTCTCGACCTATCACGCCAAGCGCGACAACGAGGCGATCATCAACTTCGACAAGGCCTACATGAAGTCGTTCGGCACACTGCCCACGCTTTATTCCTATCGCGGATTCGATGCCGCGATGATCTTTGTGCTGGGTATGTACAACGACATCGAGTACGACATGGCCGGGAAACGCTACACGCCGCTGCGCAGTACCTATATGTTCAAGCAGGGCGAGCATAGTTCGAAACATGCGAACTACAATTGGACCCGCGTAAATTACAATCACGATTTCACGGTAACGATTCAATAGAAAATGGCTGCTTTGACCAATGCAATTCCCGAAAAGACCGTCGAGCGTCTGAGCGAATACCGCCGTACGCTGCTGGCCTGCCACAAACAGGGCATTTCGCACATCTTTTCGCATGTGCTGGCCGGTATTCACGGCATTACGGCCGTGCAGGTGCGTCGTGATCTGATGCTCATCGGCTTTTCGAGCGATACGAAAAAAGGTTATGATGTGCAGGTGCTCATCAACTACATCAGCAATATTCTGGACAGTCCCACACCCATGAATGTTGCGGTACTCGGTATGGGACACCTCGGTCAGGCCATCACCAAATATTTCAACAGCAAGGGCTTGAAACTGCGCATCACGACTGCATTTGATGTCGATCCGCAGAAGGTCGGCCACGAAATTGACGGCATCCCGTGCTTCCACATGGATCAGTTCGAGAAGGCCGTCGAGGAGCGCGACATCTCGATTGTGGTGGTATCGTCGCCGACGAACGTGGCTCTGGATCTGGTCGTGCCGATTATCAATGCCGGCATTCGCGGGGTGTTGAATTTCACCTCGACCCCGTTGAACTTTCCGCAGGGTATCATCGTCGAAAATTACGATATTACGACTCTGTTGGAGAAGGTCGCTTACTTCGTCAAGGAGAGCGACTCGAATAATTCTTGATCACTTTTATGGCGATACGCATATTTCATGGGTTTGACGCTTTGCCCGAGTTCCGCCACGCCGCCGTTACGGTCGGTTCGTATGACGGAGTGCATCGGGGGCATCTGACCTTAATTAAAAAACTGAACGAAGAAGCAAAAAAACTGGGCGGGGAGAGTATTGTCCTCACCTTTGATCCCCATCCGCGCATCACGCTCCACCGCGCCGAGGGATTGGTCATTCTGACCGACTTGGAACAAAAGGCCGCCTTGTTGGAGGCGTCGGGAGTCGATAATCTGATCGTCATTCCGTTTGACGAGCGATTCAGCGTACTGAGTGGCGAAGAGTTCGTGTCGCAGTATCTGATCGGCAAACTCGGTGCCGAGTGTCTGGTGGCGGGGTATAACCACCGTTTCGGTCACGACCGTCTGGACTGCCGCGATCTGCATATCGAGGGACTGAAGGTCGTTCGGGTCGAGGCGTGCGTGATTGACGGTGTGAAGGTCAGTTCGACCGTGATCCGCAATCTGGTGGCCGAAGGGCGTGTGAAGGAGGCCGAGGAACTGCTGGGACATCCGCTGATGTTAAAATAAAACCAAGATATGATCAGTCACGATTGTAAGATCCGTGTGTGGTACAAACACACCGATCAGATGGCGATCTGCCACCATTCGAATTACATTTGCTACTATGAGGCCGCTCGCAGCGAGTGGATGCGTGCCTTGGGTATGTCGTTTGCCGAAGTCGAGAAGCGGGGTATTATGATGCCGATTTTGGAGGTGCAGTCCAAATACCGCAAACCCGCCTATTACGATGAGGAACTTACGGTGCGCATCATCCTGAAGGAGATCCCGAAGGCGCGCATCAATTTCTTCTATGAAATCTATAACGAGAAGCAGGAGTTGATCAATACGGGTATGACCCAACTCGGATTCATCCACAGCGACACGCGCCGTCCGTGCCGTTGCCCCGAATGGTTTCTCGACCTGTTCCAAAAGCAGGCCGTCGAATCGGGTATGTCGATCGAAGAGTAAACGGCTTCTGCGAAATTAAAAAAGCGTTCCAATTTTGGGACGCTTTTTTTGTAGGGATAATATGAAAGCGGTGGCTTCCCGAAAAGGAAAACCACCGCTTTACTTAAAACCTTAATATGTGTTTTTATTTCTCGATCAGAGAAATCGAACGCTCGATGAAATCCGAAAGATTCTTGCCCTTCAACAGACCATTCGACAACAGGGCGAGGTCGATGATCTGCTTTACGAGGCGGTTCTTCTTACCGATCTCGCGCAGGTGTTCGCTACGCTCGTCGCGCAACGTGACGACCTTCTTCGACAGATCCTCACGCATGGTTTTCTCCTCAGGCGTGAAGTCAGCCTCCTTCTTGTCCTTGACAACCTCCTCGAAACGCTGCTCCTCGGCCACGGCGGCGTTGATGCGTTTGTTGATCGACTTGAGTTTGTCGCCATACTCGGCTTCGGCATCGGTCAGAATGCGGGCAACGATCGGGTGGTTGCCGTTCACGGCAATCGTGAAGTTATCGGGCATCTGGCCGTAGAACTGGCTCATGCCGCCACCGCCGACCTGTGCCATCTCCTTCATACGGCGCATGAACTCGTTTTGCGTGATGACCACGGGAGCCTCTTCGGGTGTCATGGCTTCGAAGGCGATCGAGTATTGGATCTTTTCGTCCTTCGGCATCTGGCTCTCGAATACGGGACGCAGGATCTCCTGCTGTTCGCTCGAAAGCGAAAGGGCGATCTTGTTCTCCTTCTGAATCAGATTGTCGATCACATCGCTGTCGATACGTACGAAGCGCACGTTGGTGTTCTTCGACTCGTACCAGTTGATGTAGTGGCTGTCCAACTGTCCGTTGAGTACCAGCACATCGTATCCCTTGTCCTTGGCGGCTTGCAGGAAGGAGTTCTTCTCGACGGGATCATCCACATAGAGGAAGATGAGGTTCTTGTTCTTGTCGGTCTGATTCTCCTTTACGAGTTCGGTGTATTCGTCGGCCGTGTAGTATTTGTTCTCGACGTTCTTCCAGAGCATGAACTTCGGTGCTTTCTCGGCAAATTTCTCATCGGTGAGGATGCCGTACTGGATGAAGATCTTCAGATCGTCCCACTTCGATTCGTAGTCCTTACGCATCGTGGAGAACAACTCGTTGAGTCGGTCGGCGACCTTGCGGGTAATATAACTTGAGATCTTCTTTACGTTCTGATCGCTTTGCAGGTAACTGCGCGATACGTTCAACGGAATGTCGGGCGAGTCGATCACACCGTGCAGCAGAGTCAGATATTCGGGAACGATGCCCTCGACCTGATCGGTGACATAGACTTGGTTGCAATAGAGTTGGATCTTGTTTTTCTGGATCTCGAAGTTATTGCGGATTTTCGGGAAGTAGAGAATACCGGTCAGATGGAACGGGTAGTCTATGTTCAGGTGAATCGAGAACAGCGGCTCTTCGCTGACGGGATAGAGTTCGCGATAGAAATTCTTGTATTGCTCTTCGGTGATCTCGGTCGGTTTCTCTGTCCACAGCGGGGCTATGTTGTTGATGACGTTGTCCTTGTCGGTATCGACATATTTGCCGTCTTTCCACTCCTTGACCTTACCGAATACGATCGGAATCGGCAGGAATCGGCAGTATTTACGCAACAGCCCCTCGATTTTGGACTGCTCGCCGTACTCGATCATGTCGTCCGACAGGTGGAGGATGATGCTCGTACCGCGATCGTGTTGTTCGTCGGTCTCCTCCATTTCAAATTCGGTCGTACCCGTGCAACTCCAATGTACCGTTTTGGCACCTTCCTTATACGAACGGGTGACAATCTCCACCTTGTCCGAGACCATGAAGGAAGAGTAGAAGCCCAGTCCGAAGTGACCGATGATGGCCTGATCTTTATATTTGGACATGAACTCTTCAGCACCCGAAAAGGCAATCTGGTTGATGTATTTATCGACCTCCTCGGCAGTCATGCCGATACCGCGATCGGTGACGGTGAGTGTTTTTTTCTCCTTGTCGGCCTCGATCATAACCTTCAAGTCGCCCAACTCACCCTTCATTTCGCCCTTCGACGAAAGCGTCTTGAGTTTCTGGGTGGCATCGACGGCATTGGAAACGAGTTCGCGCAGGAATATTTCGTGATCTGAATAAAGGAATTTTTTAATGACGGGGAAGATGTTTTCCGTAGTAACCCCGATTTTTCCGTTTTTCATGGTTTATGTTTTATTGTTGAATTTTTTCGTTTTCGGATTCTATATTGATCAAAGGGTGTGCCAAGGCCTTTTTTCTGCCACTTTGTCACCCGCGACTGACAAAATCGGACTTGTGACCACAAAAAAGGGAGACTCCGCCAAGCGGAATCTCTCCCTCCCTTAAATTTATGAAGACAACTTCCCGTTTAAAAAAGTTGAAGTTTTATGCCGAACGAAAAACCGAGTATGTCCTTCATGGTGAGGTACTTGTTGCTGATCGAACTGAGCAGGTACAAGTCGCACGTGCTCAATTCGTAGAAGAACGTGACACCCTTCATGCTCGAATCGTTGCGTAGGTTCGTGTTTACCGTAAATCGCTGACCGATGAATATATAAGTGTGCAACTTGGTCGAAAACGTGTAGTATTTCTTGGGGAATCGGTCGGGCTGCCTGACCCAGAACTGACGGCCGAAAATCGTGTTGATGTACAGACCGCAGTAGAACGGGTCGATCGAGAAGCGGTCGGTGATCGCAATATTCCACGGGATGTAGTTCTGTTTGAGAGTCGAGGTAAGGTAGAATTTGTCGGATTTGCTTTTGGGCAGGAAGCCGATGAAGAGGTCGGTTTCCCAACGGCATTTCTTGCCGTAGTACGACATGTAACCCATACCGCCGGCGTATTGCCATTTGACATGGGTCGGGATGATGCGCTCCCAACCTTCGCGTTGGCGGTGGTGACGGTGGTCGAGCGGTCGGTGTCGCTTTTTAAGCGGTGTGAGCGAATCGTTCGTGGGGTGCGAGGCGGCGGACAGAGTGGTCGGGATACTCTTCAAGAAGTGTCGCGGGCGGTCATTGTCGGCCGACACGGAAACGACGGTGCAGAGTGTGCATGCAAGCATCAAATTAAAAATCCACCATTTCATAACTGTAATTTTCAGGAGTTACGGTGAATACCAAATAGTTGCGTTTTTCGATGGAGGGGCATCCGTAGTACATCAGTCCGTCTTGGAACAG
>RCNI01001137.1_pt1 | contig 14929 bp, 10 predicted proteins | sample 2041151 | NCBI WGS metagenome assembly RCNI01 (sample SAMN09708214, study PRJNA481090) | feces metagenome | isolation source: feces | place: Antarctica: Albino Rookery | reverse complement strand
CCAGACTCTGCTCATTTAGCTCTCCTGGTTATGTCTCTTTTGACCTCTCCTGGTTCCAACTTCCACATGGCTTCTGGCAGATACTCTATCAGACAAAAATTGGCCTCAAGACTGTAATTAGATGGCTGATGACAGAATTTGGTTCCAAGAAAAAAGAGTGGGCGGGTAACAGGTGCTGCTAGAACATAAAGTGAGCCTGTGTAATCCCTGCTGCCCCTACAGAAACATCAGGCAGTTGCATCAGGAATTCTAGGAAAGTACCTGATCCTAAAATAATTTTTTAAAGGCATTATATCATCACATATTAACTTATTCAATAGAATTTTCATACTTTTCCCCATTTTCTTATTTATTCAAAAACCGAATTTAAATAAGAACGAAACACCACTACAGTTTTATAAACATAAAAAAGCCAGAAATCTACTGTTTTTTTGATAGATTGCCGGCTTTTCCAACTGTCAAATTTGGAATTGCAACTTTATATTTTTTTGTCAAATGTTAATCTAAATTCACAATTTTTTTATGATCTTTGCAGGATTTCCACCTACTAGCACATTATCTGGTATATTTTTTGTTACTACTGCTCCAGCAGCAACTACCACATTATTTCCAATAATTACCCCTGGACAAATAACGGATTTTCCTCCAATCCATACATTATCTCCTATTGTAATCGGTTTAGCGACAGCAAGCCCTTGTACTCTAAGCTCAGCTTCCACAGGATGCCCAACTGAAAAAATAGAAACTTTAGGTCCCAAAAGACAGTTTTTCCCTATTTTTACATCACACGCATCCATAATGGTGCAATCGTAGTTTGCGAAGAAATTCTCTCCTACATGAATATGATCACCGTGATCACAAGTAAAAGGGGGATTTATAGCAACCTTTTCTCCTGTGGTTCCAAACAACTCTTTTATAATTTTGCTTTTTTCTACCTCATCATCCTTGCATAACATTAGCTGTTCACACAACGCTCTTGCCCTTCTTACATGAACTAAAATCTCTTCGGAAAGCGAATTATAATGCTCACCATGAATCATTTTTTCATATTCTGATTTCATAAATCCTCCATTAAATTATTTATATTTTTTATTAGAAATTATAATCTGTTTTCTCCAACAATAAAACTAACTTTCGCATTCCTCAATTATATGAAAATGATGTAATGCATTTTTAATTCCACTCTCATCTACATCAGATGTTACATAATCCGCAATTTTTTTAACCTGATCGCAAGCATTTCCCATAGCAACACCGATTTGAGCAAATTTTAACATATCTATATCGTTCTGAGCATCACCAAATGCCATAATTTCTTTCTGACTTATTCCATACAATCTACAAAAATATTTTATTCCTTCGACTTTTCCACCTTTTTGGGAAATAATATCAACCCCATTTTCACTCCATCTTGCAAATTTTAAACCTTGTGGCAACTCGTTCTCTAGCGAAATTTCTTCCTTCTTTTTCAAAAAAGCAGTTGCCTGATAAATCAATCCATTTTTATACACTGATTTTTCAGGTAATGAAGTGGAAATACTTTTTTGTGCCTTGCAAACTGTATCATTAACAAAATTAATATAAATTCTGCCTTCTTCAACCAATGCTATTGGATATTTTTTATTTCTAAAAATAGCAACCAGTTTATCTGTAACGCTTCTATCAAAAGGAGTTCCAAAAACAACTTTTCTCATACCATCCAGACATAACTGCCCATTTAAGGTAACATAACCATCAAATTCTATATCATTTACTGGAAGCTGTGATAACTCTATTGCGTGTCTACCCGTAGACATAAAAATTTTTATTCCTTTTTCTCTTAAGTCTATCAAAACATCTTTCGTATCAGAGGGGATTTCTTTTGTCTTATGGGAAAGCAATGTACCATCCACATCAAAAAAAATTGCTTTAATCATTTTTCTTTCCTCTTGCATATATTCTTTTTAACACCTGCAAAGCATAAATTATATCGGTGTTAAAACAACACTTGCCTCAAATATACTAACATATTCACAAGGATATTTTCAAGAAAAGAAATCCGAAGCATTCAATAAAATGCCCGGATTTCTTTTTTACCTTATTCTTTAATTATTTGAATCATTCTCTATCATTTAATCGATTGTTTCTTAGTTTTTTTTACGTCTTTTTAAGAATGCCAAAAGTGCTGCTGCACCTCCTGCAAAGAGACCCGTTCCCATCACACCAGCTACCGCAGTGGTGTCTCCTGTCTTCGCCACTTCCTTATGCTCATTTATGATCGGTTTCTGAGTTGTAGACTGATTGCTGTTTCCACTGTTATTTCCTGTTTCTGGCTTATTTATATTCGGCTTATTCGTATCCGGTTTTACAGATTCATTTTCATCTGGTTTACCTGTATCCGGATTTTCTGGGTTCACAACTTCTGTTTTTTCTTTTAATGAATCCATTGCAGCTTTTACACTCATTACTGCTGCGTCAATTTCATCTTGTGTTGCCTCTTCATTTGCAAGAACTGACTGCGCTGATTCCACTTCTTTTCGAAGCGCTTCAATGGTTTCCTCTGTATATTTATCCGTTTTTGAAAGAAGAGCTTCTGCTTCTTCAACTGTTGCTGTAAGCTTAGATTTATCTGTAGAAACGACTGCTTTCTCAAAAATTGCTTTAATGCTTGCCTCCTCATTGACATTCTGGAATACATACTGTTGAACTGCTCCGACAGACTGTCCGTTCACCAGAACATCACTGATTTTATACCCTTCACTTGCTTGAATTGTAAATGTCTGATCTGCACCTTTTTGTACTTTCACTTCACCTGAAGGAGTAATTGCTCCACCTTCTCCAGCTTCTGCAGTGATTGTAAACTCTTTCTGAATTGGTGTGATATTCATTGCTGAATCTAATGCTTTTTGTGCTGCATCTACTTCTTCTTGATTCACCGTCTGCTTTTCTGCCACTTTTCTAGCTTCTATAAGTACATTCTCTAAATTTTCAATATCTTCCGGTGTGTATTCTTCTGCATGATTCAAAAGTTCTTCAGCTGCTGCAATAGAAGCATTCAATTTTGTTTTATCTGCCTGCACACCTTCTTTTTCAACAAAGGATACTTCAATCACTCCATCTGCAGAGACCTTTTCAAACACGTATTCGGAAACTACTCCTACAGATTTTCCATTCACTATAACGTCTTTGACTTCAAATCCTTCATTTGGCTGGATTGTAAATACCTGTTCTTGTCCTTCCTGTACTTTTACAGCACCAGATGGATCAATTGTTCCACCACCAAAAGCAACTGCTGTAATTGTAAATTCTTTCTGAACCGGTGGTTTGACCGTCAGATTTTTAATTGCTTCCTGCACTGCTGTAACAACAGCATCAACCTCATTTTGTGTCGCTTTCGTATTGTCTAGCACATCTTGCGCATGATTTACCGCATCTTTTAAAGCATTGACAGTTTCTTCTGTATACTGATCTGCTTCTACAAGTTTGCTCTCCGCATTTTGAATTGCTACTTTTAGTTCATCTTTATTCACTTCTGGTGCTGGAACTTTTTCTTCTACCAACGTAATATCAAACTTGTCCAACTGTGGTGCATTCTTTTCTGGTGCTGTAAATACAAGCACACCATCCCCTGCTTCATTTAGGATAAATTCAATATCTGCAGTATGTGTTTTCTTTGCCTCATCACCTGCACCTACTGTTGCATTTCCTTCTTTAACTTTTCCATCTTTTTCAACCCAGGTAAGTCCATTATTTACATCTCCACTACGGTACTGTACAGTTGCTTTATATTTTCCTGGTTTATCTGCATGATAATGTAATGTAAGCTGATCTCCTTTATTCATAGAATCAACAATTTTTCCATTACTTGCCCAGTCTTTATCTTTAATGCTAAGTTTCCATGTTTCATTTACATCACCTGTATTTGTCAACACAAGGTCTTCTGCTTCTAATGTTACTGGTGCTCCATTTACTTCTGACGGGAAGTTAAATCTGTGATTCTCTGTATATGTGGAAGGCTCAAATGAAGCAACAACTGTTGTATTTTCTCGTACATCAGTGAGCGTATATTTTGTTACTGCTCCAACAGATTCCCCATTTACTTTCACATCTGCTACTTTATAACCTGCATCTGGTGTAATCGTAAATTCTACATTTTCCCCCTCTTTTACTGTTGCATTTTCTGGAGAAATCTTTCCACCTTTTCCTTCAACAGATGCTGTAACTTTCACCTCTTCTAATTTCACATCTTTTGGAGTGATTGCAAATTTATCAAGCTGCGGTGCATTTTTTGCTCCACCTTTTAATGTCAGGATTCCTGAACCTGCTTTTTCTGCTTCCATTACAAAAACTACTGTTTTTGTAATATCACTTTTATCATTTCCAGCTACTACAGAACCCGACTTAATATTTCCGGCATCATCTTTCCATTCTAAGCTATTTTCATTTGAACCACTCCTGTAAGTTAATGTCACTTCGTACTTACCTGGTTTTTCAACTTTATAAGGAATGGTAATTGTGTCCTCTCCATTAAGAGAATTCACAAACTTTTTATTACTTGCCCAATCACCATCTGATACTTTCAATGGCCATTTTTCATTATTTCCAGTATTATGCAATTCTGCAAACTCTGCTTCCAGTGTTGCATTAGAATCTTTCTTCCATGGGAAGTTAAATGGATCTTCAGCTGTATAGCGTTCACGTTTAACTAATCCATTCTTTGCTTCTGAAAGTGCTACTTCTGCTTTTTTCAGTTCTTCAGAAGTTGCTCCTTCTTTCTTTATTATCTCTTTTGCATTTTTTAATGCAACTTTAAATTCATCCCAGCCAGAAGTAAACCAATCCATTTCATAAGATTCACATTCCTTTATAAGAGCAGATAAAGCACCTTCACTGCTTTCCATATCTTTGATTGTGATTTTCGCTTTTTTATTGAAGCCTAGAATTACATCTCCTTGTACATCTGTTATTTCTACTGTAAAATCTCTATCACCTGTTTTGTCCGGATTTCTTTTCGTCTCTACAGCTGCTGTAGTTTCAGAAACTCCATTCTCCAGTATGATCTCTGGATTTAAGTCTGTATTAAAATCACCTTGAATGGCTGTTCCAGGATTTGGTTGTAATCTTGCTGTTACCCTACCTTCTGTCCCTCCTACTCGTTTAACTTTTAATTCCTTCTTTTCACTTTCGTTCATTGTATAGGAGTTTTCTTCTAATTGAATCATACCTTTTCCGCCATTGTTGATTACTGCTGCAGCTTCAATTCCTACAGCTTTTCCAATCACTTTTAACTTGATCGTATGATTTCCATCTTCCAAATCAGGTGTTTCAAACCACCTCTGTCCTGTTGCACGTTTCGCTGCTTTCGTATCTACTACAACTGGCTTTTCATTATCAACAGTTATTTCTACTTTGCCATGTCCTGGATCAACCGTTCCAAACAAATATGCCTTTGTACCTTGAAATTTCAATTCTAGTTCAGCATCTTTATTTGCCCATGTATTTGTACCATTGATATACTGTGGCTGATTTTCCGGATTCCATTTTCCTTTAAATGAAAATCCTTTTCCATCAGATACATCGTCGTCTGTGATATCAATCATTTCCATTCCTTTCGGAACTGGATTTGGTTTTTCCATATCTGGTGTTGACTTGTATACACCAACTTCACTGATCATAGGTACTTTTCCTTCCGGAGTACTTACCGTGATTTTCACCTGACGTGCAGTCACTTCACTGGTTCTGCAGAGTCGTTTTGCACCAACTGTTTTACCCTCTTCCAATAATGTCCAGCTGCCTTCTGTTCCTTCACGATATTCCACTTTATACTGATTAATTCTCTGTCCATTCTGAATTGCTTCTTCCATAGATACAACGTCAAAGTTTTTCTTCTCACCCAAATCAATCAATATTTCGCCCTTATTAGTACCATCATCTGTTGTCCAATAAGTGTCATCATTTGCATCAACCATGTTCCCTGGTTTAAATGTTTCAGCATTTTCTCTTACAGATGAAACTTTAACAGATGCGCCCTCTGCCTTTGCCAGATTGGTTGCAAATGTCTTTTTAATATTATTTCCAAATTCTTCTATTCTTTTTAAGATTGGTTCATCTACTGTTCCTTGAGTATTTGGTGGAACATTAAGTAATAATGTTGCATTATGACCAACAGAATTAAAATACATATTACTCAATTCTTCCATGCTCTTTGGAGTGTTTTTCTGTGTTCCCCAGAACCATCCGGAAGTAATACGAGCATCTGCTTCAGGAACAGTCCATTTGTCTCCATCTTCAAAACCTGCCGTAAATCCACCAATATTTCCATTATCGATTTTATCTCCGTTTATCTTAGATTTAGACCATGTATCTTTTGCTGCAAGGCCATGCTCATTTCCAATCCATCGTACCGTCGTATATGCTTCTGCACCAAACAACATACAATCAGCATCTCGACCTTCGACCCCTTCTCCTTCATACGTTTGTATTGTTTTAAACCAATCTTCAAATGTATATTCCTGATAATTGGAACCGCCACCTTTGGCCCCATCCATCCATACTTCTACAAATTTGCCCTTATTCCCGTATTTAGGATTGCTTAGAATTTCCTTTAACTGATTTTTGTAATACTGGTTATAATCTAATGCATCATTTTCATATACCCAGTTCCAATCATGTCCATCAATTGGTCTGTTCTCTTTTTTTCCATTAATTGTTACTTCTTCTACCAATGACTTTCCATTTGCATCTTTATATCCATAACTTGGATCATGAATATCCCAAGGAGATAAATATAATCCCATATCCATATCGGCCTCAGAACAAGCTGTCGATATTTCTGCAAGAATATCAGACTGTCCGTTTTTATCTTTATAACCCGCTGCTTTCACATCATACTCTGTATATTCACTATCCCAAATACAAAATCCGTCATGATGTTTTGCAGTTACAATTAGTTTTTTAAACCCTGCATCTTTTAATGTTTTTACAAGTGTTTCTGCATCAAAATCATTTTTCAGTGTAAAAATCTCACTAGGTTTTTTATTTCCATAGTGTTCTCCCCATTCTATTTCATTAAATGTATTTGGTCCAAAATGACAGAATGCGGCCAACTCTTCTTTTTGATATCTAAACTGGTTCTTATCTGGAAGGACTTCATCTGCTTTCGGAGCAGTTGCTGTTCCACTTAGACTTCCATCTCCAATCCAGTTTGTTGTTTCCGCTGCCTGGAGTGTTACTGTTCCTCCCATAAATCCAGTTGTTGTAATCATACCGGCAAGTAACATTGACATCCACTTTTTGTATAAAGCTTTTTTCTTCACCTTTTTTCTCCTTTTTTTCATACCATTTTTTGAAAAACATATATGCATTATACTTATTACAATCTATTTCATCAATTTAATATCTTCCAATTTTTGGTTAATATTTTCCAATTTTTCATCATTTTTTGTAATTCTTTTTTGAAGAGCCAAAAAATATTTGTGCAAACCTTCTATGATATAGGAGTTTTTTCGTGTTTTTTTCATCATTTCTTACTTTCTCAAATATAATTATCAATCACAACAGCATTATAGTTAAGAACAAACCAAAGTTAACTTGTTTATTGATACAACAACCCCTATAACTTTTTTAAATTTCACTAAATGGCATAAATATTGATATCTTTTTCTTTCGTTTGACTTTCTCCATAAATACCATTATAATACTTCTATTACAAATGTAGGATTTGGAGGAATAAATATGAAGAAATTACCTCAGATTTCTGAAGCAGAATTTGAAGTCATGAAAATTATTTGGAAATATGCTCCCATCAGTACAAATGAAGTAACAGAAAAATTAACCAAAACAACAAACTGGAGTCCAAAAACAATACAGACCATGCTAAAGCGACTCGTTACAAAAAAAGCTCTTACTTACCAAAAAGAAAGTCGCGTATTTGTATATACCCCTTTGGTACAGGAGGCCGAATATATTCGCCAGGAAAGTAACTCTTTTTTAAAACGATTCTATAATGGCAATATTATTTCTATGGTTTCTTCCTATTTAGAAGATGAAAAGTTATCTGACACCGAACTTGACACTTTGCGCCATCTTCTTTCCACCAGACAAGACTAGGGGGTGTTTATTTGCTTGATTTTATTGTTCGTTTTTTAATTTCCAATATTTTTATCTGCCTTTTTATCGGTATTCTGATTGGGTTTAAACGCCTGTTCAAAAAGCAGTTATCTGCTCGAATTCAATACCATCTATGGTTTTTTGTATTCGCATCACTGACGTTTCCTTTTCTGCCTGCAAGTACATTTTCCTTTCTGCAAAAGCTTCCGCATTTTCATTTACTATCCATAAATCAGCCTTCGACTACACAGTCCTACGTCCACCAAACACTCAATACGCAAACTCCCCCTCTTAAAAAAATGAACGATTTTGCAGTATCTATCAACAGCAACACTCCTGCTTTCATACAGATTTTATTACTTATTTTATGGGGAATTGGTGTTGTCATTATGCTGTGTTTCATTCTCCACTCTTTCATTCGTCTTCGCATATATGAAAAATCATCCTTACCTCTGCAAAATCTCCAAGTAAGAAGAATCTATAACCAATGTTGCAAAGAAATGAAACTAAAAAAAGAAATTCCTTTATATACTACCGCATTTTTTAAATCCCCTGTCACTGTAGGATTTGTAAAACCACGCATTTACCTTCCAATTTACTTGATTTCTGATTTTAATCCAAAAGATTTACGTTTTATGCTTTTACATGAATTACAACATTATCGACAAAAAGATGCGATTGTTATACATTTTATGAACTTGGCTTGTATTCTATATTGGTTTAATCCTGCTGTCAGATATGCCCTAAAAGAAATGCGTTGTGATCGGGAACTTGCTTGTGATGCTGCTGTATTAAATTTACTTGATGAAACTGATTATCAAGCATACGGAACAACTTTGCTCAATTTTGCCGAAAAAATTTCCCATTCACCTTTCCCCTTTGCTACCGGAATTAGTGGAAGCATGAAACAGATGAAACGAAGAATTCTCAATATTACCTTTTTCCAAAAAGAAAAAAACTGTCCAAACATCCATGCCATAATTGTCTATATCTTACTTATGGGACTGTTATTATGGCATATACCTGTTTTTGCCAGCAATATATCTTGTGAAACGAAATATGACCTTCCGAAAGATATGAAAAATGTCTCTTCCATTAACTTAACCGATTTCTTTGGAACCTATGAAGGCAGTTTTGTTTTATACAATGCAAAGAAAGATTCCTGGAATATCTTCAATCTAAAAAATGCAAAAACACGTGTTTCTCCAAACTCTACCTACAAAATATATGGTGCTTTACTTGGCTTAGAATCTGGCATTGTTACACCCGAACATTCAACTATGCTATGGAACGGTGAAGATTATCCTTTTGACACATGGGAATCTGATCAAACATTATCTTCTGCTATGGAAAATTCTGTAAACTGGTATTTTCAATCCATTGATTCTAAGATTGGTCTTGATTCTGTAAAATCATTTTTACAGCACATTCAATATGGAAATCAACAGACCAGCGCTGATATTAACTTCTATTGGACTGATTCATCATTAAAAATTTCCCCAATTGAACAAGTAGAGTTATTAAAAAAATTTCATAACAATACGTTTCAATTTACTTCTAAAAATTTAGCCGCTGTTAAAGATTCTATTCATCTTTCTTCTACTCTTGAAGGTTCTCTTTACGGAAAAACCGGAACCGGACGCATAGATGGAAATGACGTAAATGGATGGTTTATCGGCTACGTTGAAAAATCAGATAATGTATACTATTTTGCCACAAATATTCAAGGCGAAGCTAACGCTACTGGTAGTAAAGCAACTAAAATCACAACTTCCATTCTTTCTGAGCTGAACATATGGAATTAAGATTCTTTTGTTTCCTTTCAAGTATACTTTACTATTTCGATACTCTGTATTGATATTCCGGAATATTATGAATTCCATCATTTAAAATATGATTGCCCAAATATATAAAACTTCCATCTTCTTTGAACTTTACCGTAAGTTCATGTGTAATCACTGCATCATTTAAAATAACCCTGTCACAAACCGCCTGTACGGTTAGTTTAAGCGTTCCATCTGTATTTTTCTTAACTTCTACAACTTCTGGTAAAGAAGCACCAAAATATGTTGGTAAATAATTTCCACATCCAAGTTTTTGCCATTTATACTCTTGTTTTTCTGAATCAAATACTGCCATTTTCTGTATTTGCCCCGCAGTTACAGGAATGTAATTCATAATCAATTGTTCGAATTCTTGTGCAGGAATTCCTGTTTTTCCTTCCTGCATAATGAATTTTTTTCCATATTTCATTTGATATAGAAATTCATACATTCCGTTGTAATCCAAATCTTCTAAATTATTAATATCCCAATTAGAACACAACAAATTATTCCCCTTATATCCTAATGGAAGTACACATTTTTTCGATAATTCAATACATTTTTCCTCTAGTGGTCTTACCCTGATTAGGCAACTTCCGTCCACAATTTCTGTTACTTCTGGTGGTTCTGGCACACACAATTCATATTCGAACCACCCTTTTTCTGTATATCTCCACTGATTGATTTTTGTATATGTATTGTACATAATCATCGGATTCCCTATATCATCCCGGATTGCTCTGGTTACTAATAAATACATTTCTTCTCCATCATAAAGATATTTATTCCTCTCGATACTGCCATCTTGGAAAATATTGTATAAAACAACTTCTCCTTTCTTTCGTTGCTCTGCGTTATGCAAAAATTTTTCCATGACCTGATAATTTTCCATAACTGAATATTTTTCTGAACTGATTACAGGATTCTTTGTTTTGCTAATTTCTTTTTTCATCTGTTCCATTGCAGAATCATTCAATACTACATGATCTGAATTCCCACTACCTGTCTCTACATAAATATCTTCTGTCCGTTTTATAGCAGCAATACATTCTTCTTCTGCTTCCCTTTGATCTGACTCTTTTATCGGAAGATCATATCCTTTTTCATAGAGCTCTTCCAATATCTCTATTTTCTGTTTTTCAATATTTTCCTGTTGTTTTTCTCTATTGCAACAAGAGCATAGCGACATTCCTAGAACTAAAATAATCAGTAAAATCAGTTTTTTTACTCCCATATATTCTCCCTTTTGTATATAAAAAAATATGCTACTCGCCTGTATCTGCATAAAATTTTGTCCACTCTTCATCCGTCAACCTTGGTCGGTACCACCTTGCCTCATCCTCTTTTGATGAAAGAACCTTATTTGACAAATAATGAATTTTTCCATTTTTCAAAGGTTGTACGACTAATTCACTTTTTATTGCATGATCCGATTTCTCTTTTTCCCAAACTGCTTCTATGACAAGTTTCAACTTTCCATTTCCTAGTTCTTCATATGATATAACCTCTGGATATGGTTCATAAGGAAGCTCACAATCATGTATTCCTCTTGGGCGATATTGGTAACTTTGTGTGCTTAGATTATAATTTGCATTTTCTTGAATCTGCTCACTCTTTATTTGAAAATATGTATGAAATACATTTTCAAACTCATCTTTAGGGATCTGATACTCTACTCCAGCTTCTGCAACATATGGGACATCTTTTCCATACAAAAGTGGATACATCAGTTCATACAAATCATAAAAATTTAGGTTTGAATAATCTTGTTCATTCCACTCTGTAATAAGCATGTTATTTAATTTATATCCTATTGGCAATACATACCTTTGATTCAACTCTCTAAGCTTCTGGTCAAGAGGTTTTACGCGAAATCCAGTTTGTCCTGGTGCTCCATCAAACCCAGGTGGTTTATATTCTTCTATAAAAAAATACCCTTTCTCTGTATAATTCCATGAATGTACTTTAAATTCATGATAATAATCCATACAGGGATTGCTATTAATCCAATGAACTGTACTAACAATAGCATCCATACCCTTTCCATCCGTATTTAATTCATAACGAACAACTGTACCTCCTTCCACTACAGAATATATAATTACATTTGCCTTTTTTCTCTGTTTTGCTTTCTCGCAAAACTTTTCCACCTGTTCTGCATGAACCATGTCTATTTGATTATTTATATCAACTGCCACATTTCCTTTATTCCCCAAGTAATCTATCAATTGCTTTTGAAATTTAAGACTATTTAGTTGATTCTTTTCTAACGCATTGTCATAGAGTTCTTTGGTTCCCGCTATCAAATCCACAAACTCTGCATCTATCTTTTTTTGCTGAATCGTTTGAGTCACCAACTTACCTTCTTCAAAAAAATCCATTTTCCTACATCCGGACAAAAAGATGATGCAAATAATAACTAGAAATACTCCCTTTCCTTTACAGGTATTATAAATATTTTTCTTCATATTTCACTCTTTCTTCCTGCTATAATTTTATTAAATCTTACATCTGTAATATTTTAATGTCAAGTAAATCGCTTCATTTTAATTTATTAAATAGTTAGGAAATTGTCCACAACATAAAAAAAGGAAGCTACTGCTCACGATTTTTTAATCGGTAAAGCGACAGCCCCCTCATTATATAATCATTATTTACCGTGTTCTTTGTATTTGTTAATTAATTTACCACCACTAATCATAAGTTCATGCTCACCAATTCCATTTTTAATGTTTAGTTTTACAGAATCCAATATTTATTTTTTAATAATGCAATAAAACAGCTTTATGAAACATTCTCTTTATAGAAACAACAAAGGAGAGTGTATATGAGAAATAAAAATATTATGAAACATCTATTAAGCTTTATGTTGATCTTCGCCATATTAATTCCACTTTCTGGCTGTACTTCTCAACTAAAGCCTACGAAAACACCTTTAACTATTACACTTCTTAAGGTAGGAAAAGCAGATGCAATTATTGCTTTATCAGGAAAACACGCATTGTTAATTGATACCGGTGAAGAAGATGATGGTGAAGAGGTTGTAGAATTTTTGCAAAACAATGCCATTACAAAGGTAGATGCCATGATCATCACACATTTTGATCAGGATCATGTTGGTGGTGCTGATACCGTGCTTGAACGGATGAACGTAAAAGACATCTATGTTCCTAACTATGAAGGAACTCATGTGGAATACACAGATTTTCTGAATGCTGTAAAAAACAGTTCTGCCTCCATCCACAAACTGACTGATTCGGATTCATTCGTTTTTGGAGATGCTCAAGTTTTGATCGAGCCACCAGCTTCTTATCATATTGATGATTTGAATAGCGACTATGATAATAACTTTTCTTTAATTACAACAATCACTCATGGTAATAATCGCCTTGTATTTACGGGTGATGCTGAAAAACAAAGAATTCGAGAGTGGTTAAAAAGTGAACATACGACAAAATGTAACTTTTTAAAAGTGCCTCATCATGGAATTTATACCACTGCATTAAAAGAGCTTGTTGAAAAACTGGACCCGGAAATTTCCGTAATCTGCTCTTCCGAAAAAAATCCCGCTGATGAGAAAACCTTAAACCTTTTGCATTCCCATTGCCCATATATTTATGAAACCAAGGATGGAAATGTTTTAATTATTAGTGACGGAAATACATTAGAAAGTTCTCAAAAACTCAAACGCTAAGGAGGTGTTATTTGTGGCTCAGACTGTTTTCAACAGATACGAAAAAAAATATCTAATGAGGGAAGATATTTATCTTGAGTTACGCAAACGTCTAGAACCATATATGTCAGTTGACCAATATGGTTTACATACTATTTGTAATATTTATTACGATACACAAGATTATGATCTAATCCGACGTTCGATTGAAAAACCTGTTTATAAAGAAAAACTGCGACTTCGAAGTTATGGTATTCCATCACTAGACAGTACTGTATTTTTGGAAATCAAAAAGAAATATAACAAAATTGTCAATAAGCGAAGAATCCCCTTAACGCTAAAAGAAGCTTATGATTATGTTGAACGTGGAATAACACCAAATAATCACTGTCAGATTTTAAATGAGATTGACTTCTTTTTGCATCGCTATTCCCTCAAACGTGGTGTATATCTTGCTTATGATCGAATCGCATTATTCCAAAAAGACAATCCTGATTTTCGAGTAACATTTGATCAGAATATTCGCAGTCGACAGGTAGATACGGGACTTGAAATAGGGGATAAAGGGAAAAAACTTCTGCCATCCAGTTATTATCTGATGGAAAGTAAAGTAATGGGCGCCACACCCCTTTGGTTTGCTCACATACTTTCAGATTTGAGTATATATCCTGTATCTTTTTCTAAATACGGAAATATTTATAAAACCCAGTATGGCATGTTTCATCCGGAAGAATTGATGATACACCAAATAGAAAACTGGAATGAACTTAGGAGGAAAAAAATATGTTAAAAAGTATTTTTCATGTAGGAACTTTTGAAATATGGAGTGTGTTGCTTGCATTTGCTGTTTCACTTGTATTAGGTCTAATTATTGCTATGGTTTATCGTAAATGTGCTGTTTGTCATGGATTTCCCATTATTCTGGCACTTATGCCTATGTTAGTTACTGCTGTAATCATGATTGTAAATGGAAATCTTGGTGCCTCTGTCGCTGTATTGGGTGCCTTTGGACTAGTACGGTTTCGAAGTGCTCCTGGAACTGCAAAAGAAATCGGATTTCTTTTCTTTGCAATGGCCGTAGGCTTGTCAGTAGGAATGGGATTTCTATCTTTGGCAATATTAATAACCTTCATTGCGGGCACTGCGTTCCTACTTCTGGAAAAAGCGGATTTTGGTAACGTAAGCTCTAATGAAAGATTGCTAAAGATAACGATACCTGAAGATTTAGATTATGATGGAATCTTTGATGACCTGTTTCAGAAATATACAACACATTCTGATTTAGATCGTGTTAAAACAACTAACATGGGGACCATGTATGAATTATCTTATCTTATCGAAATGC
>RCNI01001136.1_pt1 | contig 14943 bp, 6 predicted proteins | sample 2041151 | NCBI WGS metagenome assembly RCNI01 (sample SAMN09708214, study PRJNA481090) | feces metagenome | isolation source: feces | place: Antarctica: Albino Rookery | reverse complement strand
CGTTTTTCAGGTCCCTTGTTTCAATGATAGAGAGAATATCACTCAGATAATATTCCACCCGGGCCAGATTCATCTCATCAAGGCACAGGAAATAGGGATGACTACCGTCCAGTTCTGCCTGCTTGACAAAATCAATAATGGCTCCCGGAACAAATTTGCCATTCAGATCCACATGACCGAAAAGATCTGTAGAATCAGACCAGTCCGGACGGACAGAAACCATTTTGAAATGCCCATTTTCGGTTGTCGCACCGACAGCCTTTGCAAACAGTTTCACCAGCCGTGTCTTGCCGGTACCGGAGGTACCCGCCAGAATGACAAAGGGCTTGGACTTCAGGCTGAGATAGAAGTTCTCAATCAGACCATCTTCATAGCTGAAGCCTTGGGAGGTAATATAAGACTTGATATGTTCAATTGTGTCTTTTGGATTCATCTCTTTCTCGCCTCCCAGCCGAATCTCTTCCCACAAACGCTCCAGGTCGGCCACATATTCCGAATGAATTTCAATGCCTGACCCTTGGGGATTCCATTTCTGATCTGAAAACCGTTCCTGCAGCAACTTCTGCGAAAGCACTGACTCTCTTGCCGTATCTACAATCCAGTCAAAATCAACATCAATATACCGGGTTGTTTTCCCTGCTGCCGCTTTTTCTTCGTCCCAGTGTGCTTCTTCATAGGGATCACCGGCAGCATAGCCGGATGCCAGAATGCCGTTATCGGCGGTTCCAAGCCGGGTCAGGAAGATCCGATCCCCGGCTCTCACATGGGTGCTGATGCAGGACCAGCTTTCCTGCCACCGTTTTCCATGATGGATATCAGAAATTGCATGATTGAGTTCTTCCCAGTCCCAGTTGTTGGGATTCCATGTCAGCAACCATGTTTTGGATTTTTGTTCTGTTTCGGCAATAGCGTTAGAAGCTTTTTCTTCTAAAAACTTTCTGTACAGACTTAATGCTGCAGAGAGATCGCCATGTCCATGATCATAATTTATTTGTTTATAATTAGGAAATGCCTTTAATGTAGTCTCATATTCTTTGAATGAATCTAATGTGGATATTTCAAATACACTCTTATTAAGTGAAACATTGAGCCACTGTTCAGCTCTTTCAAGAGCAGTTATATATCGTTTAATTGTATACGGGGCATATTGATGATCAGGCTGCGTAGATAGCCATATTTTAAAGGCTTCTTGATTATTTTCTGCACTCTTACCATTTGTTTTCTGATCAGACTCACTATGAAAATCCGAATCGGAATGATTGACATTTCCCTTGCTATTCCTTTCAGCTTCAATAGCAATATCGTATTTATTAGATAGCTTATACAGTTCGTCTATCAATTCCTGCCTATTTGCATGGAGTGCAAATTTTATCGCACTTTCTATAGCAAGTTTACCCTTAATAGGTCCGTGTTCATTGATAATTCGTTCAGCGTATACCAGAAGGAGGGTGCTATTAGAATTCCATGTTAAAAAATCTCCTTGTAACATTTTGGAATACCAAGATATATAGTGCTTTGCTGAACTACTTGCCACATCTAAGCAAATACCGCTTACTTCTTCTGCGGCTGTACTAATGTCAAGTTCTTCATTATAAACTTTTTTCCCATATTCATATAATAGGTCAATTGTTTTTCTTGTCATTTTCATATGCGGCAAACTCCCAACAAATAGATTGGTAAACTATTAAGCAGTACCATCACCGCTTAGTGTAATCACAGCTATAATGTTAAGTTGAACTTTCATAAGTCTAAAATATCCGAAAAATAGCCTATTGTTTTGTCCTCCAATGTGCCGACAATGGTTCCCCGATCCAGCAGACGATTACCAGATTCACAGCAGGTTTCCGGGAGCAGGGCACAGTTGTGGCAAGCTGCAAGATTGCAGGACTCAGGTCCCTGACCCAAAGACTGGATGCAGACAGGATCAGAAGAACACCAGGCAGCATTCTGAATGGCGTCTTTGATGGTATCTTCAATTCTTCCCTTGGCACCCTGGCGTACAAGTCCTCCCAGCGATCCCTCAGAATCACCGGATGCAGTATAGATCAGGACGCCATACATTCCATAATCGTTGGACGTCTTCTCGCAGTAAATACGCTCCCGAATAGAGGAACTTCCGTATCCACACTCAAAACTAAGCTGATTAATCAGCAAATGGGCAAACGTATGGATTAAAACAAACTCCGGACGCAGATCACCGGTAGCAGAACTTCCCCACTTGGAACTTCTGTAATTGTCCTGAAGAACTTTCAGACGATTTTTCACATTATCCTGATTAGCCCAGCGTGTCAGCTCGTCCTTATTGAACTCAAAAAAGATTCCTTCGCCCTGAACTTGGATGGCAGGCAGCCAGCTTTCATCGCCCAACCGCAGCATTTTCTTACGTTCTGCAATAGGGATCTCCGTAGGCTCCACTCTGGAAAATCCTACGAAAGCTCTTGTTTCACGCAATTTATGAACCAAAGAAATGCTCTTAAAATACTTGCTGATGGCCGGATCGTACACAGAAATCGGGTAGTTTTTAGAGTGGAATTCCTGAGCATCGCTACCGCTGTTTTTTATCAGAACATTGTATTCCGCCAGTCGGTAGGCATCCTCGGACATTTCTTCGGAAATCTCCTCCAAATCCTCTTTTCCGTTGGCACGATTCAGAACAGCCTGATAGAGAATATCCCCATCCACGTTATTGGGAACCGCAAACTTCCGGATCAAGTCCCTGTCAAGTTCTCCATTCACCCTCATATTGTTTAGAAAATCAAAGAATTTATCTAAAACCGCAAGCACTTTCTTCGTCGTTTGCTCATCATCAGTCGGGATATAAATGGAACTGCGAGTGTCCGCAAACCAGACATTTGTCGCACCTCTAAGCACAACCTGGACATCTGCATTACCACATGTTGGTTCATCCTCTGCCCGTTCTCCAAGCCAGGGATGGCAGCCACGGCATTTATAGCCCATGTTTGCAAGCGCATGGGGGCGGGTGGCACCCGCAATACTTCGTTTGGCACCACAGGAACACTCATAGAAAACACCGCTCAGGGAAGAAGATGCGCCGCCAGTGCTTCTTCTGATATGACATGTTTCCGGATTATAGGTATGTCCACTGTTATAATGCACCCATTCTGCCACCGGGAAATCATCCACATGACCGTCAGGACAAATCACAATGAATCGCTCCGGAATCATCTTTCTCTTGTAGCGATAATTAGGATTGCATTTCCGGCCATTGGGCCATTGGTAGCAAGGGCATTCCGGCTGATTCTGCTGGTACAGGCTTACTTTTTCCATCGTTCCGCAGAAAGGGCAATAATACCAGGTTGGAAATCTTACTGCCGGAACCCGCAGAAAGCAATTCGTTGCATCTGTATTTTTCTCCCGATAATCCGGGGGCCAGCGAAGCTCCTTGACGCCCAGTCTTCGCTGCAATCTCTCATCCTTGATCTGAAACGGAACCGGATCATTATAGCGCCACATATCCAGACCAGCAATCATAAGTGATTCGTCGTTGGGAAACGGGACGATGGCACCAACACCCCACGGGCCAATCAGAGAACTTCTGCGCATGGGTTTATTTGTATATGCCATAGTTAATCCTCCTTCGCCACATATCTGTGACCCAGAATTTCAGCCTCACAGGAAGCATCCACATTTCGCATAGAGGTAGGGGTTTCAATACCACATTCGCCCCAGGCTTCATTGGGGTGGCTTCCTGCAGAATAAAGCAGAGGCTCCGCATCTGTATAAGACCAGTCAGGATTTTTCGCCGGCTCCCATTTGCGGGGGTTCCAATCTTCCCAGGACTGGAGGATATACTCCATTCGGGAAATCGTAGCATCCAGCTCGTCCGGATCAATATCCTCTACACGATTTTCAATGATGCAGCGGACACGCTCCTGCAGGCTTGCACTCGGGAATTTGGGTGGATCAGAATTAAATTTCTCATCACTTTCCAGTCTCATCATGGCAACCATAATCGCATGAAGTGCACGTTCCCGCACGGGCGCAGAGAACGGAGTCACACTGGTCGGTTCGACATTGCAATATACTCTGGAGTGATAGATTTTGAATTGCTCATAATGAGATTTATCCCTTGGGCGGCCGGGACGATACAGAACAAATACCAAGCCGGGAGCATCCTTCGCATTACGGCCAACACGGCTTGTTGCCTGAATATATTCTGATGTGGTCTTGGGTTGTCCTGCAACCGTCATCAGGCCCAGTCTGGGAACATCCAGTCCAACAGAAATCATATTGGTTGCCAGACAAATATCGATGGGGTGCTCTTTGACTTTTCCATCTTCGTCTTCCTGCCCGGGATACCGAATATCCAGATTGGCAAGACTTGCAGTCACATCACTTCCGGAAATACGGCTGGTCAACTCTTCTTCCCGCCAAATATACCGGCGATTCTTTCGGTATTCCTCTACACTGGGGTATCGTTTGTCATCGTGTCGCCGCTTGTACATAACATCCAAATGCTGGTCAATATCAGCCCTGATCCAGGTTGCCGCCTGTCCCAGTTCACGGATGCTGTTATAGTAACCCACATTTGTCCAGTATGGGTCACGGTCCTTTTCTTCATTTACTTCCATAGCCTTTGCACCATACAGAAGAGAAGCAAAGAGACGAATGGCCGTAGTGGCATCAGAGGAAGATCCCGTTGCCAGAATGCCAACATATCGCCGACCATTTTGGGCCTGATCTTCTTTTGCAAAGAAAGAATCGCCTGCATCCAGACCGGAAGGCGGAAATTGAAACACCTTATCAGAGCCATACAGCGCATGGCATTGTTCTTTTGCACGGCTAATGGTTGCGGTGGAGGCAATGATCTTGGGATGTATCTCGCCTGTTGCTGTTCTGGTAGTACAAAGTTCACGAATTAAAGTTTCATAATGGCCGACCATAGAGCCCAGAGGACCAGAAATCAGGTGCAGCTCATCCTGAATAATCAAATCGGGAGAGGAAATTTTGTTACCCTTTTTATCATATCCAAAAAGGGTTTGTGCCTGCGGGCGGAATGGAAGCATTGCAAACTTATCGACAGTACCCAGCAGCAGTGTGGGAGGCGTTTCATAAATTGCTTCATCCACAACAAGAAGAGGTAAATCGACCTTGGAAAAATCGCATCTGCTGTTTCTGCATCGGAATGCAAAACTCTTACGTCCATGCGGCCCGGAAACCTTTCGGTATCCGGGAAGATCCCAAAGATCTTTGCCACGCTGCACCAAACCCATCTGAGCGCCGCACCATGGGCATTTCAGAATGATGAATGGATTGCTGCCTCCGCCCTTATAGAGCTTCTCATAAGCCTTTACAGCGTCCTTCATCGTATTTGGTGTCGTGGAGGCACCAACCCACAAGCCAATGGTAATGCGGGCTTTACCAAAAAGATCCTCATGTTCTTTTCGGATAACCTCGCAGGCACAAATCATGGCAGATGCTCGTTCATACTGCTGTGCAGTGAGCAGACGCAGTGTATACCGCATCAGAATAGCAGTTCCCTTATCATCTTTGTTTAGCATTCGTCTGATGAAAATGGTGTAAGCAGACAGTCCCAAATAGGCCTCTGTCTTACCGCCGCCAGTGGGAAACCAAATCAAGTCCACAATTTCACGCTCATTGCAATCGTGATCATACATGGACCGAAGATTCATCAGAACAAATGCAAGCTGGAACGGACGCCATTTGCCGTATCTCTGTTTATCGCCGTACCAGGTAGACTGATCCGTTACAACAGGAAGGCGCACCGAATCGACCAGGCGGATATCGTCTGCGCCGTCATCATCCCAGCGCTGAAGTGGCAGATTATAGTGAAGCTGCTGCATCAACATAACCAGATTCATATACTGGAACGCAATTCGGACGGTCTCGTTTTCCTCCAGTAAATCAATCCCTTTTTCCATGCGTTCAAGGCACTTCTCGCAATTTTCGATGTGCCGATCAGCCGTAATTTCGTAATCGGAAGTCAAGCCTTTTTTGATGGTTCGGAGTTCATTAATCCATTCCCGATATTTTCTGCACATCAGGCGCAGTTCGGTCACAGCTTCTGTAAAATTACCAAGGGGGCTCAACTTCAGCATTTCCAGGGATACGCCCTCGATTTTGTTGGGAACAATGGGCTTAATATCGTATTTGGGGAAAGTTGCACTGGAAATCCATGTTACAGGTTCGGAATCATCCCAATCGGCTGCACAGCCATGACCAATAGCGTAGTTACGAACATTTCGGTAAAGTAACTGGTTGGAAAGATAGTCTTCATCTTTTGTAATTCTCTGCCCGACTGGCAGCGGGGCAAAACCTTTTTCAGAGGAAATGCGGAATTTCGTCTGAAAAAAGCACTCATCATCTTTGATTGATTCAGATTTCTTCTTTTTTGCATTTTCCAGCGTAAATGTATACACCGTACAGGAGCCCGTTGCATAGCGGTATGTAATATCAAACTGCAGGCCGGTACTGTTCACAGGAAGCTTGATTAAACCATTGTCAGCAGTAGGAAGCTGAACAGGTTGTTCGTTGTTATCCCATGCAATTGCTGTTCTGGGATAGGTTGTTTGCTGCTTTTCGGTAACAGGATCAGTAACTGTAAGCGTAAAATATACACCTGCAGACACCTCGACCCGGATGATATCATTCGGTTTTACTGCAGCTGTCACGCTGATTGCCGACTGACGGTAAGCATTGGAACGGTTGATCAGTTCCTCTGCATTTTCCAAGTATTCAGATTTTTCCCCTCCCACATCTTTGGGGGGCTCTGCGCCCTGGTCATCTTCATCCTGAACTCCCGGAGGCATGGCTTCTTCTTCACGTTCATCAACATCTGTATCACGGGTTTCCCTCGGATAAAGGATACCCGCAATATAACGAGTACGGGGAGGATCTGTAACCAGTATTTCTTCGCCATTTTTCTGGCGATAGCCATCCCAGTCAATAGGGTCAGGCCCGATGAATTCCCGCTCAACGAATTCGATCATCTGATCTCGCCTGGTATCAGTCATTGTAACAACCTCCTTATGAAAAGGTCATCATATTCTCGTTTGGCTGCCTCAGACTCCAGAATATACAATCCGGAGCTTGCCCGACTCAAGCCAACATACATAAGCTTTTCAGCTGAAAAACTTTCAATATCCGTGAGTATAATAACAGAATTCTCCAGTCCTTTATAAGACTGGATCGTCGCAAAAGTGGTGTGCATGCCAACAGGTATCCTAAAATCCCGTATGGTATGGTCATCCAGCATTGCAACCACAGAATCTGCTTTTTTCTTTGGAGACAAAATGGTGATCTTCTCCGGGTCAACATGATCTTCCCGCAGCTTCTGCAGCAAACCTTTGAGTTTGTCGCACTGCTCATCCATAGACGACCAGGTAATATACTGAACCGGAGGGCCATCCACGTTCATCCAGTTGCTTCCGGGAGCATCGAATCCGGTAATCGTCTGGATTTCTCTGCAAATTGGCTTCGTATTGCGGCAATTTACATTCAGCTTAAACCGAATAAACCAGGAGTATTCCTCCAGCAGTTCCAGCATATCTTCCCCGGACAGGCCATCTGAATAGATTGCCTGCATGGAAAAGTCTCCAAACATTGTCCAGCGCCCACGGGAAAGTCCCCTTGCAAGGCTGGCATCCAGAACCGTCAAAAAATCTCTGGTAATCAGATCCTGTGCCTCATCGATGATAATTTTATCAAAGTGTGCAGGTCCTTCTCTCAAAATTGGCACCGCTGCCTGTGGCAGGGTTTTCTGGTAATACGACTGCACTTTTTGGGGGTCTCCGGGATAGGGAATATCCACGCCCGCATCCCGCAGAATCTGCGCTATGTACTTGTGCAGCGTACCAATAAATTCCGGCTGCAGCATCTCATCTTCCTCCTGGAAGCACTGTTTCAGCCAGTCTGCCAAATTGGAATTAAAACAAAAAAGTGCAACTTTTTCGCCACGGGCCACTGATTTCTTAGCTTCTTCAATAGCTAGCAATGTCTTGCCGGTTCCCGCTGCGCCACGAATAAGGCAGCGTGGATTATCGTCAAGCTGATCCAGACAACGATACTGTTCTTTGGTGAGTTTGATCAGAGCCTTATCCGCTTTTTGAAGCTGCATATTGATGGAAGGAACATAGTCGAAGTCCCCTCGTAACAGGGAAGCCAGATATCTCACATCTTCTGTGTCAGGGATTTTGTCCTTGTTCAACTCACCATAAACAGTTTCCCATCGAGCTTTGGCTCCTGTAAAAATTTTGGAAATAAACTCTTTTACATGGTTTCCGTCACGGACATCAAAAATCTGCCATTGCTCCTCATCCGGGCCGCCCGCAGTATATGTAATGTCCGGGAACATAACGCCATATCCGAAAAATGTTGTCTGGAGATGTTTATGCGACTGATCGATTTTTTCTTTCAGTGCTGCAACCAGATTAAAAATTCCATCCTTTGCCTGATCAAACGGCCCCCTGGCTTTACTATTTGTTTTGTCATATTTATCTGTGAAATACCAGATTCCGTTTTCTCTCCGGACCCGTCCGCCCTTCACTTCCAGAGCAAAAATACCCATGCCCGGGGCCAGAACAAAGAAATCTGTTTCACCATAAATTACCTGTCTATGGTTCGTAATGCCCAAAGAGTGCAAAACAATCCAGTCATCCGTTCCGGGGGCGTATTTGAACCAATCGAAAATTTTTCGTTCAGCGGCAGATTTCACTTCCGGTGAAATCACCGATGGAATCATAATAGCCATTGTTTATCCCCTTATTCCTCGTCAATCAGCCGGTTCGTATCCGCAATATCAACAGTTACAGGGCTTGCAATATCGATAATCTTCAGAATTCGAACCAGTCCCACATCTTCCAGCTGCAGTTCAACAGGCTCCCAGATATTAAAGGGATCAATATCTCCATATTCTTTCAGGGCCTCTGCAATTCTTCTGCGCAGATGGTTGGACAACATTCTGCCGGCCTGAATGTGGGCACTGCGGACCGTCTGAGCTGCATCAAAAATCTCATCAAGCTTCTCTTTCAAAACACCACTGCCAGTAATTTTCGCAATATATCCCAAATCTTCCCTGCTTTGGGGTGCAATTACTTCTTCATCATTTAGCCAGGTATGAACGGCCTGGTACCCCTTGCTGCAGCCTGCTTCTTGCAACCGCTGAAAAATCTGCTCATCTGTATAAAACAGTTGCTCGATTTGCAAAGCTTCTTTCCACTTTGATGCCAACTCTCTCAGGTTTCCTTTACCTGATTTCGTTAATATCTGATCTGCCATTTCACGGATCAGATCATGGTCAGCTTCACGCACTACAATAAAGTCACCAAGGTTCAAGTCCTGAGGAAATTTCATTTCAATTTTCTCAGCATCCTCCATGATAATTTTTGTAGCAGAAATAATTTTATGACTGATCCTGTAAAACGAGAGGAAACCACCTACAAAGTTGACAGGAATTGCCTCTGTCGTTTGTTCAATAGACTTGGTACCACCACTGGCCACATACCGGCGGAATTTATTATCTCTTAGAATTCCTTCGATTTCTGCATATTCGTCCAGTAAAGGTGCATCCGCTTTTTCTGCTGTCTGAGGTTCAAACCGACTTGTAGAGACCTGAATTTGATCGGTGGTAAAAGACTTTTCGATAATCTGCCGATTTGTTGTGCTGCTCAAAGATTTTCTCCATCGGGCTGCATCATGGTTTTTCCATCGCTTTTCATAATCGTACAGAAGAACCAAGTAATTTTCCGTATTGAAACTAAAGAGTATCTTTCTCATGATTGCTCGTTTCAGCCAGCCCGTTACGACAGTAACAGAAAATTCAGAGCACGGTGATGCATAGTATTCTGCGGGATGCATTACAGCAATTTCTGTGTTTGGGAGTTCCTGCGCACACCAGTTTCTCCAATAATTTTCAATACTGGTCTTTTCAGCTCTTTCGGGAATTACAATACAAACACGATCGTAGTGTCCCTGCTTCAGATGCTTTTTTAGCGCTTCCTGCTTCGGAAGCACATAGTTACTACGGAAAATCTTTTTGAAGCACTTTACAGCAGATGAATAGTCTTCATAAATTACGGGTTCCAGAAAGTTTTTTTCCGCCTCCAGTGCAGAGGCACACTCTTCTGTTCTGAGCAATAACTGAGAAATCTGTTCTTCAGTAAATGGAATAACCTGCCGTAGTGCAGTAAACGCCAAGGAATATAGTGTATCAAAGGCCTTTAGCATTTGTGCAGAAAAGGACTCTGATTCCCTGCGATGCAGCGCAAGCAGTTGAATTGCCGTACTGATTTCTTTACCGTCAGATGTACAGTATTCCAACTTCCTGTGTGCGTAGTTTCTCACCTTCTGATCGCAAGCCAGTGGGAAAATATCATACAGATCTTCTGTGATGCTGGTTTCATCCCATCTCCAAAGATTGAATTTTCTATCAAGAAGTGGCTGTAAATCAAAAGAATTGACAGTATCCGTAACACAGGTGATTGGGACACCCAAATGCATCAATTCGTCCAGTGCATCCATTTGAGAAAGAAGTGCATTTGCATTGGATGCGTCAATAATAATTGACTGAATGGGGTGTCCTTTATTGGCAGCCTCCGCAACTGCATATAAGTCAGATGACAATACAATGGCCGGAATTCCTCCCAGCTGACCAGCTCCGATGTTTTTTACATTGCCTTCATAGTCTGTTTGACCAACGAGAATAATATCACTTAATTTTTGGCCGCAAATTCGACAGTTTGCAACCAATTCTCTTGTGTTGATAACCGAGGTCATATTGATAATCGAGCTGTCCATATGTGTTTTATAATCTGCTAAAAGCTTTAGATATCTTTCGTTATCAGACATAGAAAAACAAGCTGTCATTGCATTTTTCTTTTCTTTTGAAAAGAGCGCATCCTTGCTAAGACGTTTTGCATTGGTCTTCTGAAACAGCGGAAACAGTTCAATAGGGGCGGCATACAATAAATCTGATGTGCGAACATACATATAGGTACGCCCATCCATTTCATCAATTCGGTCAAATTCGACTACCGCTTTTCCCAGTTTCAGGTGTTCGCCTTTTCTGAATTTTTCGGGATCATAATTCCTGCCGATTCGGCCATCCGAGATATTGTAGATCAGTTTAATAAGCGTAAAGATAAAAATAGATTGGATTCTTTCTGGAAATACAAGAATATTCAATTTCCCCTGATGTTCCGTTATTTTATCAAGCATTTGAATACTGGCTTTTATAATGGGCGGAATGGCGATAGGCGTGGTATTCTCGCCCATGGACAGACGGATTCCGTCCAGATCGTTGCTGCCAGACAGCAGATTTTTTATGTAATCACGCCATTCCATCATCATAATCACCTTAATTCATCAGTTCTCAAAGCCTTTGCGGAATGCTTCATTATAAGCGTCCATTGCATGGGTTGCCTGCTTAATACTGGGCTTCTGGCCCCGGCTGACCAGGCTGCCCACAGAGAACAGGAGGCTGCGCTTCCAAGGCTGGAAGTTCTTCGTTTCCTTTGCCCATTTGGAAAGTGCGAACCAGGTTTCGGCAGGAATTGCTGTTGCTTTATCAATCAGCTCCTGCTCTTCTTCTGTCAGAGAATTGATACTCTGACTTGCCGTATTGACCTTGGCTGTAGGACGGGCAACAGACAGCAATTCTGCCTGCAAAGCTCCACTAAGTACATATTCATGATCTCTGATCGCTTCCCAGCACTTTTCTTTCTTGCACCATTCGCCAACATTTGCTCCTCCAGGAGGGTTAACAATCATCTGCTGTACAAAACGGGAAATGTTAATAATTTCTTCTTCCAGAGCGGGAGTAAGACTCTGCTCTTTCCAGATCCTGTCCAAGTCAATTTTCTGAGCGGTTTTATGGGACAGAAATGCCAGCGTATAAGTCACAATATTAGCCCGATAACCGCCATACTGCTGTTGCTGAACTAATTTTTCCGTTCTCTTAAACAGAATTGCTTTTGCAACTAGGGCATGATAGTAAGCTTCATCTGGGGCAAAGTTCTTCCGTTCTTTCAGCCTGAGCATAAACTTTCGGAAATTCTTCTGTGCGCCCTCGCTGACCTGGAAAGGCAGCTGGTCCCAAGTGTTCTCATACTTTGCCAAGTCTGTTTTTATAAACAGCGGATGGGTTTCCTTATACTCTTTTTTACGCTTGGTGGTTGTCTCACGGGACAGCATATCTGCATACTGACCTCTGGCTCTTTCGTAGAACCAGTTACAGGGCTTCATGCCACCCTGGGCCGGAGCCCAGATCGTACGGGACAGCTCTTCCAGTCTTCTGTGAAACGGATCATTGGCAGAAAAGTCTGCAATCTGAATCTTGTTCTGCGTATTGGCAAAAGTGGAGATACGGGGAACAATCTCGTCCATATCTTCGACAGAATGAATCACAGAAACCTTCATCTGAACAAAGACTTTCGAAAGATCTGCCTGTGTCTTCTTATCATTCCTGGCATTGAAGATGGAGGCCGTCGTCTGTCCACCGTTCACGATCTGCATATCTCTGATCTGGCGTATCGAAGGTTTTCCGTTTTCATCACGGACGATATCCACGCTTTCTGCCGTAACAGAAATGCCATTGTTGTAAGCCAGAAACATATCCGGTTCATCACGAAGTGTATCACGGATACCCTTGTTGACACCGCCTTTGACTTGCAGAAAAGAACGAACATTCTTCTCCAGCAGCCGGTCTCTGAATTCATCATACAGAGATGCAAGCAAATCTCCATTGATAATGGCGAGATAAACGCTATATTTATCGCTGGTAGAGTTTTCAATGCAAGGAATGGTTAATCCAAATTTTTCTTCAAAGTTGATTTCAATTGTTTCCCGCATTTTCCCGGAGGTAACGCAACGGTACAACCTGTCAATATCCCAGATTGTAAATGTGATTTCCGCATCTCCCAATGTCAAATTTTTCAGATCCATAGGTTTTACCAAACCATTGGTAATTGCGCAAATTCTAACATTTTTTATGGTATTCTTATACTTGTGCAGCGTAATCGCAAACTCATAGGTGTCATTGTCTTTCTGAAAAGAAGTATAAAGATCGTTGATTGCTCTATGATAAAGCTCAATGGCACGATGAATCGCAACAGAAATATCTGTCTGCGAAACAGAGCGAGGCTGTTCAGCGGCGGAATAAATACTGACAAAAAGATCTACGGATACACAGTCCTCAGAGATAGCATAAGCATTCATCTGAAGTCCACGTTCCCGAAATGGACAAATTATCGGGTCTGTAACTTCACCCGCATCCTCCAGGTATTCCAACATAACTGCCGTCAGAAAATCATCTATGTTCCAGCCGCTGGTTTCGGTATCGCTGGCACACAGAACTTCCTCACGGAAATTTGCATAAAACTCGTTCAGCGTTTGAGATTTTCCCATGATATTTCCTCTCCTGTAACCAACTGTTTGGCAGAAAAATTATTCAAAATAAGGAAGCAATGCCTGGGCAATGCTGTATGCAAGACAGACTGGAACCGCATTTCCAATTTGCTTGTATGCAAGTGTCCGGGATGGGCGCCCAGTTACTGACTCAAAATAATAATCGTCCGGGAATGTCTGAAGTCTTGCCGCTTCTCTCGGCGTCAAAGAGCGATTCTGCTCAATATCAGGATGAATATAATAGTGTCCATCCCTGGCGATATGGGCTACAACCGTTTGAGAATACGGGAGATCACCTGCTACAACTTTAAATCGGTCCAGAAATGAAGTCGTATTTTTATGAGTCCGTAATCTTTCCGGCAAATCAAGATAAGAAATTCGCCTGTGCTCATTATTCCATGTGCTTACAGCAAGACGGTAGATTTCCAAATCCTGTTCGGTGTTTGGCCTTGCCTGATGGAACGTTACCAGCTGCTGGTCCGTGGTCTTAATTCCTGCCCGGAACAGGTATCCATCCTTTTTGTAGGGCAGCGTTTTCGTAGGCCCCGCCTCGCCCTCACCCGCATGAATGCAAGGAAGGTCACAAAGCAGATCCTGCACTGTATACAGATTAGGGATTTCAGGAATATTGGGATATCCATTTTCCATATCGTTTCGGCTTCCAATCAAAATAACACGTTTCCGATTCTGAAGGACACCGTAATTGGACGCATTTAACTTGCGGAATTCTGTCCTGTAGCCACATTCTCGAAATAGTTTTTGCATATTGTCAAAATGAAGCGTCCCATCCTCGTCTTTTGCCGACAACAGGCCAAGGACATTTTCAAAAACAAAATACCTAGGATGATACTTTTTTAAAAACTCAGCGTAATGTTTGTACAGGTAGTTTCTCTTGTCCCCCACCATTTTGGTTTCTGACCTGGAGCGTCCTGCAATAGAGTAGGCCTGACAAGGCGGACCGCCAATAATTAGGTCAAGATCCTCATCATTTAGCATATCGTCTATTTTCTGAAATATTTCCGAAAGAGTTTCCTCTGAAATTTCATAATTCAATACAGAATCCAAAATTTTCTGCGGAACTCTTGTATAAAACTCATCTCTGGTAAAACTTCCTTTTAGATACCTCCGGTATGTCCTGCTATGTCCATTATTTACCATCCAATGGTATGCGGCTCTTGTTTTCAAAGTAAAACACGCCGCCTCATCCATTTCTACATGAGCAACAGGTACATACCCCGCTTTAATAAAGCCTTCTGACAACCCCCCTGCACCAGCAAATAAATCGAGATATTTAGGCATAGGTGCACCTCAATCCTTTTCTCATATTTTTCTGAATGCTATAACTTGAGCAGAATACTGAGGCTTCGAATAGCACATATACTCACTCTGTTATATAATATCAAGTTAAATGTCCCGTATTTCGGACCGTATCTATCTTTGATGAACAATCTCCATTACATCTTCGATGTTACAATCCAAAGCAAGGCAAATCTTATCCATTATTTCAGTCGAAACATATCCGTCTTTTCCCATCTTTGTCACTGATGCCGTACTGATATC
>RCNI01001133.1_pt1 | contig 14952 bp, 11 predicted proteins | sample 2041151 | NCBI WGS metagenome assembly RCNI01 (sample SAMN09708214, study PRJNA481090) | feces metagenome | isolation source: feces | place: Antarctica: Albino Rookery | reverse complement strand
AACCCCAAATTATTAAGCAATGTTCTTGATCTAGAACATTATTAATAGTTACTACTATCTTTGTTTTCTCATGACTATTAGTAACTATTGGCATTTTCTATTTTCCAGTTAGATGAATAAAAAAGGGATATAAAAAAGAGATCGAATGTGAATTATTTTATATAAATACCGCTTTGCTAAGGCTTATGTGAGTACTTAAATTTTAAGTTTATTTTTGAAATATATAGTTTTAATTTAAAATTAGAGCTATATAGCATACGTATATAAAAAATTAAAATATTTATAGGAGGTATAGAAATGTGGGATACGCTATATAAGAAAATGAACCTTGAAAAAAAAGCAAAAAAAATAACAAGCAACTCTGAAAAAGAAAAAACAATAAGAGTTGGAGACGTGGAAGATGAAATGGAATTTAAAATATATAATCTGTTCAATGGAGTGTATTTAATGTTTTTGAATGTAAATACTGATGAATGTTCTAGCATATTTAAAGAGGGTTCAAATCTTTTACTAATAAACCATTGTAAGCATGGAATAATGCAGTATCAGACACAAAGTAAAGAAAACCTTTCTCTTCATACAGGAGATGTAGAAGTAGGTAGAAAAAAGAATAAAATAGAAAAATTAGTGTTTCCATCTCAAAGATACCTAGGTTCAATGATAATAATTGAAGAAGAACAATTAGAAGCCCCAAAAGAGTTTTCAAATAAAGTATTAAACTTTAAAAAGAAATACTGTCAAAAGGCTTGTTCAAGCAAGATATCCGATGTAGAACCTATAGAATACATTTTTTCTGAAATATATGAAGCACCAAATAAAGTAAAAGAAAAATACTATAAAATGAAAATAATAGAACTTTTGTTATATTTAGAAGCTTATGATAAGGAAGCAAAAAAGGATGTTTATGAAAGTGTTGCTATCAATAAAATAGAGAAAATGGAATTAATACATGATTTTTTGGTTAATAATATTTCGGATGTCTATACGATTGAAGATTTAAGTAGGAAATTTAATATATCTCCTACTAGTTTAAAAAGTTGTTTTAAAAAAGTTTATAAAGCATCTATTTTTGCATATATGAGATCTTATCGCATAAACTATGCTGCTCAAATGCTAAGAAATGATGAAAACATGAAAATAATAGATGTAGCTGGAATGGTTGGATATGATTCTCCAAGCAAGTTTTCTGTTGCATTTAAAAAAGAAAAAGGACTTACTCCAAGAGAGTACAGAAGGTGTTTTGCAGAAATTTAAGAGTAAAAAATTTGATAGGCTTTAAAAAATGAGCGGATAAAAGTAAAAAAAAATAATTGTATGAAAAATATCGAAGTAGTTGTTTTTAGCCAAATAAAAAATAATAAATTTATGATAAGTAACGTTAATAGTAAAAATCACTCATAATTTAAATATTTGAGGGAGAATTTTTATTATTAACGTTATTTTTCTATTTAGCTTATATTTGACACATATGAAGGGGATTTCTTATATTTTGCCTAAGTTTTTTCACTTCTAAATAACTTATATTTGATACATATTAGGGGGATTTTATTGAAAAATAAGAGCTTAGGAAGCTGGTTTAGACAAGCTTTAATAAAAAAATTACAATAGATTATTGTAAGACTAAATAAAATTTAACCTTATTTAGTCTTATTAAGATTTTCTTGAGCTGGAGAAAAATGGCTTAGTATTGTATAATAAGATGTTAGAAGAAGAAAATAAAATGTAAAGAAAAATGTTACAGTTTGAGAAAGTTGGGTATTATTTTATTAACCAATTTTCACTCAATCTATTTTCGAGATTAATTGAAGGAAGGTAAAAGCATGAAAAGTAGAATAGAAAAATATATATTAGAAAAATCAGAGGAATTGGTTTTTATTACAATTAATGAAAATAGTGAATTGGCACTTGATGGTTATACGGTAGCTAATGAAGGGTTGAAAGTTCCTATAAAAAGTGATGTTTTAGTAAAAAATATTAAGGATAAAAAAGCTCAAGAATCTTTAAATATGATGTCGATAGTAGATGCGATGCTTTATATGCAGGGGATAGATTCTAACTTTGTATATAATGATGAATATGACAAATTTATTGATGCTTTTGAAAAAAAGCTAGATTTTGATAGATTTTCCTATCTTGGATATATGTCTAATCAAAGTTATCAAAAAGGAGAGATTTCAGATGCTCTTGTGTATATAAAGTCTTTTTTAAGAAAAAAAGAAGATGATATAATGGCACTTTATCAATATGCAATTATTTGTCAAGAACTTGCCTTGAGGTATCAGAAAGATGAAAATTTAGAGGGAATGAATGATTTTCTTATGGAAGCCCTACATGCTCTTGAAGAAATTACAGAAATAGATGAAAATTTTGCTCTTGCCTACTATCAACTAGGTTTTCACTATTCAAATCAAAAGCAGTATATAAAGGCAAACTATGTATGGAATAAGGCAATAGATCTATCTTTGGAGGCAGATTTATTGGCAGAGCTTCAAGAAAATATAGCTAGTATAAGTTTTAAGGTAGACTATGAAGAAGGTTATAATCTTGTTTTTCAGGGTAAGGCCCAAGAGGGACTAAAAAAATTACTTCCTTTAGAAGAAGAGCATCCTGACTGGTGGAATTTACTATTTATAATAAGTTTAGCTTATAAGTCATTAGGTGAAATTGGAGATGCAATTAAATATTTAGAAAAAATACTTATAATAAGACCTACTCAGGTAGATACTTTGGTTGAAATGGCACTTTGTCTTGCAGAAGAGGGAAATTTAAAGGGGGCTATTGACTACCTAAGTAAGGCTGCAAAAATAAGAAAAGATGATCCTGAAATATTATGTAATTTGGGTATGGCATATCTAAATAATGGAGACTATGATGATGCTAAGTACTATATAGAAAGAGCATATGAAATTGATCCTATGGACGAAATAACACAGGCTTGTATGAGACAATTATAGGCTTAGTTTTATTGATTTAATGTAAAAGTTTTAAAAAATACAGTCTAAATACAGCCCACAATTTTTAAAAGATATTTTTCTTAATTTTTGATAAAGCAAAAGGCTTTTATTCTATTAGAGGGGTCTCTTATAAGGGAAGAGAGGTTTAGTTATGAATTCGTTAGGATTATCTACAAGTATTAATTACGTCTTGGTATTTACAGAAGGATTAGTGTCGTTTTTTTCTCCCTGTGTAATACCACTGATACCCTTATATATGGCCTATCTAGCAGGGGGAACTAGGGAAAAAGATATAGATGGAAATGTTAGCTATGCTAGAAAAACTATTGTGCTTCACACAGTATTTTTTATACTGGGAATATCAACAGCCTTTTTTATATTAGGACTGGGATTTTCTTCCCTTTCGCTAGTTTTAAAAGAATATAGGGATTTTATCTCTAAAATAGGTGGTGCAATAATTATAATATTAGGTCTTAACCAACTGGGAGTATTAAAGATAAAGTTTTTAAGTAAACAAATTAGATTTAATAAAAAGACAAATACACAGAAAATGAATCCGCTAACAGCTTTTGTGATGGGATTTGGTTTTAGTTTTGCATGGACACCTTGCGTAGGTCCAGCCCTAGCATCAGTTTTGATACTTGCGTCAAATGCAAAAAGTGTGTTAGAAGGAAATATCTTAGTTCTTATATATGTATTAGGATTTTTAATTCCTTTTGTAGTTTTGGGCTTATTTACAGGTGAAACTTTGAATTTCATTAAAAAAAATCCTAAAATAATGGATATTTTAGTAAAGATAGGTGCAGTTGTGCTTTTAGTGATGGGAGTTTTGATGATGTCTGGTAAGTTAGAGACTTTAGAAGCGGAAGTTTCAAAAAATCAAAGCAGAGAAGAACTTGTAGAAGATAGTCAAAAAAATGAAGTAGATAATAAAGAGGACATGAAAGAGTCTGATGAGACTGAAGAAAAAAAGCATAAAATGCTTCCTATAGAGTTGAAGGATCAAAATGGTAGACTTATAAATATTGAGAAAGATTATAAGGGTAAGGTCGTATTTTTAAATTTCTTTGCTACATGGTGTCCACCTTGTAGAAAAGAAATTCCCGATATAGAAAAATTGTATCAGGATAATGGATATAATAAAAAAGATATTGTGGTAATTGCTGTGGCTTCTCCAGGACAAGGTAGAGAGCAAGATGAAGAGGGGCTAAAAAGCTTTATAAAAAATATGAATATAACATATCCTGTATTAATGGATACAAGTGGAGAAGTGTTTGGAAAATATCAAGTATATTCATTGCCAACTAGCTTTCTTATAGATAGGGAAAGTAATATTTATGGATATATAACTGGTTCAATTTCGAGGGAACAAATGGATAAGGCAATCGAGGAAACAAAAGCTCAGAAATAAAAAATATATATTAGAAAGGTTCTTTGTTAAAAAATTTAGCAAGGAACTTTTTTTATTGGTAAAGAGGAGTTTATACTTAAATTTTGAGAAATCTCTGCCTTTGGAGGGGGATAAAAGGCGAGAATTTGTTTTTTATAAGAAAAGTAAAAAAAGAACATTATTAAAAATAAAAGTTAATTGATAAAAATTATCAAAAACATATTGACAGGTGAAAAACAACTTGATATAATTTAGGTAATGGTTAATGATAATTAATATCAATGAAGATAATTTTTCAAATAATTTCATTTTATTTTGATTTTACTTAATTCAAAAACCAAATTTGAACAATAAAAAGGGGGGGACTATATGACAAAGGCAAAATTTGAAAATGTATTGGCAACTTTTTGTTCACCAGTATTATTTAAACAAAAAATATCAAATTTAGTATCAGTATTTAAAAGAGAAATTCCAGATATTTCCCTTTTGATAGATGAATACAATGAAAAATTTGAATCTCATGGAATAAGAATTGAGAAGATTTGTGAATGTGAAAAGAGAATTTTGCTTCTTGTTTATAGTGAACTTGAAATGTTAGAACACTTAAAAGAGGAAAGTGTTGCCCAGATACTTTTAAAGTATGGCTATGAAAATGCAAAACTACTAGAAGACTATTTGTGTATTTTAAAAGAAAGAATGGCACAGGAAGAGTTTCCTCATGAAATAGGTCTATTTTTAGGTTACCCACTTTCAGATGTGAAAGGTTTTATAGACAATAATGGTCGAAATTACCAGTATTGTGGTTATTGGAAAGTATATGAAAATATAAATGAAGCTAAGGAAAAGTTTTTGACATATGATAAATTAAAAGAGTTTACTGTTGAACAATTAAAATGTGGTAGAAAATTGGACAGTATACTTGACCAATTTCAAAATAAATGTATAGCATAGGAGGAAAAGTTAATGAAAAAAGTAGGAGTATTTTATTGGAGTGGAACTGGAAACACAGAAGCGATGGCTAAGGCAATGGCATCTGCGATTTCAAAAGAAGGTGTAGAGTTTGACTTGGTAAATATCTCAGAAGGAACTAAGGATGTAGCTGAATATGAATCATTAATTTTTGGTTGCCCTTCAATGGGAAGTGAAGAACTAGAAGAAGCAGAATTTGCTCCATTCTTTGATGAAGCAGAATCAAAGATTTCTGGTAAAAGCGTAGGTCTTTTCGGATCTTATGGTTGGGGAGACGGAGAATGGATGAGAAATTGGGAAGATAGAGTTCGTTCTGCAGGAGCTAGCCTATTTGACGGAGAAGGTCTAATAGTAAACGAAACTCCAGATGATGCAGCTTTAGCAAAGTGTGAAGAATTTGCATCTGCATTTGCAAAGCTTTAAATAATAAATTTTTATAAAATGAGGACGTAAAACCTCGTGGTCTTGTATCCGAGGAAGTTCAATGAAAAAATAAGGAAATAAATCCTCAAATGTATGCTTGCGACTTTAGTCGTGGGAGATTTAAAAATCTAAATTGAAAAAATAGTATTGTTTATAAAATGATATAAAATAACTTGTTAACATATAGTTATATACAAGTTTGTCCCTAAAACTTAAATGCCTCGAAAAAAAGACCTGAAAGGGTCTTTTTTATTTATAAATTCTATAAAAGCAGATGAGGCCTGAGTAAGATATATATTGACTATTTCAATAAAATATCATATACTATTATTATAATAAAGAATATATAGTTCGATATAAAGCGAACTATATTCCGAAAAGCAAATATAATAATATGGTTATGTAGATTTTTTATAAGAAATTAGCTAGTAAGGACCTGATGATTTTATTCTTTTGTGATGAGTTTCTAGGGGGTTAGTTTAAGTTTGAAGGAATCTACATTTTTTACAAGGGAGGTTTTTTTATGGAATTTAAGTCGGATATTGAGATTGCTCAGGAGGCACAGCCTCAAGATATTAGGGAAATTGCAAAAAAATTATCTTTAGGAGAAGATGATATTGAATTATACGGAAAGTATAAGGCGAAGATAGATTATAATGTTTTGGATAGAATGGATAATAAAAAAGGCAAGTTGATACTTACAACTGCTATTAATCCAACACCAGCAGGAGAGGGTAAGACAACTACTTCTATAGGGCTAGCAGATGCCCTTAGTCGTCTTGGAAAAAATGTTATCGCAGCACTTAGAGAACCATCAATGGGACCAGTATTTGGAATTAAAGGTGGGGCAGCAGGAGGAGGCTATTCTCAAGTAATACCGATGGAAGATATTAACCTTCACTTTACAGGTGATATGCATGCTATAGGGGCTGCTAACAACCTTTTAGCAGCTATGATAGATAATCATATATATCAAGGAAACTCTTTAAATATAAATCCTAAGAGAATTACTTGGAGAAGATGTGTAGATATGAACGATAGACAGCTTAGAAATATCGTTGATGGTCTAGGTAAAAAGGTGGACGGAGTCACTAGGGAAGATGGATTTGACATTACAGTGGCGTCTGAAATAATGGCAACTTTTTGCCTTTCAAATAATATAGCAGAACTAAAAGAAAAATTAGGGGATATAGTAGTAGCTTATACATGTGATTCAAAAGTTGTAACAGCAAGGGATCTAGAGGCAAATGGAGCTATGGCAGCCATATTAAAAGATGCCCTAAAGCCTAATCTAGTTCAGACTTTAGAGGCTACTCCAGCTATAATTCATGGTGGTCCTTTTGCCAATATAGCTCATGGATGTAACTCTATTATTGCAACTAAGATGGCTATGCATATGAGTGATTATGTAGTTACAGAAGCAGGTTTTGGAGCTGATTTAGGTGCAGAAAAATTCCTTGATATAAAATGTCGAAAGGCTGGTATTAGACCTGACGCTGTAATAATAGTGGCTACTGTGAGAGCCTTGAAATATAATGGGGGAGTGGCAAAGGATAGGCTTAATGAAGAAAATTTACAGGCACTTGAAGAGGGGCTTCCTAATCTTTTAAAACATATAGAAAATATTACACAAGTTTATAAGTTGCCAGCAGTTGTAGCAATTAATAGATTTCCAATGGATACAGAGGCAGAACTTGATTTAGTTAAGAAAAAGTGTAATGAATTAGGAGTAAATGTTGCCATGTCTGAAGTTTGGGCAAAAGGCGGAGAAGGTGGAGAAGAATTAGCAAGGGAAGTTTTAAAATTAATAGAAAAGGGAGAAAATAATTTTAGATATTGCTATGAAGAGGAAGATAGTATTGAAGAAAAATTAAATTCAATAGCAAGTAAGATATACGGGGCAGACGGAGTTGAATATAGTAAAGAAGCAAGAAAACAAATTAAAGAACTTGAAGAGTTAGGTTTTGCTAAACTTCCTATATGTGTTGCCAAAACGCAGTATTCTCTATCTGATGATCAAAGCAAGTTAGGTAGACCAAGAGGATTTAAGATATTAGTAAGAGATTTAAAAGTATCAGCAGGGGCTGGATTTATAGTGGCTCTTACAGGAGAAATAATGAAGATGCCAGGACTACCTAAAAAACCAGCTGCACAAAGAATAGATGTAGATGAATATGGAAAAATATCTGGATTATTCTAAGCTTATTAATTAAAATTTAAATGACTTTTCAGCAAAAGAGTTTCTTTTAATCAGGTGAAAGTGTGAGTTTTATTTAAATTAGTATAATAATCTTTATATCAATGAAGTTAAGTTGATAAAGTTAGGGGGAGTCTTTTAAAGGAGATTCCCTTTTCTTATATAAGAAATTGGACTAGATTACTTTAATTTTGATGGAAATGGTGGTATACTAAGACTTGTGACTGTTTTTAAATGGAGGTTATTAAAGATGAAATATATAGATATAAGTATGGCGGACTTTGCTTGTGAATTAGCAGCTAAAAAAACCATGCCAGGAGGAGGAAGTGTTGCGGCCTATGCCTTGACCCTGTCAAATTCTTTGGCGTCTATGGTGGCTAATTTTACAAAAGGAAAAAAGAAATATGCTGAGTTTGAAGAAGATATAGAAAAAATCCTAGAAAAAACAGAAGGGCTTTCTAAGATTTTGTTGGCTATGGTAGATGAAGATGCAGAGGCTTTTTTACCACTTGCAGCGGCATACAAGATGCCTAGCGAAACAGAAGAAGAGAGGTTAAAAAAGGATTTAGAAATGCAAAAGTGTTTAAAAAATGCAGCTATGGTTCCTATGAATTTATTAAGAATTTCTCTTGATGTGTTAGAAGTTCACACAGAATTATTAACAAAAGGTTCTAAAATGTTGATAAGTGATGTGGGAGTAGGAGTACAAATGTTAAAAGCAGCAGCTTTAAGTGCCAAATTAAATGTATTAATCAACATAAAAGATATAAAAGACTGTGAATTTGTGGATAAGATTTCTCAAGAAATGGAAGTTTTAATAAAGCAGATTTCAAAGGAAAGTGATAGAATATATGAAGGGGTAGTGGAAGATGTCAGATAATAAGTTACTAAAGGGAAAGGCAGTAGCAGATTATATTACTTCAAAGTCAATTGAGGAAGTAAATTTTCTAAAAGCAAGGGGGATATTTCCGACTTTAGCCATGATTAAAGTAGGTAATAGACCAGATGATGCTGCATATGAAAGAGCTGCGAAAAATAGATGTGAAAAATGTGGCATAGAAACAAGACAGATAGAACTTGATGAAAATACTAGTCAAAAGGAGTATATAGAGCTTCTTGAAAAGTTAAACAAAGATAAAAGTATTCATGGAATACTTTGTTTTAGACCTCTACCAAGTCAGATAGATGAAAAGATAATAGAAAAGATAATAGATCCAGATAAAGATGTAGATTGTTTTTCACCTATGAATATGGCCAAGCTAATGTTTGATGATAAGATGGCCTATCCTCCTTGTACAGCTATGGGGGTCTTGGAAATATTAGATTATTATAAAATTGATTTAAAAGGCAAAAAGATAGCTGTTTTGGGAAGGTCTTTGGTTGTAGGTAAGCCTTTAGCAATTTTATTAATTAATAGAGATGCGACAGTTACAATTTGCCATTCAAAGACTAAAAATATAGAAGAGATTACAAAAAATAGTGATATTATAGTTTCGTGTATGGGACGAGCAAAAATGATAGATGAAAAATATATTGGTAAAAATCAGGTAGTCATAGATGTCGGAATTAATTTTGATGAAAATGGCAATATGTGTGGTGATGTAGATACAAATTCGCTAGTGGAAAAAGTATCGGCTATTACTCCTGTTCCAGGAGGTGTGGGTTCTGTAACTACATCAGTATTAATATCACATCTTCTAAAGGCTTGTAAAAAAATTAATAGTCTTTAGTTTATAATAAAGTTTAATTTAAAAATGACTGTAAGGTTCTGAAGGCTTTACTAGTCAAAGTGTATTTTGGGGGGTAGTATGAAAAAAAATATTTTTTCTTGGTTAAGGAATAACAAAGATGAAAACGTGTCAAATATTTTAAATACTACTGATGGGCTGAAGTACAGGATGGTAGGATATTCACTAGTGATAGGAGCTTTAAGTGGGGGAACTATTGTCCTGTATAGAATTTTAGGTGAACACCTCTTGAAAAAATTTGAAGGTATCTACAAATTGGCCAAGGGAAATCCAGTGTATATACTAGGGGTATTTGCTTTTCTTCTACTTATGTCCTTGTTTGTAAGTTACTGTGTAAAAAAAGAACCAAATATTTCGGGTTCAGGTATACCTCAGGTAGAAGGGGTAATTACTAGAAGAATAGAGACAAACTGGAAAAAAGTATTAGTATATAAGTTTATCGGTGGTATTATGTGTCTAGCAGCAGGTTTATCGGTAGGTAGAGAGGGACCTTCTGTTCAGATGGGGGCTGCCATTGGTGAAGGAATATCTAAAAAATCAAATCAAATGGATTATGAACACAAGTATTTAATTACAAGTGGTGCATCGGCAGGGCTAGCAGCAGCCTTTAATGCTCCGCTAGCAGGTGTGATGTTTGCTTTAGAAGAAGTTCATAAAAATTTTTCACCCATAGTCTTAACATCAGCAATGGTTTCTGCGGTAACAGCAGATGTGATTACGAAGGCTTTTTTAGGTATTAATCCTTCTTTAAGATTTGATACTCTAAATAAGATGCCAATAAGATATTATTGGTCTTTGGTGCTTTTAGGTATATTGGTAGGTCTTAGCAGTTATGTATTTAATAATGGAATTATAAAAACAAAGCATTTGTACAGAGATCTTCCAATTAGAAGGGAATTTAAAATAATGATTCCCTTTATATCAGCTGGAATTATCGGTATAACCCTACCTGTCTTAATAGGTGGAGGCCATTCTTTAATTATGAGTATGGAGACTATACATGTAAGTATATTCATGATGTTATTACTATTTATTGTCAAATATATCTTTACATTTATATCTTTTTGTTCAGGTGTTCCAGGTGGAATATTTCTTCCCCTACTTGCCCTAGGTTCAATAATAGGGGCGGTTTTTGGAATGATATGTATCAGATACTTAGGGATCCCAGCCCAATATTTGGTCAACTTTGCAATTCTTGCTATGGCAGGGCATTTTGCAGCAATAGTAAAAGCACCAATAACAGGTATAATATTAATATTTGAGATGACAGGTTCTTTTGAGCAGTTATTGCCATTATCTGTGGTAGTATTCATAGCCCTAATTACTTCAGATCTACTAGGTGTAGCACCTATATATGATGATTTACTAGAAGATATTTTAGAAAAAGATCATAAGGCTTATCAAGGTAAGGAAAATAAAAAAACTCTTGTAGAGTTGGTAGTCCATCTAGGTAGTGAAATAGAAGGCAAATATATCTATGAAGTAGAGTGGCCACAAAATTGTTTGGTAGTATCAATTTATAGGGGAGATAAGGAAATAATACCTAGGGGAAATACTAGAATTCTTGAGGGAGATTTACTCCTTATAATGGTAAATCAAACAGAATCAGCAAGAATGTTGGATTATTTTTCAGGAATAACAAGTGGCAGTAAAAAAATGGAAAAAATAAAAATGAAAATGAATACTTAGTAAAATAAATTTTCATACTAAGTATAAGAAGCGTAAAAATAATAAATGCCCACACATTTTAATTGTGTGGGCATTAGTATATTATATAAATAAGAGTTTATATTTAGATAAGAGCCAGAGTGCCTATATTTATAGGGAAGGGGGATTAGCTTTGGAATTAAATAAAAATCAAAAATTGGCAGTAAAACATTTAAATGGGCCTTGCCTTGTATTAGCAGGTCCTGGTTCAGGCAAAACAAGAGTAATAGCACATAGAATAATACATATGATAGAAGAAGAAAAAATAGCTCCAAGTAGAATACTTGCAATTAGTTTTACTAAGGCCTCTTCTATAGATATGAAAAAAAGAACTATGTCTTTATCGAAAAATGAAAAAATAAAGAAGGTGAATTTTGGAACATTTCATTCGTCTTTTTTTAGAATTTTAAGAAGGTATAGTGGGGTAAAACTAGAGGATTTAATTTCTGAAGTAGATAGATATAAGTTGATAAAAAATATTTTAAAGCATTTAAAAATAGCTAATTATAGTGATGATGATGTGGCAGATGTCTTAGCTGAAATTTCCCTAGTTAAAAATGAAATGATAAAGACTAGTGAATATAAATCTCAAACTTTTTCTCAAGAAGAGTTTCAAAATATTTTTAAGCTCTATGAAAATACAAAAAAACAGCTTAACAAAATAGATTTTGATGATATGCTTATTCTAACTTATCTCTTGTTGAAAAAAAGTCCAGAAGTTTTAGAGATAGTAAGGCAGGTATATAAATATATACTGATTGACGAATTTCAAGATATAAACAGGGTTCAATTTGAAGTGATAAGATTGATTTCTAATCCCTTAAATAATGTATTTGCGGTGGGGGATGAAGACCAAAGTATATATGGATTTAGAGGGGCTAGACCAGACTTTATGATGGACTTTGGCAAGTATTTTCCCAGTGCCAAGACTATAATTTTGGATATGAATTACAGGTCAAGAAAAAACATAGTTAGCATGTCTCAAAACTTAATAAAGAATAATAAAAACAGGCATTTAAAAGAGATTAATTCTAATAGAGATGAGGAAGGTAAGATAAGATATATTCTTCCCAAAGATACAGATGATGAGGCTTTAATGGTTGCCAAGGAAATTCAAGAAGTAGTTGAAGCTAATAAAAAAACAAGGGCAGTTAAAAATTTTGAAGATGTAGAGTATAGTGATTTTGCCGTAATATACAGGACTAATAGGCAGGCGAGGGCTTTTGTAGATGCTTTTATGGATAAGAGAATACCCTTTGTATTGAAAGATGTGGCAAGAAGTATCTATGACCACTGGGTAAGTCAGGATATTATTTCATATTTAAGGATAGCTGTAAATATTGGAACTAATGAAGATTGGGCTAGAATTATAAACAAGCCCTTTAGATATATATCTAAAACTACACTCAAGATGGCGCTTAAATCAGAGGACTTCTTTCAATTTTTAATGGAAAGTTCAGATATAAAAAATTTCCAGAAAAAAAATCTTGAGGACCTCTATGATGATCTTGAGTATGTAAAAAGTCTTGCACCAGAATATGCAATATCTTATATAAGGTCGACCCTAGATTATGATAGATATATATTAGAATACTGTTATGAAAGAAAAATAAAGGCCAAGCAAATAGTAGAAATTTTAGATGAGCTAGAAAGTTCTGCCAAAGCTTATAAAAATATTTTTGACTATTTTAAACATATAGAAGATGTAAGGATAGAAATTAGGGAAAGACGGGAAAAAAAGTCTAATTCTCTTGATGATATAGATAGTGAGGGAGTAGTCTTGTCTACCATGCATAGTGCCAAGGGCTTGGAATTTAAAAATGTTTATATAGTAGGGGTAAATGATAGCCTAGTCCCCTTTATAACATCAGATGAAGAAAATAGTCAAGATAGGGATTTTGAAGAAGAAAGAAGACTTCTGTATGTTGCTATTACTAGGGCTAAAGACAATATAGTTATAAGTTGTCCAGATAAAAGATTTGGAAAAAAAATAGCGAAATCGAGATTTATAAAAGAGTTAGAGGGCTTGCCAGAAGGTAAAAATAAAAAAGTTTAAAAAAATTTTGAAAAGCTATTGACAAAGTTATAAGCTAAAGCTATAATTAAAAACATAAATAAATAACAAGCCGATGATGGAGAGAGTAACGTAAGTGGATTTTCAGCGAGTTGAGATTTTGGTGTGAGCTCAATATTGAAGTTTATAGTGAAGAGAGCTTCGGAGGTTACTAGAAGAAAATAAGTATTTTAGTAGGTTTCCCGCCTTAAGGGTTTGAGAGGACAGTTTTATTGTCAATAAGAGTGGTAACGCGGAATATTCGTCTCTTGGTTTTTAGCCAAGAGACTTTTTTTTGTAACTTTTTAAATTAAAGGACTTATATCTGTGACTTGTTTTAGAAAAATAAGTTTGAATATTTTGCATAATCGCTCTAGTCTGTAAATATTATGCTAACGGCCGAATTTTCGAATAGCTAATAATAAGTCGACAAGAACTGTCAATAAGAGTGGTAACGCGGAATTTTCGTCTCTTGGTTTTGATAACCAAGGGACTTTTTTATTATTTACATTATATTTATTAAGAAAAGGAGAAGGAAAAATGAAAAAAGGATTAAAAAAAATAGTAGCACTTGCTTTAGTAGGGGTATTTGCTTTTGGAGCAGTAGGCTGTGGTAAGAAGGAAAATGCATTAAGTAAAATTAAAGATTCAGGTAAATTGGTAGTAGGAACATCTCCAGACTATCCACCATTTGAGTTTATAGTTTCAGATAATGGAAAAAGTAAAATAGTGGGAGCTGATATAGCCCTATCTCAAAAAATAGCAGATAAGATAGGAGTAAAACTGGAAATAAAACCAATGGATTTTGATTCTTTATTGCCAGCTCTTCAAGCAGGTAAGGTAGATATTTTAGCTACAGGAATGACACCAAGTGAAACACGTAAAAAAGCAGTAGATTTTTCAGATATATATCACAATGGAAAAAATGCAGTTTTAACTAAGGCTGAAAATGTAGATAAGATTAAGTCAGAAGACGACTTAAAGAAATTAAAGCTAGGAGTTCAAAAGGGGTCTACACAGGAAGCCTATCTAAAAGATAAACTAAAGCTTAATAATTATAAGGCCCTACAGGCTGTTCCAAACTTGATACTTGATTTAAAGAGTGGAAAAATAGATGCAATAGTTTTAAGTAGTACAGTTGCAGGCATCAATGAAGGTAAGTATAAGGATTTAAAAGTAGTTCAAGGTTTGGATTTATCAAATGATGGTTCAGATGAGCCAAGTGCAATAGCGGTTAAAAAGGGTGATAATAAAGAATTGTTAGATCTTATCAACGAAGAAATAAAAGAGTTAAAAGCTAATGGTGAATATGAAAAGATGTTAAAAGAAGCTGTAAAAGAAGCTTCAAAGCAAATAAATTAAGTTTTAAAAGTATATAGTCTAGCTTAGATTTTTTAATCTCTCTGCTTGTCTAATAGTAAAGGTGGGGAGATTAAATTATCAAAGAGAAAGGGGCTATAAATAATTTTCTTGATAGTTTTATTTAAGTTAATAAAAGCATTTTTTTAAAT
>RCNI01001132.1_pt1 | contig 14965 bp, 5 predicted proteins | sample 2041151 | NCBI WGS metagenome assembly RCNI01 (sample SAMN09708214, study PRJNA481090) | feces metagenome | isolation source: feces | place: Antarctica: Albino Rookery | reverse complement strand
GGACGTGTAATCGGTGACTACCGCCGTTTGGCTCTTTACGGTATCGACCGTTTGATTGAAGCTAAGCAGGATGACTTGCATCTCGCAAAGAGCGGTAGGATAAACTGCCGGAGCACAGGAATACCGCAAAACTGCTGCCTGATACCCCATACTGTTAAACTGCAGTGCAATGGGCTCTGCCTCTCTGTTAGACGTCATGGCATAAGCTCCTCCGGGGCATATCAACACCAAAGGTGTCTTTTTGTTCCTTGCCCCATCCATCACATCTCCTAAAATATAGGTTTCCAGACGTGTATCTTTTGCGGAACCCTCTACCTCAATTTTTATCTGTTCATTTCTCATGATTTTTCTATCAGCAGTCCGTTTCTATAAGCATCTAAAAGCTCTTTCAGTTCTGCTATCCTTTCTTTTAATTTTATGCCTGTATCGGTTGCCCCTACATTTTTTCTTTCTGTCACCCTTTTTACCAAAATACTGTCAGAAAGAATATCACTTTCTTTTGTAATGGCATCCTGTGTGGAGGTAAATGGCCCATGGGCTGCCAAAATCATTCCCCATGAATTATAAATTAAAGTATATCCGGCAATACCCGTTTCTTTTTGATATGCTCTTGAAAATCCTCCGTCAATTACAAGAATTTTTCCCTTGCACTTAATCGGACTTTCTCCTGATGTATGATGCACGGGAACATGTCCGTTCACAATATGCCTTTCTTCTCCTTTTACCTGAAATTCCTCAAAAATTCTCTCTGCTGCCTCATCACTTTCCAGAAAATTATAATATGGATTTTTTATCTCTTGATGTGTTTCCTTTTCTTCCAGAAAATAACGTTCAAAAGTTGCCATCTTGTTTTTTCCAAACAAAGGCGAATTAGGGCTACTCCAGATATACCACAGCATATCTTTTCCTCTTTCCTTTTCTTTCCTGTCTCTTGCCATAAAAGCTTTGCGGACATAACTTTCCAACACATCATACAAGGCTTTTCCTTTATAAGATTTTTCATAAATCTGTACTTCTTTCAGGCTGCCATCTTCATTCATTGGAATACACCCGTGATAAAGGAGATTTCCATTAAAAATTTTATACATACTTCCCTTTTTCAAAAGGAATTGTATATGATTTTGCAGTTTTCCACAGCTTACAAATGCTGACACCAGCCTTTCCACAACTTCTTTTTCTTCCTTTGACAGTTCATAGGGATTTTCTGCATCAATCGTTGGGAAATAGCTATCCAGCAGCTTATATTCTTTTCCTTTTAAACGAATTGTTCCCTCTGAATAATCAATGTCATCTAATAGTGCCCTGTCTGCCATACCAAATTCTCGTCTCCGCATAAGAAGCTGCCCTTCCAGCTTAAATTGAATTACAGAAATCGCCTTGTGCATTTTCATGTTCAAATCTTGTTCCACTGGGTTTAAACGGTGGTTTCCCTTTATTTTAAAACACTGACAAGTATCTTCTTTATAATATGTCATGGCAAAGGTTGCCAAAGGTAACAAATTTATACCATATCCGTCTTCCAGAATATCCAGATTACCATAACGGGCACATATTCGAATAACTGTTGCTATACAGCATTCCTGTCCGGCGGCAGCCCCCATCCACAAAATATCATGATTTCCCCACTGAATATCTAAAGAGTGATAGGTTTCCAACTTATCCATAATCCGATGAGGTGCCGGACCTCTGTCATAAATGTCTCCCAGAATATGAAGATGATCTACCACCAGCCTTTGTATAAGCTCTGATAAAGCAATAATAAATTCTTCTGCACGGCCAATGTCAATAATCGTGCATATAATCTGCTCATAATAAGACTCTTTATCAGTAATATCCCATCTTTCTGTAATCAATTCTTCGATAACATAAGCGAAATCTTTTGGAAGTGCTTTTCTCACTTTGGAACGTGTATACTTTGATGCAGCCTTTTTACATACTTCAATCAAACGATAAAGTGTGATTTTATACCACTCCTCCATATCTGTTTCCTGCTTCTTAATCAATTCTATTTTTTCTTTGGGATAATAGATTAAAGTGGCAAGACTTTTCTTTTCCTGTTTGTTCATAGTGTGCCCAAAAACCGTATCAATTTTTCTTCGGATAGAGCCTGAACCATTTTTCAGTACATGGGAAAATGCCTCGTACTCCCCATGTATATCTGTGATGAAATGTTCCGTTCCTTTGGGCAGATTTAAAATTGCCTGTAAATTGATAATTTCTGTAGATGCTTCTGCTATTGTCGGATACAGCTCTGCCATTCTCTCCAGATATTTCAGTTTCATTTTTTCCATTTTCTGTCCCCCAATATCTTTTTATTTGCCCCATTTTGTTTCTGCTACTTTTATTCTAACATAAAACGCAAAAAAAGGGAGTGAGATTTTAAAATCTCACTCCACCTTTTTACAGGAATTATTTATCCTCGTTTTTTCTTCTGCGAAGCATTGCAAAAATTCCTAAACCTGCCATTGCTGTTCCTGCCATTGGAAGAATTGGAGCTGTGTCCGCTGTCTTCGTAGGTTTGCTTGTGCTTGGTTTACTTGAACCTGATTCATTTGGCTTACTTGGCTTGCTCGGTTTCTCAGCTTTTACCAGTTTGCCCTGTGCTTCTGCCAATGCTTTTGCTACTGCATCAATCTCTTCCTGAGTTGCATCTTCTTTCGCAAGTACTGCCTGTACCTGTTTCATGGCTTCTGCAAATACTTTCCAGCTGTCTGCTGTATAGTCTTCTTTTTTCAGTGTAGTAGCTTTATCCAGCATCTGCTGCAGTTCTTCTTTTGTTACAGTTTCAGGAACTTCCGGTGTTACTTTCACTAAATCTTCCTGTGCTTTCTGTAAATCTGTAACTGCTTTTGCAATTTCTTCTGCTGTTGCATTTACATCATCATATACTGCCTGTGCTTTCAAAAGCGCATCTGAGAATACTTTCCAGCTATCTGCTGTATATTCATCTTTTTTCAGCTCTTTTACTGCGTCAATTGCTGCTTTCAATCCATCTTTAGATGGTTTTTCAATTTCTGGTTCTACTTGTACTAACGCCTCTGCTGCATTTAACAGTGCATTGGTAGCATCCTGTACCATCTCTGCTGTTGCATCTGCATTATCACGAACCTCTTCTGCTACAACTAATGCTTCTGCAAATGGAGCCCATGTTTCTGCTGTATAATCAGCTTTTTTTCTTTCCTTTGCCGCAGCAATAGCTGCTTTTAAACCATCTTTTGCAGGAGCTTTCACTAAAGCATTCATAGCCTGTGTTAATTTTGCCTCTGCATCGTTTACCTGATTAAAGGTTGCATTTTCGTCTGCTGCAACTGCTTTTGCTTCTTCTAAAGCAGTTTTAAATTCAGTCCAGCTACTACCCATGTAGTCAGCTCCCTGGTTTAATTTTAATTCTGCTTCTGCAATAGCATCATTTAAGTTGCTCTTATCAACCTGTGGCATTTCTTCTGTTCCCAGACGAATTTCCGGTGCTACAATGTAGTCGTTTGTAGCAGTAACTACAACCGGTACAGATTTTGTTTCTTCGCCCTGTGTTGCTGTTAATGTATAATTTCCTAACGGAATGTTTTTAAACTTATAATTACCAAGGGCATCTGTCTTTGTTGTCTTATCAATAGCTGCTTCTTCTGCTTTTTCAGCACTCTTAATATTTACAGAAACGCCTTCTAATGGTTTTCCATCTTTATCAGCTACATGACCGGAAACAGTTTCCACTTCACCTTCCGGCATATCATAAGAAGTTACTTTTACATTATCTACAGTTACATTATTAGAGTTTCTGGTAGTAAGTCCAATAGCACCTGCTTTTGTTGGCATTCCACCCATATTCAGCTCTTTAATTACCTGTTTGCCATTTACCCATAAGGAAACAGTAGTATCAATAATTTCTGCTTTCAGATGTAAAGTTTCACCTTTGACAGCTTTTGGTCCTGAGAACATCTGTGACCATGAGTTTCCGCCATTGCCCCAGTATTCTGCAAACCACTGACTCTCATTATCGCCTACACCCACGTAAATACGATTGTTCATATCGTTTGCACGAAGGAGAATACCTAAACGAGTACCGCTTTTTTCTGGTGTAATATCCATTTCAACCACACCATTTTTAAAGGTTGGTGCTGCTGTCTCATAAACGTTTGCATGTCCACCGCCTGGGAATTTAATCTTGATTGCTTCCTCAGCTGCACTGATTGTTGTACTTGATGTATTTCCTGCAAGATTCTCCCATGTTACCTTGCCATTACTGTAATCATTTTCATAATCTACTGTAGATAAAGGCTGCAGCATCACATTCTGAACAAAACCTTTTTCTTTTGTTACAGTAATTTGCTGTGTATAAACATCATATCCTTCTTTTTCTACTTTTAAGGTATAAGTTCCTGCTTTTAACTTATCAAACTTATAGGAACCGTTTTTATCTGTTTTGATTGCCTCCGGCTTACTCTTTCCTGTAAGAGATATGGTTGCACCTTCTACATTTTTACCAACAGCTGTTACATGTCCTTCTACAGAAGACTGCGTATCTTCTAACTGGAAGTCTTGTGTAAACTCAAGATTATCTTTTGTAACCTTAATATCTGCTGTCGCTTTTGCCCAGACAGGACTGTCTGCTTTCACTGTCCACTCACCGAATAATACGCCTGGAAGCACATACTGACCACGGCTGTTTGTAACAGTCTTGATTGTTTTATCTTTCATTTTTATGCTTACAGTAATATTTTCAATCGGTCTCTTTTCTGCATCTGTAACTGTACCGGACATAGTTGCACCGATTACTTTCAAGCCTTCAATTGCCTTATCTAATGTGTTGTATGCTTCATCTACAGTTTTCTGCTCTGCATCAAAGTTATCTAATGCTTCATTTGCGACTTTCATAGCATCTGTAAATGTTTTCCATGTATCTGCACTGTAGTTTACTTCATAACGTCCTTGATTATCCGCTACTAATTTTTCCAGCTGTGCCTTCTGTGCTTTTGACTTCTCGATAACAAGATTATCTAAAACAAAATCCTTATATCCGCCAAAGTCAGCATCTCCTCCTGATGTTCCTTGAAGATCAGGGCCTGTAGATGTGGACTGAATACCAAACCAGCTCTGTCCGCCTTCTGTACCAGTAATACGGAATTTATAATGTTTTGTTTCTGCTTTCTGTCCACCTGGAATAGAAGATTCTAATGGTGTATAAGTTACGTTTCCATCTTTTACATCTCCGTTACCTACTGCCAATGCATAAGTTCCTTCTGAACCGCACTGATAGTCAAAGCTTACATTATATGTAACGCCTTCTTCAAAGCGGAAGTTCTGTGGAATTGTCTGATAAATCAGATTTCCTCTCTGTGTCAGACCATTTGTCTTTAAGGACCAGTCACCTTCTAATACATCATCCAGTTTCTTTGTAAACCATCCTGCGGAAGTATATTTAGGATCTTTTTTATTCTTTTCTGATAAGTGAGTACGGTTATCTGTAACGCCCTCTGCACCACCTACTACGAATGGCCACAATCCCTGTGGAACTTTTTCGAAGTCCTGTACAAATTTACTATCAGATGGGAAGTTCTCGGAGTCATTCTGGACAATTCTCAAATCATCAAAGTAAACTTCTCCTTCTCCCTTATCACGTTTCAGTCTAATTGTCGCTTTTCCATCTTCACCTGCTGTAAAGAATACATACATATTCTGGAAATAACTTCCCTGACCTTCTACTGTTGCATTGCTTGCATTTGTATTATGAGCATCTGCCTGACTATAATTCTTTGCAATTGATCTTGTTGTATAGTTGGATGTTGTTTTATCACCGGATTTCACTTCCAGATATGCCTTAGCATCACTTCTATTATCTACTGCAACCATCGCTACATACTGTTTTCCTTTTTCAAGCTCTGTAGCTGTCTGTTCCAGAACAACTTCATCAGACTGATTGTTCAAACGAAGCATCGGGTTAAATCCTGCACTATGGATAATCTGTGCAGCATCTTTTTCACCTGTAATTTTCCACTGTTCTAAAGAAGCACTGTTAAATCCTGTATCTACAAGATGAGTTCCTTTACTCCATTCAAGTTCTTTATTCGTTGGATTCTTAGCTTTTGTTTTATAGAGAACATATGGTGTTTTTGCTGTTGCATCAATGGTAATTTTACCACCGGATACTTTTGCATTTGTTACTTCTTTCTTACCGTTTTCTGTCAGTTCGTATACCTTTGCATTTGACCAGCCTGTCGGTAATGTCCATGTAGAAGTTCCACCTGCCTGATTCCAATGATACAGTTTGTAATTGTCACCTAAAGAATTTCCATTTGCATCCCAATACCATGGAAGTAAGTATTTTTCACCATCCATGATGACTCTTTCACCATTTCCGTCGTTAAACTTCATAGTTCTTAAACTGTAACCTGCATCGCTTCCGTTGTTAGACTGTCTCTCAACAGTAACTGTCTGTTTTCTTTCTTTATCCTGAAGAACAACTTTCATTTCAGGAGTCCACTGTGCTCCTGCCACTGTAGTAGATTCTCCATCTACCCACTGCATAACCTCATAATGCTGAAGGAATTTTGTAGCTACATCATCGTCAAAGAGGTTTTCGATGTATCCTTTGTAATCATTCCTTCCCTGCCATCCTTCGAAGTCTTTCATATCGTATCCGCCAAGAAGTGGATTAACTGCTGCTCCGCCGTAGCTTGGATAATCACCAACCCAAGAATCTTTCTGATGATTACGAATAAATCTTGTGATGGCACTGTTAATACCTTTATTACCTGCTCCACCGTATGTAAGGTCTGCTGCCCAGTGCTGGAATGTAGAATCATATTCATTAGCATGTCCCCATTCACCAGCTAATCGCCAGTCACATGTTTCTGTGATTTCTTTTGCAAGCTGACGGCTAGCCCATGTACCATTATCACCGGACTGACCATTGCCCCATACGTCTACATAGATAAAGTCTAGGTCATTTTTTCCATCTGGGTCTGCTTTATCCAGTTTGTTTTTCAAATCCAAGAAACGCTGTTCACGACCATTTCTCAAATCATAATCTGCATTAATATTGATACCCTGATCCAGCCAGTTCCAACCATAAGAGTATTTGCCATTGGAACCTTTCATCAATCTGTCTTCTTCAAAGTAAATGGATTCCGGATAAGTCTCACTGGCATTTACGTGAATACCAAAAGTAGCACCATATTTTGCACCCTCTTTCATAAGAGTTGTCATATCTTCTGCGCCACCAATTCTGGTACCAATATCAGCATAATTTAAGTGTCCAGAGTCATGACCTTCACTTCCGTAGCCTTTTAACAGAACGCTCTGACCCAGACCATCTGTATTCAAATATACTTTCTTAACATTATCCAATGTCATCAGAAACGGATTTTGTGCCTGACTGGAGAAGTTCATTGCAACACGAATTGCAGTTCTGTCAGGTACTAATTCGCTTCCCTTTGGATTATTCATAATATCACGATATGCAATGGCACCATCCTGCCAGTCCACTGTTTCATCACTATTTTCATCTGCTGTAATTGCAATTTTTGTAGAAGGAAGTTCATATTTTTTACTTTCTTCTCTGTAGCCTTCACCCTTCTGCCATGTCCAGTAGTTACTGCTTAAACCTGTTTCGTGATATCCGTCTTTTTCTGCTGCATTAGCAACAACTCTCTGCCAGTCAGCAGTTACATTGTTTTCAGAATTACTCCAAAGACCTGCACTTAAATCAGATGAAGACACAAAAGCATACATATAACCGGATTTACCTGCTTTCATAGAAGCAACATCCTGATGTGTATCTCCGCTTTTCTTTGTATCATTAGACATATTCGCGCCATCAAATTTCGCACCTGCCTGTGTAGTTCTTACAGATACCAAGTTATGATTTGGAATATTGATAGTTTTTACTAATGCTGAACCTTTTTCTCTTTCTACAGATTTAATATTAAAAGCAAGTGTATTTTTTTCTACTACCAGTTCTGCCTTGATGGTTGCATGAATATTGTTTGTATCATCATTTACCTTCATTGTATAAACCATCTTGTTTTCGCCTTCTTTTTTAGAAGTAACTTCTGGTTTTACTGCAATACCGGTAGCATCGTCAGCCTTAGTCTGATTGAGCACGATTGTGTCCAATTTTTCTGTCTGGCCATACATTTTCTTGCCTTTTCCATTACCTTTTAAGATTTCATATCCTGCAACTCGTGGAAACTTGCTGTCTACAGATACTTTCATTTCATCAGAAGAAATCGTTTCATCTGCTGTGTTTTCAAAATCTACAGCTTCTCCTGAAGATAAAGTAATATCATCAACTACTAAATCTTCTTTTTCTACTGTTGCAGTTGTTGTTGTATTTTTATAACCATTTTTGCTTACTACAATTTCAACTTCTCCGGCTCCAATACCTTCTACTGTCCAAGTACCGTCTTCATTTGTTGTTGTGCTTTTATCACCAACAGTAACTGTAGCTCCTGCAACTGGATTTTTATCTTTATCTACAACTTTACCTGTTAAAGATACTGTTGTAACTTCTTTACCTTCTTCGAAAGTTTCACCATTTTCTTCAGAAGCCAATGCCCATGTATCTTTACCTTTTTCTACGACAACTTCTCCGGCACTATTTTTAATTTGAACATCTTTAAAGTAGATGTCTGTTACCTGTCCACTAAAGGTACCTGCTTTAATGGCAAAGCTACCTTCCTTCAATGCTTCCATCATTTCTTGCGGAACTGTCTGCTCTGCACACTTCTGACCATTAATTGTAATGGTATATACATTTTCTTTCCATGAAATTACAATTGGAATTTCCTCATTGACATTCCATTCAGAAACGCCAAGTCCTGGATAATTGCCCTGTAACCCTGTTGCTTTGTATTCAAAAAACCATTTGCTGGTTGCATCAAAACCTGCTACACTTAAGAAATTATTTCCATCTATCCAATATGGGCAAATCTGCAGTCTGTTTAATGCAGCATCCTGTGAAGTTTTTAATACGAGGCTGATTTCTCCTCCCTTAGAATCAATTGCATTTTCATTAGTATTTTTCAACACTGCAGGTTTCTGTCCATTATCGTTTGTTGCACCCGCTTTAAAATGACGCCATGTTTCAGTTGCTACTTTTTGAGAAGCTTCGTCGCTTACTGCCGCATGTACTACAGTAAGCCCGGAAAGCTGTGAATAATCAGCTAACTGCGGAACTGTCATGCTGGCTGCCAGAAGCAAACTGAATACTTTCATATTTCTTTTCTTCATGACCTTCTCCTTTCTTTTTAAACATTCGTACATTCTGCACAAATATTTTTTAAATAGTACTATATATTACCCCATTTTGCAATTATCTATTTGCAGTTTTTTCTTTATGTATAAATTTTTCGAACAATTAGACAAATAACTAAAAAGACTTGGTTAAAGTGACAAAAAAAGCTCCCTGCAAAGTTCCAATAAATTCCTTTGCAGGGAGTCTTCTTACATTCTATCCGGTGCGTCAAATCCCAGTAAATCAATACACGTTTCTAATATTTTTTCTGTTAAAGTCAGCAGACAAATCCAAGATGCCTTCTTTTCTTCGTCTTCTTCTGATAAAATCTTTGTTTCATGGTAAAAGCTGTTAAAAGCATTGGCCAAGTCATAGATATAAGAGCAAATTCTGTGAGGCGCTTTTTCCTCAAATGCTGGCTCAATAATAGAATTAAAACGAGACAGTTCTAACATCAGTGCTTTTTCACTGTCATTTACCGCAGCTTTGATTGCCTTTGTATCCACACTTTTTCCACTTTCTGTATAACGGTTTAAAATAGATTTAATACGAACAATGGTGTACAGGATATACGGACCTGTATTTCCTTCAAAGGAAGTAAAGCGTTCAATATCAAATACATAATCTTTAGATGCCTGATTTGATAAGTCTCCGTATTTAATTGCAGATAAACCAACCATCTGGGCAGTCTTTTCTGCGTTTTCATCTTTTACACTGCGGTTTTCTGTAATTTTCTTGAACATTTCCTCATTGATTTCTGCAATCAGACGTTCTAATCGCATAACACCGCCTTCTCTTGTCTTAAACGGCTTTCCATCTTTTCCATTCATGGTACCAAAACCAACAAACGATAACTGTGTATTTTCATCTACCAGTTTCGCTTTCTTTGCACAACGGAATACCTGAACAAAGTGCAGTTCCTGACGTTTATCTACTACATAGATAATTTCATCCGGCTTATAATCTTCCATACGCTGCACAATAGTTGCCAAATCTGTTGTATTGTACAAAGAAGCTCCATCTGATTTCAAAATCATACAAGGTGGAATTTCCTTCGTATCTGTTTCTTCTTTTACATCTACCACAAGAGCGCCCTGATCCAGATAAGCATAACCATTCTCTTTTAAGTAGTCTACCATGGCAGGAATATAGGCATCTGCATCTGCCTCACCTTTCCACAAATCAAAATCCACTTTTAATTTAGCATAGTTTTTCTTTAAATCTGTTACGGAAACCTCCATAATATGCTGCCACAGAGCTCGATATCCTCTTCTTCCCTTCTGAAGCTGAAGAGTTGCTTCCAATGCTTCATTTTTATATGCTTCATCTTCTTTGGATTTTCCGCTGGCTGTAGGATAAATTTCTTCCAGCTCACTTACTGTAAATGGTGCTTCTTTTGGATATTCCCCTTCATAATTTTCATCAAAATAAACCAGTTCCGGCTGTCTTTTGGAAAGCTCTGTAATAATCAATCCCATCTGAAGTCCCCAGTCACCTAAATGAACATCACCAATCACTTTATGTCCTAAAAAACGTCCCATTCGCTTAATGCTTTCTCCAATAATTGCAGAACGCAAGTGACCTACATGGAGAGGTTTTGCAACGTTAGGACCGCCATAGTCAATAACGATAGTCTTTGGATTTTTCGCTTCTTCTACGGAAAGCTTTTCATCTGCCAGCATATCATTTAAATAGTTTGCCAGAAATTCTTTATTTAACTTAATATTGATAAAACCAGGATTAACTGCCTCTGCGCTTTCGAACATTTCATTGTCCTTTAATTTTTCCACCACGCTGTTAGCAATCATAATCGGTGCTTTCTTATAAGTCTTTGCTGCTGCCATGGCACCATTACACTGATATTCACATAAATCCGGACGATTGGATACCGTTACCTTGGCAAATTTTTCATCATATTCTGAAGCTGAAAACGCTTCTTTTACTACTTTCTCAATTTTTTCTACGATTTTCTTCATCTGTCTGTTACTCCACTTCCACTTTTTTTGATGCTGCTACTGCTAAAGCTCCCTGTCCAATATGACATGCTACACTAAGAGACAGAGGTGCCATATATACCGGCATACCCGGAAACTGACTTTCCAGTTCTTTTTTCCACTCCATGGCTTCTTCTTCATTACCGGTGTATGCCGCCTCAAGACAAATTAAATCTCTCTGTACATACTCTTTAAATCTGCCTTCCAAGTCAGCTTTCATTGCCTGAATCATGGTACGTTTTGCCTGTTTCTTTCCTCTTGCCTTAGAAAAAGCATCTAACTTATCTCCCTGAATTTGAAGAACCGGTTTTAAATTTAACACTGTACCAAGAGCTGCCGCTGCCGGTGTAATTCTTCCACCCTTTTTCAGGTATTTTAAAGTTTCCAGTGTAATATAAATACTGGACTCCCCTGCTTCTCTTTCCAAAATTTCTTTTATCTGCGCTGCATTCTTACCCGCCTTTGCCAGTTCCATGGCATCTAACACAGACTGCCTTTGCGTAACAGAAATACGCTGATTATCTACTACCTGTACTCTATCCTGAAACTCCTTTGCCAGTACAAAGGCTGTCTGGCAGGAATTGCTTAATCCACTTGACATGGGAATGTGTACAATCTCATCATATTCTTCCAAAAGTTTTTCCCATGTTTCCATAACATCTGCAGGTGAGGGCTGAGAAGTTGAAATATTTGCATCTTCTGCCAACTGTTTATAAAATTCTTCCTGCGTTAAGGTAATATCCTCAAAAAACAACTGTTCATTAATATAAAATGGCATTGCCAAGACTGTAATTCCAAGCTGCTGTGCTTCTTTCTGAGTAATACCGCTATTGCTATCTGTAATAATTGCGATTTTCTTTTTCCCCATCATTCTCAGCTCCTTTTCCTAATTTTAGGTCATTGTTTTTAATGATACCATACAGCACGTTCAAATACAATGATTTTTTACCTAAAAATGGAGCTATTGCATGAACAACAACTCCATTTCACCTTACATCCTTCTTAAAGCTTCAATCGGACTTAAATTTGCCGCTTTCACAGATGGCAATAAACCGAAAATCAACCCAATAACTGTTGAGAAAATAACTGCCAGTGCAGCCGCCGGCACACTGATTACCATAGGCGCACCTGACATCTTGGCAATCACCGCCGCCAGAATAATACCTGCAAAGACACCTAAAATACCTCCTATACTGGTAAGCACTGCCGCTTCCGTAAGGAACTGTCCCAAAATTCTTCTCTTATTTGCACCAATTGCCTTCTTTAAGCCAATCTCCCCAGTTCTTTCTGTCACAGATACCAGCATGATATTCATAACACCAATACCTCCTACCAGAAGAGAAATACTGGCAATCCATAAAAGCTGACGATTTGTACTCTCACTAATCTGCTGCAGCCCTTTTGCCTTTTCCATCATATCTTTGGCTTTGTATTTAATATCTCCATTTGCAGAAACAATACTTTCATTTAAAATCTCCGCTGTCTTTTTACCTGCTGCGCTCATACTTTCCGGAGAAGTTGCTTTTACAGACACAAGCTGGGGTTCATCATACTGATAAACGGTTGGCCATACACTATCCGGTATCAGAACCATTCCGCTGCTTTCATTGTAATAAGTATAATATTCTTCTCTGCTGTTAATCACAGGCTCGAATTCCTCTGTCTTCTTAATAACACCTACTATGGTAAAAGGCTCGCCTTTAATTTCTATAACCTTCCCTATCTCCTGCCCTTTTTCAAAAAAGTTGCTGGAAGCAGTCTCATCAATCAAAGCTACCTTCTGGAATTTTCCGTAATCGCTTTTAGAAAATCCCCTTCCCCTGATAATCTGATATCCGCAAGTGTCCAGATAATCTGTATCAATGCCAAACACACTACCGCCATTCATAGTTTTATCCTGATAATAAACACTGTCTGCGTATTTTCTAGACTGATAGCAAGTCACATTGGTCACTTCATCTAATTCTATAATTTTCTCTTTCTGTCCTTCTGTAATCACAGGTACGCCATCCGGCACACCCTGATATTCCATCTCGTATTCACTTCCTCCCTGACTAAGGTAAATATCTACTACGTTATCTCCTTCTCCTATAAGATTTTTCTTAATCTGTTCATTTGTTCCTTTGATTGTAGACACAATGGATATTAAAGATGCAATACCGATAATAATTCCCAACATAGTCAAAAAGGAACGCATTTTATGTGCCCAAATCCCCTGAAAAGACAATCTAATATTTTCAATCATTGTGCTGCTTTCCTTTCTTAAAACATATTTTCTTCTGCCAAAGAAGCCTGTTTTACCTTTGCTCCTTCTTTTACCTTTTTTCCATAAGGAAATGCTATGTGATCCTCCATAGTCAAACCATCTTTAATTTCCACTACAGAACCGTAAAAAGTCTGTCCTGTGCGTACCGGCTGTTTTTCCAGCTTTCCGTTCTTTCCTTCTTTATAAACAAAATCTTCTCCGTCCTTACTTCGGATATACTCTTTTCCAATGAAAATCCCTGACATTCCGCCTTCTTCTGCCGGCAGTTCCATACTCACCATCTCATTATCTTTTAATCCAGTACTGTCTGCGATATATGCAGTAAATGGATAACAGGTAATCTCTCTGCCATCATAGTTTTGATAACCACTGGCAGGATAAGGAGAAACTTCTTTTACCTCTGCTTCAAAGAAGGTACTGGACTCATAAGCCATGCCTGTTATCTTTTGTCCCGGCTGTACCTTTTCTAACAGTGTTTCACTTACCACGCCTTTAATGTACACACCTTCACTGCTTTCTACTACAATAAAAGGCTCTCCGTCTATTTGTCCCATTTCAGGATCTCCTACCTTCTTCACAACGCCATTTACAGTACTGGATACTGTTTCACCTTGAAGTTCCTGTTCTACCTTTTTAATTTTCAAATCTGCTTCCTTGATATCCAACTCTGTGGTTTTGATTTCTTTTTCCTTTTCTTTAATGGCTTTTTCCAGTTCTTCTTTGGAATAACCGCCGATAATTTCATCGTCGGCAACTTCATCTCCTGTTCCATCCGGCAATTCAGGGAGTACTTCTCCCTGTGGTACATCCGCCTCTGGAAGCATTTCTTCCCACTCATTTTTCCCCAATCTGGTTCGAAACCATGTACTGGGTTCTACTACACTTTCTATGGTACTTCCATCTAAAATCATAGCAGCCTGCAAAGTTCCGTCAAAACTGTTTTCGCTACGCACTTCCAGCTTACAGTAATAAGGATCACGTACTCTTTTTCCAGAAGCATCAAAACCCGCCAATTGATTTAAAAATTCACCCTGTATGAGAACACCTTTCTGGCATACATATACATAAGGATCCTCTTTCGTTCCTTTTCCTGAGTAAGGAATGGCATTCTCTATAATAGCGTCATCATTTGGAAATTCTGTCTTATCAATGGTAATGTCACGATACAATCTCTTATACACCCCTGATGGCCTTACCTGTTCATTTTCCAAAGGTGTTTCCGGCTTTGGTTCTTCTGGTTTTACCTCTCCTTCTCCCACATTACTGAGAAATTCAATTTTATACTGTTTATTCCCTGCATCCATATTCTTTTTGTCATTCTTTAAATTTTTCAGTTCATTTTCCAGCCCTTTTTTCTTTACTGTCAACTGCTCTTTATTCAGTTTTTCCATTTCCAGATCAATACTTACCAAAGTCATATCATAAGTCAGTAAAGGATCTCCTTCCTGTACCTCTTGCCCTTCCTGTACATGG
>RCNI01001131.1_pt1 | contig 14969 bp, 13 predicted proteins | sample 2041151 | NCBI WGS metagenome assembly RCNI01 (sample SAMN09708214, study PRJNA481090) | feces metagenome | isolation source: feces | place: Antarctica: Albino Rookery | reverse complement strand
CTAGGGGAAAACCATGTGTATTTCCTGCCCTATCTCATGGGCGAACGCAGCCCCATTAACGATACCAATGCCCGTGGCACTTTTATCGGCATGACCATGGACACTACCCGGGCAGACCTCACGCAGGCAGTACTGGAAGGCGTTGCGTTCGCCATCCGGGACAGTGTAGAGGTTGCCAGAAGTCTGGGCATCACCATCCATTCCTCCAAAATCTGCGGCGGCGGTGCCAAAAGCCCCCTGTGGAAGAAAATGATTGCCAACATTCTCAATGCAGAGCTTGAATGTCTGGAATCCGAGCAGGGTCCCGGCATGGGCGGCGCAATGCTAGCAATGGTGGCCTGCGGCGAATATGCAAGCGTACAGGAGGTCTGCGACAGGTTTGTCCATGTGGCCTCCACGGTAAAACCCGAACCTCAGCTGGTTGCAAAGTATGAAAAACGCTACCGGCAGTTTCAGAAAATTTATCCTGCCTGCAAAGAACTGTTTGCAGAATTCGCAAAGGAGTGAGTGCATTGAAAATCTATTCTGTTCTGGACCCTGAGTTCAAGCCCTACGGTCAGGTCGTCACCGGCATGGAAGAGACTGTGGATGAAATTCTGTCCGTCCTGAAGAATGCCCCCCAGCCTACGGGGGTTGACTATGTTGCTGAATACGAGCCCTTGCAGGAGCTGCCTGCCATGGTAGAGGTCAGTGAGCATCTCTATGGCGGTATGCCTGTGCAGCTGGGCTGGTGCAACGGTCACAACACTAAGCTGAACTGCCTGGAATACCATCGGGATTCCGAATTCAATCTGGGTACTGAGGACTTTATTCTACTGCTTGCAAAGCAGGATGAAATCGTCACCGGCCTTTTGGACACCGCAAAGGTGAAAGCCTTCCGTGTGCCCGCCGGCACTATGGTAGAAGTATACGCAACCACCCTGCACTATGCCCCCTGCCACTGCGACCCTGCCAAGGGCTTTCGGGTACTGGTTGCCCTGCCTCAAGGCACAAATACCAGCAAGCCCCAATTTTCCAATATGACGGAGGAAGATTCTCTTCTTTGGGCTCGCAACAAATGGCTGCTGGCTCACAAGGATTCCGCAGAAGCTTCGGCCGGTGCCCATATTGGCCTGACAGGCAAAAACATTGATATTGCAAACTTCATCTGATGAAAAGGAGAGTATAATATGAACATTCCCGAAGTAAAACTCGGCATTATCGCTGTATCCCGTGACTGCTTTCCCATCGGGCTTTCAACAAAGCGCCGTCAAAATATTGCTGCCGCCTATGGAGACGGACTTTATGAATGTCCCATCACCGTGGAAAATGAGAAGGACGCTCTGAAAGCTCTGGATGATGTCAAGGCTCACGGTGTAAACGCTCTGGTGGTATTTCTGGGTAATTTCGGTCCGGAGACGCCCGAAACTCTGCTGTGTCAGAAGTTCGACGGCCCTACCATGTACATCGCCGCTGCCGAAGGCGACGGTGATCTGATTAACGGTCGAGGCGACGCATTCTGCGGCGTTCTGAACTGCTCCTACAATCTTGGTATGCGCCATCTGAAGGCTTACATTCCCGAATACCCCATCGGCACTGCCGAAGAATGTGCCAAGATGATGCATGAATTTGTTCCCATCGCCCGGGCAATCATCGGTGTCAGAAATCTGAAAATCATTACTTTCGGCCCCCGTCCTCAGGACTTCTTCGCCTGCAATGCTCCCATCAAGGGGCTGTATGAGCTGGGCGTTGAGGTAGAAGAGAACTCCGAGCTGGATCTGCTGGTTTCCTACAAGGCGCACGCAGGAGATTCCCGGATTTCCGAAGTCATTGCCGACATGGAAAAGGAAATGGGCGACAGAAAGATCTACCCCGATCTGCTGGAACGCATGGCGCAGTTTGAGCTGACACTACTTGACTGGGCAGAGGCTCACAAGGGCGCACGGAAGTACGTAGCCTTCGCTGACAAGTGCTGGCCTGCATTCCCTGAGCAGTTTGGTTTTGAACCCTGCTATGTGAACTCCCGTCTGGCATCCCGTGGTATTCCCGTTGCCTGTGAGGTCGACATCTACGGTGCTCTGTCCGAGTACATCGGGGCCTGCATCACCGGCGACGCCGTCACTCTGCTGGACATCAACAACTCCGTGCCCAAGTACATCTATGACGAGGATATCGCCGGAAAGTTCTGCTGTGATATTAAGGATACCTTCATGGGCTTCCATTGCGGCAACACCCCCAGCTGTAAAATGTGTAACGATTGTGCCGTTAAATACCAGCTGATCCAGAACCGTCTGCTGGAGAACGGCGGCAAGCCCGATATTACCCGTGGCACTCTGGAAGGCGACATCGCTGCTTCCGATGTAACATTCTACCGTCTGCAGTGCGACAGCGAGGGCAATCTCCGCTCCTATATCGCAGAGGGCGAAGTTCTGCCCGTTCCCACACGTTCCTTCGGCGGTATCGGCATCTTTGCCATCCCCGAAATGGGTCGATTCTACCGCCATGTGCTGATTCAGAAGCGCTATCCCCATCACGGTGCTGTTGCATTCGCCCACTGCGGAAAGACTCTGTTTGAAGTCATGAAGTACTTCGGCATTTCCGACATTGCATATAATCAGCCAAAATCTCTTCCCTACCCCACAGAAAACCCCTGGGGCTGAATACATTTACCTGCATTTTTCCTCAAAATACAGAAACTATATAACAAATAGTTTCACAAAGAAGTCGGGCAGGATGCCGTACATCGGTATCCTACCCGACTTCTTTATGTTATTTACCCCAGACTGTACTGCTTTCGCCATCGGGTGAAATAATATTTCATATTATGAATTATCGGTGATGCTGCCGTTGAGTCGGAAGGATTGGATGACAAAGTTGGCGCATCTTCCACTATTCCGGTAACCTTTATGCTTCCAACTCTGCTGGTACAAACCTGTGAGAATTTGCTGAAGCAAGGAATTACCCCGGATGTTTACTACAATGGACATTGGGAATTCGAGCGGGATGATATCAAAGAGCATAATACCGCGCTGGTAAATAAATACTTCTGGCGTATGAGAAACCTTTAATACCGCAAAAGGAAGCAGCTGTGATCTGATGGTTACTTTTGACAGCTTTGCTGAAGAAGTGCGGAAATACTGTCCGGATGTGATCGTAATTCAAAACCTCATGGACAAGAAAGAATTGCTGATTCTCTGTCTTCCCTGCGCGGTAACGCAAGGATATCGGGCAGCAAGGTCCAAAGTGAAGGCGGGTGGGTGGCTTTCCAGACTATTCACCCGTCCTTTCGCATGCTGTGAGCAATGCACTCTGGTCTGTTTTGCTGTCGCACTACATATGACCTGCTTCGTTAGTATAATATTATGCAATGTATCTAAAACCAAGTAAAAATAATTGTTATAATAGATGATTATGACGAATGCGGCTTGACAAAACACAAAAAGGTAAGTAGTATAAATGTGTAAGTTATTCGTAGTGAGTTTTTATGTGCGAAGAGTTACACGATTAACTTACTGAATGAGGTGATTATTTGAGTGCGACGATAAAGGATGTAGCTAAACTTGCCGGTGTTTCAACAGCGACCGTATCCCATTTTATTACAAAAAAACGTTACGTCAGCGATGAGCTGGGTCAGCGGATCGATGAGGCCATGAAGGCCTTGGGATACAAGCCCAATACGATCGCCAGGAGCCTGAAAATCAAGCGATCCTACATTATCGGCGTGGTTGTCCCTAGCATTTCCAACCCGTTCTTTGCTGAAATTGTTGAGCAGATCCAGAAAATTGCCGGTAAGTACGCTTATCGCATTATGCTTTATAATTCCAATAATGATGTTGCTGCCGAAAAGCGAATAATGGATTCTTTTCTCTCTGCAGGTGTGGATGGAATCATCGATGTAGCACCCCTTCAAACGCAGGCGCAATTGGACAAGTCCTGTGGAGTTCCCGTGGTGATTACAGACCGCCCTCCCTTTGAAACAAAAGCCAACATTGGATTTGTGTGTGCGGATAACTATAAAGGTGCCGCACAGGTTGCAGATTTTCTGATTTCCCATGGATACGATCGGTTCGCTTATTTTGCAGGTCCCGTAGACAGAGTTCCCAACGCACGGGAACGGCTGAATGGATTTACCGGGCGGCTTGCAGAGCTGGGAATTGAAAAAGAGCTTTGTCAGGTCTACTGTGGCGAATACTCTTTCGATTCCGGATATGAAACCATGCAAAAGCTACTGGACAAAGAAGATATCACTCAGGGAAATTGGGCTGTATTCGCACCCAGTGACATTATGGCATGGGGTGCCATGGAGGCAGCCAAGACGCAAAGCCTTAAGGTGCCCAGAGATATTGCCATAGTGGGATTTGATAATATCTTCTATTCCAATTATCTGTATCCGGCACTGACTACGGTGGAAAACCCCACCAAGGAGTTGGGGCAAAAATCCGTGGAATTGGTGATCCAGGCAATCGATAAGCATGAATTGCTGTCCGGACGAAAGGTGATTCTGGACGCCCCTCTGATCGAGAGGAATTCCACTTTTTTACATTCGCAAAAGTAAGTTAAAATGAAACAAAAACACTGGCATAGGATTTGAAGCGCAATTGAATCTATGGTGGTGTTTTTATCTCCGGGTTAGTTAAACGATTAAATACGCAAAGTACGAACATATACGAATTAAAAGCGCCAGTGTCCAGTTTTCTGATCATGGTGTTTTTAACATAAAACTAACGATTAAATAGGAGCGTGTTTGTAATGAAAAGAAAAGGTATTCTGAATGCTGAACTTTCTAAGGCTGTTGCAAAGATGGGCCACGGCGACATCATTCTGATTGGTGATGTGGGGTGTCCCTTCCCCAGACACGATATGACTACGGTCATCGACTTGGCAGTCACCGACGGTGTTCCTATGGTCAAGGATGTCCTGAAGGTCGTCCTGGAGGAGCTGGAGGTTGAAAGCTACATCGTTGCACAGGAAACCAAGGATGTAAGCCCCGACACTTATGCTGAGTTTAAGGAAATCATCAGTCAGTTCGATAATAAGGGCAATCCCCTGACCGAGAAGGTCGTTCCTCATCCCGAAATGAAGAACCTGTGGCTCAACGGCGCTCTGGAAGGCAAAGAAGTCAAGGTATTTGTCCGCTGTGGACAGAGAACCCCCTACTGCTACATTGCTCTTTGTGCCGGTGTTGATTTTTAAGTTATTCTGAAATGGCGTTGAAAGGCGCTTCCAATTTCTTTTGAAAGCGCCTTTACTCCCTACGATGAGAAACGAGGTTAAGCATGAACAGACTCAACAATATTTTTGACAAACCGAAGCCCATCATCGGCATGGTTCACCTGCGCCCGCTGCCCGGTTCCCCTTTGTATGACCCTCAGAAAATGGGCATGGATCAGATTCTGGACATTGCCGTTCAGGAAGCCAAACTTTTGGAACAAGCCGGTGTGGACGGTGTACAGGTTGAGAATATGTGGGATATTCCCTACCTCCCCGGAAACCAGATTTCCCACGAAACGACCGCTGCCCTTGCCGTAGGCGTATATGAGGTAGCACGAAATGTAGATATTCCGGTAGGCGCCGAATGTCATATGAATGCTGCGGATATTGCACTTTCCTGCGCAGTTGCAGGCAGTGCCAAGTGGGTAAGAGTATTTGAGTGGTGCAATGCCTTCATTTCTCAATCTGGCTATATTGAAGCCATCGGCGGCAAGCTGGCGCGCCTTCGCAGCCACCTGAAAGCTGAGGACATTGCATTTTTGTGTGATGTAAATGTCAAGCATGGCAGCCACTACATCATCCATGACCGCAGCGTCAAAGAGCAGGCAATGGACATCGAAGCCCAGGATGGCGATGCCGTAATCGTTACCGGATTTGATACCGGTGTGCCTCCCACTGTTGAGCGTGTGGAGGAATGCAAGAGTGCTGTTTCCCTGCCGATTTATCTGGGCAGCGGTGTAAATACGGATAATGCCTATTCTCTGCTGAAGAGCGCAGACGGTGCAATCGTCGGCAGCTGGTTCAAAGAGGGTGGAAACTGGAAAAACCCCGTCAATCTGGAACGCACCAAAGAATTTATGGCAGAAGTGGAACGGTTAAGGAGGGAACTCTAAAATGGCAAAAACTGTATTGTGTATGGGAAGCATCAACATCGATCTGACCATGTACATGAAAAAGCTCCCCGCAGACGGTGAAACGATCATCACGGACAATTTTCAGACCTTCCCCGGTGGGAAAGGCGGAAATCAGGCTGCAACAGCAGCAACCTTGGGAGCAAATGTAAAATATTTCACAAAGCTCGGCGCAGATTCCTTCAGCAAGCAACTGCTGCAGGAGCAGACTGCACGGGGTGTCAATATCGATTCTGTCATCATCGACGAAGCATCCACCGCTGGAATTGCTATGATCCGAGTGGATGAAAACGGACAGAATTCCATTTCCTTTACCCCGGGTGCCAATGCGCTGCTGACACCGGAAGATGTCAGGCAGAACAGCCATGTGTTTGACGGATGCGATATTCTGCTGATTACCATGGAAATCCCGAAAGACACGGTTTACGAGGCAATTAAACTGGCAAAGTCCAAAGGCATGCTTGTTATTTTGGATCCTGCCCCTGCACCTGCTGGTGGTATTCCCGACGAGATTGCAAAGCTTGTAGATTATACAAAGCCCAATGAAACTGAGGCAGAGCTGCTGACCGGCGTAAAAGTCTGCGACGAAGCCTCCGCCAGGAAGGCCCTCAATAAACTGATGGAGAAAGGCTTCCGGACCCCCATCATCAGTCTGGGAAATCGGGGTGCCTTGACAGTCGTAGACGGCGAGCCGTTCTTTGTGGAGCCGATTCGAGTTGAGAGCGTGGATACCACTGCTGCCGGGGATGTATTTCTCGGAGCCTTTGCCGCGGCGCTGTCCAAAGAAGCAGATTTCCAGCACTGTATTGCATTTGCCAAGGCAGCTGCAGCACTTAGCACCACCAAAAAAGGAGCGCAGTCATCGATTCCCACAGTAAAGGAAGTGGCGGCCTATGCATCCGTCTGAAACTGTTTTACAGCTTTGCGGCATTACTAAAAATTTCGGCGGCATCCGAGCACTGAAAGGCGTGAACTTTGATCTTCAGCGCGGCGAAGTTCATGCATTGCTAGGCGAGAACGGTGCAGGCAAAAGTACCCTCATCAAGGTTATCACCGGTGTCCATGCTGCAGACAGCGGCGAGATTTTCCTCAACGGAAAGCAGGTTACCATCACCGGTACCATCGATGCCCGAAACAAAGGCATTGCTGCCATTTATCAGGAACTGAGTCTGATTGACTCGCTGACCGTTGCAGAAAATATTTTCCTCGGAAACGAGCCTACCCTGACGCCGCTGAAAATCTACGATCGAAAAAAGCTCTACAAGGAAAGTAATGATTATCTTTCCAAGTTCGGCATCGATATTGACAGTCACAAGCTGGTTTCGGAACTGGGCATGGGTCAGAAGCGAATTGTGGAGATTGTAAAAGCTCTTGCAGTCAACGCACAGGTGCTGCTTCTGGACGAACCCACTACCGGCATGAGCAAAGCAGAAATCGACATTCTTTTCAAAATTATGGAAAACCTGAAGCAAAAAGGCGTTACCATGATTTACATTTCCCACTATCTGGACGAAGTGTTTAAAGTCTGCGACAGAGCAACCGTTCTGCGTGACGGTGAGCATATCATAACCAGCAAAATCAGCGAGCTGACACCTCAAAGTTTGGTAAAGGCCATGGTTGGCAAGGAAGTTCGCAGGAACACCCATATTGCACGAAATGTAGAAAATAATCCCTGCGTCTTGCAGTTAAAGGATTTCAAAACAGCTGCTATGCGGGAAAAGATAAGCCTGTATGTGAAAAAGGGAGAAATCGTAGGCGTTACGGGTATCGTTGGTGCTGGAAAGAGCGAGCTAGCTCACAGTATTTTTGGAAATTCCAAAAAGGAATGCGGCGAAATGCGGATCAATGACCAGCCGGTTTCCTTCACATCGCCCCATGACACAAAGCCTTATAACATTGCTTTTATCCCTGAGGACCGGAAGAAGGAAGGCCTGTTTTTGGCAGACACAATGGCAGATAACACAGCTATTGTCAATCTGAATCAGGTAAAAAATGCTTGCGGCTTACTAAGCAGCAAGAAGAAAGCGGCACTGGGTAAAAAAATGGCCGGAGATTTGCAGTTAAGTCCTGCAATTCCGGAAATGCCCGCTGGAAATTTTTCCGGCGGCAATCAGCAGAAAATCGTGCTTGCCAAATGGCTGGCACGCAATCCTGATCTCATTATCATGGACGAGCCCACAAGAGGCATTGATGTAGGAGCAAAGAGCGAAATCTATGCACTCATTGAAAAGCTGGCAAACAGCAACAAGGGCGTTCTGGTTATGTCCTCTGAGTTCGATGAATTAATCGATCTATGTGACAGGATCTATGTTTTACGCAAGGGAGAGGCAGTCGGTGAGCTTCAAGGTGAGGAAATCACATATGAAAAATTGCTGGCACTCTCTCTTGGCGGCTAACAAAAGCGTATAAATTCCAGTGGAGTTAATGATTATGGATAAAAAAGAAAAATCAAATATTTTATCGAGAGCATCAAAACTCATGAAGGGTGAGTTTGGGTTGGTGTTGATTCTCATATTACTTTGCATCGTCTTCACTGTAAGCTCTCCATTCTTTTTAACCAGCAGCAATCTGCTAAACATCACAAGGCAAATATCCATTGTGCTTACGGTTTCCATTGGCATGCTGTGTGTGGTCCTGCTGGGAGAGATTGATCTTTCCGTCGGCTCAACCGCCGCTCTGGCGGGTATCGCCTGCGCCTGGACGATTATCAATACTGGCTCCCAGTTTTTGGGCATTACAGCCGGTCTTGCAGTGGGTATCCTTGTGGGCAGCTTCAACGGTTTTATGGTGGTCTACGGAAGGATTCCTTCCTTCATCGTAACTCTGGCATCTATGGGAATCATCCGTGGCATCGGTCTTGTCTGGACCAACGGAAAGCCGATTTCCGGACTTCCTGTCAGCTTCTCCTTTATCGGAGCAGAAAGACTATTCGGCATTATTCCGGTTTCTACGGTGATTTCTCTGATTCTCGTGGCCATTGCGTATTTGTTGATTCACAAAACGCAGCACGGTGTCTACATTAAGGCAATCGGTGCCAATACAGAAGCGGCAACCCTTTCCGCCATTCCCATCAACCGTTATAAGATGATTGGTTTTATCACCTCCGGGCTTATGTGCGCAGTCGGCGGCATCATCACCACCTCAAAGCTGCTGTCTGCCACACCAACTGCCTGTGAGGGTTTGGAAATGGATGTCCTTTCAGCCGTAATTCTCGGCGGCGCATCTCTTTCCGGCGGTGTCGGTACCATCACAGGCGCACTGATTGGCGCATTGACCATCGGCGTAATCAATAACGGGATGAACCTGCTCGGAGTAACTCCGTTCTTCCAGCAAATTGTGAAGGGCGCAATTATTCTGGTAGCAGTTTTAATCAAGAGAAACAAAAACAATAAATAAAGTATGGAGGAAAAAACTATGAAAAAGATTCTGGCACTCGTTCTGGCTGCAGTACTTTGCATGGCAATCTTTGCAGGCTGCGCCCCCAAGGAAACACCCGACGGAACCGGTGATTCCGGCAAGAAAACCTACACCATTGGATTTGCCGTATCAACGCTGGCAAACGATTTCTTTGTAACCATGAATGATGCCGGGCGGGCCTACGCCAAGGAAGTCGGCATTGAGCTGGTCACCCTGGATGCACAGGATTCCTCCGAAACTCAGGCCACTCAGGTAGAAGATCTGATCACAAAACATGTGGATTTGATTATTCTGAACCCTGTAGACTCTGACGCCATCGGCACCAGTGTTATGGCTGCCAATCAGGCAAATATTCCCGTCATTACCGTTACCAGACCCTCTAACTCTGGCAAGGTTGTACAGCATCTGGACATCGACAACAAGGAAGCAGGCGCTTTGGTAGCAGAGCAGCTGGCAAAGGATCTAAACTACACCGGTAAGGTTGCTGTTCTGGAAGGCATCGCCGGTGCCCCCTCTTCCAATGACCGTCAGAAGGGTTTCGTTGAGAAACTGGCAGAGGTCGCTCCGAACATCAAGGTTGTTACCTCCCTGACCGCAAACTACTCCCGTGAAGAAGGCTCTACCGTTACTGAAGATATTCTGCAGTCCAACCCCGAGCTGGATGCAATCTATGCCCATAACGATGAGATGGCTTTGGGTGCAGTGCGCGCAGTGGATGCCGCAGGCCGTGCAGACAAGATCAAGATCTATGGTATCGATGCAGTTGCCGACGCTCTGGCCGCACTGAAGTCCGGACAAATGGATGCAACCGTTCAGCAGCAGCCGGATCTTCAGATCAGAACCGCTATCGACAGTGCACTTAAGGTTCTGAAGGGTGAAAGCGTTGATGCTATGGTAAACATCCCCCTGAAGCTCATTACCGAATAAGATACTTCATCATTTTACACTCCATATCCCCGGCACGGCGTTGCACCACTTTGGTGCAACGCCGTAAACTATTTTGGGGCTGCCGCAAATGCTTGCGGCAGCCCCACTCTCTTACTTTTTACACACTATTTCCGGCAATCTTCGCAGCCGATATATTTCTGAACCAAGCAGGATGCAGCCGCAAGTTTGAATCTAAACTCACTCATACGCAGCAAGGCTTTTACAGCAGCCCGTTTTCCTTCAGCATTTGGGAAATCTGGTCAGCATCAGAGGCAGAAGCGACGACATTCATCAGCGCCTGTATATTCTGCTGCAAGAAGGCACCTCCGCTCCCCAAAAGTGCGCAAAATTGAAATCAATTACTTTCTCCAAACCATTTTATTGACCACGCCGGTGTAAGACTGGATGATCTTAACTACCTTGGTGGATACATTTTCTTCCACATAATCCGGTACAGGGATGCCGTAATCGCCGCTGCGGTTCATCTCAACAGCAGTCTCAACAGCCTGAATCAGGCCGTTACCCTCAATACCTGCCAACACAAAACAGCCCTTATCCAAAGCCTCCGGGCGCTCCGTGGATGTACGGATGCAGACAGCCGGGAAAGGATGCCCCACGCTGGTAAAGAAGCTGGATTCCTCCGGCAGCGTACCAGAATCGGAGATCACTGCAAAGGCATTCATTTGCAGGCAGTTATAGTCATGGAAGCCCAAAGGCTCATGCTGGATCACCCGCTTGTCCAGCTGGAAGCCGGACTGCTCCAGACGCTTTCTGGAACGGGGATGGCAGGAGTACAGAATGGGCATATCGTACTTTTCCGCAATGGCATTGATTGCATTAAACAGGGACAGGAAATTCTTTTCCGTGTCAATGTTCTCCTCGCGGTGGGCAGACAGCAGGATATATTTGCCCTTTTCAAGGCCCAGACGCTTGTGCACATCGCTGGCTTCGATTTCTGCCAGATTGCTGTGGAGAACCTCTGCCATGGGAGAACCGGTAACATAGGTGCGCTCCTTCGGCAGGCCACAGTCGGCAAGATACCGGCGGGCATGCTCAGAGTATGCCATATTCACATCGGAAATAATATCCACAATCCGGCGATTTGTTTCCTCCGGCAGGCACTCATCCTTGCAGCGGTTGCCGGCCTCCATGTGGAAAATGGGGATGTGCAGCCGCTTAGCGCCGATGACGGACAGGCAAGAATTGGTATCTCCCAGCACCAGCACAGCATCCGGCTTGATTTCCGCCATAAGCTGGTAGGACTTGGCAATGATATTGCCCATGGTTTCGCCAAGGTCTGCACCTACAGCGTTCAGATAAACCTCGGGATCTGCCAGCTTCAGGTCTTTAAAAAAGACGCCGTTCAGGTTATAGTCATAATTCTGGCCCGTATGTGCCAGAATCACATCGAAATACTTCCGGCATTTGTTGATAACTGCCGCCAGTCGGATGATCTCCGGCCGGGTGCCGACGATAATCAGCAATTTCAGTTTGCCGTTATTCTGAAAGCTCACATTTTCCATAGTTTACACCTTCTCAAAAAATGTATCGGGGTGGTTCGGATCAAACTGCTCGTTGGCCCACATAACAGTCACCAGATTCTCTGTCTCGGAGAGATTGATGATGTTATGGGTATAGCCCGGAAGCATGTGGATAGCTTCGATTTTGTCACCGGAAACCTCAAATTCAATCACTTCATCGCTGCCGATCTTCCGTTCCTGAATAAGTCCGTGGCCGCTTACCACAATGAAGAACTCCCACTTGGTGTTGTGCCAGTGCTGACCCTTGGTAATGCAGGGCTTGCTGATATTCACAGATACCTGCCCGCAATTTGCGGTTTTCAGCAATTCGGTGAAGCTGCCTCGATCATCCACATTCATCTTGAGCGGGAAACTCACCGCTTTCTCAGGCAGATAGCTGAGGTAGGTGGAATACAGTTTCTTTGCAAAGGAACCAGCAGGAATCTCCGGAATCAGAAGTGTCTCGGGCTGCGCCTTGAAGTCATGGAGCAAATCCACAATCTCTCCCAAGGTTGCCTTATGGCTGACGGTTGCAGCGCAGTATCTGCCTTCGTCGCAGAATACAGGATTCAAGCCATCATAATTACAGTGATGTGCCTTGCCCTCCAAAGCATCCAGCATTTCCTCCACCAGATCGTCAATATAGAGAAGCTCCAGTTCCACAGCCCGGTCGCTTACCTGAATAGGCAGGTCGTTTGCGATGTTGTTGCAGAAGGTGGCAACGGCAGAGTTGTAGTTAGGACGGCACCACTTGCCAAAGAGATTAGGGAAACGATACACCAAAACAGAAGCGCCGGTTTCCCTGCTGTAGTCAAAGAACAGTTCCTCTCCGGCGAGCTTAGACTTGCCATAATCGGAGGTGCCATATCTGCCGATCAGGGTTGCCTGAATGGAAGAAGACAGCATCACGGGGCACTTGTTATTATGCTTTTTCAGGGTGTCCAGCAGCGTGGATGCAAAGCCGAAGTTGCCCTTCATAAATTCGCTCTCGTCCTTGGGGCGGTTGACACCTGCAAGGTTAAACACGAAATCACAGTCCGAGCAGTAGGCATCCAGCTGCTCCGGTGTAGAGTCGATATCGTACTCGTAGATGGCTTCAATGTTCAAAGCAGGGCGGGTACGATTCTTTCCTTCCGCAATATTGCGGAGGTTGCAGACCAGATTGCGCCCCACAAAGCCTTTGGCACCGGTAATTAAAATTTTCATATTACTTCCCCTGTTCCCAGGCGGCCAGCTCGTCCCGGATATACTGGAGGGACAGCAGCTTTGCCTTTACCTGCTCCACATTCAGTAATTCCGTATTGCTGGAATCAAATTCAGTAAGGGGATTTCTGTTTGTATCTCCGTCTTTAAAATACTTGTCGTAGTTGAGATCCCGTTTATCACAAGGTACCCGGTAGAAGTTACCCATATCTATAGCGTGGGCACACTCCTCATTAGTCAGCAGAGTTTCATACATTTTTTCGCCGTGGCGAATACCGATGACCTTGATTTCGTGGCCGGGAGCAAACAATTCCGTAACTGCCTTGGCCAGTGTCTCAATTGTACAGGCCGGAGCCTTCTGAACCAGGATATCGCCAGAAGTGCCGTTTTCAAAGGCAAACAGCACCAGCTCCACCGCCTCTTCCAGACTCATAATAAAACGGGTCATGGACGGTTCTGTAATCGTAATGGGGTTTCCGTTGCGGATCTGATCAATCCACAGAGGCACAACGGAGCCACGGGAGCACAATACATTGCCATAACGGGTGCAGCAGATCTTGGTCTTTTCGGGGCTGACAGTTCGGCTCTTGGCAACAGCCACCCGCTCTTCCAGTGCCTTGGTTACACCCATGGCATTCACAGGATAAGCTGCCTTGTCAGTACTCAGGCAAATCACACACTTGATTCCCTCTTCAATGGCAGCTGTCAGCACATTGTCGGTACCAATGACGTTGGTACGCACAGCCTCCATGGGGAAGAACTCGCAGGAAGGCACCTGCTTTAGAGCTGCCGCATGGAAGATATAGTCTACGCCGTGCATAGCATTCTTCACAGACTGCAGATCACGGACATCGCCGATATAGAACTTGATCTTGCTTGCCACCTCGGGCATCTTAGCCTGATACTCGTGGCGCATATCATCCTGCTTCTTCTCGTCACGGGAGAAGATGCGGATCTCGCCGATATCGGTCTTCAGGAACCGATTCAAAACGGCATTGCCAAACGAACCGGTACCGCCGGTAATCATTAAGGTTTTATTTGCAAAAAGTGACATGGACCATTCCTCCATCATTTTATTTTCTTATATTTTCGATGTATTACCAATATAGCCATTTTTGCTTCCTTGAGATTTAAGAGTGCCTGTACAGAGATATAGAATCCCAGAATTACAGTTGTCAAGATAGCACCAATAGCGCAAAAAGTGAAATATGAGTTGATTTGAAGATCAACCCTCGACATTATAAGCACCACAATCAAGTACATCACTATATTGGTTATCATAATTTGATTCGTTTTAAACGCACTGCGATTCAGTATTTTATGGTTTGCATATCGATTAATATCAATTGTACGATAAAGCAAGGCTGCGATTGTTCCCAATAGCACGCCATAAAGGCCCGCCACATCTCCCCACATATGCTTGAACAAGATTGTTGCGCCAATGGATACTGTCAGATTTATAACCATTTCGATAATGGCTGCATACAGAGTTTTCTGAAAATGGCCTGCCACGGTAATAGTACGCATCATTGCCTCTCTGCCTACTTGCAACACCTCAATGGCAATGTATAAGAACGGGAGAATTGGATATATGTAGTTGATATCCATACCTTTTGTATACAAATTCAAAAAAGGAAGTATCAGGATATTTGTTACAGTAAACAGTGCAAATGCTACAGCAGAATAAAACACATTGAAGGTGTCTATCAGCAGCCCATAGCCATCACGGTGATCTCCATTATATGTCTGTCCGAAAATAAAATCTACCGAATCAGAAAAAGATGCAATAACTGTAGTAACC
>RCNI01001130.1_pt1 | contig 14984 bp, 15 predicted proteins | sample 2041151 | NCBI WGS metagenome assembly RCNI01 (sample SAMN09708214, study PRJNA481090) | feces metagenome | isolation source: feces | place: Antarctica: Albino Rookery | reverse complement strand
AACTACTTTCAACGGATTCAGGCATCTGTGCAGAGCTGCTGAGTCAATCCAATCTTGCGATAAATTTTGGAATAAAAGTACAAAAAAGTCCAAATTAGACACGATTACGATATATTATAACAGATTAATTTATAGATAAATCTGGGAGATATTATGAATAAAGTGGTAAATGTTGGAATTATAGGCTACGGCGTTGTAGGTAAAGGAACTGTTGCCGCTTTAATAGATAATTATAATACTATTCAGCGAAAAACAGGTATTAATATTATAATAAAAGGTGTTGCTGATAGATCCATTAAAAATAAAATGGATAAGTATCTATCAGGCATAGAATTAGTAACAGATAATGCTTTAGAGCTTATAAATAATAAAGAAATAGATATTATTGTGGAATTAATAGGCGGTTATACTGCTGCTAAAGATATTGTAATAAAAGCTATTGAAAATGGTAAACATATAGTAACAGCAAATAAAGCACTGCTTGCCATATATGGAAGCGAGATATTTCCACTTGCTGAAAAATATGGGGTAGATATAGGGCTTGAAGCGTCTGTAGGCGGTGGGATACCTATTATAAGAGTTATGAAAGAAGATCTTGCAGTTAATAATATTGAAGAAATATACAGCATTATTAATGGAACAGCTAACTATATACTAACTAGAATGACAGAAGAAGGTAAAGATTTTGATGAAGTATTAAAAGATGCTCAAGAAAAAGGGTATGCAGAGGCAGACCCTACATTTGATATTGAAGGTATTGATTCTGCCCATAAACTTGCCATTCTTTCATCTATTGCTTTTTCTACACTTGTGGAAATGGATAAAGTATTTGTAGAGGGTATATCTAATATTAAACCAATAGATATAGCTATTGCAAAGGAATTTGGATGCGTTATAAAACTTTTAGCTATTGCAAAAATAAAAGATAATAATATTGAAGTAAGGGTGCATCCAACTATGATACCATTAAGCAATACTTTAGCACAGGTTAATGGTGTATATAATGCTGTTTATTTAAAATCAGATAAAACAGGGCCTACATTACATTTTGGTCAGGGGGCAGGAAGTAATGCCACAGGTGCTGCAGTTGCAAGTGATATTATAAATATTGCAAGAAATATTACTGTAAATATTAATAAACGTGTTCCTGTTTTAGGTTATGTAGAAGAAAATAAAGAAATTAATATTATAGATATTAAAGATATACACTCTGCTTTTTATATGCGGCTTATGGTAGAAGATGCACCAGGGGTATTAGCACAAGTTGGTTTGATTTTAGCTAATAATGGTATAAGTGTATCTTCTGCATTGCAAAGGGAAAAATCAGCCAAATATAACAGCTGTGTTCCTTTAGTTTTTATGACTCACGAAGTTATAGGTAATAGTATTATAAAAGCAGTGTCAGAAATAGATTCTCAACCGTTTGTAAAAGAGAAAACTGTTATTATACGAGTGGAAGGTAATTAAGTATGAAATATATAGTTTTATTATGCGACGGCCTTGCTGACAGGCCTATAAAACAGCTTAATGGTAAAACAATTATAGAATATGCAAATATTCCAAATATTGATAACTTAGCATTAAAAGGGCAGTGTGGTTATATTAAAACTACACCTGATAATATGGCTCCTGGAAGTGATATATGTAACTTAAGTATATTTGGGTATGATCCTAGAAAATATTATACCGGCAGAAGCCCACTTGAAGCTATGAGTATGGGTATTACTTTAAATGATAAAGATATTGCTTTTCGTTGTAATACTGTAACTATTACTAATAATATTATGGAAAGTTTTACAGCACACCATATAGAAGAAAAGTATGTTGAAAATATTATTAATGGCTTAAATAAAGAATTTAATAATGAAGGTATAGAATTTTATAAAGGTGTTGGTTATAGAAACCTTATGGTTTGGCGTAATGCAAAAGAAAATGATTTCCATACCACGCCGCCCCATGATATTAGTGATAAAAATGTAGTATCCTACCTGCCAGGTGGTTTAGGTGGCAGTTTTTTAACTGATATAATGGAAAGAGCAGAAGAAAAAGTATTTAAAAGCGGTATAGATACAGGAAAAGCGACAAATATATGGCTTTGGGGACAAGGTGCAAGGCCTGCACTGCCTGCTTTTATAGATGAATATAAACTTAAAGGTGCAGTAATATCTGCTGTTGATTTAATACGGGGAATAGGTGTATGTGCTGGTATGGATATTATAAAAGTTCCTAATATTACAGGGTTTACTGATACTAATTTTAAAGGCAAGGCAGAATATGCCATTAATGCACTTAATGATCATGATTATGTTTTTATTCATGTGGAAGCACCAGATGAGGCAGGTCATTTAGGCAGTGTTGAAGAAAAAATTAAAGCAATAGAATTAATAGATAAAGAAATGGTGCCTGTTTTAGTAGATGGTGCTAAACAGTTTGGGGATTATAGAATATTAGTTACACCAGACCATGCTACACCAATAGAGCTTAAAACTCATTCTGCAGAAAAAATTCCTGCTGTATTGTATGGGGCAGGTATAAAAGCAGATGAAAATAAATCATACAGCGAAAATGTTATCCCTTCTTTTGACATTAAAGATGGATACAAAATAGCTGAATTATTTTTTAAATAAGTAATAACTATATCTTGGAGGAATATGTGAGTCTTGTTGTGATGAAATTTGGCGGCACAAGTGTTGGTAGTATTGAACGCATAAAGAATGTTGCAAAAATAGTAGAAAAGAAAAAAGACCAGGGTCATGACGTGATAGTGGCAGTATCTGCTATGTCAGGAGAAACAGACAGACTTATAGGTTTATTAAAAGAAATATCGTTAGACTATTCATTACGGGAATATGATCAATTAGTATCCACAGGTGAAACTGCATGCATACCTTTAGTAACACAGGCACTTTTAACAGATGGTTATGATGCTGTATCTATGACAGGTCTGCAAATTGGTATGGAAACAAATAACGCCCATTCTAAAGCAAGAATTTTACGTATAAAAGGCGATAGAATAAGAAAAGCATTAGAAGAAGGTAAAATTGTAGTAGTAGCAGGTTTTCAAGGTTATAACTTAGAATCTGGTGATATTACTACTTTAGGTAGAGGCGGATCAGATACTACAGCTGTTGCCATTGCTGCTGCTTGTCAGGCTAATGTATGTGAAATATATACAGATGTGGATGGTGTTTATACAGCTGACCCACGAATAGTAAAAAATGCAAAAAAATTAGATACAATTTCCCATGAAGAAATGCTGGAGCTTGCATCTCTTGGTGCTAAAGTGCTTCAATCAAGAAGTGTGGAATTAGGAATGAATTATAATGTAGATATTATGGTTCTTTCATCATTAGAAGAAAAACCAGGCACACTTGTTACATCAAAGGAGGATAATAATATGGAACGTATCGTTGTTTCAGGCGTTACTAGTGATAAAAATCAAGCAAAAATTACACTGCTAGGAGTTAAAGATGAACCAGGAGTTGCTGCTAAAATCTTTATAGGCCTTGCAGAATCAAATATAAATGTAGATATGATTATACAAAATGTGGCTAAAGAAGATGGCAGAACAGATATATCTTTCACTGTGCCAAAAACTGACCTTATAAAAGCAAAAGCAGCATGTGAAGAGTTAAGTAAAGAGGCAGGTATAAAAGAAATATTAAGCGATGAAAATATTTCAAAAGTATCTATTGTGGGAATAGGTATGAAAAGTCATTCAGGCGTTGCTGCTACCATGTTTAAAGTGCTTTCAGATAATCAAATAAATATAAAAATGATTTCTACAAGTGAAATAAAAGTATCTTGTATTATTGAAGAAAATTATACCGAACTTGCTGTAAGAGTGCTGCATGGTGCTTTTATTACAGAGAATGAAGATGGAAAATAACAGTAAAAAAATATTTTTATATGATACAACGTTAAGAGACGGCACGCAGTCTGAAGATGTAAATTTTACAGTTATTGATAAATTAAGAATAGCAGAACGTCTTATTGATTTTGGTATTGATTGTATAGAAGGCGGGTGGCCTGGTTCTAATCCTAGAGATATGGAGTTTTTCACTGCTTTAAAAGGAAGTGGTGTAGATATTAATAGGATATCTGCATTTGGTTCTACAAGACGTGCAAAAAAAACATGTGAAAGCGATGAAATAATACAGTCATTATTACAAGCAGAAGTGCCTAATATTACAGTTTTTGGCAAAACATGGGACCTGCATGTAACTGATGCTTTAAAAATATCTATGGAAGAAAATTTAGATATAATATACGATACTATTAAGTATTTAAAAGGTAAAATTAATAAAGTTTTTTACGATGCAGAACATTTTTTTGATGGATATATTGCAAATCCTGAATATGCTTTAAAAACATTAAATGCAGCAAAAGAAGCAGGTGCAGACTGTTTAGTATTATGTGAAACAAATGGCGGCAATATGCCTGATAAAGTTTTAGAAATAGTAACAGATGTTAAAAAAGTAATAGGTGATTATCCTTTTGGAATACATGCCCATAACGACTGTGAAATGGGTGCTGCTAACAGCGTTATGGCTGTAAAAGGTGGTGCATCCCATGTGCAGGGCACAATTAATGGTTATGGAGAAAGGTGTGGTAATGCTAACCTGTGCTCTATAATACCTAATTTACAGTTAAAATATGGTTACAAATGTGTTAAGCCTGAAAATTTAAAAAAATTAAAAAGTTTATCTGATTTTGTAGATGAAATGGGTAACTTAAAACATAATACTCACAGACCTTTTGTAGGCAACTCTGCTTTTGCTCATAAAGGTGGTGTGCATGTATCTGCAATTTTAAAAAACTCAAAAACATATGAACATATTTCGCCTGAACTTGTAGGCAATACTCAAAGGGTGCTGCTTTCAGATTTATCAGGTAAAAGTAATTTAATATATAAAGCAAAAGAGTTTGGACTTGATATTGAAAGCACATCTAATACAGTGCAGAATTTATTAAATCAATTAAAAGAGCTTGAAAATAGAGGCTTTCAGTTTGAGGGTGCTGAAGCATCCTTTGAACTTTTAATTAGAAAAGCAATGGGTAGTCTGCCACAATATTTTGATATTTTAAGCTACAGAGTAATAGATGAAAAAAATAAGGCATTATCTGTAGCACCTATGGCAGAAGCCACTGTTAGAGTATCTGTAAATGGCGAAAGTGAACATACTGTGGCAGGTGGTAATGGACCTGTAAATGCCCTTGATAAAGCAATACGACGTGGTTTAATACATTTTTATCCTGAATTAAAAGATATGGTGCTTGTAGATTATAAAGTAAGAATATTATCAAGCCATAACGGCACTCAGGCTACTACCAGAGTTCTTGTAGTAAGTAAAGATAAAACATCATCATGGAACACTGTTGGAGTTGCAGAAAATATTATTGATGCCAGTTATCAGGCATTAAAAGATTCTATTATATATAAATTAATGAAAGATAGAAAATAATATAAAGGCGAAAAGAAATTTCGCCTTTTTTCATTACTTTTCTTTTGATATTGTTACAAATTCTTCCATCATATCATCAAGTTTATTAAGAGGCACAGTGCCCCATAACTCTTCTATTTTATTATCTCCTATACCTTTTGTATATTTCACTGTAGCCTCTGAAATAGTAGGCAGGATTATAATATCAATAAATATATCTTTAATGTTAAACATAAGACTAATAGAACCGTCTACAGAAGGGGTCCCGCTGACAGTCAGTGCATATTTTTTATAATACCTTAAAGCTAAAAGTGCGGCAATTTCCACATGTTCTTCATTAAAAGGTTCTCCTTTACCAAAGGACCATCCCTTTTTTAGTTTAGCTATTTCTCTTATTCTAGCTTCAAAATTTTCCTGCATTTTTTATTTCCTTATGAATTATTTTCTTTATTTGAAATAATCTTCTTGCCATTTAATTAAAAAACAAGTATAAAATAAAAAATGTAATTTGTAAATATTTACTTTAAGGTGATTTATGATTTATGACTTACATACCCATTCTACACATTCAGACGGAATATTAATACCTGCTGAAGTGGCTAGAAGTGCAGAAGTGAAAGGGTATTTAGGTGTTGCAATTACTGACCATGTGGATAGTTCAAATATTCTGCATGTTATAAAGTCTAATTTAGAATTTAAAGAATGGTTTAATAAATCATCTAATAATTTTAAGGTTATTGTAGGTGTGGAAATAACCCATGTGAACCCAAAAGATATTGCACCTTTAACAAAAATTGCAAGGGATAATGGTGCAGATATAGTGGTTATGCATGGAGAAACTATTTCAGAACCTGTATATGAAGGCACAAACAGGCAGGCAATACTTTCTGATGTAGATATACTGGCACATCCTGGGTTAATCACTTATGAAGATGCCTGTCTTGCAAAAGAACATAATGTTTTCCTTGAGATTACTACAAGGAAAAGTCATGCTTTAACTAATGGACACGTGGCTAATATGGCAAGGCGTGCTGGAGCAGAATTAGTAATAGATAATGATGCCCATGAACCATCTGATTTTGTAGGCTATGAAAAGGCACGTAAAATTATGTTGGGTGCCGGACTTGATGAAAATGAAATAAAGCATATAATTAATAATAATAAATACATATTTGAGAAAGCTGTTGGAGGAGTAAATGGCTAAGAAAGAAAAGATTAATATTGATAACACCGGTGTAGACAAACTGGAAACATTTTTACAGAATAATATTAAAATGATTATTATTGTTATTACTGCTGTATTAATAGTTTTTATTGCATCATATTTAATTTATACTGCTAGAAATATTTCAAAAGATCATAAAATAGAGCAGATAAGTATTGCTGAAATGAGTATTTTAGATAATGCTACTGTTGATAAATATGTTGCTTTATCAAATACTGTTCCATCTTTAAAAGATTATATTGATTTACGTGGTGCATCTTTATATTATTTCTTTAATAACCGTGAAAGTGCAGTTAAAGCATTGAAAAATGTAAATGGTAAACTTAATGAATTTAGTGCAGGTATGCTTTTTGATTTAGGAGATAAAGACATTGTTCCTGCAAAATATTTAAACAGAAGTATGGATGAATTATGGTATTACAGAAATGTGCTTTCTTCTACCAATGAAAATATAGAAGAAAACTTAAATAAATTTAAAACTGCATATCCTGAAAGTCCATTATTAGACCTTGTTGAAAACTGGAATGTAAAATAATTTTATTATTATAATTTTTAGAAAGCAGATATTTATAGTAATTATTTATTATATCTATCTGCTTTATTTTTTTAGAGGCAGTATATGTATATTAACCTTGGAATTATAGGTAATCCTTTAGAACACACTTTATCTCCGCTTATTCATAACTATTTTTTTTATAAAACAGGATTATGTGGCGGTTATACCTGCTATCATATTGAGCTGGAAGATATACCTGATATTTTAGATATATTTTTAGCCTATAAGTTTACAGGTATAAATGTAACAGTGCCTTATAAAAAAGAGATTATAAAATATTGTGATAATTTAGATATTACTGCAGATTCTATAGGTGCTGTAAATACACTTCATTTTACAGATAATGGTATTACAGGTCATAATACAGATATTTTCGGTTTTCATATGATGATGGCAGAAAATAATGTAACAACAAATAATAAAAGGGTGCTGTTATTAGGGGCAGGTGGTGCTTCTAGAGCTGTTTTACCATATTTACAAATGAATGAACCATATAATTTAGTAATATCAAATAGAACAATGGAAAAAGCCGAGGAACTTGCTTATCTATACGGTGGTAGTGCAGAAATATGTATGTTAGACGAGCTTTATGACAGCGAATTTGATATAGTCATTAATACTACTTCCATAGGTTTAAAAGGGGAACAGTTTAAAGATTACGGTTTTATAGTTAAAGAAGCGGCAGTAGATATGGTATACAAACCGCAGCTTACTTCTTTTTTATCTCTTTATAAACAAAGTAATATAAAGTTGATTAATGGTTTAAGTATGCTTATTTATCAGGCAGCTGGTTCATTTAATATTTGGACGAAACAAGAAGTAGTCCCTGATATGTCATACTTTCATAATATAGTGTATAAATAAGTTAAAAACAGTGGGCTATGCAGGAATTGAACCTGCGACACCCAACTCCGGAGGTTGGTGCTCTATCCACTGAGCTAATAGCCCAAGTGGCATATATTATATTAATTTAATATAAAATAGCAAGTTAAAATTACAAATATTTTATAAAAAGTTATAAGAAATTATAAGAAATAAAACTTTTTAAAATTTTTTATTATTTCATCTTGACAAAATACAAATAATAGCTATAAAGTTATATACTTTTTTAGGGAGAAAAGAAAATGATAGTTAAGAAGAAGTCTTCTTATAATGTAGCTGTTGTTGGAGCTACAGGTGCAGTAGGTCAGACATTTTTAGATATTTTATCAGAGAGAAAATTTCCTATTGATAATTTAAGGCTTTTAGCATCATCTAAATCAGCAGGTAAAAAAATATCTTATAACGGTAAAGAGTATGTTGTGGAAGAATTAACTCACGATTCTTTTAAAGATATAGATATTGCTTTATTTTCAGCAGGTGCATCAAGGTCAAAAGAATTTGCCCATTCTGCAGTTAAAGCAGGTGCTGTAGTGGTAGATAATTCTTCTGCATTTAGAATGGATAAAGATGTTCCCTTAGTTGTTCCTGAAGTAAATCCTGAAGATGTTTTTAGTAATAATGGTATTATTGCAAACCCAAACTGCACAACCATTATTATGCTTGTTCCTTTAAAACCATTACACGATTATGGTAAAATCAAACGTATAGTAGTATCTTCTTACCAGTCTGCATCAGGAGCAGGTGCTGCTGCTACAATTGAACTTATGGAACAGGCTAAAGCATGGAGTAAAGGGGAAAATCTAAATGTTAATGCTTTTGCTCATCAGCTTTTATTTAATGTAATCCCTCATATTGATTCTTTTACTGATAACGGTTATACAAAAGAAGAAATGAAAATGTATAATGAAACACAAAAAATGCTTCATTCTAATGAAATAAAAGTAAGTGCAACATGTGTAAGGGTGCCTGTATTAACGGCACACTCTGAAAGCATATATATAGAAACAGAGAGAAAAATAACAGCTGAAAAAGCGAAAGAGTTATTATCTAATGCAGCTGGTGTCAAATTATACGATAACCCTGATGAAAAACAGTATCCTATGCCGCTTTTAGCATCTGGTCAGGATTTATGTTATGCAGGCAGGATAAGAGAAGATATTTCATTTGAAAACGGGTTATCTCTATTTGTAAGCGGTGATCAGCTTCGTAAAGGTGCTGCAACTAATGCAGTGCAGATAGCAGAATTATTAATAAAATAAATAAAAAATAAAAAAATAGGAAAAAGGCAATATCTTTACTTGACAAGTAGTTGTAAATGTATATAATAGCCGAATGTATCCTATATATTTATGGAGGTTTATGTGAATAAAAAAGAACTTATCGATTCTATTGCACAAAAAACTAGTGTGAAAAAAGTTGATGCAGAAAAAGTGCTTACTGCATACGAAGAAACTATCCTTGAAACTTTAAAAAAAGGTGAAAGAGTTACAATAGTTGGTTTTGGAACTTTCACTGTAAGCGAAAGGAAAGAAAGAAAAGGTCGTAATCCTAAAACTGGCGAAGAAATGGTTATACCAGCTAAAAAAATGCCTAAATTTCAAGTTGGAAAATCTTTTAAAGAATCATTTTAGTTTTAAATTTACATAATAAGCATGTAGTTTACATGCTTATTATTTTATGTATTTATGTCAAATAATTCATCTTATAAAAATATTGTATCTTTTATTTTTGAAACGGGTATCCTTAGTAATATTAAACGCAGCGGTTTTGATTTTTTAGGAACATCTAATCAAAATATTGCATCCCATTCATTTAGAACAACAGTTATAGCATATCTGCTTAGTAAAAAAATAGGCATTCAGGATGCAGGTAAATCTATTATTTTATCATTATTTCATGATATAGTGGAAGTAAGAACAGGGGATATTAACCATTTTCAAAGAGAGTATGTTGAAAAAGATGAATCAAAAGCAACAACCCATATTGCAGAAAATGTAAAAGAATTAGAAAATCTGCCTGAATTAATTGATACATTTAATAAGGGGCAGAGTATGGAAGCAAAAATAGCACGTGATGCTGATGTTTTAGAGCTTATTTTTACATTAAAAGAAGAATTAGATAAAGGTAATAAGCAGGCAGAAATATGGATTAAAGGTGCATTAAAACGGCTTGTATTAAATGAAAGTATAGAAATTGCAGAATCTGCCTTAAAAGTTAAATCATATGACTGGTGGATGGATATATTAAAGGTAGAAAGATAAATTATGCCTAAGTTTTACTTTATGTAAAACTTAAGCATATATATAATTATTTAATAATGATTTTACCGTTATGGCCTGATAAATGGATTGTAGAGTTAGGTTTTGTTTCTCCTTTAATGATGCTTTCAGCCACAGGGTTTTCCACAAGTTTTTGAATAGCACGTTTCATAGGTCTTGCACCAAAAGTAACATCAAACCCGCTTTCTACAATTAAATCAACAGCTTTATCATCCACATCTAAAGTAACAGGAAGATCAGCCAACCGTTTTCCCACACCTTTTAATAAAAGGCTGGCAATAGAACGTATATTTTCTTTTGTTAGTGGATGAAATACTATAATATCATCTACACGGTTTAAAAACTCAGGTTTAAAATACATGGAAAGTTCATTCATTGCTTTTTTATTAATTCTTTCATATTTTTCTTCCATGGTGCCTGATTTTTCAAATTCTTCCATTATATGCTGTGATGCAACGTTAGAAGTCATAATTACAACTGTATTTTTAAAATTTACAACACGGCCTTTAGAATCACTTAACCTTCCGTCATCTAAAAGCTGTAAAAGTATATTAAATACATCAGGATGTGCTTTTTCTATTTCATCAAGCAGTATAACAGAATAGGGGCGTCTTCTTACTTTTTCTGTAAGCTGTCCACCTTCTTCATAACCTACATATCCAGGAGGCGCACCGATTAATTTAGCAACGGAATGTTTTTCCATATATTCACTCATATCTATTCTAATGAGTGCATCTTCTGTATCAAATAAAAATTCTGCCAGTGCTTTAGCAAGTTCTGTTTTACCAACCCCTGTAGGCCCTAGAAAGATGAAAGAGCCCATAGGTCTTTTTGGATCATTAAGCCCGGCACGACTTCTTCTAACAGCTTCGCTGACTGCCTTAATAGCTGCATCCTGCCCAATAACCCTTTCATGAAGATAGCTTTCCATATTTAAAAGTTTATCTGCTTCTTCTTCTAAAAGTTTTGTAACAGGCACACCTGTCCATCTTGATATTACTTCTGCTATATCTTCTTCATCAACTTCTTCTTTAAGCATAGCTTTACCGTGCTGTATTTCTTTTAATTTTTCGTTTACTTCTTCTTGTTTTTTTGCAAGTTCAACAAGTTTACCATATTTTAACTGACTTGCTTTTTCCAAATCTCCTTGACGTTCTGCCATATCCGCTAAATGTTTTGTGTTTTCAATTTCTTCTTTTACTTCACGAACCTGCTGAATAATATTTTTTTCATTATTCCATTGAGTAGAAAATGTGCCTATTTTTTCTTTCAGGTCGCTTAATTCTTTTTCAATATTATCATATCTTTTTTTAGATGCAGGGTCTGATTCTTTTTTTAATGCCTGTTTTTCAATTTCTAATTGTCTTGCTCTTCGTTCAAGTTCATCAAGTTCAGCAGGCATACTATCTATTTCCATTCTAAGCCTTGCTGTTGCTTCATCAATTAAATCAATGGCTTTATCAGGCATAAACCTGTCTGCAATATATTTATTAGCTAAATGGGCAGCAGCAACAAGGGCACTGTCTTTTATTCTAACACCATGGTGGATTTCATATTTTTCTTTTAATCCACGTAATATAGATACAGTATCTTCTACTGACGGTTCTTTAACTGTAACAGGCTGAAAACGTCTTTCTAAGGCTGCATCTTTTTCAATATATTTTTTGTATTCATCAAGAGTTGTAGCACCTATACAGTGGAGTTCACCTCTTGCAAGGGATGGTTTTAAAATGTTTGCAGCATCCATTGCACCATCTGTTTTACCAGCACCTACAAGAGTATGTATTTCATCTATAAATAAAATAATGTTACCATCAGCATTTTTTATTTCTTTTAATATAGCTTTCAATCTGTCTTCAAACTCGCCTCTATATTTAGTTCCTGCAATTAAGCCGCCCATATCAAGCACAGCAATTATTTTATCTTTTAAACTTTCAGGTATATCGCCGCTTACGATTCTTTGTGCAAGCCCCTCAGCAATAGCAGTTTTACCAACCCCTGGTTCACCTATTAATACAGGGTTGTTTTTTGTTCTTCTAGATAATACATGTATAACACGTCTGATTTCTTCATCTCTGCCTATAACAGGGTCAAGTTTACCATTTCTTGCTGCTTCTGTTAAATTAATAGTATATTTCTCTAAAGTATTCATTTTTTCTTCAGGATTTTGGTCTGATATTTTAGTATCGCCTCTAATCTCTTTTACAGCTTTAAGAATATTCTTTTTATCAACCCCTTGAGCAGAAAATACTTTTCTTAAAGAATATCCTGCATGTTCAATGGCACCAAGCAGTAAATGTTCTGTGGATACATATTCATCACCCATTTTTTTAGCTTCATCAAAAGCATAATCAATTGCCCTTTGTGTATCATTTGATAATACAGGTTTAGCCGACCCTGATACTTTTGGCAGAGAATCAATAATGCTTTTTATTTCAGTTAAAAGTATATCAGGATTAACTCCTAATTTTTGTAAAAGGGGACGTAATAATCCGTCAGTCTGACTTATAACTGCATAAGTTAAATGTTCAATCTGTAACATTTGGTGTGATTCTTTTTCTGCCAGCTTTACAGTATCCTGTATTGCCTCTTGTGCTTTAATAGTCATTTTGTCATAATTAATCATATCTATTCCACCTTCATATTATTCTTTTTCTATTTTTATTGTTTGTATATTAGTTTTATTTTTTGGTATTATTGAAATATCTTCTCCATACTTTATTTTAATATTTGTTTCAATCTGAGTTATTTTTTCATTCAGCAGAGAAATCTGTTCCTGCATACTAATAATTATTTCAACCCCTGCTAAATTAACTCCATGCTGTTTTGTAAGGTTAGTTATAAGCTCAAGTTTTTCAATATCATTTTCTGAATAAAGTCTATTCTTACCATCAACACGGGTAGGTATTACCAGCCCTAAACGTTCATATTGTCTTAATGTCTGCGGGTGTAATCCTAAGATTTCAGAAGCTACACTAATCATATATTTTGGTAAATTTTTATCCATAATTAAACCTATATAGTCCCTTTGGCAATAATACTGCTTCTATCAATAGGGGTAGTCAGTTTTTGTGCAGAAATAAGTATATCTTTTACCTGTTGACTTATATTTTCAGGAGCTTTAATATTTAGTATAATATATAAATCACCTTTAGTTTCTTTTTTCAGTAAAGGCATCCCTTTACCTTTAATTCTTAATTTCTGTCCGCTTTTGACGCCGCTTGGTATATTTAAGTTGACAGCACCATATGGGGTAGGAACAGTTAATTTACCACCTAAAGCAGCCTCAAAAATATCTATATCCATACTAATATATAAGTCGTTGCCGTCTCGTTTATATATAGGGTTATCTATTATATTTGTTTTAATATAAAGATCACCTGCCATGGCACCATTTTCCCCTGCATTACCTTTACCTGCAATTCTGATTTTTGATTCATTATCAACTCCTGCAGGTATTTTTATTTTAATCCTTTCATCAACATAAAGAGAACCTTTCCCATTACATTCTCTACATGGTTCTATAATACGTTCTCCAGTGCCGTTACAGGCACTGCATTTTGACGCAAAAAATCCACCGTCATTTTTTAAACCTGTGCCATGACATACTTTACATGATGTTTTTTTACCGCCTGTGCCATGACATGTAGGGCATTCTATTTCTCTTTTAATAGTTAAATCATAGCTGGACCCTTTAACAGCATCAGCAAAAGGCACTTTTATAGAATATATTAAATCTGTCCCTTGAGATTTTCTACCCCCTCTGCCTTTTGATGATTTTGATGAAAAACTGCCAAATAAATCGCCAAATAAATCTTCAAAAGATGTGCCGCCAAAATTATAACTTCTCATATCTTCGTAATTCATATTTTTAAAGTTATAACCATGCCCGCTGTTTGTAAAAGCATCATGGCCTATGGAATCATATTCTTTTCTTTTTTCTTCATCAGATAAAACAGCATATGCTTCTGATAACTCTTTAAATTTACTTTCAGCCTCTTTATCACCAGGATTTACATCAGGATGGTATTTTCTTGCAAGTTTTCTATAACTTTTCTTAATTTCATCAGCTGATGCAGTTTTACTAACTTCTAATATATCGTAATAATTTTTTGCCATTTTAACCTCTATTTATCTCGTGATACTATTTTAATAGTTTTTGTATTATTATTATTTGTTTTAGTAAGTGTTATTTTTAAAAGCCCGTCCTTAAGTGATGCTTTAATAACATCTGTATCAATATTGGAAGGCAGGGCAAAAGATCTTGAAAATTTACCATAAGGCCTTTCAATTTTAAAATAATAATCTTCACTGGAATATTCTTCATCAGGGGATTTTTTTATACCTGTAATAGTTAAAACACTATCTTTTAAAGTAACTACCACATCTTCTTCGTAAACTCCTGCAAGCTCTGCAATTAATATAATACATTCGTCATTTTCTACAATATCAACAGATGGCACCCAGTTGTTTTCACTTTCTTTAAAAGATGATGCAATTAATTTATCAATATGTTTTTCCATATAAAATAAATCCTTTAAAGGATCCCATTTCATAATACTCATATTTTTCACCTTATTTCTTGATTATATATATAA
>RCNI01001128.1_pt1 | contig 15005 bp, 15 predicted proteins | sample 2041151 | NCBI WGS metagenome assembly RCNI01 (sample SAMN09708214, study PRJNA481090) | feces metagenome | isolation source: feces | place: Antarctica: Albino Rookery | reverse complement strand
GGTGATTATTATGGATAGCGGTAGATATGCGGAGGTCAAGCCTTCTTTCGGTGTCTTTGAAAAGTTGTCTCTGTGTTATCTGTTGGTCAGCCTGTATGTTCTGTCCATCAAGGATATATTCACTGTCAAGTTGTTAAAGCAATTCCTCCTTTGTTTTTGTGCCGGTGTGTTTTCGTTTAATTTTGTCATGCTGTTTCATGTCGCCGGGATGGATTTGTTGTATGAACCCTTGAATGCTATCGCTTATCTTTATGATACCCGTTTCGGTTTCACCAAGTATTTTTTAGGAGGGAAGGTCTATCTGGATGCGGAGGCGTTGCACATTTATGTCGCTGCATTGATGTGCTATTTTTTAGGGCTTTCGGAATCTGTTACCAGGTATAAGGTTTGGGCTTTTATTTTCTTTGCTTTCTTTGTATGGTTTCTGTCATTGACTGTGACCAAAAGTTCGATTCTGGGATTTTTGTGTGGATTTGTATTGTTCAATTTGTATTTTCTCAGGAAGAAATCTGTCAGGTTCCGAAGATTGCTGATCGCTTTTTTTATACCGGTATTGTTTCTTGGCTATGTATTCCGGCCGGATAGTTTTGATGTCCGTTGGGAGGAGATGAAGCATGAAATTGGAAATGTCCGTGAAGGCGATTTGTCAGGAGGCGGTTCTATAACCCCCAGGGTGGTGTTTTATAAGATCTGTCTGGAGCATATAGATGAATGGGGTGTCTGGGGCTTGGGCGTGTATACGCCATCGGTTTCCAAACAGTGGTATAGCAATTCGGACAATTACCATGTCATGATACGAAACCATAGCCATAATTCTTTCCTCCAATATTGGATGTGGTTGGGAATTGTGGGGTTATTGTTTATTTTGAGTTGGTTCATCATGCCGATTATCAAGATGGTGCGTTTGAAACAATACTCCTTTCTGGCATTGGCCATTATTCTGGCTCTTTTCATCGATTGCCAGTTTGAGGTGCAATTGGTGGTAAATGACGCATTGCCAATGGTTATTTTCCTGCTTTCGATGTTTTATATACATCATGAGAAATTCTATAGTATGGAGTGTTTGTCGGCAAGGAAATCCTGAATGTTTCTTATGACAATTTCAGGGGTGATGTTTTTCATATAATCTTCTTCCCGGATCAGATTGTTTTCTATTTTAATGGTGCGTCCCAATGTGACTTTAGGGGTAATGGCAGAGGTAGGGCTGGTAGATAGACCCATCAGCCCGATGAACGGGGTCTTTACAGCGGCAGCAATGTGTATTGCGGCAGAATCTATCGTGACAAGCAGATCCAATGCGGCTATTGTATTGAAAAAATCTTCAATATTGGTTTTCCCTGTGAGGTCGATTATATTGTCACAATTGGCTTTCTGAAGGTATTCTGCATGGCATTTGGCATCAGTAGCATCACCGATGAGTACTATGTTGTAACCTGAATTGTGCATTAGTCTGATCAGTTCTATTGCATGCTGTTCGGGGTAATGTCGGTCTCCTTTATGTTTTCCGCCAGGGTAGAAGCCTATCGTTTTCTGTCCATTGTCGAATTTGAAAGTCTCCTTGTTGCTGATAGGAAGATACAATTCCGGAAGATAAGTGTATTTGTTGCCTACAAATTCATTGAATAACGAGGCGTAGTGATTGATATAATGTTTGTTTCTGTTGATTTTAGGTTTGAAGTCCAATAAGAAACCGCGTCCTTCGTTTTTATAGCCTACGATACATTTGACTCTGGCCAGTTTGAACAGTAGGGCAGAAATGAATGTGTTGGTAAAAAGGATACCTAAATCGGCTTTTTGTCTGCCTGCCTCTTTGATAATGTGCCAATAAGTGGACCATTTGTTCCTTTTTTTGATGGGGTATGTAATGAACCCTGTTATGCGGAAATCGTATTTAAAGACATCCTTTACCAGATCCGGACAGACAATGATAATTTGTGCATCCGGATATTCTTGTTTGATAAGTTGAATGCAAGGTGTTGTATTGATTGTATCTCCAATAAAATTAGGCGTTCTTATGATGATTTTTTTCATGTTTTGCAATAGTGTTATTTATGGCTCCGATAAATTCCTTGAGAGGATTTTTCTTCGGTATAAAGTTGTTTTTGACTGTGGTATATGCTTCCTCGTAGAGTTCCAGTCTGGTCGTTGAATCGTTTTGGGGGAACAAGCGGTCTCTTGTGTGGTGGAAGCCCTATGGCTACAAGTAAACAAATATCCGTCATGTGCTTACTGTTTTAGAAGAAATTCAAATAGTGCGATGTCTTCAGCATAAGTGATTTTTATATTTCTTGTATCACCTCTGACGATTTTGATTTTTTCGTCTGGCAGATATTTTTTTACAACTCCGCAGTCATCTGTTGTCTTGAAATTCGGGTCTTTCAGTGCTTTGTCGTATGCTTTCGCTAATGTTTTATTATGGAATCCCTGAGGGGTCTGGACCATAAACAGAAATTCACGAGAAGGAATACGTTCAATCTCCGTTTGTGTCGGGTCGGTTTCAATAATAGTGTCTGTCGCAGGAATCGCTACATTGATAGCAGAGCAATTCTGCAGAGCTTCAATTACATTTGTAATGATTCGGTGGGTGACTAACGGCCGTGCCGCATCGTGTATCAGCAGATTGCATTCTTCATTTTGATGAAGTCTGAGAGCTGATAATGTAGAGTCGTACCGTTCTTTTCCTCCGGCTATGATGTTCAGCTTTTTCTGAAATCCTTTGTTTGAGAGAAACTCTTGTGTATGAGCGATCTCTTTTTCTGGAACAACAATGGTTATCTCATCTATTTGGGGATGGGTATCAAATTTTTCAACCGTATGTTCCAAGATAGTTTTTCCGGCAACTTGCAGAAATTGTTTCGGAATATCGCTACCGATTCTTTTACCTGAGCCGCCGGCAAGAATTACACTGACGTTTTTCATGCACTCTTTACTTTAATTATGCAAATATAGCAAGTTTATTTGTTTCTATTTATTAATTAGGGTAAAGTTCAACTTGCCGCCTTTGATAATTTCTTCTAGCGTTATCCATGAACGTTCCAATTTGTTTTTATTCAGCTGTATTTCGCCGATATAGATATTATCGTCTGATGCTTTGTCGGTTGTGATGACAAATCTTTTATCCGGAGCAGGACGGATTACCACTTTCTCAAAGTAAGGAGTTCCTAATTGCAGCTGGTTGTTGATCGGATTTGTAGAATGAAAACCAATGGCTTTCAATACATATTGGCAATTTATCATTGAAAATTCCACCTGACATTCTGTTTTTAGAGAGTCTGTAAAACGCGCATCATACTGTGCGGATTTTAGGATGTCGCGTACCCTTTTCTTCTGCGTCATTATAAATATAGGAGGGATGTCCAATATTGATTTCCAGTTGGGATTTACCAAGTAGTGAGTATGTTGTATGGCGCTATGTATCTCTCCGTCCGGCCCTTTATAGTTGCCGTTGGCATCTGAGGAGATGGCAGGTGTCTGCAGGGCATAATACAGCGAGGTATAGAATCGTTTTTGTTGTTCTGCATCGCCTCCCTTTATCTTGATTTTTTGCAGTTCTTTTTTCCAGACCTGTCTGGCATCACGTTCTACTTTGTCAAAACTCCAATGTGACAATTCTTTTGCGATATTGCTGTTGGCTCCTTCGATGTTGGCAGCGGAGATACTGCTTTTGACCAATATCTGGTTTGTATTTTCACCGAAATCTATCCATGCGTAGCAGTTTTCTGTTTTGAAACGTTCGCCGTTTTTTAGAGGTACAAAACTCTTTTCGCCAATCATGATATTGCAATCCTGCGAGAATTCTATCACGAAATAGGTCTGTTCCGGATTTTCAGCGTTTAATGATTTGGAGTAGCCTTCCAAGGTTCTGTTGTTCACTTTCCAGATGGTGGTTCTTATGGAATCGGCAGTTTCAGGTGCTGTGAAATCAAGAACCAAAGCGTGGTTACCTCCGGCGGGGTATTGATAATACATAATGGCACTTCTCTCTGTGACGGCCATTTCTGTTTTGATGCCATTGCATAATTTGATGCTGTAATAGCCTGGATGTGCCTGCTCGTCTGTGAACGGCATGTGGTTCGTCTGCATATACGTTTGGGGCATTATACCTGAATCGGGTCTATTGGTAACAGGCAAAAAACGTATATCAGGTGTATTTTGTGGGGAAGGTGTGCTTGCATTGTAGAATGACAAGGCAACAATCGTATCGTTTGTTTTTTTCGGGGTTATCCTGATAGAGCCGAAGGGAAGTGTGGCTTCTGGTGAACAGGGGATGCCATGAAGTGTCCCGATTAGGGGATTGACATATTGTGTGATTTTTAAATCATTATCCGGGGAGCTGCAGGAGAGCAGACATCCCAGGATTAAAAGATAAATGATATGTATGATTTTGTTCATATTATTTGTCCAACTCGTTCCATACCAATGCTGCTGCACCATAGACGGCAACATTTTTGGTGAGTTGTGAAGGAAGCAGTTTTACCTTGTTGCTGAACATTTTCAGCATATTCATCTCCATATGCTCCTTGGTCGGGCCGAACAACAAGTCACCTGCATTAGTCAGACCACCCATCAGGAAGATAGCTTCCGGGCTGGTGATAGCAACGATATTGGCAAGTGCTTCACCTAACATTTTTGCTGTATATTTGAATGTGTTGATGGCAATCATATCGCCTTTTTTGGCTGCTTCGCAAATTGTTTTGGATGTCATTTCATTGAATGGAATGTTACGCAATTCACTCGGATAGTTGTATTTTGCCATCATTTTATAAGCGGTTCTCTTCACTCCGGTAGCAGAAACATAAGTTTCAAGACATCCGTTGCGTCCGCATCCGCACTGGCGTCCGTTCGGTGATACTATGATGTGTCCGAATTCTCCGGCAAATCCATCATGACCATAAATCAATTGGCCGTTGGATACGAAACCGCTACCGACACCGGTACCTAATGTGATCATGATAAAATCTTTCATTCCCTTGGCACCTCCATATACCATCTCTCCGATAGTGGCTGCATTTGCATCGTTGGTCAGACAGATTGGGATAGATGGGAAGAAATCTCTCAGCAGATCGCAAAATGGAATAACACCGTTCCAGCGTAAGTTTGAGGCATTTTCGATGGTGCCTTGCAGATAGTTGCCGCAAGGTGCGCCGACACCGATACCCACTAACACCGCCTTGTCGCGGATTGTATCGAGAACGTTTTCGATAGCCATGTGAAGTTCTTTCAGATAGTCGGTGATATCCTCATGTTTGTTTGTGGGAATATTTCCCTCTGCCAAATAATTACCTTCTCTGTCAATAAAGCCGAATGCGGTATTGGTTCCACCCATATCAATTCCTAGTGCAACTTCTGTTTTCATCTTAATATTGTATTATGTGTTCTATAATTCATCTCTTGTTTTTGAGGTCATAAAGATATAAAAAAAATAAGAGATCGATTGCCCGATCTCTTATTAATTACTAACTACTAACCTAAACATACAAACTTATGAAAAAAACGTGTCTTTCTTTGTTTTTGCATTGCAAAGATAAGGTGATTTCTTCTATTTGATGGTTAATGGATAGTTAAAAGATTCACTTAGTTTTCTTAGTATAAGGTGATTTTCTTAATAAGAGTGAAACTATATATGCAAATAAAATGCTTTTGTCAATTTTTTGTAGGCTTCGCTATAGTTGTGACGTCCCAGTTCGATTGTTATATTGTCTTCATAACAAGTGCTTTGCGATAATGAAAGTTCCATGAGAATGCGTTTGGGAGCTTTGCAGGGGGTGGGATGGACATGAGTGATGCGTGTTTTATAAAAGCCGGCTATAGTTGCATACACCATCAGTTCTTGGGCTTCTGCGACGGGGAGTATCAGGGAAAATCTCCCGTTAGGTTTTAATAGACGCTTGGCATGTTCGATCAGTTCCGTGTGGGGGAGGGTATCATTATGTCGTGCCAACGTACGGTTGTTGCTAGGATTTTTAGTGGAATTTATAAAAAATGGAGGATTACAGACAATGCTGTCATATTGTATTTCGGGCATATAATGCTGTAAGTCTGTATGTGTAATCCTGATTCTATCCTTCCACGGGGAATGGGTGATATTTTCTTCGGCTTGAGAAAATGCCTGTTCTTCAATTTCAATGGCATCTATTTGTGCTTCAGGATTCCGTTGGGCTGCCATTAGGGCAATGAGTCCTGTACCTGTACCGATATCTAGAATATGTTGGGCCTGCTTTAAATCTGCCCATGCTCCTAAAAGTACACCATCTGTGCCTACTTTCATGGCTGTTCGGTCTTGGTGTATGGTGAATTGCTTGAATTGAAACATGGTGGCAGGCAAGGTGTGTAAATAAAAAGATTTGGAGACTTTTCTCCAAATCTTTCTTTCATTATTTTTCTTCCTCGAAGTTCAGTAGATTTTTTGAAACCAACAGGTTATACCATTGAATGATTTTCTTCATGTCTGAAGTGTATACTCTGTCTTTATCATATTCCGGTACGATTTCGCTGAAATATGATACAATCTTGTCGCTGGATTCTTTGTGACTCAATGCTTGTTTACCTTCTTCTTTGTCAAACATCCGTTTGAATACCTCTTTCAGAGGCATGTCTTCAGTTTCAGTGTATATTGAAATATCTTCCAGTGCGATAATCTTCGCATTGGAGTAAGCCGGGAAACGCTTCCCATCAATCAATGATTCTACAATCAAAGCATTTGATGAATTGCTGATGAGTCTCTGCAAACCGGGTTTTCCCGAGATAGATAAAATTTCTTTTAACATAATTTGTTATTTAATGTTTTATAAAAATAATGGGCAAAACTACTGTAATTAATTGAAAATAGAAAACACTGCATTGTAAATTAAAATTAATTTCAATTCATATTGCGTTGTTTCTTGATTTTTTCGTATGCAACATTGATTTGTGTGAATTTCTCCTCTGCTGCTTTTCGGATATCTTCACCGAGATGTCCCACCTTGTCCGGATGGTTTTCGATAGCCATTTTCCGGTAGGCTTTTTTTACTTCTTCGTTTGTGGCCGAACTGCTTATGCCTAATATGTGGTAGGTCGATTCCACATCATCATAGAACATGGATTTGATGGAGATGAATGTGTTATGGTCAATACCCAGGGCGTTTGAAATGTTTTCTACGAGATGGATTTCATCGTTGTTTACTGTTCCGTCTGCTTTTGCAATTCCAAATAGGAAGTAGAGCAGTTGGGTGCGTGCAGCTGGGGCCATGTTGAATCTTATCTGTTGGCATACTTCCATCACCGGAATCTCTTTTTCACTCAGCTCTTTTATCATGCCCATGGCTTCACGAGTGGCTTCAAGACCGAAATTGCGTTTGAAGAATTCTTTTACAAATTCCAGTTCAGAGCGCATGATACGTCCGTCAGCTTTCATCATGGCAGTGGCAAGTACAATCAGGCTGAACATGAAGTCGCCTCGTCCGCTGCTTGTATGTGTGTTATTGTTTGAAGTCGGGTCGATGTTGATTTTTGGGGTGTTGTCAAATATTGAACCAATGAAAATTCCCAATAGGGCTCCCAAGGGGCCTCCCATTGCAAATCCTAATCCTGCACCAATCCATTTTCCGTATTTTGCCATAATTTATTTGCTTTTATTGTTTATTTCTTGAATGATTCCTATTACTTGCGGTAATAATGCTTTGAGTCCGTCGTTAGTGACAATAAAATCAGCCTGTCGTACTTTTTCCGTTTCGGACATCTGATTGTGGATGCGGTCTCGTACTTTTTCTTGCGTGGTATGGTCGCGGGCAATGACACGTTGTATGCGAACTTCTTCTGGAGCTGTCACGCAAATGACATGTTTGAAAAAACTGTTTAGACTGGCTTCATATAGGATGGCCGATTCAAATAGCACCATCTGGCTTTTCTGTCGTGTACACCATTGTTTGAAATCTTCCATTACGCGGGGATGTACAATATGGTTGATATTTTGCAGTGCTTCCTTGTTTTCAAAAATGATTCCTGCCATTTTTTCCTTATCCAGCATGCCATTGCAATATATATCTTCCCCAAATAATTGAGTGATTTCTTGTCGAATCTCCGTAGAGGTGTTTATCAGTCGTGAAGCCTCTGTGTCGGCAATGTATACGGGATAACCCATATATTTGAAGATTTTGGCAACCGTGCTTTTCCCTGAGCCGATGCCTCCTGTCAGGCCTATTGTTTCCATATTATTTTTTCTCCAATAAAAATTCGACTTTTTGTGGGGTGTATTTCAGATTTTTGATGAAAGTAGGGGCTTTGATTACTTTCACTTCCAGAAAAGCAGCTTTCTTGTCTTGGGGATAGTCTACTGCAAAAATAAAATCATTGTCGCTGACCTGATCGTATTTGCTGAGTCCCACTTCGTATGAAATATTAAGTGTAGAGGGGAATAGACGCATATTGATGGAATCCGGTACAAGCTGCGTAAGAATGTTTATTGTACGGCGGGCTTCCGTGAATTGTTCAACTTCCAAGGTAATTTCTGTTGTATTTTTCTCCAAATGGCAATTCTCGATATGGGCCAGTTTGAGGGATTTTTTTGTTGTCTTGCTTAGCTCTTTCGATGTCCATGCCTCGGTAGTCACCTTTTGTAATTTGTTGATAATATTTGCCGGACCGCTTACTGTTACACTGTCCGGATTGAGTTTTATCTGATTTAAAATGTATTGTCTTTTTAATTTATAATCCAGCATGGGATAAATGGGCACCCTTTTCTTTTGTGCGGGTGCAAACCGGAATGTGATTTTTTCCGGATATATGGACACCAATTTGATGTCCGGATTAATCTGGTTGCCCAGTTTTTCTTTGATGTCGTTCGTATTCAGTATGTACTCTGAAATGCCGTCTTTCTCTTGTAGCAGGTGTTCGTAGTTTGCAAAATTGAATGTAATGGGCTGAAACGAAGTCTTGATACGGTAGCCCAGGAGCGTGAAACCTTTTGCCTGGACATCCAGTTGCAGATGCTCGGGCAATTTGTCCATCGGGTATTTGTCTTCCGGTGTATTGATGTATTTGATGGGGTATGACAATTCTGTCAGGTATTCTTGGCTGAAGGTATTCATGAACCATAGAATGGAAGCAATGACAACACAAACCAGATAAGTGATAATGTTTCGGTTGAGGCAAATCTCCTTTGTAAATTTGTTTATCTTTCCGATCAATGTGTTCAAATCCAACATAAGACAGAATAATGTGTAAGGGTTAATTATTGAAAATTAAAAGGTATAAGCCAAAGGATTTCGGCTTATACCTTTCGCTTTATGCTTTCTCGGATTATTTCGTCGGAGTAGCGTCGGTCATATCTTTGATAATTGCTGATTTGTCAATTTTCAGTCGATTCTGTCCTTCTACTTCCATAATGATGTAATAGTCTCCGATTTCATGTACTTTGCCGTAGATACCGCCGGTAGTTACAATTTTGTCGCCTTTTTGCAGGGCATCGCGGAATTTTTTAAGCTCCTTTTGTCTTTTCATCTGGGGACGTATCATGAAGAGCCAGAATACAAAAATAATCAGAATCAAAGGTAGAAAACTCATAAATCCTCCCTGTCCCGCTTGTGTCTGTAATGCAATAAATAATGTGTTCATACTTTATTTGTTAATTAATTGATGTTTGATAATTTTCAATTTATAATATCTGCGGTAATGCAGATGACGGTCTGCTTTTCCGGAATGTTTGCAAATATACTGATTTCTTTGTATTGTTTCCCGTTTCTGCCTGTAGAGTTGAAGGCAATTTCAATTTTTCCTTCGTTTCCCGGTTTTATGGGTGCTTTGTCATAGTTTACTGTGGTGCATCCGCAGCTCGTCTTGACATTTTTGATAATCAGATTATTGTTCCCTGTGTTTTTGAAATAGAATGTGTGGCACACCTCTTCGCCCTCTTTCACTTCCTTGAAATCCCATGTTTTGCGTGTCCATTCTATGGTGGTCTCTGCTCCCTGTGATGTTTTCTCTTTCTCCTTGCACGAACAGAGCATGACGATGCATAGGCAGATGAATATAATGCTTTTCATATTAGAATATGAGATGTTTCACTGAATAGTTTTTATCCCGGATGTTGTTCAGTACCTCAATGCCTATCTCCAGATGCTGTTTTACGAATTCTTGGGTCACGTGTTTGTCTGACTCTGCGGTTTTGATGCCTTCAGAAATCATGGGACGGTCTGATACCAGCAGCAGTGCTCCGGTCGGGATGCGGTTGGCAAAACCAACCGTGAAAATTGTTGCCGTTTCCATGTCAACGGCCATTGCCCGGGTGCTGCGGAGATATTCTTTGAAATGGTCATCGTATTCCCATACCCTGCGGTTGGTGGTGTAAACCACTCCGGTATAATATTTCCGGTTGTGTGCTACGATGGATTTCGAGCAGGCTTTCTGTATGCTGAATGCCGGTAGGGCAGGGACTTCATGCGGCATATAGTCATCTGAGGTTCCTTCGCCCTTGATGGCTGCAATCGGTAGGATATAGTCGCCCACGATGTTTTTTTCCTTTAGTCCTCCGCATTTCCCTATAAACAACACTGCTTCAGGCTCTATGGCTGTCAGCAGGTCAAGGATGGTGGCCGCATTCGGACTGCCCATCCCGAAGTTGATGAGTGTCACTCCGTTATATGACACGTTGGGCATTGTCTTGTCTGCGCCGACAATAGGCACATGATATGTCTCGGAAAAGAGTTTCAGATAATGTTCGAAATTTGTCAGCAAGATGTATTTGGAGAAATCTTCTAAAGGTCGTCCGGTGTATCTTGGTAACCAGTTCTCTACAATTTCCTTTTTTGTTTTCATGCTTTACTTTATGTTGTGTCTGTCCGGTGACAGACCGATTGACACTCCTTGTTTGAGAATGTTGTCGGTTCGTGAGAGCATCTTTTAAAAACTTCGTTTTCATTTGCCGCTGCGCTTACCTTTTGCTATTTTTGTACACTTTTTCGGCAATAAAATTAAAACATAATCATTAAACGGCAAAATGAAAACGGAAGAAGAACTGAATCACTTGAAAAACATAAGGATAGAGGATTACACTTACGAATTGCCCGATGAGCGAATCGCAAAATTCCCTTTGGCTGAGCGTGAGGCATCCAAATTGTTGCTCTACCGTGACGGGGAGATTGATGAACGGAGATTTGGAGAGGTGCGTGAGCTGTTGCAACCGGGACATACATTGATTTTCAATAACACGAAGGTGATTCATGCCCGTATATTTTTCCGGAAACCGACAGGTGCCACGATCGAGGTGTTTTGTCTGGAACCGCATTTGCCGGCAGATTATGCCCAAAACTTTGCAGCTAAGGGGTGTTGCGATTGGAGTTGTATGGTGGGTAATATGAAAAAGTGGAAAGAGGGGACGATTGAATGTCGTTTTGAATACAACGGTAAGGAATATACTTTGCAAGCCGGAAAGAGCGATCAGCAGAACGGCGAAGTTATCGTCCATTTCGAATGGGAGGGAGACCTCTCGTTCAGTGAGGTGCTTGAGGGATGTGGACGTATTCCGATCCCTCCTTATTTGAATCGTGAGTCTGAGGCTTCTGATGAAATCCGTTACCAGACGGTTTACTCCCGTGAAGAGGGATCGGTGGCTGCACCTACCGCCGGTTTGCATTTTACGCGTCCTCTGTTGGAGGATTTGCGTACAAAGGGAGTAAATGTTCAGGAGTTGACCCTGCACGTTGGAGCTGGAACTTTCCGTCCGGTCAAGGCTGATACCATCGGTGGACATGATATGCATACGGAGCATGTTATTATTACGCGCGGTTTGGTGGAGTGTCTTCGGGATAAGGCAAAAGAGGTTGTCGCTGTCGGGACCACCTCTGTACGTACGCTTGAAAGTCTTTATTGGTTGGGGGTAAAGCGTCTTTCCGGATATGTGGATTTCTTTTCTTTGCAGCAATGGGAAGCATATACTTTGCCGTCGCATTACACCTTGCGGGAATCAATGGAGGCTCTCTTGGGGTGGTTTGACGAAACGCATGAAGAGTTGTTGAAAGCTGCAACAACCATTATTATTGTGCCTGGGTATAGATTTAGGGTGATTGATGCCATGTTTACGAATTTCCACCAGCCGCAGAGTACGCTGTTGTTGCTTGTCGCTGCTGCTGTGGGGGAGGATTGGCATAAGATTTATGCCTATGCGATGGGACACGGATTCCGTTTTTTGAGTTATGGCGATAGCAGTTTGTTGAAGATTCGTCAGTGAGAACGGAATGGATTATAGAAAAACGGTTAATGGTTCTTGCCATTAACCGTTTTTTGTTTGTAATGTAGAATCGCAGATTGCAAGGCTTCCTGCGATTCATATAGGTAGCCTGAATCAGGTTTCGTCTTTTATTTCTTGTACGGGAGCAATAGTTTTACCCCTTTCCCTAATAGATGGATATTGGTATCGTTGATCTTATCAACAAGGAGTTGGTGTTTCCCGACCTCAATATTGCTTCTTTTGAAAGTATTTTTCACCACCTCGACTTCAAGAGTATTCCCTAATACTGGAGTTGCTGTCGGTGCAATCAGCATGACTCCCGGAGTTTTTGGAAAATAACCGCCGCTTCCTTTGTCGTTGGGACGGGTTGAGTCAAAGATCCAGGTGCCTTTTTTCTTGCTTTTCACGATCATTCTATTGTTTATGATAGAATAGTATGATTGATCGCTGGTTGTGTACCATCCCGGAACGTGCACTTCGCCTTTGGGTTTCACTCTTACCTGGATGGTCTTCTTTTCGTTGCCGTCCTGTGATATTGCTGTGATGCTTGCTTTCCCTTCGTAATTGGGATACAGTTCCAGTATGCCTGTAGAGTAATCCCATTTCATGTCTACCACTCCGGCTGGGTCATCTTTTTTCAGCGTTACCAGTTCTCCGCCTCCGGAGATGCTGATATATTGGCTGATTTCTTGGGGTACCAGTTGTACGGAAGTGTGACTGATGCTCAGTTCCGGGTAAGTGATACAGATTTTGAGCTGCTTTTTCTTGTCGTGTGAAAGTATGGTAGCAAAAGTTTCACCTTCAAGCAGACCTGACACTTTCAATGTGTCCAGACTGATTGAGGCTGATGCAATGCGTGAATTTTCTACATTGACAATGTATTTTCCGTTTCCTCCTGAGAGTAGGATCTTTTTTTCTGTGTTTTTGTTGAGGTACAATTCGTTCATATTGATATCTTCCCCCACTTGGATGTCCGGGAAAGTTTCATTTTCATCTTCGCATCCGATGAAGCTCAATACACAGCAGATAAATAGTCCGAATAATATATTCTTATTCATGTTTCGCTAATTTATGAGGTCTAAAAATTTTGAACGCTGAGTTCGTTATATATAATGTCCCATTCGTAGTCATTGCCTTCGTCAATATGTATTTCCAGCATGAACCGTTTGTAGTTGCCTTCAAATGCGGGGAATTCCAGCACTCTGTTTTTAGGAGTGATTGGTTTCCCGTCCAATTTGTAGGTTATCGTTGCATTGGGATTGGCCAGGTCGGTGTAGTATAGTTTCAGGAATCTTCCTCTGCATGAACCGTTCTTTTCAATGGTATACAGGTAGGGGATTCGTTCATCTGAATCTTTGGGCTTTTCATAGTCTTTGGTGAAGACCACTTGGCTTACTTCATCCGATTTCACACCATTCTTGACAGCAAATATCTGTACTTTGTATATCTGGTATGGTGTGAGGTCTTCAATGGTAAACGTATTGCCTTTGATGTCGCTATAGGTCTTTTGGCCGTTGTTGATCTGTATTTCATAAGTGATGTCTTTGTCATCTGTTGCAGACCATTCCATGGCGATTTCGCGTTGATAGGGGTCGCAATCGACATTCTGTGGTTTTGCAGGCTTGAGATCTTCCGGCTTTTCAGCTTTTCCTTGGGTGAGCGAGATATTGTCTATCAGAAGTTCGGCTCCGCTTGTGTATTTGGTAGGGATTCCGACACTGAACGATGTCACGTTGATGTTTTTCCCGGTAGGGATTACAATATCTTGTTCAACCTTTTGCCATCCGTTGGTATTCAGCTTGAATTGGCATATTATTTGGTCTTTGTATATCTCGTCGTCAATGGTTTTTTGTGAGAGATTGAAATACACGTTGAGGGTGATGTCGACATTTGTTTTGCACCAAAGGCTCAGGTGGTAGGTTTCTCCCTCTACAACATCGATGACACCGGTTCTCCAGCCGTCGGCTGATAAGTCTTTCTGGCTGATGGAACCTCCGTTTAGATAGGCCATAAGGCAAGTCTGTCCGTTTCCTTCCGGACAATTCTCTTTCCTGTCTGCGACGGTAGCTCCGCCTACATTCCAGCCGTCCGGTTTTCTGTCAAACATGCCGCCGCTCCAGGCTCCTTCAAAATCGCCATTGTTAATCAGGTTCTCTTGTGCAAATGCGGTTGGCATCCCTGAAAAACACAACAGAACAAACAGAATAAATGCGCTTGTCTTGCTATAACGAGTGATAATGTTTCTTGTTTTCATTTCTTATTTTTTAAATTCATCGAGTGATAGTCCGAATTTTTTTCCAATTAAAGAGGCGATTTGTCTTAAAGAACCCTCTTGTGATTCATCGCCGGTAAGTCTTTCCTTTTCCCACAGTCCGTTGCCCTGTTCCAGCTTTTGCAGAAGGCTTATGGTTTCGTCGTAGGTCATGATGGGTTTGCCTTCTTTGTCTGTAGCGAATTGCAGAGCGTAAATCATGCCGTAGCCCTGAGAAATCAGGCGGAAGGCGTATTTGATATTGTCATTGATATTGGCATGGGTGTTGACCCCTATAAGGCAATTGATGGCTCTTGCTGCAAATACTTTGGCAATTTCTCCTCTGATGGTGTCGGCATGTAGCTTGATTTCATCATGTAATGAATATTTCATTCGCATGCGTCCTCTGGCGAACGAGTTGAATATCTGCTCGTGTCTTCCTTTCAATACCGGAAGTCCGTCAGATAGTGCCAGCTCTTTCAGAATGTCATAATATCCGTATGCCAGGTCCCAATGGTGTTCCAGGGTTGTGTAATTATGTCCCTGTTCCAG
>RCNI01001127.1_pt1 | contig 15010 bp, 13 predicted proteins | sample 2041151 | NCBI WGS metagenome assembly RCNI01 (sample SAMN09708214, study PRJNA481090) | feces metagenome | isolation source: feces | place: Antarctica: Albino Rookery | reverse complement strand
TGATGGTGCCCACAATTTAGCAGTAGCACTAGTGCCATCTTCTGATAATTGTGAACCTAGCGTACCGTCATAAGCATATTGTGAGTCTATTTTCATCCAATTTAAAGAATAAATACTATTTTTTACCATGGATACACTCCTTTTTTATCGTAAATAATCAGCATTATTATACAACAAAAGTAATTAAGTCGATTATTTTTTTAGATAGTAGTTACCGGTAACAAGTAGTGACAGGAAAAGGGAGTGTGTAATTTTTAAAAATATAACAGTTGCCGGTGACTAATTTTAGTAAAATCATGCAAATTAGGGCTATGGTGTGGTATACTTCATTTGATTACTTAAATTATAAGGAGGCATTTATTCGTGGTCGAAAAGAAAACATTTTATTTAACAACTCCAATTTATTATCCAAGTGGAAAATTACATATTGGACATGCATATACAACCGTAGCTAGTGATGCTATGATTCGTTATAAAAAATTACAAGGATTTGATACTTATTTTTTAACTGGTACTGATGAACATGGTCAAAAAATTCAACAAAAAGCCGAAGAAAAAGGTGTTACTGAAATAGAATTTGTTGATGAGATTATTGAAAGTATCAAAGATTTATGGGCTAAATTGGATATTTCTTATGATGACTTTATTCGTACAACACAACCAAGACATCAAAAATCTGTACAAAAAATCTTTCAAAAATTATTAGATCAAGGAGATATTTATCTAGGTGAATATGAAGGATGGTATTCTGTGCCAGACGAAGAGTATTTTACTGAATCACAATTACAAGAAGTATTTCGTGATGAAGAAGGAAATATGATTGGGGGATTAGCACCAAGCGGGCATGAAGTTCAATTAGTTAAAGAACAATCTTATTTCTTTAAAATGAGTAAATATTCAGATCGTTTATTAGCTTATTATGAAGAACATCCTGATTTTATCCAACCAGAATCTCGTAAAAATGAAATGATTAATAATTTTATCAAACCGGGATTAGAAGATTTAGCAGTATCTCGTACGTCATTTGATTGGGGGATTGAAGTTCCTGGAAATCCAGAACATGTTATTTATGTATGGATTGATGCTTTATCAAATTATATTACTGCATTGGGATATGGTAGCGATAATGAGGAATTATTTAACAAATATTGGCCTGCTGATGTACACTTTATTGGAAAAGAAATCGTTCGTTTCCATACAATTTATTGGCCAATTATTCTAATGGCTTTAGATTTACCTTTGCCAGAGAAAATTTTTGCACATGGTTGGTTATTAATGAAAGATGGTAAAATGTCTAAATCTAAAGGTAATGTTGTAGATCCTCATATGTTAATTGATCGTTATGGGTTAGATGCTTTACGATACTATTTATTACGAGAAGTGCCATTTGGATCAGATGGTATTTTTACTCCAGAATCATTTATTGAACGTATTAATTATGATTTAGCAAATGATTTAGGAAACTTATTGAACCGTACGATAGCTATGATTAATAAATATTTTGACGGTGAAATCCCTACTTTCCAAGAGCCAACACAAGAAGCAGACTTAGAATTAATTAAAGCTTCGAAAGATATGGTGTTAGAAGTAGAAGATGCTATGGAACAAATGCAATTTTCAGTTGCTTTAACAGCTATTTGGAAATTTATTTCGCGTACAAATAAATATATTGATGAGAAAACACCTTGGGCTGCTATTAAAGATGATAGTCGTCAAGAAGAATTAGCCTTAACAATGAATTATTTAGCAGAAAGTTTACGCATTATTGCAGTGGCATTACAACCATTTTTAGTGGAAACACCAGAAAAAATCTTAGAGCAATTACAAATTATGGATGAATCAATTACGGATTATCCATCGATGAATGAATTTGGTGTTATTCAAAAAGGAACTAAAGTTGTGGCGAAAGGAACACCGATTTTCCCACGATTAGATTTAGTAGAGGAAGTGGCTTATATTCAAGCGCAAATGGGTGGAGAAATTGTTAAAGAGGAAGAAACTTCTTTAGAATGGCGTCCAGAAGATACGGAATTAGTATCAGAAAAAAATGCTATTAAATATGATGACTTTGCAAAAATTGAATTAAAAGTAGCTGAAGTTATTGATTGTTGCAAAGTTGAAGGAGCCGATAAGTTATTGCAATTCCGCTTAGATGCTGGAGATAAAGGGCATCGCCAAATTCTTTCAGGAGTTGCAGAATGGTATCCAGATCCTTCAATTTTTATAGGTAAAAAAGTTGTGATTGTAGCAAACTTAAAACCACGTAAAATGCGTGGGAAAATTAGTCAAGGAATGATTTTATCAGCCGAAAAAGATGGTAAATTACAAGTAGTATTTGCCCCACAAGAAGCTGAAAATGGTTCAACAGTTGAATAAAAATATACATTAAATGAAAATCGTTTTTCAAGGTATTTGAAAAACGATTTTCCTATATAAATAGGAAAGTGGGAAAAAAGGTGAAAAAGGGATTTTTAACAGGATTATTATTATTTGGAATTTTTTTTGGAGCAGGTAATTTGATATTTCCACCTGCTTTGGGGATGCTATCAGGAAATGAATTTTCAAAAGCAATTTTAGGATTTGTTTTATCAGAAGGAATTGCGATTACGACTTTAGTCGTTGGGATATTTAATAGTGGAGGATATAAAGCTGAAATGGATGAAAAGTTTTCACCACGAATTGCAAATATCTATTTAGTGGCATTGTATTTAACGATTGGACCATTTTTTGCTATTCCAAGAACAGCAGCTGTTTCGTATTCAATGGGAATTGCACCAATTTTTGGGGAGTCATCACTTGGATTATTGATATTTACGGGAGTATATTTTTTAGCAGCTTATGTATTAGCGATGAATCCATCTAAAATTTTGGATCGAGTTGGTAAGATATTAACGCCATTATTTGTTGGTTTAATTTTATTAATGGTTATTTTAGGAAGTTTGAAATTTAGTGGGACAAAACCGTTGATTTTTGCAGATACTTATCCTAGTTCAACAGCTTTTAGTAAAGGATTTATTGAAGGGTATAATACTTTAGATGCGATTGCTTCAGTAGCGTTTTCTATTATTGCTATTGAAACATTACAAGGTTTTAAATTTAAGAGTAAAAAAGAATATATTTCAACGATTTGGATTGTAGGAATGTTTACAGCTATTGCATTTAGTTTATTATATTTTGGATTAGCCTACTTAGGGCATATTTTTCCAGTACCATTAGAGGTAGCAACTAATCCAAATATTAATAAAGGAGTATATATTTTAACAGAAACAGCCCGAAGCGTATTTGGACATTTTGGAATGGTAGTGTTAGGAGTAATGGTGACATTAACTTGTTTTACTTCAACAGTAGGATTAATTGTAGCGACAGCAGAATTTTTTAATAAAAATTTTCACTCTCATAAATATAGTTCTTATAATAATTATAAACTTTATGCAACTATCTTTACAATTATTGGTCTAGTAATTAGTAATGCCGGTTTATCATCAGTTATTAAATATTCATTACCTGTATTACAATCATTATATCCATTAACGATTTCTATTATGGTAATGATTATTGTTAATAAATGGATTCCATTATCTAAAAAAGGATTGACAGTCACACTGATGGTAGTATTTGGAATCTCCTTATTATCGATTACTAGTTTTGTATTCGGCCCTAATCATGGATTGACAATGATAGCGAATCAAGTATTACAGTATTTACCATTAGCAAACGATTCGCTAGGATGGTTAGTTCCTTGTTTAGTAGGAATAGGATTATCAAGTATTTTACCGAATCGACAACTAGGTAAACCATTTGAATTAGAAAGTGAAACTACTATATAGCTCGAAGAATTGATGGATAGATTTTTGATTTCTTTCCACAATGCAAAGGAAATTAATAGACTGATTAAAGGCTTTCAGAATGTAAAGGATTTCATTATAATTTAATATGAGATAAGATTATAAAAATTAGGAGAAGGCATATGAAAAAAACTGTAAAATTAGTCACAATTGGTGGAGGATCAAGTTATACACCAGAATTAATTCAAGGAATGATTAATCGTTCTGATAAAATTTCAATTAGCGAATGGTGGTTTGTTGATGTTGAAGAAGGGCGTGAAAAATTAGAAATTGTGATGAGCTTAGCACAGCGGATGGTCAAAAAATCAGGACTTCCATGGAAAATTCGTTATACATTAAATCGTCGAGAAGCTTTAGAAGGAGCTGATTTTGTAACATCACAATTTCGTGTGGGACAATTAGATGCACGTGTATTAGATGAATCAATTCCTTTATCACGTGGAATTTTAGGACAAGAAACAAATGGAGCAGGAGGGATTTTTAAAGCATTTCGGACAATTCAAGCGTATAAAGAAATTATTGAAGATATGAAAGAATTATGCCCTAATGCTTGGTTAGTAAACTTCACGAATCCTGCTGGAATCGTTACAGAAGCATTAATAAATCAACTAGAATGGAAAAAAACGATAGGGGTATGTAATATTCCGGTTGGTCAACAAAAAGCTGCAGCTAAGGTGTTAGGATTAAAAGATGAGGAAGTATATCCTCGTCATGTTGGATTAAATCATTTCCATTTCCACCAAATTTGGGATATTAATGGACAAAATCGAACACCAGAAGTTATTGAACGTATGTATGGTGATTTACGTGAAGAGCCAACAGAAACAGTTAAAAATATTGTTAATATGGATTATTCAACAAAATTTTTACGTTCATTAAATTTATTACCATGTGATTATCATCGTTATTATTTTGTTGAATCAGAAATGCTTGAAAATAGTAAAAAAGAATTTGAAAAAGGGAAAATTCGTGGATTAGTAGTTAAAGAAGTTGAAAAAGAATTATTTGAATTATATCAACAACCAGAATTAGATACTAAACCTAAAAAATTAGAAGAACGTGGTGGAGCGTATTATAGTGATATCGCTTGTGAAATTATTTGTTGTATGATTAATCATGATAATCGCATGATGACAGTGTCAACTGCTAATTTAGGTTCTATTCCAGCATTAGGGTACAATGATATTGGTGAAATGTCATGTTTAATAACTAGTGCAGGACCAATTCCATTGGTAACGCCAGAGATTCCAAAGTTTGTTACTGGACAGTTACAATTAATGAAAAAAATGGAATTATTAACAGTAGAAGCAGCTATGACGGGGAATTATGAAACAGCTTTACAAGCATTTATGATTAATCCATTAATTCCGCATGGCGATGAAACAGAGGAATTATTGCAAGAGTTATTAATAGCTCATGAAAGATATTTACCACAATTTTCTAGTGCTATCGAACAAATTAAAAAAGAAAATCCTGAACGGGTAGTAGCTGTTCAAAAAATAAAATCATGGATTAAACAAGAGGAGGAAAAGATTTATGGTTAAACAAATTGAGTATGCTTTTCCGCAAGGGTTCTTGTGGGGAAGTTCAACATCAGCACCACAAAGTGAAGGGACTGTTGAAGGTGATGGTAAAGGATTAAATAATTGGGATTACTGGTATAGTATTGATCCTGATAAATTTCATAACCAAATTGGTCCACAAAAAACTTCTGGATTTTATCAAAACTATCAAGAAGATATTCGATTGTTAAAACAGACAGGACATACCGTTTTTAGAACATCGATTCAATGGGCAAGACTGTTACCAAAAGGAATAGGAGAAGTTAATCAAGAAGCAGTAGCATTTTATCGTGATGTATTTCGTCGAATTAATGCAGAAGGTGTTAAATTAATGGTTAATCTCTATCATTTTGATATTCCATATGTTTTAGAAGAACAAGGTGGTTGGGAAAATAAGGCAACTGTTAAAGCTTATGAAGAATATGCGAAAATTTGTTTCAAAGAATTTGGTGATTTAGTAGATACTTGGATTACTTTTAATGAGCCAATTGTACCAGTGGAGTGTGGTTATTTGTATCAATATCATTACCCTTGTAAAGTAGATCCAAAAGCAGCAGTGCAAGTAGCATATCATACGCAATTGGCGAGTGCATTAGCGGTAAAAGCATGTCATGAAGCTCATCCAAATCATAAGATTAGTATTGTACTAAATTTAACCCCTGCTTATCCAAGAAGTAGTAATCCAGCTGATCAAAAAGCGGCTCGAATTGCTGAATTGTTTCAAGCTAAAAGTTTTCTAGATCCATCAGTTCTTGGTGAATATCCAAAAGAATTAGTTGAAATTATAAAAAAACATGACCTTATGCCAGAAACAACTCCAGAAGAATTAGCGATTATTGAACATCATACAGTAGATTTCCTAGGTGTTAATTATTATCAACCATTACGTGTAGCAGCACCACAATATTTAGCTAATCCGGAAAGTCCATTTTTCCCAACTACTTATTATGATCATTATCAAATGCCAGGACGTAAAATGAATCCGCATCGTGGTTGGGAGATTTATGAGCGTGGTATTTATGATATTGCTATGAACTTAAAAGAACACTATGGCAATATTGAATGGATATTAACGGAAAATGGTATGGGGGTTGAAGGTGAGGAAAAATTTAAAAAAGATGGTATGATTCATGATGATTATCGTATTGATTTTATTAAAGGACATTTAAAAGAATTACATCGTGCGATTATGGATGGGGCTAATTGTCATGGATATTTATTATGGACATTTATTGATTGTTGGTCATGGCTAAATGCTTATAAAAATCGATATGGTTTAGTGGAATTAGATTTAAAAACTGAAGAAAAAACTATAAAAAAATCAGGACACTGGTTTAAAGAATTAAGTGATCATAATGGTTTTTAATGGAGAGGGGCTTAAAAAATGTTAGGTTTTTCAATTTATCCAGAAAAACATTCACTAGAAACAATGAAAGCATATATTGACTTATTACATCGATATCAAGCGAAACGTGTTTTCATCAGTTTATTGCAAATAGATCCAATGAATCAACAGGTGGTTGAAAAGTATCAGGCTATTATTCATTATGCAAATAGTAAAGATATGGTGGTGATTGCTGATATGAATCCAACTATTATTAAGGAATTTGAGTGGCAAGATGATCTTGCTAAAGAGTTACATAATTGGGGAATTAAAGGTGTCCGATTAGATGAATCATTAGATAAAGAATCAATTGTAGCTTTAACCCATAATCCTTATGATATTAAGGTTGAATTAAATATGAGTACGGATATTACCGTTTTATTAGAATTATTGAATCATCCAATAAAAAAAGAAAATATTATTGGTAGTCATAATTTTTATCCGCATAAATTTACTGGTTTGTCAGTGGACCACTTTTTAAAAATGTCACAAATCTATAAAGAAAAAGATATTGAAACAGCTGCTTTTATTAATTCACATGATGCAACGGAAGGACCTTGGCCAGTTAGTGAAGGATTATGTACGGTAGAAGATTATCGTGAGTTATCATTAGCGGATCAATATCAAATTTTACAGGCAACAGGCTTAATTGATCATGTTATTATTGCTAATCAATTTGTTAGTGAGAAAGAATTACAAGAATTATCAGTGGTTAAGGGTGAAGAGATTTATTTTACCGTTGAATTAATAGACGACATAAGCTCTGTAGAAGAAAAAATAATTGATTATCCTCATGTTTATCGTGGTGACATATCCGATTATGTTATTCGTTCTACTTGGCCAAGAGTAAAGTATAGTGATGAATCAATTCCAAATCGACATCAAGAAAAATTAGCTGAGCGTGGTATGATTTTAATAGACAATGATCATTACGGTCGATATAAAGGTGAACTTCAAATCGCTTTAAAGAGTTTTACTTTAAGTGATAAAACCAATATTGTTGGACGAATTTTACCAGAACAATTACCTTTATTAGATTATTTAAAACCTTGGCAAGAATTTCGTTTATTACATTAATAATGAGGATTTCCTTAGCAATAAGGAAAATGATAACACTAGTAATTATCAAAAATTTGATATAATAAAGATGGTAAGAAAGCGCTTAATCTTGTTGAAGGGGAGTGTACGATGATAACCAAAAAAGAAAAAATGCTCATTAAGTTATTAGTTGAACATAAGGATCAGTTTGTTACTAGTTCAGAATTAGCTAAACAAATGAATCTTTCTGATAAAACAGTTCGAAAGTACCTAAACCAATTAACAGATTTATTGCAACTACATGGAGGTGGGCTAGAATCCAAACCAGGCTATGGCTATCTCTTTAGAATTATTGACCAAAAAAAATTTGCTATTTTTTGGTATCAAGATGTTTCAGCTAAAAATAAATTTACTGATGTTACCCAATTAGAAGAAACGAGTGATCGAGAACATTATATTTTAAATAAATTATTTTTTGAAAATGCCACTCTTTCATTAACGGATTTATATCAGCAATTATATATTAGCAAAACAACCTTATTGACAGTTTTAACTGAAATTAAAAAATTATTATTACCATATCAGTTGAAATTAGAACAACGAGATAATCAATTATCAATTATTGGTGAAGAACAAGATATTAGGCATTTTATGATGGATTATTTTTTTAGCGATAAACTAGAAGAAGGATTATCTGCTTATGTGAATGGTTCATTTTTAGAAGATGAGATTAACATTGCTGAATTAACGATTATTGTGTTAGATGAATGTCGAGAAGCGCAGTTAAAATTATCAGATTTTGTTATTCATAATTTGGTGTTACATATTGCTTTGATGGTAAAACGTTTAAAATCTGGTTATCAATTGCAATTATTTCCGATTTCATCAGCTATCCAGAATTCTAAGGAATCTTTGGTAGCAATGAAGATATTGGAAAGAGTTCAAGAAGTTATGCATGTCTCTTTTCCAATAGAAGAAGCAAACTATATTGCTTTACATTTAGCGGTTAAGCAATCTGCTTTATTAGAAAGAGTGCATAGTGCAACAAATGAGGAGACAACAGATTTAGAAAAAATTATTAAACCAGCTTTAGGTTGTTTGGATCATTCTATGGGGACGGATTTTGTTCATGATAAGGTCTTGTTAAAGGGATTAATTGCTCATTTAACGCCTTTGATGTATCGATTAGATAATCATATTCAGTTAGCTAATCCTTTGTTAGAAGATGTTAAGAATAATTATCCTGAGATTTTCACCTTAACAAAGGAAGCTTTTACACCAATTCCATTATTTAAGAACTATCAGATTTCTGATGATGAATGGGCGTATATCGCCTTGCATATTATGGCTGGTTTCGAACGGTTTACAAATAGTAAAAAAATTCGTTGTTTGGTGGTATGTGCTACTGGATACGGAAGTGCGTTGATGCTGAAAAATCGATTGGAACGTGAATTTGCTGGAAGTATGAAGATAGTTGATGTTATTAGTTATTATGAAATTACTGAAGAAAAATTAAAAGGAATTGATGTGATTATTTCTTCAATTAGTTTATCTAATTTATTGTTTCCCACACCAGTTGTACACGTTAGTGTCTTTTTAAATCATGAAGACATTGTAAAAATTCGTTCATTCATTGATAAAGAAAATTATCCACTAGTAGTTGCTAGTGAAGAGGCTAAAAATAATCCAATCGTTAAAATAACGAAAGTTTTTGACAATGTTTTTTCTTCAGAACGCTTCATGATTTTTAACGAAGAGATTAGTCGTGAAGAGGTCTTAAATCAGTTAATTGATTCATTGAATGAGGATAACTTGAATTTTAAAAGTCAGTTTATTGAGCAAGTAGCACTAAGAGAAACTTATAGTACTATTGTTTTTGGAAATCATGTGGCGTTTCCACATCCGACAGTTCCATTAAGTTTTCATGAAAAAATTGCAGTTGCCATCTGTCAAAAACCACTAAAATGGAATAAAGATCATCAAGATGTACGCTTTGTTATTTTAATGTCACCATCTAAGGATCGAAATGAAAATATTAAAATCATTTCACCGATGTTAGTGGATTTTGTTGAAAAAATTAATAAACAGCAAGAAATATTAGCAAAACCTAGTTTTGATGAGTTTCGTAAAGTATTTCTTGCTAAAAAATAAATATATTAGGAGGAATTAAAATGAAAAATATTATGTTAGTTTGTAATGCAGGAATGTCTACAAGTATGTTAGTAACTAAAATGGTGAAAGCTGCAGAAGAGCGTGGAGTTGAAACAGCGATTTGGGCAGTACCATTATCAGAAGTAGATACAGAAGTAGCTGAAAAAGATATTGATGTCTTATTAGTGGGACCACAAGTTAGTTTTATGTTACAAGAATATAAAGAAAAATTTGAGCCATCAATAAAAGTAGACTCTATTAATATGATGGATTATGGAACTATGAACGGAGAAAAAGTATTAGATTCAGCATTAAATATGATTGGAGAATAGGTATATGGGAGAACCAAAAAATTTAGAAGCCATTATGGGATTGATTATGCATGGAGGAGATGCAAAAGGAAAAGCTGTTGAAGCTATTCGAGCAGCTAAAATCGGAAATTTTTCCGAGGCACATGAGTTATTACAAGAAGCGAATAAAGCATTGAATACTGCTCATAAATCACAAACTTCTCTATTAACACAAGAAGCATCTGGGGATAGTGTAGAATTATCATTATTAATGGTTCATGGTCAAGATCATTTAATGACAGCTTTAACATATATTGATTTAGCAAAAGAAGTTGTTGAATTATATGAAAAAATGGCAGAAAAGGATTAATCCTTATTATGGAAATTACAAAAGAATTTGAAGTAACTCCCAACCAGGTTTTTTTAACAATTCAACAATCATTACAAAAAGATTATTTTGACAATACTGGTGAAGAATTGTCAGCAGAAAATATCGTAGTGGGATTACACTATATAAAGTGCTTTGGTAAACATAATCAAAATAAAGTTAAAGTGATCGTTAAGGAATGGCAAGAAAATCAATGTTATTGCGTTGAATTTAGTTCTAATCGTGGGACACATCAGATGCGTTATGATTTGATACAAACAGATTGTCAACATACACAGATTACATATTCCGAGCAATTAGTTCAATCAGGATTTTTTCAAAAAGCGAATACAAAGTTTTTAACATTCTTTTTGAAGAAAAGTTTATTGTTACGAATGAATGCTCAATTAGAAGCACTTATTCAACAAGCAATGACTAATTAATTTTATGAATACTCTTTTTTTACAATATTTAAGCAGCAACAATACTAGTAAATTAGTTATTAAATAAAAAAAGTAAGGAGAAAAAATATGAATTCAAATAGTAAATTAACTCAAAATTTTATGCGAATTTCAGGTAAAATAGGGTCCGAACGTCATTTAGTTGCGATACGTGATTCATTTATTTCAATGATGCCAGTAACGATGGCCGGATCAATTGCAGTATTATTGAATGTATTCTTCCGTGATATTCCAGGGAACTTAGGTTGGACCGGCTTTGTCGACGCAATGCAACCATTAATCAATATTAATGGTTATGTATATTTCGGTACAATCGGTATTATGGCTTTAGTGTTCTCATTTGCGATTGGATATCATTTATCAAAAACATATAAAGTAAATCCATTAGCTGGTGGAATCATTTCTTTTGCTTCATTTGTTGCTACAATGCCACAAATGTTTACTGTAACATCAAGTTTAGCTGATTTAGATGGTTCAATTATTGAATCTATTAAAAATATTGGATTAACAGTAATTGATGTTGATGGAGTGATGCATTTAGAAGCTAGCGGATGGGGAGCAATTGGTTTGGCATATGCTGGTGCAACAGGTTTATTTACAGCATTAATTATTGGTTTTGTATCAACATTAACATATGCTGGATTAGCAAATCGTAATATCATTATCAAACTTCCTGATACAGTACCACCTGCAGTTAATAAAGCCTTTGCTTCAATTATCCCAGGAACAATTGCTATATATGTATCTGCTTTAGTAGCTTACTTAGCGTTTGTACTTTCAGGTCAACCATTAAATGATTTAATTTCAACTTATATCCAACAACCATTAATGGGATTATCTCAAGGGTTAGGAAGTGTTATTATTTTAACATTCTTGGTTCAATTATTCTGGTTCTTTGGATTACATGGTCATAATGTTTTAGCTCCAATTTTAGATGGTGTTTATTTACCAGCTTTAAATGAAAATACTGCTGTGTATGAAGCTACTCGTGATGTAACACAATTACCTTGGTTATGGACTCGTGGGTCATTTGATGCTTATTGTCAAATGGGAGGATCTGGTATTACATTAGGGTTAATTATTGCCATCTTTATTTTCGCAAAACGTGATGATTTTAAAACAATTGCGAAATTATCAGCACCAATGGGATTATTCAATATTAATGAACCAGTTATTTTTGGTATGCCAATTGTATTAAATCCATTATTTGTTATTCCATGGTTAATTATTCCACCAATTTGTGCAACAATTGCTTACTTAGCAACAGCGGCTGGATTAATTCCGCCAGTATTTTTAGCTGTTCCATGGATTACACCTCCAGGATTATATGCATATTTAGCAACTGGTGGTAATGTGATGGCAGCTTTAGTATCATTATTCAACTTATTTGTAGCTTTCTTAATTTGGTTACCATTTGTATTGTCTGCAAATAAAGTAAAACTTGAAGATTAACATGACTAATAAGAATAAAGATAGCGGAGCTTGGTGGACTTTTTTAATAGGAATTGGGTTATTCATTGTGGCTACTAGTCCAACAATGAATCGTGCATATTTAAGCATTATAGCGGGATTAGCATGTATATTAGTAGGTGTTTACCAACTTAAAAAAAATAAAAAATAATGGTCAATAAAAAATTGTGATAAAAAATAGTTTATAAAAATACTAGATAAACTACCAGCTGCTTACTGTAAAAAAGAATAAAAAACTTATAGTAATATAAGGATAATATAAAAAGAGACTTGGTGTGATAGCTAGGTCTCTTTTTATTAGAAATAAGAAAATAGTTTTGGAATAAAAGGCGGGAGCTATTTTTGTAGTAATAGCACATTATTAATTACTTTTATAAATAATTGAACTAAAAATAGTAGAAACAAAATGAAATCTATAGAAATAGGATACGAGGATGTAAAAATAGTGTATAATAAAAGAAACTATTTGCAATGTATTTAACTAAGAAAGGGAGTAAACGTATGCAAGAATCTCTATTAATACCTAAAAAATTAATTCCAGCCTTTAAAGATTATCTTTGGGGAGGCGAAAAATTACGTACAGAATTCAAAAAACAAAGTGACTTAGCTATTTTAGCAGAAAGTTGGGAATTCTCTGTTCATCCAGATGGATTAGCGAAAGTAATCGTTGATAATCAAGAAATTACTTTAAAACAATATATTGCAGAGTACTTAACTGCTAAAGAATTAGGCACTACATTGAATAAACCAATCGATGAAACAGTGCTTATTAAGTTGATTGATGCTAAAAAAGATTTATCTATTCAAGTACATCCAAAAGATGAGTATGCTAGAAAATACGAAGGCGATAATGGTAAAACAGAAATGTGGGTTATTTTAGATAGTGATCCAGATGCTTTTGTTTATTATGGTATGAAAGAAACCGTTACTAAAGAACAATTTAGAAAAGCTATTGAAGAAAATACTGTTTTACAATATTTAAATAAAGTTCCAGTACAAAAAGGTGATATCATCTTTGTACCAGCAGGAACAATTCATGCGATAGGTGAAGGGACGATGCTTTGTGAAATTCAGCAATGTTCAAACGTAACATATCGTGTATATGACTTTAATCGTAAAGATGCTTCAGGTAAAACACGTGAATTACATGTTGATAAAGCTTTAGAAGTTTTAAATTTAGAAAAAATGATTCCAAATAAAGCAGCAGATGAAGTGTTAAAAGATTGCGAGGATTACGTTTTTGAAGCTATTCGTCATTGTGAGTACTTTGATGTGAAACGTGCGAATATTATGAAAAAAATGATTTATCAAATTCATGAACAGAGTTTTGTAGTAGTTAATTTTACAGAAGGTAATGGAAACTTTATTTGGCAAGAGCAATCATTTGAGTTTAAAAAAGGAGATACGTTCTTTATTCCAGCACAAGAATCAGAAATTCAAATTAGTGGTCATTGTCAAGTCTTATTTACAACAATTCCAGCAAAATAAAGAATGACTAGATAGCCGAATGGGAGGTTATCTAGTTTTTTTATGATAAGTTTTTCCATTTAGAAAGTATTGATGTATAATGAATAATGGAATATAGACTAGTGAGGGATAAGAATGATATTTGATACACATACACATTTAAATGCAGAAGAATTTATTGGGGAAGTTCCTGCGGTAATTGAACGAGCTAATAAATTACTAGTAACAAAATTTGCGGTAGTGGGATTTGATACTCCAACAATTGAGCGTGCATTAACATTAAGTCAACAATATGAAGATATTTATGCTATTATTGGATGGCATCCAACTGAAGCGGGAAGCTATACGAAAGAAATCGAAGACACATTAATTAAACAATTAACACAACCAAAAGTAGTAGCGATGGGAGAAATGGGATTAGATTATTATTGGGATACAGCTACCCCAGAAGATCAAAAGCGTGTTTTTCGTCGTCAAATAGCTATTGCTAAAGAAATGAAGTTACCAATTAGTATCCATAATCGTGATGCTACTGAAGATTGCTATAAAATATTAAAAGAAGAAGGTATTCAAGATATTGGCGGTATTATGCATAGTTATAATGGGAATATTGACTATATGAAACGTTTTTTAGATTTAGGAATGCATATTTCTTTTAGTGGAGTAGTGACATTTAAAAATGCTCCAACGGTTCGTGAATGTGCAGCGCTTGTTCCGAAAGATCGCTTTTTAGTAGAGACGGATGCACCTTATTTAGCTCCAGTTCCATTTCGTGGTAAACGTAACGAACCGGGGTATACCCGTTATGTAGTAGAGACGATTGCTAAAGAACGAGGAGAAAGTTTTGAAACAGTTGCGAATCAAACTATGAAAAATGCTAATAAATTATTTAGAATAGGACAAAATAAATGATAAAAGAAGTAATTGTAGTTGAAGGTCGTGATGATACAAGACGATTAATAGAAGTTTTTGGTC
>RCNI01002013.1_pt1 | contig 15016 bp, 15 predicted proteins | sample 2041151 | NCBI WGS metagenome assembly RCNI01 (sample SAMN09708214, study PRJNA481090) | feces metagenome | isolation source: feces | place: Antarctica: Albino Rookery | reverse complement strand
CGCCTGCCTTTGATTGGCCCAGCTCCGGCCCAGCAACAGCAAATCCAAACGGTAATGCAACAGCATCACTTGATTCGAATGATCTGACCAGTTACCCTCCGTTGCGTAACGTGGTATGGAGGGTACTTTGGTTTGTGTATTGTGAAAAAGAAGGCGATTTCAGATGAAACGCGAAAGGCATGTAAAACAAACTACCCGGCGCTCTCGAAAAAAAGCGCAGCAAAGAAACAGCACACGGCGCACATTATTATTCTGTCTGGCACTGATTTGCTTCATGGGACTGCTCTGGTGTGTTCCGGCGAACCATGATTTGCCGACAGATGCACCGCCCCCTGTTACAGAAAGTCCATCCCCTGCCCCCTCCCCTACACCGGTGCCGACGCCAACAGTGCAGACTGTCCGCTTCTCTGCTTCTGGGGATAATCTGATTCATAAACCGATTTATCGGCAGGCTGCGCGTCGTGCAAAAAATGGCGCCGCCTATGATTTTTCCTATGCCTACGAGAATATGGCGGATTTTTATGCCCAGTACGATGTAAACTGGATCAATCAGGAATCTCTGGTGAACGATGAGCTGGAGGCATCCAGCTATCCCAGTTTTTCTACTCCGGGCGAATGTGCAAAGGCCTTGTATGATATTGGGTTCCGGGTGTTTGCCCTGTCCAATAATCATAGCTACGATAAAGGACCCAAAGGCATTGCTGCAACACTTCGTTTCTGGGAGTCTATGCCAGAAGATGTGATTACAACAGGTCTGTGGAAAGGTGAATCGGACTATTCCCGTATTCCGGTACAGGAGATAAACGGAGTAAAAATTGCCTATCTGGCTTACACGGAACACACCAATGGAATTTCTATTTCGGCTTCTCAAAATCCGGAAGCCAACGTGATTTATACGTCCGAAACCGAAACCATGCAGGCGCAAATTAAACAGGCACGACAGCAGGCTGATGTTGTCGTGGTCGGTGTGCATTGGGGCATCGAGTATAGCAATCAGGCGAACGATACACAAAAAGCACTGGCACAGCAGCTGGCGGATTGGGGTGCGGATTTGATTATCGGTACACACCCCCATGTTTTGCAAGGTGCACAGTGGCTGACTTCTGCAGATGGCCGTCCAGTGTTCGTTGCATATTCTCTGGGTAACTTTATTAGCACGCAAGATCGAACGCCTCGTGCTGTGGGTGGTATTCTTACGCTGGATATGGAAAAGACTACAACTGCAGATGGCAGCGTATCCGTGAAATTGAAAGAGCCCAAAATTCATCTGGTGATTACCCACTATGACTCAGGACGTGCCAACGTGCGAAATTACCTCTATCAAGACTATACGCCAAAGTTGGCGTCTCAGCATGGAATGAATGCTTACGACAGCACCTTCAGCTATGACAGTCTGCGTGCGGTTGCAGAGAAAGCTGTTTCTGCAGAATTCCTGGACTTCGACGAATAGTATATTCAAAAAATTAAAGAAAAGACCGAAGAAAGCCATTGTGGCCACCTTCGGTCTTTTTCTATGTTTGAATGTTATCGCTTAATATGTTTGAATGTTATCGCTTAATCTGATATTTCGTTCTCGCTTACACTATTGATTGGCAATTCTGTTGCTTTCCGGATTGCTGCTGCGAATTCAGCTGTTGCAGGAGCTTCCATAAAAAGCCAATGATAGGTGCCTTTGAGGACTCCTGGAATCTTAGTATCAAATATCAGTCGGAAGCATTTTACCGCTTCACAATACTCTATTTTTTGGATATGCTCATACCCAACATGTATATTCGCTGCATACAGTCTTCCCTGTGGCTGATAATCGATTTTCAGCTCGTCAGCATCAAAAGTGATTTCTGCTAAGAAATAATCAAAGGCTTTTTTGCTGAAAACTCGAATACGAATTCTTCTTATAATAAATACAAAACCAATAGCTTCCACCAAAAGAATAAAATTAAAGCTGATGATTCCACACAGCAGGATAAACCAGCTGCTTATCTGCAATAGAATAGCAACAAGGCGACGTGTAGGGGTCTGCTGGACAAACGATTTGCTGTGTACCAACATTTTATTATTTTCCATGTAATTTCTCCTTCTGCCTGATTTCTTGCGGTGTGGCAAAAGCATTCTTTTATCAGAATGTTACTCTGTTTGATTCTAACACCGGCAACGTAAAACTTGGATCACACTTAAAATATATCTTATAGAAAGCGGATTTCCACGCTATGGGCTTTTAATTGGTTAAAGAATATCTGCTCATTTTCAAAGCACCGAAAGAAGGAGAAAGTTGCTTTATCACCGAATTGTCCGTTTGTAAATCGGTAGTCAATTTGATCTTGGATATAATCAGAGTATTCGATCCGTTCTGTTCTGCCAACGATTGTTACTAGTTGATTGGTTTGATCTACTTCTACATGGTGGATGTTGTCGTATGCGATTTGATGGGCAATGATACTTGCCGCTGATTTGAAGTCATAACGATCATGGTAGCTAAACTGAATCCCAGTATCATTAGAATATAAAAACATCTGCTGCATCGTGCTAAAAGGTTTTCCTAGATGTCGAGTGGCTTGACTTCTTGTAATATAAGCAAAGCAAAACGGCAGAACACTCAGGATCAAACCACCGGTTATCAGCAGCACAGAGGCATCCCATGTGGGAACATCCGGTTCAAAAGCTAAAATGGACATTCCAACAATTGGTACAATGCCAAGCAGCACAAAAAACCAGCTGAGCAGATTGAGCAATTTCCACGCTTTCTTTTGCGTATAGAAAGTTTTGGCGAGCTTTGCAAACTTCTGTTGATCGAATTTGTAATAAATACTGTCCATGATTCACTTTCCTTTTATTGTATAAGCAACTGAAGTATGAATTTTTCATTACTTTATCACAGCAGTGTGCACATTTCAAGCCAGTCCACAGTGATAATCACATTATTTTCACTTTATTACTCCCCTGTTTTCATCCAGAGGATATATCGTGCAAATTCCATCTTGAACTATTCAAAAGTTCATAGTTTAAAATACGACACAGCCCGATATAGACTGTGTTGTATAAAAAGACGTTCTTATGCCTGCCTGAACAAATCTGTAAGCTTATTCTGCATCAACTTCTTCTTTCGGCAGTTCTGCCAAAATATCATTCAAATCAAAGGTATACGTCTTGTTGCAGAAATGGCACTCCACTTGGCAGACCGGGTCCTCGTCACGCAGACGAGTCAGTTCCTGCTTGCCCAGAGATTTCAGGATGGTCTTGGTGCGCTCCTCGCTGCAATCACAGCGGTAAGACACATTGTGCTCGTCCAGCACATTGGGATTGAAGCCTTCCATAAGCATGTGCATCATGTCTTCCGGTGTTTTGCCATTGTCCAGCATATGGGTCACGCTAGGCATCACAGACAGATTGTGCTCCAGCTGAGTGATCTCTGCATCTGTGGCACCCGGCAGCAGCTGCAGCAGATAACCGCCTGCACAGCGGACCGTCAAATCCGGATTGACCAGCACGCCCAGTGCGCAAACTGTGGGAATCTGCTCACTGGTTGCATAATAACTGGTGATGTCCTCTGCGATTTCACCGGAAACCAGCGGCACCTGACCAATGGCAGGAGCCTTCTGTGCCTTGCCGTCTCGAATCACGGTCAGCAGGCCATCATTGCCGACAATGGCACCAACGTCCAGATGTCCGTTCTCTTTTGCAGGTGCATCGGCCAGCGGGTTGGTCACGCAACCTTTGACAATGCCCATACCATCAGAAACAGCAATCAGCGTGCCGGCAGAGCCACCGCCTTCGATACGCAGCGTCAAGGTATCGTCTTTTTCCTTGAGCATCATGCCCATCATGGAAGCAGCCGTCAGCAGACGGCCCAAAGCTGCACTGCAAGTTGCACTGGTTTTGTGCAGTTCCTGGGCGGTGCGGACCATCTCGGTTGCATCTACACCGCAGAAAATAACGCCTCCGTTTTCCGAAAGACCTCGAACCATATTTTTCATGCTTGTCCCTCTTTTACCTGTGTATATTGTTTCACGGCGCACATAAAGTACCGCTGGCTGGTATCGGTAAGCGGGCCGAAGCTTTCTCCGTCACAAACCGATTCCAGCTGAAATCCGTACTTTTCCAGTGTGCTGCGAATCTGTTCCAGCGAGTAGGTGTACTCACTGAATTGTTCTTCAAAATGCTCACCGGTATCATGGTAATCGATACCGATAGAAATATCTACTTTTTGATGCTCTGCATCCCAATGGTTATTCCACACGCAGGAAGCGTCCGGTCCTTCTAGGGTGAAGGTGTTTTCTCCCAGAATTTCCTGATGCTTATAAGGCGTGTTCATGTCAAACAGCAGCACACCGCCCTCTTCCATAAAGAAAGCTGCATTCTTTATGGTACGATCCAAATCCGGGATGTGATTGAACGTATCAAAGGTGGACACTGCACCACGGATGGTTCCGTACAGATCCAGATTCAGCAGATCCTGCCGCAGCAGCAACAGCCGCTGGGAAATCCCCAGCTGATCTGCCTTGTCACGGACTACCGCCAGCATTTCTTCGGACTGGTCTACGCCAATCATATCATATCCCGATTGGGTGAGCATCAAGGTCAGTTCGCCGGTACCACATCCCATGTCCAGCAGGATACCATCTTGAATCCCATGGGCATCCAGTTCCTGCTTGATATGTGCATATAGAGCATCATAATCGGCTTCACCATTGAACTCATCGTAAAAATACGCAAATTCCTGATAAGCCATACTTACTCCTGTTCCTGATCCTGACTGGTTACCTGCTCAAAGATTTCGTGCAATTTGTCGATGCCAAGTCCCTTTTCTGCGCTGGTAAGGATAACATCTTTACAGCCATAGGGGGCACAAATTTCCCGGAAATCTTCTTCTGTTTTAGCATACTGGCTCTTTTTCAGTTTGTCGCCTTTGGTCAGTGCTACGATAAACGGAATATTGTGGTATTGCAGATATTCCATCATCATAATGTCATCCGCAGTGGGTGCATGACGGCTGTCGATCAGCTGAACCAGCAGTGTGCAGCGATTGATCGACGCTTCAAAGTATCGATCGATCAGGCTGTCCCAGCGGTCACGGTCTGCATTGCTTACCTTTGCATAACCGTATCCGGGCAGATCAACCAGATAGCAAGGCTCTACCGAATAGAAATTGATGGTTGCTGTCTTGCCGGGCACGCTGGATACACGGGCCAGATTTTTACGGTTGCACAGCTTATTGATCAAGCTGGACTTACCCACATTAGATCTGCCGGACAAGGTAATTTCCGGTCGATCATTTTCCGGCAGCTGGCTGGAGATACCATAGCTTGCCATAAATTCCGCTTTATTGTAATTCATGTTTTTCTCCCTTTACTCTGCACAAACAGCGGGCTGCTTTGTGGTGCTCATATTCTCTACCGGAGCGGTCTTACTCTTCTTGGTAGTTTTCTTTTTCGCCGTGCCCGCAGGCAGCAGAGCTTCTTTCAAGACCTGGTGCAAATTAGACATCGGCAGGAACTGAATGTGCTTTTTCACTTCCTCGTCCACTTCGTACAAATCGCTCCAGTTGCCTTCCGGAATAAGAACGGTCTTCATACCTTCCTGGTAAGCTGCCATGCTCTTTTCCCGCAGGCCACCGATGGGCAGCACGTTTCCGTGCAAAGCAATTTCGCCAGTCATTGCCACATCGCCCCGAACCGGGATACCAGCCAGGCAGGAAATCAGTGCAGTCGTCAACGTAACACCTGCAGAAGGACCATCCTTGGGGATTGCGCCCTCCGGTGCGTGGATATGCAGATCTCCCTTTTTCAGACGTTCCGGGTCGATGTTATATTCTTCTGCATGTACACGTGCATAGGTAACGGCCAGCTTAGCACTTTCCTGCATCACATCGCCCAAGCTACCAGTGATTTCTACCTTTCCGCTGCCGTTAGGAATCAGCACAACTTCAATAGGAAGCATCGTGCCTCCCACACTGGTCCATGCCAGACCATTGGCAATGCCAACTGCATTGGTACGATTCAGGAAGTCCGGCTTATTGCGCACAGGTCCCAACAAATCCTCCAGCATATTGCCAGTGATATGGATTTCTTCTGTCTGCTCGGTTGCTACCTTTCGTGCACACTTGCGCAGCACTTCGCTGATGGCGCGTTCCAGACTGCGCACACCGGCTTCACGGGTATAACCATCGATCAAGCCGTACAGTGCGGACTGGTTCATGGTTACCTTGCCTTCCAAACCGCAATTCTTCAGCTGTTTGGGCAGCAAGTGCTTCTTTGCAATATGATACTTCTCTACCCGGGTATAGCTGGGCAGTTCGATCACATCCATACGGTCCAGCAGCGGGCCGGGAATGGTGCTTAAATCATTTGCAGTGGTAATGAACAGGACTTTGCTCAAATCATACGGAATATCCAGAAAGTGATCCTTAAAGGTACTGTTCTGCTCTGGGTCCAGAGCTTCCAGCAAGGCAGCTGCCGGATCACCACGGAAATCGCTGGCAAGTTTGTCGATCTCATCCAGCAAAATCAACGGGTTTTGGCTCTTTGCCTGGATCATGGCATTGATGATCTTACCAGGCATAGCTCCAATGTAGGTACGACGATGACCACGGATTTCCGCTTCATCCCGCACGCCGCCCAGGCTCATGCGCACATACTTTTTGCCCAGTGCGTCCGCAATGGAGCGAGCAATACTGGTTTTACCCACGCCCGGAGGGCCTGCCAAACAGATGATTTGTCCCTTCACATCCGGGGAGAGCTTGCGCACTGCCAGAATTTCCAGAATGCGCTCCTTCACCTTCTTTAGACCGTAGTGGTCACGGTTCAGTGCCTGCTCTACTTTGCGGATGTTCAGATTATCCTTGGTCAAAACGCCCCAAGGCAGTTCCAAGCAGGTATCCAAATAGGTGCGGATGACCGTAGCTTCCTGATTCATGCCCTGCATTTTTGCCAGACGTCCGCACTCTTTTTCCAACTTAGCGCGAACATCCTCAGGCAGGTCCAGTTTGGCAATCCGTACCCGGTATTCTTCTGCTTCTGCGCGCGTGTCGTCATCTTCGCCCAGTTCTTCACCAATTACACGCAGCTGCTCATGCAGGTAATAATCCCGCTGGCTTTTTTCCATGGAAGCGTTGACCTTTTCCTGGATCTGGTTTTCGATTTCCATGACTTCGCATTCCCGCTGCATCAGCATCAGCAGAGATTCCAGCCGTCCAATCAAGGTATTCTCACCCATGATAGCCTGCTTGTCCTCATATTTGAACAGCAGATTTGCAGACATGTACTCGCTCAGGAACACCGGGTCGTCATGGGATACGATGGTAAATACCACATCCTTCGGCAGACGAGGATTCAATGTAGCGTATTCATCAAATGCAAGCTTCAGGCTACGGACCAGAGCCTCTACCTTGACGGCATCTTCTGCACGGGCACCGCGAACCGGTGCCGGACGTACTGTTCCAATTAGGTAGGGGTCGGTGGATTCCAGTTCCACCAAACGGGCACGGTATTTACCTTCCACCAAAACCTTGACCAAGTCATCCGAAACTCGCAGAACCTGCTTGATTTCAGCAACGACGCCATACTTGAACAGCTGGGACTGGCTGGGATCTTCGGTATCCAGCTGTTTCTGTGTGACTAGAAAGACATTGCTGTTATTGGCAATGGCCCACTCCACAGCGGCCACACTCTTGGCACGACCCACCTCAAAATGAACCAAATTATTGGGGAAAACCACCAAGCCCCGCAAGGCAATCGTGGGCAGATGCAAAGTTCCCCGATCATCTACTTTTATCGTTACTCGTTCCGACATAAAAACCTCCAAAAGCCATGGCAAAACTTTGTCTGCTTCCATATTCAGGCAAACAGGTATATCACGGCTATTATTGTATTATACCGAAAAATACGATTCAATTCAATAAGTGCCTGTAAAAAAGCAATCTGAACCTAAAAAAGAGAAACGCCCTGCCCCATTTGGCAAAGCGTTTCTACTCATTTCGTGATTTTCAATCAAATGCTGGGGAACTGATTCTTGTAACGCTTGCGAACAGCGCCATATTCCAGATGCGGCTCACCGCCGTTTACTGTATCTGCATCAATGACCACACGGATGATGGTGGGATCACTGGGAATCTGATACATAATGGGAATCAGCAGCTGTTCCATTACGCTGCGCAGACCACGAGCACCGCTCTTGCGTTCCAGCGTTTTGGTCGCAACAGCACGCAGAGCATCGTCTGTGAATTCCAGCTCCACATTATCCATGCCCAGCAATGCCTGATACTGACGCACAATGCTGTTCTTGGGCTCTTTCAGAACGCGGACCAAAGCGTCCTCGTCCAGATTGTCCAGTACAGTAACCACCGGCAGACGACCAATCAGCTCCGGAATCAGACCAAACTTGACCAAATCGTGAGGTTCTGCCTGACGCAGCAGTGCCTTATCCGATGCACTGCTGGTATCCTTCAGCTGGCTGCCGAAGCCCAGGGAGGAATTATCCGTGCGGCGCTGGATATATTTTTCCAGGCCATCAAATGCACCACCGCAGATGAACAGAATATTCGTGGTGTCGATCTGAATAAATTCCTGCTGGGGATGCTTGCGTCCACCCTGGGGCGGAACATTTGCCACAGTACCTTCCAGCAGCTTCAGCAGTGCCTGCTGCACGCCTTCACCGCCTACATCACGGGTAATGGAAGGATTCTCGCTCTTGCGGGTGATCTTATCGATTTCATCGATATAGATAATGCCGATCTGGGCGCGGTCGATGTCGAAATCAGCTGCCTGAATCAGCTTCAGCAAAATGTTCTCCACATCCTCGCCCACGTAACCAGCTTCGGTCAGCGTGGTAGCATCCGCAATTGCAAACGGAACGCCCAGCATCTTGGCCAGCGTCTGTGCCATCAGAGTCTTACCCACACCGGAGGGACCCAGCATCAGCACGTTGGACTTCTGCAGTTCCACATCTGCACCACGACCGCTCAAAATACGCTTGTAGTGGTTGTACACGGCAACCGACAAAACTTTTTTGGCTTCGTCCTGACCGATGACATACTGATCCAAGCCGCTCTTGATTTCTTCCGGCGTAAGGACGTTCAGCTTCGGCACATAGCCGCTTGCATGGTGGCCGTCCGTTTCCCGCATGCCATTTCGAGACGGGCGGGAAGGTGCTTCCCCATTTCCGTAATTTTCTTCCAGCAGAGAATGGCACAGCGTAATGCACTCATTGCAGATATTGACGCCGGGACCAATAATCATGTGCTCCACTTCGTCCTGCTTTTTGCCGCAAAAGCTGCAAACCAGATTCTTCTGCCCTTTATCTTTGCCAGAATTGTTATTTGCCATATGTCATTCCCTTTTCAACGAGCCGCTCAGCGATGAGCGATCACATCATCTACCAGACCATAAGCCTTGGCCTGATCTGCGGAAAGGAAGTTGTCACGCTCGGTGTCCATACGGACCTGCTCGATGGGCTGACCCGTATACTCACTCAGCAGCTGATTCAACTTTTCACGGGTTGCAATAATGTGGTCAGAGTGAATCTTGATATCACTTGCCTGGCCCTGCAGACCCTGCATCAGCGGCTGGTGAATCATAACTTCCGCATTGGGCAGTGCGTACCGCTTGCCCTTGGTGCCGCTTGCCAGCAAAAATGCACCCATAGAAGCTGCCATACCCATGCAGATGGTAGAAACATCACACTTAATATACTTCATCGTATCATGGATGGCCATACCGGCGGAAATACTGCCACCGGGGCTGTTGATATACAAGCTGATATCCTTATCCGGATCCTGACCCTCCAAATACAGCAGCTGTGCAACGACCAAGCTTGCCGTAGCGTCATTGACTTCGTCACTGAGCACAATGATACGATCGTTCAGCAGGCGGGAAAAGATATCGTAGGAACGCTCCCCTCTGGGGGTCTGCTCTACCACGTAAGGAATAAAACTCATAGTATTCGCCTCCCAATAAAAACAATTTGGTATATCTGAAAAATTGACCGATACGGTGATTCTTAAACCGTACCGGCCAATTTTTACAACTTATTATGCGAAAAGATTACTCTGCGTCAGCAGCCTTCTCAGTCACATTAGCATCAGCCTTCAGGAAGTCGATAGCCTTGTTCACTGCCAGATCCTTCTTCAGATCCTCAACATTGACAACTTCCTTGACCTTCTCCAGTTCCATCTGGTACTGGTCTGCCATCTCCTGCATCTTAGCCTCAGCTTCTTCGTCAGAAGCAACGATGCCCTCTGCAGCTGCAATAGCCTCCAGAGCCAGACGAATCTTAACCTGCTTTTCAGCCTGAGGTGCAAATGCTGCACGGAACTGCTCAATAGACTGGCCCATGTACTTCAGGTAGTCGTTCATGTCCAGACCCTGCTGCTGTACGCGGAATGCGAAGTCGTTGACCATCTCATCCATGCGCTCGTCGTACATTGCCTGAGGGATGTCACCCTCCATCTTCTCGACGACCATATCGACCAGAGCGTTCTCCATGTCCAGCTCTGCCTGCTTGTTCATGGTCTCCTGCTTGTTCAGACGGATAGAATCCTTCAGGGCATCCAGGGTGTCGTACTCAGAAACGTCCTTTGCGAACTCGTCGTCCAGCTCGGGCAGCTCGATGTACTTAACCTCGTGCAGCTTGATCTTGAAGGTAGCAGCCTTGCCAGCCAGCTCTTCTGCCTGGTACTCCTCGGGGAAGGTGACATTCACGTCGAACTCTTCGCCAGCGGTGTGACCAACGCACTGATCCTCAAAGCCGGGGATGAAAGAGTTGCTGCCCAGCTTCAGGTCGTAGTGCTCAGCCTTGCCGCCCTCGAAAGCAACGCCGTCCACAAAGCCCTCGAAGTCGATATCAACGATATCGCCATTCTCGGATGCGCCCTCACGGGTGCACTCACGGCCGTTGCGCTGCTGCATCTGCTTCAGCTCTGCTTCCACGTCCTCGTCAGAAACGGTGACGATCTTCTTCTCCACGTTCAGGCCCTTGTAGTCAGAAACCTTCACTTCGGGAACAACAGCAACCTTAACAGTCAGGGTTGCGCCTTCCTCAGCAGACAGAACGTCAACGGTGACCTCAGGACGACCCACGATGTTGATGCCAGCTTCCTTGACAGCTGCTTCGTACTCAGCGGGGAACAGATCGTTCATGCCCTCGTACAGGAACAGGTCAGCGCCGTACATCTTTTCGATCAGAGCGCGGGGAGCCTTGCCCTTGCGGAAGCCCTGAATAGAATACTTCTTTCCGTCGCGCTTAAAAACGTCGGCAGCAGCCTTGTTCAGAGCTTCTGCATCGACAGAAAACTGCAGTTCAACCATGCTCTTTTCGAGCTTTTCACTTTTGATGAGTTTCATTGTTTTTCCTCCACTCAAAGAAATTCAATTTATTATAGCACTTACAGCGAACAATTGCCAGTGCATTTTAACTTTTTCGTGGTTAAATTCCTTATTTTTCCACACAATAGGGGCAAAAGCCCAGACCATCCGCACTGATTAGCTTATATGTAATGCCATCCTGCTCGCCCTGTACGGCAAAGCGCAAAGAGTTTCCGTGCAGGTGTCCATAATAGCAGCGTTTGACACCGTAGCTTTGCAAGGTGTCGATTACTTCCGGTGCACTGGTCCCGGGATAAACCGGCGGATAGTGCAAAAAGACAAGCTTTTCTTTATCCTCCGGTGCAGAATCCAGACTCATTTTCAGACGACCGATTTCCCGGTTCATCACTTTTTCGTCGTGTGCTTCACCCGGATCGAACAGCCAGCTGCGTGTGCCGCAAATGGCATAGTCGCCAATCACATAGGAGTTATTGTGCAGTATGTGCAGCGTATCGAAACCGTTATCCTTGAGATAGCGGTTCATTTTATTTGCCGTGGACCACCAGTAATCATGGTTGCCTTTCAGGATAATTTTTTGTCCGGGCAGTTCATTCAAAAAGGTAAAATCCTTTTTGGTATCTTCCAGACGCATGGCCCAGCTGATGTCCCCTGCCAAAACCACAGTATCCTCTGGTTGGACCAACTTGCGCCAGTTGCTTTCCAAACGGGACACATAATCGTTCCAGCCCGGGAATATATCCATAGGTTTGGCAGCTCCTAACGAAAGATGGGGATCGCCGATTGCGAAAATTGCCATGTAAGTCCTCCGGTACTTGAATTTTGAAAGTTCATGTGCGGTACTTCTAAAATACAATACCTGCGCAAAAAAAGCAACCTTAAATCCTTGCGGTTTTGTTAATTTTATTCGTCCATGAACGCATTGGGGATACAATGCACCAACCATCCACTGGGATGTGGCGTAACTTCTGCCACATCAAAGCGGATAAAATGGTCCATCAGATTTTCCTGTTGAAGAAATTGCCTGGCGGCTAGAATGATACGTTGTTGTTTGGAAAAGTCTACCGCCTCGGCCGGTGTACCAAACCGTGTTCCTGTACGGGTCTTGACCTCGCAGATGACCACAAGGCCATCTTTTTGCAGCACCAGATCCAGCTCACCCTGACGGGTGTGGTAGTTGTGAGCCAACAAAGCATAACCACGATTCAGGTAATATCGGGCAGCCACAGCTTCCCCGGTTCGTCCGATTTGTGCGGTTTTCACTTTTTATCCTCGGGGTGCCAGTAGCCCAGCTTTTTCAAAAAGCTCCGACGATAAAAAGGCTGGATACCGTACTTTTCGATCATTTCGTAGTGCAGCTTGGTACCATACCCTTTATGCTTTGCCAGTTGGTACTGGGGGTACTGTCTGTCCAGTTCCAGCATATAACGGTCACGGCTTACCTTTGCCAGGATGGATGCCGCAGCAATACTTGCACTGTTGGCATCGCCCTTCACTACGCTCTGACAGGGAACCGAAACATCCGGCGGGCAGCGGTTGCCGTCAATCAATGCCAGATTGGGCACAATGTCCAACCCTTCCACTGCTTGCTTCATACCATCCATAGTTGCCCACAGAATATTTTTTTCGTCGATTTCCTCCGGTGAAATAAAGACGATATTATATGCCAGGGCTTTCTCTTTGATTTGGTCAAAAAGAGTTTCCCGCTTCTTTTCCGAAAGCTTTTTGGAATCGTTTACTCCAATGATCGGATCTTCCGGGTTCAGAATACAGGCTGCCACACAAACCGGCCCACACAACGGACCACGACCTGCCTCGTCCACACCGGCCAAACAGCCATACTGCTGTCGTACCTGCGCATCAAAGGCATAAATATCGACTTTTTCAGTTTTTGTTTCACTCATCCCAGTCGTCCTCATCATCCCAGTCATCCAGATCGTCATGGGTTGGCGGGACTTCCAGAGAGATTCGTCCCCACTTGGATGCGCGGAACTCATCCATAATCATAACAGATGCACGCTCGGTATTGACCTCGCCGCCGCTGATGAGCATACCACGCTTGCGCCCAATGCACTCCAGCAGTTCGTAAGGCGGAAGCTCCAGTTCCTCCTCCGAAAGTTTGAAGCGTTCCGCAACCTTTTCCGGATAGTGAGTGCGGACTTCGTCCAGCAGGTTCATGGCCAGTTCTTCCACGTCCAGAATATCATCCTTAATGGAGCCAATGAACGCCAAGTTAGAGGCAATGTGGCGGCTGTCGAACTTCTTCCACAGTACGCCGGGCATATCCAGCAGGTCGTATTTACCTGCGGCGACCCACTGCTTACCAACGGTTACGCCAGGACGATCTGCTGTTTTTGCACGAGCCGCACCGGCAAAGGTGTTGATAAAAGTAGACTTGCCTACGTTGGGAATACCACACAGCATCAGTGCCAGCTTTGCACCGACCATGCCCTTGCGTTCACGGCGTGCCATCAGCGTAGCAAGCTCTTTGTCTATGGCAGATTTAACCGCAGCCGTGCCGCCCTTCTGCTTTGCATTGATGGCAACGCAGCCTGCATCTGCTGCATGGAAGTAGCGAATCCAGCGAGCTGTTACCTCAGGATCTGCCAAGTCTGCTTTGTTCAGCACATACAGACGCGGCTTACGAGATACGATCCGCTCAATTTCCGGATTCAGGCTGGACAGTGGGATGCGGGCATCCAACAAAACGATGCAGGCATCCACATTGCGGATTTCGGTTTCCATCAGACGCAGGGTCTTTGCCATGTGTCCCGGGAACCACTGAATATTGTACTGGTTAGAATTTTTTGTTTCTTTCATTGGACCCTCCCCATCTTGTCAAACGGAGTCATACGGAAAATCGCCTTACCCAGGATGACGCGGCGGTCCAGACAGCCAATATTGGACATACGGCTGTCGCTGGAATGGTTTCGATTATCGCCCATTACAAAGACCTGATCTTCGCCCAAGGTGATCGGAAAAACCACATCGCCCGGGGTAGTCGTCGGTTCTGCAATATACGGTTCATCCAGGATCTGTCCGTTTACAGATACATCGCCGGTAGCAAAATTGATATCTACGGTGTCACCTTCCATAGCGATGATTCGTTTGACCAAAGGTTTGCCGTAATCAATATAGCCATCTACAATGATAACATCGCCTCGCTGTGGGGTATAATGAACTGCTTGAACCAGAAGTCGGTCGCCGTCATGCAAAGTAGGCACCATAGAGGAACCGCTTACCAGGATGACCCGGAACAAAAAGGAGAAAATCACCGCAACGATGATCCATCCCAAAACCAGTGCTTCGCACCATTCCAGAAAAGAAAGCTGACGGGCTCTCTTTTTTTCCTCCGATGTATCGTTCAAAATAACAAGACCTCTTTTCGTATAAAGAAAAAAGGGACAACAAGTTGTCCCTTTCCCCTGTTCGGTTTATCAGATATCGCTCTTGACCTTAGCTGCCTTACCGGTGCGGCTGCGCAGATAGAACAGCTTAGCACGGCGGACCTTGCCGCGGCGAACAACGGTGACCTTCTCAACGAAGGGGCTGTTGATGGGGAACACGCGCTCCACACCAACACCGTATGCCTTACGGCGAACGGTAAAGGTCTCAGCAACACCACCGTGGCGCTTTGCGATGACAGTGCCCTCGAAAGCCTGGATACGAGTACGCTCGCCTTCCTTGATGCGAACGTCAACGCG
>RCNI01001126.1_pt1 | contig 15018 bp, 9 predicted proteins | sample 2041151 | NCBI WGS metagenome assembly RCNI01 (sample SAMN09708214, study PRJNA481090) | feces metagenome | isolation source: feces | place: Antarctica: Albino Rookery | reverse complement strand
TTTGAAGGAGGATATAGCAGGCAAACACAAAAGCCACACAAAAATTCATAACAGAATTGATAACTGTCTTTGCCACAGTCATTGTCGAATTTAAAACATTTCCGGCTCCGCTTTTCAGAAATCCGAAAGCTGTCTGAATAATTCCGTCCCAATCAAACTGCAAGCCGGCAATCCAAACTTCAATCTGTTGATTATCTTCAAAAATGTCCATAGCCCATCTTTGAAATTTAATAAGTGCTGACTCTATATTTACACTTAAACTGGTAACTGTACTTGCCACTTCAGGAATAACCACCAGAAGTACAATCCATAAAATAGCAACTACAAACAGAATAGACAGCACAAGACAGACAGGTCTTTTCAGCTTTTTTGTCTTCCCCTTTACTTTAGAAAACAATCTTCTTTCCATAAAACTCATAGGAACATTTAAAATGAATGCCATAGCAGCTCCCAGCAAAAACGGAAAGACCATGCTGACTACAAAGGAAAATCCTGCCACCACACTTTTTACTCGCTGTACTCCTACGTAGAACAAAACAGCAAATACAATCAGCAGCATAATATTTTTCATGTTTTTCTTGTTTAAATCCATACATATCCTCCAAAAATCCTTTATTTACCGATTTTTGTACGTATCCATTTAATAAACTGAATAATCGGAAGGTTTGCCAGTGACAGACCAAACATAATAAGAAGCTGTGTCAGGTTTAATGTCTGTACCTGGAAAATACTGTGCAGTGCAGGAATTAACATAACTGCTGTAATCAATGCAAGCCCCAGCCCAAAAGCACCAATCAAATAGATGTTATTGAAAAATCTCTTAGTGAACAATACTGGTTCGGAAGATTTACAGTTAAATCCGTGTACCAGACGAGAAGTACATAAAGTTCCGAATGCCAGTGTAGAAGCTAAAAATGGGTTTTCCCGATATCCAATATAAAAGGCAACCATTGTCATAATACCGATTACAAAACCTTCAATTCCAATTCTGGAAAGAAAATCTTTTGTTAAAATAGATTCGTTCATTGGTCTTGGCTTTTCATTCATAACACTTTCTGTGTGAGGCTCAAGTCCAAGAGCAATAGCCGGCAAACTATCTGTAAGCAAGTTGATAAACAGAAGATGAACAGGAGCAAATGGGACCGGAAGTCCTGCAATAGAAGCATACAATACTGCTAAAATTCCGGCAAAATTACCTGACAGCAGGAACTGGATTGCACTCTTAATGTTTCGATATACATTACGTCCATTTTCTACTGCTTTAACAATAGTCGCAAAATTGTCATCTGTCAATATCATAGATGCAGCATCTTTTGATACTTCTGTTCCGGTAATACCCATAGCAACACCGATATCTGCCTGTTTTAAAGCAGGTGCGTCGTTGACACCATCACCTGTCATGGAAACAATGTTCCCTTTATCCTGCCATGCTTTGACAATCCTAATTTTGTGTTCCGGTGAAACTCGAGCATATACAGAAATACCTTCTACAAAATCTCTCAGTTCTTCATCAGACATATTTTCGATTACAGCACCTTCACATGCCTCTGACTCATCTTTCAAAATACCAATACGTTTGGCAATAGCAGCCGCAGTTACTTTGTGGTCACCAGTAATCATAATCGGTTTAATACCTGCTTTAATACATTCTGCAACAGCAGCTTTTGATTCCTCACGCGGCGGATCCATCATGGCAATTAAACCTAGGAAAGTCATACCATTTTCATCTTCAACAGTAAGGGTTGTGCCTTCCGGTATACTCTTGTATGCAAAAGCAAGAACGCGAAGACCGCCCTGTGAAAATTTCTGGTTCTGTGCTTCAATCTCCTGAATATCTACCTGTGTAATCGGCACAATCTCGCCATTTTTCTGAATGTGTGTCACACGTCCTAAAAGAACATCTACCGCACCTTTTGTTACCATAGTAGAACCTTCTTTTAAATTGTGAAGGGTTGACATCATCTTTCTGTCACTGTCAAAAGGAACTTCGCTGTATCTTGGATATTTCTCTCTTACTACTTCAGCAGGAGCACCCAGCTTATCGCCCTGATTGATAAGAGCTGTTTCTGTAGGATCACCGATTTCCTCACCATTTTTGTTCGTAGAGTCATTACATAAGATACTGTGGCGAAGAAGCTGTTTCTGCGCCTTATCTCCTAAGTCAATGGCTTCTGCTGGAATTTCTTTTCCTTCTACATAGTAATATTCTACTGTCATTTTATTCTGTGTCAGAGTTCCTGTCTTATCTGAACAGATAATAGAAACGCTTCCCAGACCTTCTACTGCCTGAAGCTTTCTTACAATGGCATGTTCTTTCGCCATTTTCTGTGTACCAAAGGAAAGTACAATAGTAACAATGGAACTTAACGCTTCCGGGATAGCTGCTACTGCAAGAGCAACTGCAAAGAGGAATGCATCTCCGATGTTTTCTCCACGAAATACGCTGATACCAAATAAAATGGCACAAAATACAAGAATTAAAATGGACAATCTCTGACCGAAATTATCTAAGTTCATCTGGAGAGGTGTTTTCTTTTCAGAAGTTGTTTTTAAAAGTTTGGCAATTTTTCCTACTTCTGTTTCCATACCAATTCCTGTTACAAGGAAGGAACCACGTCCGTAGGAAACAAAACTTCCTGAATATACCATATTGGTTCTGTCCCCTAAAGGAACTTCTCCCTGAATTTCTTCTTCCTTCTTATCTACTCCAAGGCTTTCCCCTGTCAGTGCACTTTCGTCAACTTTTAAGCTGGCATTTTCGAGAATACGTCCATCTGCAGGAACGTAATCACCTGCTTCCAGCATAACGATATCACCTACGGTTACTTGGTCGGACGGAACTTTTATTACATCTCCATTTCTGAAAACCTTTGCCTCAGGGGCTGACATCGCTTTTAGAGAGTCTAAGGACTGCTCTGCTTTAATGGTCTGAACCGTACCTAAAATAGCATTCATGGTAATTACCACCAGAATAACAATGGCACTTTCTGTTTCTCCCAGTATTCCTGATACAATCGCTGCTACAATCAGTATAATAACCAGAAAGTCCTTATACTGTTCTAAAAATATCTGCAGAATGGACTTCTTCTTTTCTTCTACTAAAGCATTTGGCCCATACTTTTCCTGATTTTTCTTAATCTGTTCCTCGCTGAGAGGATGAGTACTGCCATTTACAGCTTTTTGAGCTTCTGTTCTTGACATTTGATAATACTCTTTCATGTTTTTTCCTCCTGATTTTTATTGTGCATTGTAAAAGTCCCTTTATACAGAAAAAGGCAAGACTCCTACTGCACTTTTTCATGCAATAAAAGTCTTGCCATTTCATCACGACACGGATGGAAATTTTTCCATCGAGATTGACGTCATCGCGAACACCTATCGATGCCAGCTACTCCCTTTTATTAAAGAGAACTATAAACGATATGTGCAACGCTGTCAACCCCCTTTTTAACAGATTTCCGCACCTGCTGGCATATCCTTGTCCGGTGTCATAAGAGCCAGCTCGCCGTCAAGCCCTTCCGCACATAAAATCATACCCTCTGAAACGATACCAGCTAATTTGGCAGGTTTTAAGTTTACTAAAACCATAACCTTCTTGCCAACCATATCTTCCGGTTTGTAATTGGATTTAATTCCTGATACAATCTGTTTTACCTGACTTCCGATTTTTACCTGAGAGCAGAGAAGTTTTCTGGATTTTTTCACTTCTTCACAGGCAATAATTTCACCAACCTGGAACTGCATTTTCATGAAATCATCAAAAGTAACTTCTTCTTTTGCTTCAATATCCACAACAGATGCTTCTTCCTTTTCTTCTGCTGTTTCCTCTGTCTTTTCTGCTTCCTTCATAGCTTCCACTTTTTCCAGTACTTCTTTTACATCAAGACGTGCAAATAAGATTTCCGGTTTTTCTGTAACCTTGTTTCCTGAAGGATATAAACCAAAGATTTCTAATTCTTCATATCCACGTTTTGGCGCATTTAACTGTGCCAGAATTTTTTTTGTTGTATCCGGCATAAAGGACTCTAATAAAGAAGCTCCAATGCAAATTCCTTCTACCAGATTATAGAGAACTGTTGCAAGACGGTCTTTCTTATCTTCATCTTTTGCCAAAGCCCATGGCATAGTTTCATCAATATATTTATTGCAGCGTTTGAATAAAGTAAAGATTTCTGTAATGGCATCTGCCACACGAAGTTCTTCCATCTTTGCCTCTACCTTTGCTTTTGTTCCCAGTACAACGGCCTTTAATTCCTCATCTACCGGCTCGCATACATTTGCATTCTTTACTTCACCGTCAAAATATTTATTAGTCATAGAAATAGTTCTGTTTACCAAATTTCCCAAAGTATTCGCAAGTTCAGAATTTAAACGTTCTACCATCAATTCCCATGTAATCACACCATCATTTTCAAATGGCATTTCATGCAGAACAAAATAACGCACTGCATCTACACCGAAGAAATCTACTAACTGATCTGCATAAAGAACATTCCCTTTTGATTTACTCATTTTTCCATCACCCTGTAAAAGCCATGGATGTCCGAAAATCTGTTTTGGCAGAGGTAAATCAAGAGCCATAAGGAAAATCGGCCAGTAAATTGTATGGAAACGAATAATATCTTTTCCGATTAAGTGTAAATCTGCAGGCCAGTCTTTCTTAAACTGTTCTGTATTTTCTCCGTCACAGTCATATCCAATACCTGTAATATAGTTTGTCAGCGCATCAAGCCATACATATACTACATGTTTTGGATCAAAATCTACAGGAATTCCCCATTTAAAGGAAGTTCTGGATACACATAAATCCTGAAGTCCCGGAAGGAGGAAATTGTTCATCATCTCATTCTTTCTGGATACAGGCTGAATAAACTCAGGATGTGTATTAATATGGTCAATAAGTCTCTGTGCATATTTACTCATTCTGAAGAAATATGCTTCTTCCTTTGCAGGTGTTACAGGACGTCCACAGTCCGGGCATTTGCCATCTACTAATTGAGACTCTGTAAAGAAGGATTCACATGGTGTACAGTACATACCTTCGTAATAGCCTTTGTAAATATCTCCCTGATCATACAGCTTTTTAAAGATTTTCTGTACCTGTTTTTCATGGTAATCATCTGTTGTACGGATAAATTTATCATAAGAAGTATTCATTAAATCCCAGATACTCTTAATTTCTCCTGCTACATTGTCAACAAATTCTTTACATGTAACACCAGCTTCTGCTGCCTTTAATTCAATTTTCTGTCCGTGTTCATCTGTCCCTGTCTGGAAAAATACATCATATCCCTGCTGTCTTTTAAATCTGGCAATGCTGTCTGCAAGAATTGCTTCATAAGTGTTTCCGATATGCGGTTTTCCTGATGTATAAGCGATTGCTGTAGTAATATAATATTTTTTCTTATCCAATTTTCTTTCCTCCTTATATTTTCCGCAGTGCAATTGTCGCGGAGCGTTTTTATTTATAGGAAGTATTTTCCTATAAAATAAAAAATGCCCGCCTTCTATAATAAGAAGGCGAGCCTATAACCCACGTTACCACTTCTATTCATCTGTACCTCGCAGTACAAATCTCAACGGGTATCTATTTAATACCCTGCCGCTATAACAGGCGGAACCTGTCGCAGCCTTGGCAATTTTTGCTTCGGTGCGCCTCTCAGGAGCCATCTTCCATATATCCTCATTTATTCCTCTCAGCCATGGGAATTTCTCTGTAAAATGCAAAATATATGTACTCTCTCCATCACTGTGTTTACATATATAAATTATGCTAACATATTCAGAAATATTTGTAAACACTCTTTTTCTACATTTTCTCATGCTCTGCACTGAGTTTTTTCACAATCTTAACCGCTGCTAAAACTGCAATTAAGTTGGGAATTACCATAAGTCCGTTAAACATGTCAGACATATTCCATACCAAATCAACTTTTAAAGTAGAACCAACTAAAACACAAATAACTACCAGCAAAGCATAAATTTTAACTGCTTTTGACCCCAAAAGACTTCGCACATTAACTTCGCCGAAATAATACCATCCAATAATGGTAGTAAATGCAAAGAATAACATACAAATAGCAATAAAAATGTTACCGAAAGAACCAAAGGCTGAGTTAAAAGCAACCTGTGCCAGAGCAGAACCTGTTTCTCCACTTGATAATGCTCCTGTAGAAAGGATTACAAGAGCTGTTAAAGTAAGAATTAAAAAAGTATCAATAAATACACCTATCATGGCAATAACACCCTGATCACCCGGATGCTTTACATCTGCTGTTGCATGTGCATGAGGTGTAGAACCCATACCTGCTTCGTTGGAGAAAAGTCCTCGTGCCACACCGAAACGCATTGCCTTTTGTACGGTAACACCAAGAGCACCTCCCAATACTGATTCCGGTGCAAATGCTGCCACAAAGATATCGTGAAATGCAGTACCTACTCCACTGCCATTCATAAATAAGATAATCAGACATCCGATAATATAAATAAGTGCCATTAAAGGAACTACCTTTTCTGTAACTCTGGCAATTCGATTAATACCTCCAAGAAAAATAAATGCTGCTACAATAGCTACTAAAATGCCCATATGAAATGGCTTTATACCGAAAGCATTGTGAAACGAACTTCCAATAGAATTCGACTGCACCATATTCCCCATAAATCCCAACGCCAGAATAATTGCAACAGAGAAAAATCCTGCAAGAAACTTACCAAATTTCCCTTTGAAAATGTATTTAATATAGTAAACAGGACCTCCCACAATCACACCGTTTTCTTTTACTCTGGTGTGCTGTGCCATAACAGCTTCTGCGTAAATGGTTGCCATTCCGAAAAAGGCACTTACCCACATCCAGAAAATAGCTCCCGGACCTCCTGATGCAATGGCAGTTGCCGCACCGGCAATATTTCCTGTACCTACCTGTGCTGCAATGGCAGTTGCCAATGCCTGAAAGGAGCTTAATCCGTTTTCACTATTTTTTCCATGGAGAGAAAATCCTCCGAACATTTTCTTCATTCCTATACCAAATTTCCGTACCTGAATAAATTTCAGTGCAAAAGTATAGAAAATACCTGTACCCAAAAGCAAAATTAAAAGTACATAATCCCATAAAAACTTGTTTACTAACTCTACAATAGACGCTATCATTTCCATTTCCTTATCTCCCTTTCCTTTTCATTCTATTTGCCTATTGTTGTCTGAAATATAAAAAGTCCATGGAATTCTAAAAATCCCATGGACTAAAGCTCTTTTCTAAGCGCAACTGCGTTCAAACATAAACATAGTACCAAAAGGCACCACCTTTACTAAAAACTTCACTGTCCTTTTGCCTGAGAGATTCACAGAGATTGTCTGCTTACACCTTCGGCACCCTTTTCGGGATTCTCCAGAGAGCCATCCAGATGCAGTCCTGCTTTTTGCAAAGCCCCTGAGAGTATTACTCCTTCGGTGGGCAATTTTACCTCTTTCCTGCAGCCTTCTATTGGCACAATATGCAAATAACGATTTTATTATAGCACTGGTTTTTTATTTGTCAATCCTTTTTATGAAGACAAATGTATTTTTGCCAAATACATTTCACTTTTTCTTTTTAATATAACAAATATTACTAATTAGGGAGCAACTATACTTCTTTACATAATTCTGATACTCATAAAAGTTAATATAATACTCTTTTCCCCATGAGGAAATACGCAGCCATTGTCCTTCAAAACCCGTAATCACCACAAAATGAGCTGCCGCCTCTGCTATTTTCTCGTATCCTTCTTCCCTTTTCTCATAAAAAGCCAATTTATGTTTTCTCACCGGAAGAGGAAAATTCGGACCGATTGCCAGAATAACCGGTATATCGTGCGCCAACATTGTCTTTATCCTGTTTGACACATTTCTTCTTCTCACCCCAAAAGTTGCTTTTAAAGAAATTCTGTTTTTTATAAAATAACGATTTATTTCTATTCCCAAAAGCCAACCCGGAATTCCCAAACAGGGAATAATAGGAAAATATTTTTTACGCATTGCCTCTGCATATTTCTGATATACCCCAACATCTAAAATCCCACTTCCCGTCTCTTCCTCCTGAAATTCCTTTCCTTTACAATATTCTTTATATAAATCTAAATATAAAAGAATATCTGTTGCTGCAATCACACCACAGCCATAGCCTGACATGATTTTCCTTTTCCACCACTCCTGACTGCCACCATAGGACAGCTTTCCATCTTTCATAATTGCTATATAAGGTGCTTTTAGCTTTCCTTGGTTCATCTTATGTCAACCTTCATTTCTTCTGATATTGTTACCGGTCCTCCCATTTTACAGGAAATTACCTTACCTCTCTCTTTTTCCACATATGCCTCTATCATGCCTCCCGGCTGATAAAGCTCATATACAAATTCTCCTGTGTCTGCGTCTTTTGAAAGATACACAGCAACCCCCATACTGCCGCTTCCACAGCTGCTTTCCCATACCATGGAAGTAGTTCTCTCTACGTACACTACAGGTGTCATCTGATTTCCCTCCAAAAACATAACACCGTAGGCATCACAAAGACATACTTTCTTTGCTTCTCCAATAAGTTCATCTACAAACTCCTGAGCTTTTGGAGCGCCATTTACAATAATGTGACAAATTCCCTCAAATACCACCATAGAAAAACCTTCCTCTTTTACATAAATTTCCTTTATCTCCAGAGGAATAGGCATCTCTGTCCTTGCAGTACCCTTTTCCATATTCACTGCCACTTTCAACTTCTTTTTAGAACCACTGACGTCCACCCACACTTCATCTTCTTTTTCCCTTGAAAGCATGCTTAACAGATAGCCAAAGCTTCTGGTTGCGTTTCCACAGAACTCACCGCCCATCATCTCCATATGAAAGTTTCCATCCTGCTTCTGCTCCACAAAACCTACCTGCTCACCGTGAAGCTCCTCTATACACAAAAGTTCGCTGGAAATTGCTGCATAGTCCTCTCTTTTTACGGGATTCATTACAAAAACTGTTACATTACCTGCCGGATTTGCTACTCGAATTTTTAATTCCATACCTTCATACCTCCCAAATATTTTTGCTCGCCAATTTATTTTTAATAATATCATATTACACATCAAAAAATAATAAAATTTATCGACATTTGTAAAAAGCTGTGATATATATTGAGTATAAGATTTTTATAAAAAAGGAGGAGTTTCATTGAAAACAAAAAATACTTCTGTAAATCAGATTACAGAAGGTGTTATATGGAAACAGCTCCTGCTTTTCTTCTTCCCTATTATGCTGGGGACTCTGTTTCAACAGCTCTACAATACGGCTGATGCTGTTGTAGTAGGACGTTTTGTAGGAACGCAGGCGCTTGCTGCTGTAGGCGGCTCCACCGGACAGATGGTCAATCTGATTGTGGGCTTTTTCGTAGGTCTTTCTTCCGGTGCTACCGTTATTATTGCCCGCTATTACGGAGCAAAAAACAAAAAGGAATTAAATGATACTCTGCACACTGCTGCTGCCCTTTCTATTACTGGCGGCGTTATTATCACCATTGCTGGTATTGCTTTAACACCTTTTATGTTAAAACTTATGAATACCCCCAAAGATGTCATTGAGGGTTCTACTACTTATCTGAGAATTTATTTTGCAGGAATTATTTTTGTTTTTATTTACAATGTAGGTTCTGCAATTTTAAGAGCTGTGGGTGACTCCACGCGTCCTCTTTATTTCCTGATTGTATGTTGCTTTATCAACATTTTTCTGGATATTCTCTTGGTAGTGGGATTTGATATGGGTGTTGCCGGTGCTGCTCTTGCTACTGTGATTTCTCAGGCAGTCAGCGCTATTTTAGTCATTTATACCTTGATAAAATCCAAAGATATGTATTGCCTGAAACCAAAGGAAATTCATTTTCACAAGTTCCTTTTGCTGTCCATTGTCACCATTGGACTTCCTGCCGGAATTCAGTCTATCATGTACAATATTTCGAACATGATTATTCAGACTTCCCTCAATGATCTAGGAACAAACGCCATGGCTGCCTACACTGCCTTCGGCAAAATTGATGCCATTTACTGGATGATTTCCGGAGCCTTCAGTGTGGCAATCACAACATTTATCGGGCAAAATTACGGTGCCGGAAAATATCACCGTATGAAAAAGAGCGTTGCAGTCTGTCTTTTCATGGATTTTATTGCCTCCCTGCTGGTAAGTATTCTTTTACTTACTCTGGGAAAATATCTTCTTCGAATGTTTACTACAGATCCGGAAGTTATTAAAATCGGCATGAAAATCATTCACATTATTGCTCCCTCCTATGTACTGTTTATTTTTATCGAAATCTTATCCAGTGCCCTTCGAGGGGTGGGAAATGTACTGGTTCCCATGCTTATGACCTGTACCGGTGTATGCCTGCTTCGTATTATCTGGATTTTCCTTGTAATACCGAAAAAACCAAGCATCTCCGACATTCTGCTCTGTTATCCTATCTCATGGGGATTGACAGCAGCCCTTTTTGCTATTTACTATTACTTTGACCAGAAAAATTTCTATAAAACACATAGAGAATACTAAAAATATAAAACGAGGAGACTATTACTATGATTTTTTCTTATTCTAACACTCCTTCCTCTCTGGATTTAACATTAATTGAGAAAAGCACAAAAATACTTTTAGATGAATACAGCAAGCAGACTCAACACAAAAAAAATCTCTGTGTAAATGTGACTTTTACTTCATCCGGAAATACCTTAAAGGTTTCTAAAAAAGGCGATCAGTGCACCATTAGCTGCCATGAACCGGTACATTATTTCCGCTGTCTCAATTACCTTATTCACCACTTAAGCGAAGATTTTGATTTTGAAGAAATAGGATTTTTTGAGAAAAATGGTTTCATGCTGGACTGTTCCAGAAACGCAGTAGCTACAACCGATACCATAAAAAAATTAATTCGTATTATGGCAAAGTTGGGGCTTAATCAGTTACTTTTATATACAGAAGATACTTATGAAGTTCCGGGACTTCCTTACTTTGGAACTTACAGGGGGCGCTATTCACAGGCAGAGCTTCGTCAGTTAGACGACTATGCTTATCAGTTCGGAATTGAGCTTGTTCCTTGCATTCAGACTCTTGCTCACCTTAGAAATGCTCTGAAGTGGCCTATGGGACAGGAACTAAAAGACAGCGCAGACATTCTGTTGGTAGGTTCTGAAAAGGTTTACGATTTCATCAGACAGCTTCTGACTTCTGTAAAAGATTGCTTCCGCTCAGAAAATATTCATATCGGTATGGATGAGGCTGTCATGCTGGGACTTGGAAATTATCTACACCAGAATGGCTATAAAAAAAGTTCTGAACTTATTTTAGAACACACCGACCGTGTTCTTGAAATCTGCAGAGAGTTAAACTTAAAGCCTATGATATGGAGTGATATGTTTATCTCCTCCAATTCAGGAAAACAGTATTACAATATTGATGAAGACACAGATACCACCAACTGGACAAAACCGGCAGATGATTTGGCTTTGGTATACTGGGATTACTATAATACAGACAGAAACGTATATCGTAAAATGCTTCGTGTTCACCACGAAATTGCAAAAAGAACAATCTTTGCGGGAGGTATCTGGAACTGGAACGGTATCGCACCAAATTATGGCAGAGCAATCAACTGCACCATTCCTGCCCTTTTAGAATGTCAGGCACAGAATGTGCAGGAAGTATTCACTACCGGCTGGATGGATAACGGAGCGGAAACTCCTATTGACGCCATTTATCCGGGACTTGTGGCATTTGCTACACTTTGCTTCCATTCTGATTTAGATAAAAATGTTTTAAAACAGAACTTTGCTGACTGCGTAGATGCCAAATGGGAAGACTTTGAGCTCTTAGACAGATTTGACTCTCTTTTCCAAGGAGACGGAAACAATATTTCCGCAGATAATCCTTCTAAATATTTACTATATCAAGACGCTATGCTAGGCATGTTTGACTATCACATTCAGGGTATAGATACAAAATCATATTATGAAGATTTAGCGAAAAAGCTGGATAAATGTGTAGAAGAAAACACCTGCTATAAAACACTGTTTAACTTCTATAAATATTTTTCACTTGTGCTGTCTGAAAAAGCTGATTTAGGAGTTCTTTTAAAAGAAGCTTACGACAAAAAAGATTTATCCACATTAGAAGAATTAAATACAAAGGTTATCCCCAATATTCTAAAAAATTTACAACTTATGCACCAATTCCGTGAAGAATTATGGATGAAGGACGCAAAGCCTTTCGGTTACGAGCTTATGGATATTAAACTGGGCGGAGTTTCCGCACGTTTAAAATCTTGCCAAAGACGCCTTGCATCTTATCTTTCTAAAGAAGTGGATAAATTAGAAGAATTGGAACAAGAACGGCTGCCCTACTGGACAGTGGAAAATAAATATCCTCATGATATGAATATAGAACTTCGTGAAAATATTTGGAGTAGGATTATCAGTGGATGTGATTTGATAGACACTATTTAACAGATTTTAAAGGTTTCCTCTTTTATTTTCATTGTTTTATGTTACACTATAGGAAATAAAGGAGGAAATACTTTTATGGAAGAGCATACATTACCTCACCAACACGGAGAACATGGGGAACATTTAATACAACATATACCTGATACGGAAAAATTTCAAATCGTTGCTTCTATATTTAAACAGCTCAGTGATACGACTCGCATTCGCATTTTCTGGATTTTATGTCACTGCGAAGAATGCGTAATCAATATTTCTGCCCTAATGGATATGAGCAGTCCTGCAGTTGCACATCATCTGCGGCTTTTAAAGAGCAGCGGACTGGTCGAAACCCGCAGGGAAGGAAAAGAGACTTATTATAAAGCCAGTTCATCAAAAAAAGCCCAGTCCCTTCACCATATGATTGAACAGATGATGGATATTTCCTGCGTATCTGAGAAATAACATTTTCTATAGTTAAAATAGAAAATTATAAAGCACTTTCTTATTGTTAATTTTTTTCAATACAAGCTCAATCTTCTATGACAAACAAGAAAATAAACATGTTGGTCATGGAATGATTGAACCTGTATTTAAGAGACAATAAGAAAGTGCTCTATTTTTCTCTGTAAAACAGCGGTTCCCCCCACTGAAAGAATGGTAGCTATACTTCCTATTTGCAATGCACTTAGTTTCATCTAACTTATGATGTAAGAACCGAAACTACTTTACGTAACAGCTCCTTAAAATCTTTTCCTTATATAATATATGTTCTCAACGGCATAAAATCAACTGTTTCCCACAAAAGCTTTTATAACTTATGTACCCTCAGAGTACGAATTGCATTTAAAATAGCAATAATCATAACACCAACATCTGCAAAAATAGCAAACCACATATTGGCAATTCCCACTGCCCCAAGTGCCAGACACCCAAATTTAATTACTAAAGCAAAAATAATATTTTGATATACTATACCAAGACACTTTCTGGAAATCTTAATAGCTTTGGAAATTTTTAAAGGATCATCATCCATTAGCACCACATCTGCTGCTTCAATAGCTGCATCAGAACCCATAGCTCCCATAGCAATTCCAATATCTGCACGAGTGAGAACCGGTGCGTCATTGATACCATCACCTACAAATGCCAGTTTTTCCTTTTCAGACTTCACCGAAAGCAACTCCTCTACTTTTGTTACCTTATCACCAGGAAGTAATTCTGCATAAACCTCATCAATACCCAAAGACTGTGCAACCTGTTCTGCCACAGACTTTGCATCTCCTGTGAGCATAACAGTCTTTTTCACTCCTGCTTTTTTCAGCCGGACAATTGCCTCCTTAGAATGTTCCTTTATAAGGTCGGAAATCACAATATGTCCTGCATATTTTCCATCTATTGCCACATGGATAATCGTTCCCGCTTTATGACAGTCATGATATTCCACGTTCAGTTTTTTCATAAGCTTACTGTTTCCTGCCGCAACTTCTTTTCCATCCACCTTTGCAATCACTCCGTGACCACTGATTTCCTGAATATCAGAAACTCTGCTTCTATCAATTTCTTTGCCGTAAGCTTTCTGAAGACTCTTGCTGATTGGATGAGAAGATGCACACTCTGCTAAGGCTGCATATTCCAGTAGTTCCTTTTCTTCTATTTCATTGTGATGAACACCGCTCACCTCAAAGACGCCCTGTGTCAAAGTTCCTGTTTTATCAAAAACTACATATTTCGCCTGAGATAAAGTTTCCATATAATTAGAGCCTTTAATCAGGACACCTTCCTTACTTGCTCCTCCAATTCCTGCAAAGAAACTAAGCGGAATACTGATAACAAGAGCGCAAGGACAACTGATAACAAGAAATGTCAATGCACGGTAAATCCATACGCCCCACTGCGCTGTTTGTCCTAAGAATAACATCTGTACCAATGGCGGAAGGACTGCCAGTGCCAATGCACCGTAGCAAACTGCCGGTGTATATACTTTGGCAAATTTGGAGATAAAATTTTCGGATTTGGATTTTCTGGAACTGGAATTTTCCACAAGTTCTAAAATCTTAGATACTGTAGACTCTCCGAATTCCTTTGTTGTCTTAATTTTCAACACACCATTCATATTGATGCAACCGCTGATAATTTCGTCTCCTTGTTTTACATCGCGAGGACGACTCTCTCCTGTCAAAGCACTTGTATTTAAACTGGAACTTCCCTCCATAACAATTCCGTCTAAAGGAACTTTTTCTCCCGGCTGAACGACAATAATGCTGTCAATTTCCACCTCATCCGGATCTACTTTTTCTAGTTTTCCATCTCGTTCTACATTGGCATAATCAGGACGAATATCCATCAATGCGCTGATATTTCTGCGGCTCTTTCTCACTGCATAACTCTGAAACAGTTCCCCTATCTGGTAAAACAACATAACTGCAAGGGCTTCATTATAATCTCCGCTTTTTGAATAGATAGCCAGAGCAAAAGCCCCTACAGTAGCCACTACCATTAAAAAGTTTTCATCAAAAACACGTCTGTTCAGAATACCCTTTC
>RCNI01001125.1_pt1 | contig 15025 bp, 20 predicted proteins | sample 2041151 | NCBI WGS metagenome assembly RCNI01 (sample SAMN09708214, study PRJNA481090) | feces metagenome | isolation source: feces | place: Antarctica: Albino Rookery | reverse complement strand
CCTTTCGCTAGTTACCTCTTGAGCTGTGCGAAGTCTTTGCATAACTGGTAAGCCGGCGAGCTCCGGATTAGCCTTGCACAAGTTCTCACAAACAGAAGTAGCCTCTTTAAGAGTGATGTATGTACAAATTCCGTCCATTGAGGTCAGCTTAATAAGATCGGCTACTTGAGAAGAGTCGAACAAATTAGTAATAAGAAGAATTTCGTTAAAGATTAAGATCATCAAAATAAAAATGACCTCACCGCCCTTGCGCTGAAGTCCCTTCTTCATCTGAGTCGATTGTATATCTGAGTTCACCCATGCTTGATAAAAGCCGGCGATTACATCAAACGCAATTGCTGTGAGTGAAACCACGCAAGGCGCTAAAAAATTACCCATCTTGATTTCCTTTCTTACGCTGTCCTTCTCCACATATAGCAGGTGATATAAGGTGGCATATTGTTGTGAGCCTGTCCTCCACCAACATACGAGGTATAAATCATTTTTGACTTACGTGGCGTTGCGTAACCTACGTCCTGCCTTGTAATTCCGTCTTTTAAATCCTCGACCGCAAAGCCCTCATGCCTATGCCTTGGCATTTCTTGTTCGGTCAATGTGTGAGTTGTCTCACCACCAGTCGAGCCCGAGGACGTTGAGGAAAGAAGGAATCTGCCTTGAATTTGACTCCACGAACCACCGAAGAGCGTAGCCGGATTAGTGTTATTGAATGAGATATATACAGCTCCTACCGGATATACCTTTTTAAGAAATGTCTTATCATCATCCGGAGCTGTGTGTAGTGCGATCATTCGCTCCGGCGTACCAACGGAAAGGTTTGTTATTCGAATTCGATAAAGAGGAATAAACGCATTCGTAGTATTTGCTGTAATCGTTGATGTTGGCATGGTTGGGTCAGCGGGCGTGCCTCCGGTTGGTTTGCCGACAATAACCTCGAGCCTGCAACTTTCTACTCCTGCACTGGTTTTTGTATATCGAACGCCGATAACGTCATTTCGCTTTTGCGACTGCGTTCCGTTCGAGATGTTTACGTATTCAGTAGTTCCAATAGCAATGTGACGTCCGGAGCAAAGTATATCGCCGGTGCCGATTGAAATACGATTTGACGTAACAACCGTGCAGGCGCATCGTGAACGAGTCGGCAAGAGGTAGTTGCCGGAGCCATGGACTCCTTTATTAAATTCTGCCTGTTGGTCTGCTGTTACGTGAGCTGTTCCGGTATGTCCTGTGACAATCTCAACCGCCATTATCGACCGCCCCCTCTCTCCATGAATTCAAGAAATTCGCCGTCTTGATTTTGAACAAGATTACGATATTCTTTTGAGCATTTCGCACAAAGCCATCGCTTAACCGAAGTGCCTTCAGCGTTTATACGCTCAATATTTTTCCATGCTTGAATGTTTGGGTCTGTATCAATTGCGTATACCTCAGCCGAACACCTGTCGCATACGTATTGATTAAATCCCTCGGATTTTGCCATATTACTTTCCTTGCTGTCCGATTTCGTAAATGATTTCTGTTATTCCTTGGTCAGATTTAATAATCTTCTTTGAGATTTTGGCTACAACTTCCATGCCGGTTTCCAGCTCGGTTGCTTTGACTATATCGCCGATTTCCCAATCGCCGTAGCGCTTTAATTCCGCCTCGACTTTGCCTACGCTTAGCAATTCTTCAAATCGCTTGCGCCCACCTTTCTCGAGCTCTTCGATATTCTCGGCGCCGGTGTTGTCGTAAATTTCTACGTATTCACTGGCACCACGTATCGTCTGCGTTTTCGAGATATTGCCCTCTTTGTCGGCGTACAAATGAAGGACAGTGCGATTTTCGAGCTCGCCCTGTCCTAAGCAAATTAAGTGGTTTGGTTTATTTTTAAATTCCTCAATCTTGAAATCCATCAAGTCGGAGTCAATCGAGGTAATCGTTTCGGCTTTCTCAGCGTAGATTTCAACCATGCCCTCTCGATACTGAAAGTTTAATTTCATATCGAAGCTTTCTACCATTTCCTTAATGCTATCGTATGCCTTTACGTATCGCTTGAATTGGTAGGTGATATTCTTGCCGGTGTAAACCGCCGGCACGGTAAAGAATGAAGAAAGGCTTAAACGAGAAATGAGGCTCCGGAGAACCTCATTAATTTCGCCACTAACCGTGAGATATGCTTGCCCTCGAGGAGGCTGAATTATTTTAGAGTTCAGAACTCCTTGCCACGTTCTGCCCTTATATTTTGGCTGGTTCTTTTTAGTATCGAATTCGATACTATCGACCACTCCGCCATAACCGGTGCCATCAAGGTAAATGCGCTCTTTACCTAATAGTCGAACTTTCTCGAAAGTAATTTCGAAATCATTCTCACCGCTACCATATGCAAGATCTAGCGTAAAATCTTGAATTGCTCGAGCGTCTACTCCGAGCTTATCGGTGATTATCAGTAATTTACGTTCCATAATATCCGCCTTCTATTTCGCCATCTTCATCGAGGTAAATACCACTGAATAGAGCTCGATAGCTTTTCTTTTGACAGAAAGGCGGAGTGCTTTCCGTAACGTAGAAATAAACATCAAAGCCGAATGAATTATCCCAAGTTACGTTGCTCTCTTGAGCAGGCAAAGGCTCAAAGATGTAGCTCCCTTTTCCCTTGCCCTCTCCTCGAACAGCTTTGTTAAATACGTTTTGCTCAAATCCGTGTTCATCTCTCAAGATTACAGTTTTTTCCCTGCTGTCTACAATCAGAACAGCGTTCGGCGGAACGGTCGCATTTATCTGATACGTATTTTTACCGATAATGATTGATGGATTTACGCAAGCGCCATATATGGTAAGGGTGAATTCGCAAGGAATATCGCTATAAGTATTCAGCACCTGCGTTGATTGGTTGTAAGCATAATCGAACTTATAGTCGTGAGGGTAATCGAGTCCAGCCGATACACCTCGACTACTTGCGGAGCCTTTTGTAAAACTGCGCTTTTCGGTTTTGCTCCAGCAACCGTCTAAAAGTAATACTTTTAAAGTACCGTAGACGTTTATTGGATTTACTGAGCTTATTCCGATACCTGTGATATACGCTGATTGCTCCCATATATCTTGGGCGATTAGCTTTCCAGCCTCTTCATAATAGAGATCGCGGTCTGCTAGGTGACGAAGTTTTTCGAGCTCTTCTCTTTTTGCGACAAATCCCACATCGACCGTGCGAGCTTGTCTTCGAGGTGAGTAAATCGCCCTTCGTCCTAAATCGTAAGTCCATTCATATCCACGCATTGAGGTTGCGGTTTGAACGGTAAAGTCCGTAGCGGAAAGACTTACGCTATCCATTCGACTTTTATAAATTAGTTCGTTCATTAAATCGCCTGCTTTACCATTCGAGCAAATTCACGAGGTGTTGAGCTTGGAGCATACTCGTTAATCGTTGCGCCGAGGTTTTCCTCGAGCCATGCGATTATGAGCTCGGAGCCGTTATCTTGAGGAATATCCTCAGCTGCCTCGTGGAAGTAAGGCTTAATTTTATCAATTGGCAAAACTGCCTCTCGACCTGCCTCACCAACACCGATAATGCTCGGAGCATCGAACAAACCGCCTTTTGCGTACCAGTCAACCGAAACACTTGGTAATGATCCTTTGCCCATAAATCCCCAAGGCGCCTCACCGCCACTTACGGAGAAATGAGGCAGGCTAGGTTTTGGAAGGCTCCACTCGAAATCGAATACGCTTTTAATACGCTCGACAATATCATGTAGCTTTTCCTTAAATTTCTTCATGATATTAATTGCCGAGTCTTTCATATTGGAAAGTGGGGTTGTAACTTTTGCGACCAACCCTCTAAATGCTGATGCGACTGCGCTAATCAATCCGCTAACGATTGCGGAAATTCCAGATTTGATACCGTTCCAAATTCCAGAAATTACAGTTGCCAAACCGGTCTGAATTGCTGTAATCATTCCGACTCCGCCGGAGAATACAGCTTTCACGGTTTCCCACAAGCCAGTAACGATTTGCCCAATTCCCTCTTTTAAGGATTGCCAATCTCCTGTAAAGAGCGCCGAGAATACTTGGAATATTCCGCCTACGGTCGTAAAGATGCCTTCAAATCCTCCACTGATTAGAGTGCCCAAGCCATCGAAGTATGAGGCTAGACCAACAAGTCCAACGCTCTCGAGAGTAGCTACGATATTATCGAACGCTGAGCTCGCAAGGTCGGACGCTGTTTGACCGATTGACGTAATCGCATCTCCGATAAATCCGAGGAAGTCTGAGAAACTACCGGAGAAGAAATTAACGATATTGTCCCAAAGGTTCGAAAGAGCATCCATCAAACCAGCTGTATCGCCTGTGAATAAAGCGACAATTCCTTGATATGCTACGTTGATAACATCGAACGCAATCGCAAGAATATCGGTGACTGCCTCGAGTCCGCTTTGTAGCATTCCGATAAGTCCATCGATTATCGGAGCCATGGTTTCGCCAATTGGGGCAAGGCTATTATTAACCGTATCGGCTACAAGTTGAATGCCGTTAACAAGGGGGCTTACATCAATTCCCAATGCCTCGCCGATAGTCGAGAATACCGCAATCAATAGATCAGGAATTCCGGAAACAATACTACCGATAAGCTGAGGTAGTGCCATGAACGCACCGACTATTACGTTGATTACTACCGGTATCGCATTTTGAAGAACTAGAATTGCGTTGTCTGAAAGCGTTCTAAAACTTTCGGCAATCGCTGAGAAATCTCCGCTCGCCAATGCGACTTTAAAATTCTCAAAGCTAGCGAGCATCATATTAAAAGAGCCTTGAATAGTGCCCTCAGCCTCTTTGATTGTGGTGCCGGTAATTCCTACTTCGTTCTGAATTTCATGAATTGCCTCGGTAATGTCAGCAAGATTGTTGATGTCGTACTTTTTACCGGATAACTTTTCTGCATCCTCTAAGAGCTTTTGCATACCTTGTCTTGTGCCGTCATAACCAAGATTAAGGTTATCAAGCATAGTAAAGTTGCCTTTAGCAAATCCGGAATAGGCTCGCTGTACGCCCTCCATGTCCGAGCCGAGCTTATTGACGTTATCAGCCATATCGATAATCGCCATATCGGTCATTTTTGCCGCTTTGACCGTATCTCCACCAACACCAGCGAGCATCTTTTTACTCATGCCGATAGTGGTTTCCATATACTGATTAGCAGAAAGACCTGCGGTTTTATATGCCTCCGAGGCATTTTTCATTACCTCATTGTATGCGGTAGGGTCAATCGATTTCTGAAAGAGGGTATCAATTCCGCCCTCAAGCTGTTCAAATTCGCCGAACGCTTGAACGCTACCTTTTACGAAGTCGTATGCATATTGTCCGAGCTTTAAGGCTGCGAAAGTCTTTCCGACTTTAAGCGCCATGTCTTTAAAGCTGTTTCCAGCCTTCTCGGTTGCAGGAGCCACTCCCTCGCCGATACCTTCGCCTGCTTTCTTGCCGCCGACCTTTCCAGCCTCGGAGCTTGCTTTCTCGATAGGAGCTTTAATGCCTTTCGTAAGCTGACGATCAAATCCCTTCATTGTCAAATAAGGATAAATCGTTACAAATCCTTTGCCTACGCTTACTCCTTGACCAGCCATTTATTCACCTCTTTTCATTGCTAGAATTCTATCTAATTCATCTCGCTCCATCGCTATTCCTTGGAGCTTTCTCTTCTTCTCTTTCCTCATGCTCGGCGGAAGAATGAAATCCGGCTTTTTAAATCTCTTGAGCTTGGTAGCTACAAGCGTTCGAAGTGAATTTGCTATATCTGAAAGGATTAGCGTATCGACAGTCCAAGCCATATCCGGATTGCAAGCTACGTAAGTTCGTGAAGTTTGAGGCAATTGAGTCGAAAGTGTAGCGAGATGTAAAATCGAAATGCTAGCATCGTCACCGCTGAGCACCCTTTCGAGATTTATGCCGTAATACTGCTGTAAATCGGCTGTCAATTCGTCCGGATGCTCATTGATGAAGAATACTAGCTCTAAGATTTTTTTGTTTCTTCTACCTGCGAAAGAGCGTTTTTGACCCACTCGGTAAGAGTTTCAGGTGTGCAAACTCCGTCATTGTCTTTGGCGAGCTCGTCCATAATTACGTCTGTATTCTCCTCACCGAAGAGGAAGTCGCACAAATCGTAAAACGCCAAAACCTTATCAGCCTCTTGAACTTTTGAGCCTTGAACTCGTGCCATGAGTTTCAGAAAGCGAGCATCTTTAACGAGCGTATCATTGAACTCGACAATAAGATCGCCGGCTTTTGCTTTAACCTTTGCCATTATCGGCGCCCTCCTCGACCAGCAGGAGCAAGGAAGGTTGTGTACTCGTAAACGGAAACCCCAGTCGCATCCTTGTAGCAAGAAACTGTCGCCTCTCGTCCGTCTGAACCATTTCCATCCATGGTAATGTCACCACGTTCAATAAGCTGTGAAGAAGGAGCGATGTAGCGCTTAATAATTCCCTTGCCAGCTACGGTTTCGATAACGAGAGGAAGAATAGGCAATTCAGCATCTGTGTGCTTGATTAACATTGTCTTGTTTCCACTCTCATCCTTGACCTCTACGTTCTCCTCGCCGTAAAGGAATTTAGCTACGTTCTCGTTAGTTTCGATTGGGGTGAAGGTGCACTTCTCAAGATACTTGGATACGGTAGTTCGCACTACATCTCCACCCCATGCGTTAAGTTCCTCGGTATCTTTCTCTTCTGAAAGCGATACACCGTCTTCGGAAACGTAGCCAAGAGGCAAATACTCTTCTCCGAGTGGTGTAATCGCATCTGTTGGAATTGCGGTTGCGGTAGTCTTGCCGATAAAGATCGCGCCGGTTACTTTCGGACTACCTACGGTTACTTTTGTCTTATCGTTCATAGTTTTTATTCTCCTATATTCGCTATGATTTCAATGTTGAGCTGGTATCTGCCCATTTCGTCCTGTTCAGCTCTAAATTCGTAAATGCCGTCAACTTTTACACTGCGTATTTCTTGAGGCGGTTCGCTTTCGGTTAAAAATTTCGCAACCACATAAGCAAGCTCGCAAGCCTGCTCCGAGGTTTTTGACCAAACTTGAACACCGATTAAAGCTCTCTCAATACGATTGCTAAATGCTCCGCCCTGTCGTTCGACTGTCAGAAACTTCGCCGGATACCTTTTTGGGATGTTGTGACTCGTTGGAATTTGCAAGCCGGATGAAAGCCATTTGATTAAAGTTTTTTCAACCATCAGACCCCCCTCGCATTTTTCAGACCACTAACGAGAATATGGTTCTTTCGGTCATCGTATTTTGCTTGAATGTTGTAAGCTCCGACTCGGTAGCACTTGATACCGTATTGAGATATGTACGGCTGAATTACGTAAACCGACTCCGTTTTGCCGTGCGAGTTTGCGTAAACATAAACCGCCTCAGCTTTATGTCGAACGAGCTGAGCGACTCCACCGGATTTGAGCATCTCCTCTACAAAGCCTTTACGTCCCTCATAAACAAATTCGACCTTTCCGCCTTTAGCCATAACCCACCACACTATCTGCGAGATATGTTTCGACCGCCCTATTCCATGAGGTCGGTGTGTTCTCCGGCATCAAGCCTCGAGGATCACCGATTACGATGAACTGCTCGCCCTCGTATTCGATACGGCAATCTCTTAGAGGCAAGGTGTACCAGTAAGGAAAGTGAAACGTATAATCAACAGTTTTGCCCTCCGGATTGTCTGCTCCGTCATTGCGAGAGCCACCTGCCTCGATTAGCACATCCTCAACGCTTTCGCTTACGTATTCATCTCGAACCACATCGTTAAATTCGTTGACGGTTTCGATGGGTCTTAGTACCTTTATCGTTTGCGTGATAAACATTAGAACCCCATGTCAATAGTAGAAATACGCAAGCCGGACAGACCGAGTAAAGCTTTCTCCTTTCGAGAGATATACAGACTATTTCCAGTCTGTGCATACGTGAAAGTTTGCGAATAAACTCCGGCACTTTCAGTCTTTGCACTGTACAAGCCGGTATCGGTTCCGCTGTCGAGTACTCGACTTACCATCGCACAACAAACCATTCGCAATGCGTTTGGGTCTGCTTCAGTGATGTCTTTTCGTTTGAGTTGAAAGGATATTTCGAGCAAGGTTGAGGCATCGCCCAATAAGGTTTCAGCTCTCTCGACCTCGGCGACTGTTAGCTTTCGCCAACGCTTTTCAATATCCTCAATCGTTGCGTATATCATGTTCTTCACCTATATAAAAAAGGTACGGATTGCTCCGTACCTTTTTCTTGTTGTTGATTTTTATCGAGATGCCTTTGCGGTTGGCTTGGTAATCGTACCCTTAATAATCAAGTTCTTGACCTCTGGGAAGAGCATAAGACCTGTATCGGCGATGGTTTCGACTGTGCCGTTCTCGTAAACTGGGTGATGGTTTACACCGATAAGACCTGTCTCATCATAGGTGTAATCAAATCCTGCCTTTGCAAGTGCTCCAAGGTCAGCAACGTAGCAGTTAATGTTCTCGCTTGGAGTTGCGTAGAAAGTACCCTCCGGAATGTCGTTTGCGAGGATGCAAGTACCAAGCCCGAGGAAATCACGAACGTAGCTGAGTCCGAATGCGGTCTGAGTGGAAATTGGCACTGCGCCGAGGTACTCCGCTACATCCTTACGATTAACGAAGAATACCGGAGTGCCCTCTTTGTTGAGGCGATCCATTTCGTTACCGAGCTCAGCCCATGCATTAGCGAGGGCGGACTGCATTCCAACTCCGGTAGCGGTGCCGGTTCCAGCACTGAGGAACTTAAAGAGCTCCTTGCGGATTACTCCTTGAATTCCGGAAATCATTTCCCTGTCAGTTCGAGCAACTGAACCCTCGTATCCACTTTCGAGTACTCCATCCTTGGAGGTCTGCTTGCGATACTGCTTGAGGGTATAGCGAATTGGGGTCTCGTTGGTGATGGTGTACTTTGTTAGCGGAATGGTTGTACCCTCCGCTACATCTCCATCCTCAAGAGTTCCGGAGATGGTGTACTGCTTAATCTGATGTCCTTCTGGAAGAATAGTTGGCTCGTAAATATCGAGAATTTCGAGCAAGCTATCTACGTTCTTTGAGAATTTTCCAACAAAGTCAATATCAAGTACCTTGGTGTTGTCTGCTGATGTCATTACTCCAGCCATGTTTTACTCCTTTAATAGATTTTCGGCGATTGCCTTTCTTCGCTCGCTTGGGTTTTTGATTGCGAAGATTTCGTCTTTTGATAGTTTCACTGGTTTTACCTGTGAACCATCATTCTTACTGGTTGGATAAAGTGGAATTGATTTGAAAGAATTTTGTACAACCTTAGCTGACTCGAGGAGCTCCTCTTCGGTATCTCCTCGCATGGTGCTAATGATTGAAGTAGGAAGTCCAGTTTCATTTGCGATACGCTTGATAAGATCGTTACGCTCTTTGCTCTTCTCGAATTCTGTCAATCGGCTTTGAGCCTGTTCATAGTCTGCCTTAATCTTCTCAAGTTCTTCTTTGGTCTGCTCGAGCAGGGGCTGTGAGTCCTTATTCTCTTTGGCTCGCTTTTCCCACTTTCGAGCGTTTGCCTTAGCTTTCTCAAGCTCCTCTTTTAATGCGTTAACATCATCGCTAAGCTCGGAGGTTTCTTCGACTACCTCAACCGTAGTTTCCTCGGTTGTCTGCTTTTCATCCTGTGCAGGCTGAGTTTCAATATTTTCCATTTGTATCCCTTTCAAATTCTGAACCGTGCGGTTCTTTGTTTGTCCGTGCGGACTATATCAAACGCTTGTGCGTGTTGATAGCCTTAATACTTATATCGACCGTTTCTCTTTCGAGCTAAAATTGCCGATTTCTTCATGCGGTCGTAGTAGTTCTTGGTTTCTTCTTCGATTGTTGTGCCGTTTCGTTCGGCTCTCTCTTTCGCCATCTTGTCGACTTCTTCTTGCCAAACGTCATAGAGTTGTTCCGGCTTATAACCTTGAACGCTTGCTCCGTCAAATATCGGAACGGCTTTGCATGAGCAGTGTTGGTGATACTCATTAAGCTCGCCGGCGGTTTCCCTGCTGTAATAGACAGCTCCACGGCTTGCAAGCATCAAACAGAAGAGGCAAGGCTTATTACCACCGGAATAGCTCGGAACTCGTGCAAATCGTGGTCTACGCTTATCAACGTATCCAGCATGGAGGCAGGAGCTGTTAGCGGATTTACGGATTTGATTATCGAGGTTTCGCATAAGCTCGGCTTGGAGCTCGTCCCACATCTTCTCTTGCTTGAGTAAGTCCTCTTCTTTGCTGATTGCTGTTACTTTCGAGCCGATTATGTTAGCCGAATAGGAAGGATCGTATCCGTTATAAGCATGAGCTCCGGCTAGCTCTCCGGTTTGGTATTGGCTTACAGCCTCATAGAAGTCAGCTCCGAACTGCGAGGCAATATCAGTCGAACCGCCTGCGAGTTCTTGAAATAGAACCGTCAGCTCCTCTTTGGCTTTCTTGTAGTCGCTGTAATCAACTTTACGAAGTGCCTGCGTAAGTTTCTCCTGTGATTGAGTCGATAACTTTGCGAGGATTTCTTCGTAGTTGTCAAGAACCGCCTTTGGCAATTCCTTACTCATCTGTTCCGCCCACGTTTAACAGTGAGGTGATTACCTCTTGCGTAGCGTTTCGCATCATATCGCCCTTTACTCGACCGATGTCAGCGTTATCAAAGCCGAGCATCTCCCAATACAAGTCAGTATTAGCGAAAGATGGATTACTTGCACAAATCTTGACCGTACTATCTGCACTAGATACAAGGCTAGGCATTGCCGGATTTTTGAAACGTGCTTGCAGGGTCATCTTCAAGCCGTTCAGCTCAACCGCCGGAACGTTCCTCGCAATTGCAAGCATGAGGATCGCAATGTTTACGAGTGAGCTACCGTTATCAGCGTTGAGGTTCTGTGCCTCAATGATAAGGGGCTCGTTGGCGGCATAAATCGCTTGAGCTGACGATGGGTTGTCGTGAATGATACCGAGCTCGCTTACTGGTGTGTTAGTAGCTCCGGCGAATTCGGAGGCAAGAGAGCGAAGTACATCGATGTGAGGGTGCATGGATTGAGCTTGGAGCATACTCAAGACCGGTACGTCTCCATCCTCATCCTTACCGAGTAGTAAGAGCTTGTTTATATATGCCTCGAGTTTATCCATCTCGAAAGCCTCGTCAGTTGCTCCGCTTAACACTTTCTGCGGACTGGTGAACAACTCCGAGCCGATTTCCATTCGTAGACGTGTACGCAAATAGCTGTCGATAATGTTCATAATCGGTTCGGCGATGCGTGATTGTCCGAATGGGTGTAATTCGTCCGGATTGTATGCGAGAGGCTCTATCAAAGGACGGTGAGCCATATGAGGAAGATATTCCGCCCACCACTCGTTGCCGTTTTCCTCTCTTGAAAGCTCGACCGTAGCATCCTCGTTATAGAGATGAACGAGAGTTGGTCGAGTGGTTTTATCTTGCTTGAGGATTGCCATACCGTAAGCGATACGGTTGTGCCTAAAGTCCCAAACAGCCGATGCAGTATCTGCTGAATGAAAGTTAACGAGAGCCTTTGGTTCTCCGAGAGCCTCAAGTCCTCGAGATACGGTCACGAAGTTAACTCCGTGAATAAGTTCTGAGCGTAGGCTCTTGCGGTATCGATTGATTAAGTCGTTCTGTGCGACTAGCTCATCAAGTTCAGCAATGTCCTCGCCGTTGCCGTCCGTGTGAACAAAGCCATCGAAGATTGAGCGGTTAGCAAGCGAAGAAACCGCCTTTTTTGCCCATGAGCAAGTGATTTTTGAGCCTACCGCCATCGAGTCCGGTACAGCGATACCCATGTTCACTTCTCTTGCTGTTACATCTTCGTTGTAATAACGAAGTCGTCTGCGATTGTTCGAGGAGTGTGCTTGGAGTACCTTAATGCACTCCGTTAGCCTTTCGCCGTCTCGTTCGTCTAAGCCTCGAGCGGTTTCAATGTTTCCGAATGCGATCATCTTTATCCTTTGTACTCTTGCTTTGCTTTCTCTATGCGGTTTCGAGCAATCTCGAAGTACTTATCATCTCGCTCAATTCCGATAAAGTTGCGACCGGTATTCATACAAGCGACTCCAGTTGAGCCGGAGCCCATTGTGAAGTCGAGTACCGTATCGCCCTCGTTGGTGTATGTCTTAATCAAATCCTCAAGGAGTGCGACCGGCTTTTGAGTTGGGTGATATTTCTCTTTATCCTTTGGATACTCGAGTACATTGGGCTTACTTTTATTGCCCTGCCAAAGATTAAACTGAGACTTAAATCTTGAGTTAAATGCTTGATTTATTGCTTTCAGCTCATCAAATGTTTTGAAACCGTCCATCCGGTCAATGCCGAATACCTCGATGAGTTCTTGGTAGGTTTCATTTGTGCATAGTGCAAATTGTGATGAACCGTATTTCTGACCGCTTACATTCGATACTCGGAAACAGTGGTCAGCTCTTGTATGTCCAAGCCTTTTACTAACTTGAGCTCCGGATTTATATCCAATGTATGTAAGCACATCTGCGAAGTATTGCCTTAGCGGATTTTGACACCCAAAGTCGTGTTTTTTCTCAAATATGCAAATATCCTCGAGCTTTGAAACCATTGCCCTTTTTGCCATTAAACAATTGCCGGATGTATCCTTCACCCAGTTCGCACGATATAAAAATGGAGTGGTTGCACAAGGCGAACCTGTGATTAGTTCACTTGTGTAAGGCTCTTGCGAAAAGAGAATTCCCTTTCCTTTGTATCTGAGCTTGTTTTTCATCAGTTCGAATATGAATTGATTATCAAGTCGCTCCTTATCCCAGTTATATCTATCGCTAACCCCATACATGATTGCGTAAGGAGGGTCAGTGAGGATGAGATCAACACTATCGTTTTGAACTTTGTCGATAAGCTCAACGCAATCGCCTTTGTAAATCTGATAATCCATTAGCCTATCCTTAGCTTTCTTCGTGGGTTTCTCTTTGTCGTCTTGCTACCGAATAGAGCAAGGGCACAAGCCTCCGCCGGTGCACTATCCTCTCCACCTAATGCCCAGCCATTCTTTCCAATTTGTCGCCTCGTTGAATTTAAGAGAGCGTATTTCAATCTGTTTTGACCCTCATCAGCCCAATAAGTGAGCTCATGGTCATCGATTGCAAGTTTCAGCATTTGCGAGGCTGAAACAACGTCAGACGTTCGAGCCTGCTTGATTAGTCTCTTCTGAATTCGGTAATCACCTTGGGTTAGCTCAAGGTAAAGAGGTTGAGAGCCGTTGCCGTCAATAATTACCGAGGTAATGTTCGAGCGTGCCCCCTCGAGTAACTTGCCAATCTCAATCAAAGAGCCGGCTCGGTTTGGATAAATTCCAATAAGCTCGATATGGGGCAAGCTATCCGGAGCAGTCGCACAAATCGAAAGAGCTATCTCGCTACCGTCCGGAGCGAACTTGATACCGAAAGAGGCATTACAGTCTTGAGCGTTCGGAGGTGTATCGGTCTCACACTTCGCCAAGTCACCCTTAGCGATAAGCGTTTGTTTTTCCTCTTGAACCCACCAGCCGAGCCTCTCTTGTGCGAACTGTAAAGGCGGTGCGGTGATGAACTCATCGTGAGCAAATTCACGAGAGAGGGTGATGTCCATCGATGGATTAGTTGCGAGTACCAAAGGAAGAACCTCGTCCCACTCCGGAACAACCTCGCTAATATCCTCAATGCTGAAAGAGTGCCAAAGGGCTTTCTCTTTCTCTCCGTCAATTACCTTTTGACGTAAGCGTGTCATCACGTTACCCTCGGAGCTTGGAGGAGTTGGTGTTCCGGTATAGATCATCAATCTCGTACCGGTCGAGGAGGCAGCCAAAGTTGGCATCAAGGCAGCCAGCTGTTCATCCGTCAGCTCCTGCCCCTCATCGAATACGACTATCTGAATATCGTCAAAGCCTCGTGCTCCACTTTTGGTACGGCTCGAGAATTCGATCGAACCCCATTTTTCTTTCTTATGCGTTATTGGGTTAATTCGCTCAAGGAATATGCCTTCTTGTCCGTTGGTCTTTCGAATTCCTTTTCCGTTTTTGCTCATCTCATAAAGCTCAGGGTATTGGTCTTCTTGCTCGAAATAAGATGCCAAACGCATAAAGCTCTTGCGTGCTGTTCTCATCTCATGAGCTGAGTGAAGTACGTGCCATCCAAGAACGGTGACGGCAAAGAGCTCAACTGCCTCAAGTACGAAATTCTTTCCATTTTGTCGAGGAACATCTAAGCCGGCAATCGTGCAAAGCGGATTGCCTCTTTCGTCATGCGCCAAGAGGTCACGAATAAAATTCTCTTGCCATTCCATTGGGCTATTGCCGTACGCTTTGAGGAGCTCGATACAATCCTCGCCGTACGTTTCTTCGTACTGTGGGCAAATTCTTATCCTTGGGATTTGATTTGCTTTCATTTCTCACCATCAATCATTTCGGAAATAGCATTGAGGATTGAGAGAGATATAAGGATTACGAATAGTCTTGCAATATTCGTAGGCGCTTTCATAAGCAAGTAGCCGGCAAAGATAGAGCCGGCGCTCCAAAGAACGAACTTCTCCATTTACTCTCCGACTACTCTCAATCCATTTTTATATTTGCTTTGTATTTCTGTTAATCGATTTACTCTCACGACTGGAGCCGGCTCATCCTCAATCTGCAAGAGCTTGTTCAGCGCTCGAATTTCTGCGGTAGCTTTCTTGAGCGTATTGATTTCCGGTCTCTCTTTAATGTCATCGAATTTATTAACGTAGGAAACTTCAAGAGCTCCGCCCTCGTTCATTTGCTCCATAGCCTTATCTGCAACTTGGTACCAAACGCAAAGAGATTCGATTAAAGGAGCTTGGTACTGTGGGAAGTTTCTACCTTTGGTAATCTCTTTCCACTTAGCATTGAGATAGCGATCTTCTTTGATGCGCTTTGGTTTCTTTAGCATTTTTTCACCTGTGCTTTAGATAATCGGCTCGGAATGGTTAAAACGTCCTTGGGATAAAAAACTTCACTCGGGGAAATAAGCCATATACCGAGA
>RCNI01001947.1_pt1 | contig 15031 bp, 16 predicted proteins | sample 2041151 | NCBI WGS metagenome assembly RCNI01 (sample SAMN09708214, study PRJNA481090) | feces metagenome | isolation source: feces | place: Antarctica: Albino Rookery | reverse complement strand
CATGCTGCTGGCGATGGTGCTGCTGGCTGTGCTGGCCGTGTTCGCCCTCTCTTGGCGGGGGTCGGTCGTGCTTTACCGCAAGCGGGAACTGAACTGAATTCAAAACAAAAGAACCCTCACCGCACTTTGAATACGCCTTATAAGGAAGCTTTTGATATATGCACATTGTTTGGGAGAAACTAAAATGATCACACAGGCGGACTAGCTGCAGTTAATGCGAATAAGCCTAACAATTCATAAAGAAAAAGGAGTGTATCGATTTTTCGATGCACTCCTTTTTCTTTTCGGTATTTCTAAAACATCCTTATCGGGCATTCCCATTGCGGTGGGGGTTTTTAGTTTCTTATTTCATGCTGCGGCGGACACACAGATGCACAATCAGGATGTAAACGAGGATTATGCAGCCATAGAAGAAACCGGCAAGCTCACTCTTCACCGGAAGCCCCGCCAATTCTGCCGCCACGGACAAGGCAGTGAGGATGGCACCCAGCCACGCTCCGATGGAGAGATACTTGGTGACAACGCCCGCCTTATCTGGGGAATAACGCTGAACGAACCGATCTTGCAGGGCAGGACTTGGTTTACCCAACCGGACACCATGATAAAGGTAAAAACAAATCCAAGCCACAGGGACACAATAGTGTAGAAAAACGCGCACTGGGATCACCTCCTGCCCTCATGATACCAGATGCCGCCGGCACTGACAAACAAAAAGCGCCCCCACCGCAGTACGGTGGGGGCGCTCAACATTTGTGATAAGCTCAGCTTACTTGACTTCCTCGCAGGAAACGGTGTAGCTGATGGAGTTGCCGTTGACCACGGGAGCGGTGACAGGCATCTCGCCGGGAGTGCCAAGAACCTCGGTCTTTTCGGCCTCGGGATCGACCCAAGTGCCCTCAGCCTTAGCCTTGCGCTTCTTCAGATACTCCTCTGCCTGATTGGGGAAGCAGAGATAGCTCATGACATCCTCGTCGCTCTGAGCCAGATCGCCCAGCTTTGCACGAGCGTCCTCAAACATGGTGGAGGGCTGGCAGTCGATGTCACGGCAGTCGATGGGCTGCTCGCCGCCCAGAATCTGAGCAGCCAGCTCCTGGTTCACGGGAGCGGGGGAAATGCCGTACTCGCCGCGGAAGTAAGCCTTGATCTCCTTGGAGACAGCCTTGTACTTGCCGACGATGCAGTTCATGGCAGCCTGAGTGCCCACCATCTGGCTCATAGGAGTGACCAGAGGAGGATAGCCCAGATCAGCACGAACCTTGGGGATCTCCACCAGAGCGTCCTCGAACTTATCCATGGCGTGCAGCTCGGTCAGGTTAGCGATCATGTTGGACAGCATGCCGCCGGGAACCTTGTAGACCAGAGCCTGAGAGTCGGTGTACAGGCTCTTGGGGTTCAGAGTGCCGTCCTTCACATAGCCGTCACGGACGGGCTTGAAGAAGTCATTGACCTCCTTCAGAACCTTCTCGTTCAGGCCAGTCTCGATGCCCAGCTGATCCAGAGCATAGAACATGGTCTCGGTAGCGGGCTGGCTGGTGCCGCCGGAGAAGCAGGAGGTAGCGGTATCGATAACATCGATGCCGGCGTCAATGGCCTTCATGTAGGTCATGTAAGCCATACCGGTGGTGCAGTGGGTGTGGAGGATCAGAGGCATATCGCCCACGGCGTCCTTGATGCCCTTGATGAGGCTGTCAGCCTCCTGAGGGCTCATGGTGCCGGCCATATCCTTCAGGCAGATGGTATCGAAGCCCATGCGCTGCAGCTCCTTGCACATCTCCACATACTTCTCCACGGTGTGGACGGGGCTCTGGGTGTAGGAAATGCAGCCGGAAGCCACGGTGCGGTCGTTGGCATACTTCTTGGTTGCCTCCAGAGCGGTCTGAATGTTACGGAAGTCATTCAGTGCATCAAAGATACGGATGACATCAATGCCGTTCTTGATGGACAGTTCCACGAACTTCTCCACCACGGAGTCAGGATAGTGCTTGTAACCCAGCAGGTTCTGGCCACGCAGCAGCATCTGCAGACGGGTGTTGGGCAGGTGCTTTCTCAGGCCACGCAGACGCTCCCAAGGATCTTCATCCAGATAGCGCAGGCAGGAATCAAAGGTGGCGCCGCCCCAGCACTCCACGGAATAGTAGCCGGCCTTGTCCATCTTGGACAGGATGGGCTCATAGGTGGAATAGGGCAGGCGAGTGGCGATCAACGACTGGTTCGCATCACGCAGGACGGTTTCGGTCAGCTGTACACGCATTTTGAATATACCTCCATACTCCCGCGGACAACACCAAATCGGCTCATTCCTCGGGACATTAATAAACACTTGCAATCGAGGAAAATTATATCATACCGCCGCTAAATGTAAAGGGGCAGACCCGATTTTTTTCGGCATTTCCCCCAATCCACGGCACTATTTCCAAAACTTCCTTACTGAGCATCCTCCGGATCGGTGATTCGGATGGCAATGGACTCAATTCCGTCGAAGGCTTCCTGACACAAAGCGTCAAAATCGTAGTTCTGCTCTGCCTCCACAAGCTCCTCCACCGTGGGACGGGTCTTGGGGTGTCTGGGCGTGAACACAGTGCAGCAATCCTCATAGGGCAGGATGGAAGTGTCGAAGGTGCCGATCTTACGGGCGATCTGGACAATCTCCTCCTTGTCCATACCCACCACCGGGCGGAAAATGGGCAGCGTGCAGACGCTCTGGGTCACCATCATGGCCTCCATGGTCTGGCTTGCCACCTGACCCAGACTCTCACCGGTAATCAGACAGCCGGCGCCCACGCTCTCGGCCACCATCTGAGAAATACGCATCATAAAGCGGCGCATAGCAATGGTGAACAGAGGCTCGGGGCAGTTGCGACGCAGCTCCTCCTGCACCTTGGTGAAGGGGACGATATGCACCGTCACTCTGCCGGTGTAAGGAGTGACCTCACGGGCCAGCTGAAGCACCTTTTCTTTGGCCTCCATAGAGGTGTAGGGATAGCTGAAGAAATGCACCATTTCCATGGCAAGGCCACGCTTTGCCATCATGTAAGCTGCCACGGGAGAGTCGATGCCGCCGGACAGCAGGCACACGCCCTTGCCGCCCACGCCCACCGGCAGTCCGCCGGCGCCGGGAGTGGGATTTCCGTGGACATATCCGTTGAAATCACGCACTTCCAGATAAACAATCAGCTCGGGGTTATGGACATCCACCTTCAGATGGGGATAGGCCTCGCTCAGCAGACCGCCCACATACTGGCTCAGCTGGATGGAGGTCATGGGGAAGCTCTTGTCCGCACGCTTGGACTCCACCTTGAAGGACTTTGCCGCCATCAGCTGCTCATGGAGGTAGCTCTTGGCCGTTTCAAAGAACACATCCTTGTCCTTCTCGCAGGCCTTGGCACGGCTCATGCCGGCAATGCCGAACACGGTGTGCAGCGCCTTCCATGCTCCGTCCATGTCGCAGGTTTCTTCCAGCGGCTCCACATAGACGGTGGACTGACGGGTATAGACACGGAACCGGCCGAACTTATGCAGACGGCGGTTCACATTGGCCTGCAGCCGCTCCTCAAAGCGGTGGCGGTTGAGTCCCTTCAGGACGATTTCGCCCAGCTTCAGCAGAAAAATTTCATTCATCATGGTTTTTTATACTCTCTTTCCAGTGATTTTTCCTTATTTACCCACACAAAAGCGGTCAAAAATACGCTGTGTGACATCTTCCTTGACACTGCGGCCGATCACTTCGCCCAGCGCATCCATGGCAAGCTCCACATCGGACAGCACCGCATCCGGAGTCATCCCCATTGCCATGGCGTCAAATACCGACTGCAAGCACTCTGCCGCCCGGGCAATGGCCTGTGCCTGACGCTGCGAAGTGAGAATCTCTCCGCTGTCTGCGTCCCCCTCCGGGAAGCGTGCGGCGATTTCCCGCTCCAGCCGCTCCATACCCTCACCGGTGACCGAGGAAAATCCGATGGCCTGCGGCAAATCCGGCAAAGTGAAGTCCGGCTCGTCCGCCTTGGTGGACAGGACGATCACATTGGGTACATTCCGGGCCAGATGGAGAATATCGAGATCCTCCTGTGTGATCTCCTTGGCTCCGTCAATCAGCACCAGCGCAAGCTCGGCCCGCTCCAGCGCCTGACGGGAACGCTCCACGCCGATGCGCTCCACCGTGTCCTCCGTGTCCCGAAGTCCGGCGGTATCAATCAAGCGCAGCAGCACGCCGCCCACCTCTGCCTTTTCCTCCACCGTGTCCCGGGTGGTGCCGGGAATGTCCGTCACGATGGCTCGGTCATAACCCAGAAGGGCGTTCAGCAGACTGGACTTGCCGCTGTTGGGACGGCCCACAATGGCACAGGGCACGCCGTCATAGAGCCGTCTGCCCCGGCGATAGGTGGCCGCCAGCTGCTGCAGCTCCTTGGCTGCCTTACCCACCGATTCGGTGATTTCACTCTCGTCGAAGGGGTCCAGATCCTCGTCGGAATAGTCCAGAACCACATCAAAATGTGCCATCAAATTGACCAGTTCATCATAAATATGTTCAATTCTCCGCCCCGGAGGGAACCGCCCAGCTGAGAGGCGGCGCATCGGGCGGCGGCAGCGGTTTCTGCATCAATAAGGTCAATGACCGCCTCCGCCTGCGTCAAATCCATCCGGTCATTCAAAAAGGCACAGCGGGTAAACTCGCCCGCCTCCGCCTGACGGATGCCCAGAGAAAACAGAGCTTCCAGCGCACTGTGCAGCACCGCCGGGGAACCGTGGCACTGCAGCTCCGCCGTGTCCTCGCCGGTATAGCTCCGGGGACCCAGCGAATAGGTGGCAAGGCAGCGGTCGATCACCCGTCCTTCCGCATCCCGCAGCACACCGTAAACCAGACTGGAGGGGGGATAGTCCGACAGCGGTTTCCCCGACGCCGGGGTGAACAGCCGCTCCACTCCCTTGAGGGAGTCCGGACCGGACAGGCGGACAATGCCGATGGCACTCCGTCCGGAGCCGGTGGCAATGGCCGCAATGGTATCTCGCATCATCGTCTCATCCTCGCATAATTTCAATGGCCTGCTTCCGGTTGGTGATGTGGGCCACTTTGGTATCGCCGCCGAACTCGCCGTCCACCGTCCAGGGAAGCGCATCTTCCGCTGTAAAGGTGATTTCCGACGCCCGGAAGCCGATTACATTTCCGTCCGGTTCCTTGGTGAATAGAGCATTCAAAATGGTGCTGAATTCCTCCATAGTGCAGGGGTTCCGCACCAGAATCACCTCAAACAGTCCGTCATTCAGGCAGACACTGTCCCGCTTCAGCCCCTGAAAGCCGCCCACGGAAATCGAGTTCGTGACCATGCCCAGAATGAATTCATCGTCAATCACATGGCCGTCATACTCCACCTTGACCCGAACCGGCTTCAGCTGGCTCAGGCTCTTGATGCCCTGCATCACATAGGCCAGATGCCCCAGCATATTTTTGGCATTCTGGGGCGTGGCATAGCTCACCTCGGTAAAGGCGCCGAAGGCCGCCACATAGACAAAGGTACGCCCATTGAAATCTCCCATGTCACAGGCAAACTGCTCTCCGTGGAGGGCCGTTTCCGTGGCCTTCATCAGGTTGGCCGACAGATTCAGCGTCTTGGAAAAATCGTTGGTCGTGCCTGCCGGCAGATAACCCAGAACCGGCATCTGCTCCGGATAACTCAGAAGGCCGGTCACCACTTCATTCAATGTGCCGTCACCGCCGCAGCAGACCACCCGGTCATAGCAATGGCCTTCTTCCGCCGCAATCTGCGTGGCGTCACCCCGCTTCATGGTGGGGCGCACCGTCACCTTATAACCTTCTTCGGTGAAACGATAGACCACCTCATGCAGCTGATGCACGATCGCTCGTTTTCCTGCATTGGGATTGTAGATCAACAGCAGAGATTTCATCTCGATACCCCCTTTGAAATCACTTCATAGAATAACTAATATATTATCCTATTTTCCGGGCAAGATTTCAACAACATTTTGTAAATTGAAGCACTTTCTCTCCCGGTTTTCGCCGCCATGCCGGCTTTTTTCTCTCCAGCTTCACCTTTTTGCTCCTCTGCCGTAATTTTGTCCGGACAAGCCGGTCTTTTCCCGGTGTACTTGGGTATATCTCCCACCATTCCCGGCAACACTGGCTTTGGAGGTGTTATTTATGAATGAAAAACCTGACTTCTTTCAGCGCTGCGGTCGCTTTCTCTCCGGAAAAGGGTTTTACATGGTGCTGGCGGTGTGTCTGATGACCGTCGCTGCATCCGGTATTTTCCTTTACCGCACGGTATCCGGTGCCCTGCCCACCGAGGCGGTGGACGCCAATGTGAAGGTGGAAGTGCCTGACACTCCGAAACAGGAACCGGCTTCCCAGCCAGTCCCTCATCTGGACGCAGAGCCCGACCCCGAGGAGGAGACCGTGGCAGAAGCTGAGCCTGCTGCGGAAGAAGCGCCTGCGGAGGAACCCGCCGCTGAGCCCCCTGCGGAGGAGAGCCAGCCTACGGCAGCCGAGGAGCCGGCCCAAGAGGTAAATCTCCCGGTGGATGAAGTCACCGAAGTTTCCTTGTCTTGGCCCTTGGAGGGAGAAGTGGTTGCCGCCTTCTCCGAAACCGAGCTTTCCTACAACGAGCTGCTGGGGGACTGGCGCACCCACGACGCCATGGACATTGCCGCTCCTATGGGCACCGATGTCTGCGCCGCCGCTGACGGTGCGGTGTTCTCCATTGAAGACGATCCCTTCACCGGCACGACTCTAACCCTCATTCACGCCGATGGACTGAAAACAGTCTACGGCAATCTGAACCCGGACACCCTCAATTTTGCTCAGGGGGACAATGTCACCGGCGGTGCCGCTCTGGCCTGTCTGGGCGGCGGTTCCGGCTCTCAGCCCTATCTCCACTTCGCCGTCCTGCTGGACGACCATCCGGTCGATCCCAGCGAATATCTGTCCTGACCCACGCCCTGCCCTGTGCAGACCTGCCGGCAGATCGGAACTTCTTCCCGGTCTGCCGGTTTTTCTAATGCAGTAACCGCTCTCCCCGATTTCGTTCCGGGAATTGTACTCCCGACCGTGCGCTGCTCCGTCTGCTCACTTGCCTGACATTCTGTTTTCACCTTTTGAAAGTCCGTTTTATCGGACTTTCATCTTGCTACAATACATACAACAAACAAAGGAGGCGAATGAAATGGAAATTCGTTGGGTATATGGTCATGTGGAAGTGTTTACGAGAGAGGGCGAATTCCTGTTCTCTGCCGACACCGAGCGGGAAGCTCGGCAGGAGCTGGAGGAAATGTTCGCCGCCTAAGAAGCAAAAAAATGCCCCCGATCTTTGGATCGGGGGCATTTTCATGTTTGTTCGATTAGAGCACCATGACCAGAACCAGGGTCAGCACCATGAACACGATGGCAACCCACTTGGTGCAGCGAGCCAGCTTAGCATCCCAGCTCTTCGCCTTATTCTTGGAGAGGAAGGAGTCCATACCACCGCCGACAGCACCGGCGACACCGGCACTCTTACCGGTCTGGAGCAGGACCACCGCAATCAGGAACAGGGCAGCGAGCACTTCGATGACAGTCAGAACAACCTTGAAAGCTTCCATGACGATGAGTCTCCTTTGAATCACCCCGCATACGGGGCGAAATTATATTAAAATACGCTAATTATCATAGCACGCACTCACTGAAAATGCAAGAATAATTTTCATTTCCTCCGGCTGCCACCAAAAAGAAACCATCGTATTTTTGAATTGTTTTTGAACAAAAATCGTTTCAATGTTAAATAAATGTGAATTTACTTCCTCAACGGTTGACTATCTCCCCTTTGGTGGATATGCTTAGGCTACACAAAAACCAAATTCTTATTTATTTTATAGAAGGAGCTGTATCCCTTGAGTATTTCCACTGAAATTTTGCATGATTATCTTCAGGTGAGCCGTCGGCTTTCCGAAAAGCTCCGACTTTACTATGGTAAGCTCAACCTGACTTATCCTCAATCCATTGTGCTGGCCATTCTGGACAGCGACGGCCCCATGCCCATCAGTGAGCTGGCCGACGCCGCAGGAAGCGCCAACAGCACCATTTCCGGTGTGGTGGATCGTCTGGAGAAGCTGGGTCTGGTCCAGCGCACCCGTTCCGATGCTGACCGCCGCGTGATCTATGTTTCCACAACGCCCGAATTTCAGAGCAAGTGCAAGCTGCTGAAAAACACCGCTGTGGATCAGTTTACCCAGATTCTCAGAAACCTCTCTCCTGAGGAAACTCAGGAAATCCACAGAGGTCTTTCCCTCCTGTGCCACGCTTTAGAAGAGGACAACGACTGAATGTAATTCATTCCGTATTTGCAAGCCCGTTACCACGCTTGTGGTGACGGGCTTTTTGCATGTCAATTTCCGCTATTTTGCAAGATTATATTCTTTCTCTTGCATAAATAGTCCTTTCGCATCTCATTCCTTTCTTTCCCCTTTTTTCTGCTTTTCCAACTTTTCCACCACAATCGCGGTGATTTTTCTCTTTTCCGCCCCCAGAACCTGTCCCTTCCCCCTTCCTTCTTTCTCCAATCCAGCACACCGCCGCTTTTTCTTCTGTTTTCGGCAGGTTTTCCGCATATTGTGTTATTCATTTTCAAAATGAATAACATTTTGCAGTTTTCACAAACAAATTATTTCCGTTTTCGCAGTAACTTCTCCACAAGGATATATTTAATATGTATCCTTTCTCTCTTTTGTTCTGTCCTTATTTTCTTTCGCCGGTTAAATTATTTTCTCTTTGTGAAATCGAATTCTGAATTCGTATGTTATTTAAATAGGTATGCACTATTCAAGGTCATACCTTGCATTTTATGGTTGCAATTTGAAATGAAAAGGCGTACACTGTACTTAACTTGGCCGGAAAGGCCCATCCGCTTCGATTGCGATGTGCAGGACCCGGATTTTCTCGCAAATTCTGGGTCGTGCGCAACCTTTACCGGAAAGAATCTATGGAATCAAAGGCGGTGATATCATGTCCCTGGAAGCTATAAAACTAGTTGCAGACACAGAGCAAACCTGTGCAGAACAGAAATCTGACGCTCTGCTTCGTGCAAAGAAGCTGTTGACCGACGCCGAAAAGGAAGGTCAGGCTTTGCTGGAGCAGCGTCGTGCAGAAACAGACGAAGCGATCAAAGCGATGATCGCCGACGCCGAGCGTGAGGCGGCCAAGCAGGCTGAGCAGACGCAGGCGGAGACCGCTCGCGCCTGTGATGCGATGCGCAGCGCCGCTCAGCAGCAGCTGAAGGCCAGCGCAGACTTGATCGTCAGAAGGGTCGTGAATCTCCAATGAGCATCGTTCGTATGAAGCGGCTTCGGCTGATCGGTTTCTCGGAACAGAAGGATCAGCTCCTGCAGGACCTGCTTCACCTGGGGTGCGTCGAGATCACAGAGCCGGGCGACAAGGCTGCGGATCCGGATTGGACCCAGCTGGTGCACCGGGACAGTTCCTCGTTTGCCGAGCGCAAGGCGGAAGCCGCTGCGCTGAGCAGTGCAATGACCACGCTGAAAAAGTACGCCCCCAAGAAAAAGGGGCTGTTCCGCAAGCGCGTGGCCCTTTCCTCGACGGATTTCTTTGATGACTCCGTCAAGGCGCAGGCCATGGACATTGCAAACACGGTCAACGACTGCACCCGGGAAATCAGCCGAATCTACTCCGCGGAAAACAAGCTGAACGCCAGTCTGTCCTCTCTTCTGCCGTGGGCGGATTTGCCTCTCCCTCTGGAGCAGCAGTCCACCGCTCAGACCGAGCTGGTTCTGGGCACGGCTCCTCCCGGCACCAATTTGTCCGTGCTGGAAGATGCGATGAGCAAGGTCACGGATCTGGCGCAGCTGACGCAGATCTCCGGGGATGCCGAGCAGAACTACTATCTGCTCATCGTCCACAAGAGTGTCCACGATGAAGTGATTTCCGCACTTCGCCCCCTCTCCTTCGGCGTGGTCCGCTTCAAGGGCCTTACCGGTACCGCGCAGGAAAACATCGACCGACTCCGCAAGGAGAAAGACGCACTGGAATCCCAGCGCAAGGAGCAGGAGGAGTGCATCGCCGCAAACGGCGGGCACATGGCTCTGTTGGAGCGCACCTCCGACCGGGTCAATCAGGAGCTGAATCGAGAGGCCGTGTCCGAGCGGTTCCTCACCGACGGACGCATCTTCTTCGCCGAGGGCTGGCTCCCCGCCGACCGGGTGGAGGACCTGACGATCCTGCTGAACAATTATGTATGTGCATGGGAAAGCGCCGATCCCGCCGAGGGCGAAACGCCTCCCACTCTGCTGAAGAACCCCAAGTGGATGGAATGCATCAACATGGTCACCGAGATGTACTCGCTGCCGGCCTATGACGGCATCGACCCCAACCCGCTGTACTTCTTCTGGTATGTGTTCTTCTTCGGCTTCATGTTCGCCGATGTGGCCTACGGTCTGATTATTCTGACCATCTGTATTCTGGTCACCAAGTTCGTCAAGCCGAAAAAGACGCTGGGGCGGATGTTCCAGCTGGGCATCTGGCTGGGCGCCTCCACCGCTATCTGCGGCATCTTCATGGGCGGCTTCTTCGGAAACGCTCTGGAGGTCATCTACCAGACCTTTATCCCCGGCGGACTGGCTGTCATGCCGGCTTGGATGGTCAAATTCTGCAGCGGCATCGTAGTCAACCCCATCAGCGACCCCATGTCCGCTCTGGTTCTGTCCATCGCCATCGGCTGCGTCCACCTGATTATGGGCCAGTGCATCCACATTTATATGGGCTTCCGTGACGGCGTCAAGGCCGGTCTGGACTCCATGCTGGATGTTGTCCCCTGGTGGGTCCTGTTTGCCGGCATCGGCGTCTTTGCCGTAAAGGGTACCGCCATCGGTCTGCTGATCGGTGTGCTGACGCTGATCGCCACTCAGGGCCGTCACGCCAAGGGCTTCGGAAGAAAGCTCTTCGGCGGCATCAAGAGCCTGTACGATGTGACCAGCTGGCTGTCCGATGTGCTGAGCTACGCCCGTCTGATGGCACTGATGCTGGCTACCAGCGTCATCGCTCAGGTGTTCAACACCATCGGCGCCCTGCCCGGAAGCATCATCGCTTTCGTGCTGGTCTTTGTGGTGGGCCACGGCTTCAACATCGGCATCAACCTGATCGGCACCTATGTCCACGCCGCTCGTCTCCAGTATCTGGAGTATTTCAGCAAGTTCTATAAGGAAGGCGGTATTCCCTTCCGCCCCCTGCAATATGACACGAAATATGTCGACATCAAATCTGAGGAGGATAATTGATTATGAACATCGGTCTTTACATTGCCATTATCGGCGCATCTCTCACTGTGCTTCTCGCCTGCCTGGGCTCCGGCAAGGGTGTTGGTCTCGTTGGTGAGGCCGCTGCCGGCGTCATCTCCGAGGACCCCAGCAAATTCTCTTCCTGCCTGATTCTGCAGATTCTGCCCGGTACGCAGGGCCTGTACGGTCTGGTTATCTGGTTCTACGCTCTGTTCACTCTGGGCGTCATCGGCGGCAACCCCATGGAGCTGACTGTGGCTCAGGGCATCGGCTACTGCTTCGCCTGCCTGCCCATGGCTATCGGCGGCTACTTCACCGCTATCGCTCAGGGCCGCTGCGCCGCTGCCGGTGTTTCTCTGGTTGCTAAGCGCCCCGAGGAAATGTCCAAGGGCATCATCATGGCAATCATGGTTGAGTTCTACGCCATCCTCTGCCTGCTGGCTTCCTTCCTGATGCTGCTGTTCATCAAGTAATCCCTCTTTTCCAAGAATTGATTAGAAAGGAAGGACCCAACGATGCAAGGCATTGACAACATCACCCGCCGCATTCAGGCGGATACTCAGGCGGAAGTGGATCGCATTCTGGCTGACGCTCAGCAGGATGCGGACAAAATCCGCGCCAAATATGCCGCAAAAGCCGACCGTGAGGCCGCTGACCAGCTGGCTCGCGGCAAGGTTCTGGCACAGGAGCGGGTCCAGTGCATTCATTCCGCCGCCCAGATGGACGCCCGCAAGATGACGCTCGCTGCCAAGCAGGAGCTGATCGAGCAGGCCTTCGAGCTGGCGGTAAAACAGCTGCTGAGCCTTCCCGAGGAGGAGTACATCTCTCTTCTCGCCGATCTGGCCGTGCAGGCCGGCAAGGGCACGGAGGCCATCCTGCTCAACCCGAAGGATCGGGATGCGCTGGGGCAGAAGGTGCTTAAGCTGGCGAACAAGCGTGCCGCTGCCGCCGGCAAAGAGGGCAAGTTCACTCTGTCCCCGGACACCGCTGCCATTCAGGGCGGTCTGCTGCTGAGCGACGGCGCCGTGGAAATGGACTGCGCTCTGGAAACGCTGGTTTACCTGCAGCGCACCGAAGCCGCCGGCGAAGTCAGCCGACTGCTCTTCCCGTAATCCACACCATCTGCATAACGCAGTGGAAAAGGAGGACAAACCCTTGGCGAAAATCAAAGATACCGATTATCTGTTTCTCACCAACCGGATCCGCGCGCTGGAACGCAGCCTGCTGACCCGGGAGAGAATGGAGCGGATGCTGGACGCCCCGACTGCGGCTGACGCCGCAAAAGTCCTTCAGGAGTGTGGGTATCCCGAGCTGGAGACCGTCACGGTGGACAGCATCAATGAAATGCTGTCCAAGGCACAGGAGCGCACCTTTGACGACCTCTATCTCTTCGCTCCCGACCGGAACATGATTGACCTGTTTCGTGTCAAATATGACTATAACAACGCAAAAGCACTCTTAAAATCCGAGGCACGGGGCGTGGACGCCACGCACCTGCTGGTGAGCTCCGGCCGTGTGGACCCCAAGAAGCTGGACGAGGAAATTCGCTCCTCCTCTCTTCGGGATCTCCCCGGTAAGCTGGCTCCCGCCATTTTGCAGGCTCGTGAGGTGCTGGGCACCACCGGTGATCCCCAGCTCAGCGACTTTGTGCTGGACCGTGCCTACTTTGAGGACATCGCTCAGCTGGCGGAAGGCACCGGCTCCGACTTTCTCATCGGTTATGTGCGCCTGATGGTGGACATTGCCAACCTGAAAAGCCTGATCCGCACCCTCCGCATGGGCAAGGATGTGGAATTCCTCCGCAATGTGCTCTTTGAGGGCGGCAACATCCCCCCTGCCAAGCTGCTGCACGGCATGGCGCAGGATGCCCCCGTGGCCGATCTCTACTCCTCCGGCCCTCTGGCCGAGGTGGCGGAAGTCGGCGCCGGATGCATTTCCGGCAAGGGCAATCTCACCCAGTTTGAGAAGCTTTGCGACGACACCCTCACCGCCTATCTGGCAAAGGCACGCTATGTGCCCTTTGGCGAGTCGCCTCTGGTCACCTATCTGGTGGCGAAGGAGAACGAAAGCACCGCCATCCGCATTATTATGACGGGTCGCCTGGCCGATCTTCGCGCCGATGTGATCCGGGAAAGGCTGCGTGAACCTTATGTATAAGATCGCAGTTTTGGGCGACCGGGAAAGTGTTATGGGCTTTAAGGCGCTTGGTCTGGACGTCATCACCGCCGAAACGGTGGAGGACGCCCGCCGGGAGCTGCACACCATGGCAAAGGACCCGGAATACGCCATCATCTATCTCACCGAACAGCTCGCCGCTCAGATGCCCGACGAGGTTGCGAAATACAAAGAGCGCCTGACCCCTGCCGTGATCCTCATTCCCGGCAAGGCCGGCTCTCTCGGCATCGGCATGGAGCAGATCACCTCCTCCGTGGAGCGCGCCGTTGGCGCAGATATTCTCTGATCACTTTCCGTGAAAGAAGGTTCAAACAATGGGCAAAATTGTCAAGGTTTCCGGCCCGCTGGTGGTTGCCACCGGCATGGCCGATGCCAATATGGCCGATGTGGTCCGAGTTGGTGACCAGCACCTCATCGGCGAGATCCTGACCATGAACGGCGACTCCGCCGCCATTCAGGTCTACGAAGAAACATCCGGTCTGGGCCCCGGCGCTGAGGTGTACACCACCGGCGCCCCCCTGTCCGTGGAGCTTGGCCCCGGCATGCTGGAAAACATCTATGACGGTATCCAGCGTCCTCTGGAGGCCATCATGGCCAAGACCGGCAGCGCCAACATCACCCGTGGCGTAGAGGTCGCACCTCTGGACCGGGAGAAGATGTGGGAGTTCGTCGCCACCGCTAAGGTGGGCGACAAGGTCACCACCGGTGACTTCCTGGGTCAGGTGCAGGAGACCGCTTCCATTCTCCACAAGATCATGGTTCCCGCAGGCGTGAGCGGCACGGTGGAGTCCATCTCCTCCGGCACCTACACCATTCAGGACACCATCGCCACCATCCGTTTGGAGGACGGCTCCCTCAAGGAGCTGACCATGGTACAGAAGTGGCCCGTCCGTGTGGGCCGCCCCTACAAGAAGAAATACACCCCCTCCGCACCTCTCCAGTCCGGTCAGCGTGTCATCGACACCATGTTCCCCGTGGCTAAGGGCGGCACCGCTGCCGTTCCCGGCCCCTTCGGCTCCGGCAAGACGGTGGTGCAGCACGCCCTCGCCAAGTGGTCTGATGTGGACATCGTGATTTACATTGGCTGCGGCGAGCGTGGCAACGAGATGACCGACGTTCTGCGTGAGTTCCCCGAACTGGTGGACCCCCGCACCGGCGAGACGCTGATGAAGCGTACCGTTCTGATCGCCAACACCTCCGATATGCCCGTGGCTGCCCGTGAGGCCAGCATTTACACCGGCATCACCATCGCTGAATACTTCCGTGACATGGGCTACGATGTGGCTGTCATCGCTGACTCCACCTCCCGCTGGGCTGAGGCTCTGCGTGAGATGTCCGGCCGTCTGGAAGAGATGCCCGGTGAGGAAGGCTATCCCGCTTATCTGGCCAGCCGTATCGCTGAGTTCTACGAGCGTGCCGGCGTGGTGCAGTGCCTCGGCTCCGACGAGACCCGTCAGGGCAGCCTGACCGCCGTGGGCGCTGTTTCTCCTCCCGGCGGCGACCTGTCCGAGCCCGTCAGCCAGGGCACCATGCGTATCGTCAAGGTGTTCTGGAGTCTGGACTCCTCTCTGGCCTATCGCCG
>RCNI01001124.1_pt1 | contig 15036 bp, 20 predicted proteins | sample 2041151 | NCBI WGS metagenome assembly RCNI01 (sample SAMN09708214, study PRJNA481090) | feces metagenome | isolation source: feces | place: Antarctica: Albino Rookery | reverse complement strand
AAGCAGTCAACACAAGCACTCTGTCAGGATGCTTTAATAGTTTTGCAGCTTCTTTTGTGGTCAATACCAGATCACCTCTTTTTTGTAGGCTTCTTCTGGTATCCGGTGCCGTTACAAATGTTACACTTCATGCGATCACCTACAGGTTTTGCTTTAATGGTAACCTTTGTTACCCTTTGCGTTGCTCTAGCGATAGTTATCCACCAACTTTCTGTGCGTTATCGTTATATTGCTCTCCGAGTACATTATTAATTGTCGCAGAATCACCGTCAACTGTTTGTTCGGTTGTTGTAATATCGATTTCGCCAGTAGTGTTTAGAGCTTTCAGTACCGCATCATCAACCATGCGTTGAGCGTTCTGTGTAGCCCATACAACGCACCCTACGCAAACAAGGGCAAATATAACAATGGCGGCAGACAGCACCGTTATAAGCTTCTTGAGCCATTTAATAGTGCTTTCCTTGTCCTGTAACCAGTCTGTAGCGATTCGCGAACTTACTACAGCCTGTGCGATTGCGTCTCTTTCTTGCTTTGTTTTATCTTCCATACTTCCTCCTTATAGACCGCCGCCAGACAGTAGGTATCCAGCAAACGCTGCTACCATCAGCGATATGATTTGACTTACAATGTTTTCCCATCGTTTAGCAGGTTTAGACATTATTTGTTCCACTTTAATAGTGTTTCTGTTGATTGATTCTGTTAGCAATTCAATGTCCTTATGGATAAGTTTAAACGCTGCGTTACCATCGTACAAGCGTTTCTGGTGTTCTTCCAGCATCGACCCTTGTTTTTCAACGATTCTTTTTAATTCTTCAACCGCCGCACACGGGCAAGGTGTGATATTGCATTCCGACAAATCAATCACCACCAATTGCGCGATCAATCATTGTGATCACTTCCTCGCGAGTAACATAAGCATGCGGACGATTACCGTCAGTAACGCCTTTTTCTTTCTGCCGCTTGATTGATTCCTTTGCCCAATCGCTGGGCGGGTTTTGCGAAAGCTCACGGGCGAAACGCTCCATGAACTCAACAAACTGTTCGTATGTCACTGGTTCAGTCTCCTTTGCTACTAATTGATTTTCGAACGACTGCCATAGTGCAGGATTATCCACCATAGGGGCGGGGCAATGTTTTCCCGTAATCTCGTAATGTCTCAGCACGTTTCCCACTGGAACATTGTATTTCTTCATCAGTTCGCGTACAAACTTTACAGCGTTGTTGATGCTGCCTTGTCTGATTTTCCCTGTTTTGTCGTTCATGCAGATTTCAACGCCGATGCTGTTAGAGTTGCGGCACTCTGGATGCTTGTAATGCTTCGCGCCGCAATGCCACGCAGTCATGCTCTCTGGCACGCTCTCCCACACTTGGTTTTCATCGACAAAGAAATGGGCAGACGCGCCGACCTTTTCTCGTGCAAAGTAGTCTGCATTATTCTTGGCTGTGTCGCCTTTGTTTGATGTGTAGTGGATTACAATATACTTTGTGCAATTACGCTTGCTGCCGTGGTTCTGCGGATTGCACGGCTTCTTGTTGATTGTCACTTATATTCACCGTCCCCAATGCCGGGCGTAGTTGGGTCTACAAATACCGCAAGCACCGCTAGACACATTGTAGTGAGCTGTACAGGATTCTGTAGCACAGACAAAATCCCAGCCCATACAGCCCCCCATGATGTGAATGTGTTTGGGTCTACTCCAATCGCTGTTAAAGCAACCGAAGCGACGCCGACCCAAAACCACGGATTTTTGAATCTGTTTTTCATGTTGCACCTCACTGAGCAAGTTCTGGCAAGTCAAGGTCGATAAGTACCCGCCGTACATCTTCGCGGATAACCGCCGGTACGTCTGATAGTTTCTTGCGACCTTTCAAGATAAGCTGTGCATAAATAGCTGCCATTAAAGACACATCCTTTCTAGTTATTCTTATTCTATTATATCATTTTTTCATACAATTCTGCAAGTGCAAACTGCAAATCTGCAATTTGGCTAGCATAATCCTTTGTTGCAAGTGATTGATTGTAAGCCGTTTCCCCTTTTGCCGCGATCTCTCGCGCTTGGTCAAGGGATTTTACTGTAATGCCGTCAATCCATTCATCTGCCGTGGTGTCAATCATCAACTTTGTACCGCCGTACATATTAACCAGTGCGTCGGCTTCTTCTTCTGTTGGTACATACTCCGTAATTGGTGTTGTTGTTTCTTCTGGATTATTCATTGTATAATCAACTTGCCATCTGCAAAGCTGTACAGTGTTTCCTAGTGTTCTGATGTGCATTTTTATCACCTTTGTTTTAGTATTTGTTGTTTGTAATGGTGTTGTTCGTTCCACCGTCTAGTGGTGCTTTTCCCATGCAGTTGTTCCCAACAATAAGATTATTTTCACCTGTGTCTTTAATCGCGTATTGTGTTCCTACATAATCACCGGATGTTCCAGTCCCGCGAACGCAATTGTTCCCGGTAATGGTGTTGTTACTGCCGTTGTTATAGATGCCATGGTCGCTGTTGCTGCAATTGTTCCCGGTAATGGTGTTGTTACTGCCGTTGTTATAGATGCCATAGTCGCTGTTGCTGCAATTGTTCCCGGTAATGGTGTTGTTACTGCCGCCGGAGTTGTAAATCCCGTTTGTTTTGCTGTTGTTGCAAGTGTTCTCGGTAATGGTGTTGTTGCTGCTGGTGCTGATAGTAATTCCGTTGTCGCTGTTGTTGCAAGTATTTCCAGTAACGGTGTTGTTGTCGCCGCTGGTGATATAAATTCCGTAGTTGTTGTTGCAAGTATTCCCAGTAACGGTGTTGTTGTCGCCGCTGAGATAAATTCCGTAGTTGTTGCTGTAACTTGTTTTATTCCCATCACACATTAAAAAAGTAACTGCGCAATAATTAACTGTAATATTGATAATTTTTATACTTGATGCCATTGCTTTCAACACAGTCGCGGTGCCGTTACCACTCAACTTTGTATTTGCTTTGTTTACTTCAATGTTTGCGGTGATATTATAAGTACCATCCAAAACAACAACCTCACCGCCGCCCGCCGGGAGTGCCTGAATCGCCGCGTTTATTTCCACTTGGTCATCTGCACCGTCACAGAGATAGTCACAATCAGCCAAAGTCCAACCCGCTGTTGATGTGCCAACAACGAACCGGGCGTAACGCTTGCCAGAACCGCCGCCTTTGGGCGCGTCAACTGCGCCGACAACGTTTTCAGCGGTGAAACCCAAAAACTGCCCCTGTGCGCCTGTGACCTTTGAAATTGCGCCGACTTCTTCGGCTGTTGGTGTCCAGTTGTTTGGGCGTGCGCCGACCTGCGTTGCTGTATAATCGCCATCTTGTGGGACGATTGCACCGGTTCTGCCGTTAAAAGATGATACGCCGGATTCCGGTAGAGTTTCGGCTTTCCATTCGCCTGTGCGGTAGGTAAGGACTTGCCCGTCTGTGGCGATTTCTGGCGCGCTCAGTTTGCTCGACGCTGTCTGGTTGACCTCTTGCAGATTTGCAATAATGTCTGCGTGGTCTTTTGCCGTGAAGTTTCGTCCGATTGCTTCGCCCGCTTGCCAACGCTTAGCAGTGCCCTCTACGCCGCGAGTACAGCCAGACAAGCTATTCTCTGTTTTTGCGGCATATAAGATAGTTTCTGCATTTTCGTCCACTCCAATTGTAGCAAGGCTAGGAGCGTCGGGGAACGCTTGTATATTGTCTACTGGTATTACAGCATCACTATCGCCTATAGACTGACTAAGCCGCGCCACCGGGGAAAATGCAATAGGTTTGTAAAGTGTTTGCATAGTGTCTCCTTATACTGTTTGGTCTCCGCGAGACTGCACAAAGCCTTGCAGATAGATATTGATTGTGATATATGATAGGTCATTGGGTCGTATCTCTACATTATGCCACGTTCCGCGCGGTATCTTGCCACCACTATCAAGCAGATAGCGGGTTATGTCAAGCTCCGCACTCGTCGTGGAAAATGTTTGTCGTGCTTTGCCGTTGACATAAAGTGTAAATGATTGAGGATTGCCGAATCTGTAAATACCAGCTGTTATATCGTGGTTGTGTGCTGGTATCATAAACTCGTGCGTGTGGTCTGGAGTCTCGAAACGGTGAGTGTGATCTGGCACCTCAAAGTCGTGGCGATGGCTCGGAATAACAATCTCATGGCTGTGCGCTTCGTGCTCATGTGCTCCTGATGGTGTCCAAATCACAGAACCAATTATTTTATTCCCACCATCCACTACAGCAAGACGCGTTGATCTGTCTATACCGTGGTTGTGGTTACTGCTGCCACGTCCACCGTCATCTACCGCGTAGGTATTGCGCGCTGTCAGCGTTACAGCGTCAGATGATTCTACCGAGTCTCCGCCACTATCGGTAGAATCATAAGAACCGCCGCCGCTACTGGTAGTGTCATAAGAGCCTCCACCGCTGCTGGTAGAATAAGATTGTGTTGGCTCTGTAGATGTGGTTTCCGAGTATGTGCGAAAACTATCAAGGTGGATTTTAGCAAGCACTTTGTTTACATACCGCATTTCTTCGGGTATGTAAAAGTCCAGCGTTGCACCGTCTTGAGTTGAAGCGTTAGCCTGTAACGATAAGGCGTAAAGCTGTGTTGCGCCCTGCGCGTATGCCTGTTCGATGCGTACACGGTCTGCAAGGTCTGCAACAGTGCTCGCAATGCTCGTGGACTTATTCGCAAGTGTAAGCTTGACTTCTGGAACTTCGTCATAAGTGCGGCTGATTTCGACTATATAAGTGTCAAGTTTATCTCCAATTTCAGGTTCTATTCTCACGCGTTGCCCGATTTCTGCTGGAGCATCACCACGTATTTCCTCTAGACCTACCTCGTAAGACTGTATAGGATTGGATAATTCATCCAGCATATTTTGTGCCGCTGATTTCAAACTTTCTTTGTCCTCATATCTGCGGTCAATCCAAACACGTTCGACAAGACCATAGTTAGCAATCGCCGCCGTGTTTTCAAGGTACGGTTTTCCACCGTTGATATCAGATATTCCCAACTGGTTTACGCCCTCTCCATATCCAAGCGGATAAAGTCGAGTACAGATTTGCGTATAGTCAGGTGTGTTACCGAAAGACAAAAGGTTTTTTTCTGTACGTATGTACAGCTCAGGGTCTCCAATGGTTTCCAATCTTTCAAGCGACAATTCCCACGGATAAACATGGGTATTCGTTCTCCAAATGTAATCTTTCAGTGGGTTTGCAATGGAGAACAGAGCTGCAAGAAGTCCCTCGTTCTCCCATGCGTATTCAAAATAACGGGTAAAGTCGCAACGCTTCAAGACCCAGTTTTTTGTCCTTTGCTGAGATAGGATATATTTGATATATTCGGCGGTCGTTCCACTTCTCGGCGCGTGATAACCAAATAGCACTTCATCCATTAGTGTCACTAGGACATGTTCGCAGTGATAGGTGATACTGTTCGTTTCTTCCTGCTGCATTTCAGACGGCAAAATTCGGAACAATTCGCCGTCATCGTGCCGAACGTACCAAAAAGGTTGACAGTATTCCGCTTTTTTGTCATCAAGCGGAATTGAAAATGTCAAATAAGATAAGGCGTTTATCTTTTCATCAAGAACAATACCGAAAGCATGTTCGAGAATCGCCACGCGTTGAAATTGTCGGTTAAAAACCTCGATCATAGATAAGCCTCCGTCATTGTTACACTGCCCTCTAACGCACCGCCTGTACCACTGGATACAGAGATATCTTGCAATCCGCGTGCCAGTTTTATCCAGTCACCCACTTGCTGATTTAGCGCGTTCTGTTCGTTCATAGTTACAACATAGTTTTCGGTGTCAATCCGAAGAACACCACCGGGAGGCAATGTGATATTGATGGTTATTGTCTCAGTATCCACAAACGCAGCTTCTGTTTCTACATACAGCCCGGAAGTCGAAAGAATAGAACGCGCAATATCTTTTGCCACGTCTGCCGAAAGGTTGATTTCGTCCGTTGTGGTAAGCATAACAGGGAAATCTTTTACCAGTTTGAAACCTGATTGCAAAGCGTCTGATGGCTTGAACGTCGCCTCAAAATCTTTTGAAATATAGCCAGATACGGATAAGTCAGACTTGCTGATAAAATCGCGTGGGATTGTCGAAACCACAGCGGCTAATAATGTAAGGGATGATTCGCTCGCAAACCTTGCAATGATACCCATGCCGCCATCAGCCTTTACGATAAGACGTTCAGAAGCTATAAAGGTTCTTGGAATATCTTTACCACTGTGAATAGATACCATTTTTAATTTATCTTCTGCGATAAATTTGCGTCTGATATCTGTCTGGGGCTTTAGTCCGTATTGTATAAATCCATATTTATTTTCCATATCAGTTCAGTGAGAATCGGATATCTGCTGCTTCAAATGTCGGTCGATATCCTGCCTTAATTACAGTTGGTACAACTTCTTGGACGATACAGATAGCGTTACCACCAGATTCCGCGTCTTGTAGTGTTGTATATGACCACTGTCCCCACTCAGCAGTAGGTCGTGGGAATGTAACACCCGCGGACGCTTCGAGAATCATCTGACCAGAATCAGATGGGGATGGTGCCGAAAACTGAACCGCAACGCGAGAATAATTCCCGCCGCTCAATTCAGAACCACCACTCTCAGGATTTCCATTCCACAGTGCGAGGAATGGGGAAATTCCTGTGATTGTTTGTGCCCGGAAAATGTTGAGAAGTTTTGTCTTGTACTCGGTAGAAAGCTGACCAGAAAGAGATAATTTAATATCTCCAGCCAATACAACTGGGCTTTCGCCCTGACCAATGGTAATACCATCGCTCAAAGCACCGTATGCAAGACAGTTGCCACCGGCGAGACTGTCATATATCCCGACGTGCTGGGCAGTCCCTCCGGCTGTCTGTGCTTTTGGAAATGTGATCTGTTTTTGTGATTGAATGGACACCGTTTGCCCGCTGGATGCTGGGTTGGAAAATTCAATTTTCATCCGGGAATAACCATTGTAAGACACTTCTGTGCCCGCCCCTGTTTCGCCGGGTGATGTAAGGAAAAGTCCTAAATATACATTCTCAGGGGCTGTGAAAGCTTGCCCGCGTAGTACATTAAGAAAACCGTTTTCCAAGTAATCTGTAGCGTTCATTACGTCACTTCCTCTTTGTCGTAGTTGTAATTGTTATGTTGCTTACTGCATAGCTGTTCGGGTTTATAACCTCGAACACCGCGCCCTTTTCGGCTGTGCCATTGTACTTCACAGCGTTCTTGCCGCTTTTGAGAGGTTCAACGCGTGATTCTGCAAGCGCGAAAGGTTCGCACACAAATTCTAGTGTAAAATCTCTCATGCATTCGTTGGCATAGTCGATGATTTCAGGCGCGTCGTAGATTTCACCAATATAATATTTGTCCGGTTCTTCCCACAGCCTGAGTTGTGCCCTCCTGCTCAGTTGATACGCAATCTCTCGTAGTTCTGCACGCGATATTTTGCGTTCTAGCGTGCAATCAATTCTTATTATGCGTTCGTTCCACGCATTGTTTCCATGGTTGTATGCTCCAGAACGGCGGGGGATTTCGGTCTTTCTTTCGCGCTTCTCTGGTAGAAGAACATCGAAACACACGACCTTTATCCCCCAGTCGTCAACGCTGTTATATTTTCCAAATGAAAAACTATCTGGTGTCAAACTTTTAACCCCCTTCGTCTCATTTCATAGGCTGTCTGCTGTCCAATCTCGCGCCCTATGTTTCTAGAATCTTGGCGGTTTCCTGTTGCGCCGTAAACCGTAACAGGAATTTCAATTTTGTTTACAATAGTGCGTTCATTGCTATTGTTTGTTACATTATGTGAAACAGCTGATGGTGTAAAAGATGATGCCGCGGATACAAAAGATGCTTGTACATCTGGAATGCGCGGAGCCATTCGCGCCGCGAAAGTTGCAACATCAGCAGAGTATGTGGAACGTTCTGAAGTTCCTGCACTTCCCTTTGACTTCCTTCTGATTTCGTCATCTGCTTTATTCATCGCATCTGATATCATTCTGGAAATCGCCGAGAACAAAGAACCCTTCCCATTTTCGATTCCATCTACCATACTACTAACAAGGTTGTTTCCGATTTGCCTAGACGTTCCGACCGCCTTTGTTGCTTCGCCTGTAAATGTTGTTGTAAGGTCTTTTGCAGCACTTTGTACAAGGTTTTTATTCCCTGTCAATGCTCCTTGCAGGGTCTTGACCATTGCAACACCCGTGTTTTTCACCATTCCAAGTTGGTTGTCAATACTCTTTACATACTCGTTAACGGTGTTAGATGCAACTGCACCAATTAGACCCATGTTCTTTTCAGCGCTTTGTGCGATACCATCAACAAAAGCTTCACCACTTGAAGCCAATTCTGAAAGAGATTTGTTCAGGTTCTGATAAATCAATCGAACTTGCTCAGGAGTAAGTTCCTTGACGGTTACGGGAATTTCAAACGCTCCGACTTCTCTCTGCGCTTGGTCTACTGCAAGCCGTGTCTTTCTTGCGAATAAGTCAACGTAATTTTGCAACTCTACGCTTGACATCTGAGACAATACGCGGATTTCGTGGGCTGCTTTGGGTCCCAACCCTTTCAAAGTATCAAGCAACGCTTGCGGAACTCCACGTTGAGCCAACAAAGCCATATCATTTTGGTACCGTTCAAGCTGTAAAACCTGCTCTTCAAGGCGTTTTGTCAGTTCGTCTGCGGTCAATTCGCTTGATTTGCCAACCTCGTCAAACAAGCCGACAAAGTTTTGTAAAGCTTTCGCCCTACTCTCTATATTCTTGACATAGTCATCCGATGCTTTACTTGCTTCCTCGAACGCTTTCTTTTGCGCTTCTGCGTCTGCAAGCCTTAATTCCTGCCTTGCTACATACAGATTACGATCTATCTGTTCCAGTTCGGCGGCTTTCAAGCCTGTCATGGTCTTTAAATCTTCCCAGAATGCAGCTTCTTCTTCAAGGGACATGTCAAAATACTTTTTCTTGTCGCTTACCCACTGAGTAGCAGCTTGCAGTATCTTTTGTGACGTTTCTTTTGCAGCGTCTTCGGCTTTTTTTGAGTTATTTTTTATGCCTTGAGCTGTTCCAGCTACGATTTTTGCGCCAACTTGCTCGCGGAATTCGCTTGACGCATCTTTGATTCCAAGTGTCTTTTTTGTTTCGTCAAGCGTCGCTTTTGCCATCTTCTCGGCGGCTTTTTCAGCGTCCTTGGTCTTTGAGATACCAACTGCAACACCTTTTACAATCATAGTGCCAACTTGGTCACGCATCAAACGCGATGGAGAGTGGATATTGAAAAAGCTTTTGAACTTGTTTAGGACTGCTTGACCTGCTTGTTTAGCTGCATCGACCAATGCTCCAACACTGTTTTTAATTCCGTTGACAATGCCAAGAATAATATTCTTTCCAAGCCCTTTCCAGTCAAAATTTATAAAAGCATCATGTAACGCTTTTATAATTTGAGGGGTAGCGGATACCAAATCTGGAATCGCTGAGATCAAACCAGCAATAAGTTTTAAAATAATTTCTACGCCAGTTTGTATTATTTGCGGGAAAGCGGAAGCGAAGAAATGCAAAAAAGCATCTATTATTTTTGGCAAATTGCTTGTAAATGCTGGTATAGCATTTAATATTCCATTCACAAGATTCAGTAATATATTTTTACCTGATTCAAGTATTGATGGTAAATTTTTGTTGATCGTATTGATAAAGGCTACTATAATTTTCGGGACAGCAGCTGCAAGACTTGGAAGAGCTGCCAAAATACCAGAGGACAACGCTTCTAGCAACTGAGCACCAGATTCTAAAAGATTCCCATATCCTGCCACTAAATCATTAGCAAAATGTAAGACTGTATCAACTGCTATTGGTGCTAATTTTGGTAGAGCTTGCGTAAGTCCTTTTGCAAGCTGTGCAATTATTTCGCTTGCGGAATCAAGGAGTAGCACAGAATAAGACATGAAACCATTTGCCAATGATTCGAGGATTGGCAAGGCAGACTTTGCAAGTTCAGGGGATGCGTTGATCAAACCAGTTATAATTGATTCGATGATATCAAATCCGAGATTTATAAAACCTGGCAACCCCTCTGCTATCCGAGCTAAAGCATCTACCAATATATTACCGAGTGCGTCAACTGCGCCAGCTAACCCCTCATTTTTGAACGTTTTTGTAAGTTGTGATACGCTGCTTGTACCAAACTGCACAAAATCCCTCAAAGCCGGTTTTAACTTGTCTGATATAACAACCTGCGCGCCTTCCATGGCGCTCTTGAAAAGTGTTATATCACCGGCAAGGTTATCAAGTTGGGTCGCTGCCATCGCTTCGGCTGAACCTTTAGCCTTATCGATAGCCCCTGATAATTCATCGAATCTTTCCCCGGAATTTGCAAGCAGTGCATTTACAGATTTTAGGTCTACTTTGTTGAAAATAGTGTTTAATACTTCTGTCTTTTCCTGTTGCGTCAGTTTGGATAAGGCTGAATCAAAATCCTTAAAAATATCGTTCAGAGAACGCATATCCCCAGCCGAGTCAAAAACCTCGACCCCCAAGGATTTTAAAGCGCTAGCCGCTTTATCAGTTGGCGCTGATAAAGACAAAATTACGTTTCTTAATGCTGTGCCACCCTCTGCACCTTTTACACCGTTATCCGCTAATATACCCAGTACAGTAGCGAGCTCAGTTGTTCCACCTTTTAAAACCTTTGCCGTGCCACCTACTTGTAAAATCGCATCGCCCAATTCTGCAACGCTTGTATTAGAATTAGATGCAGCCGTAGCCATCTTGTCAACAAGTTGTGCTGATTCGTCCATAGTCAATCCGAGTGCTGACTGCGCATCTGTAACCATGTCTGACGCGTATGCGAGGTCAATCCCACCAGCAGCTGCAAGATTAAGCACATTTGGCAGTTGCTGCATTGCTTCATCCGCGGTATAACCTGCAAGAGCCATATAATTCAACGCATCAGCTGCCTGTGTTGCAGAGAAAGAAGTCTTTGAACCCATTTCAAGCGCAAAATCGCGCAAGTTTTGGATTTTATCGACTGTAGTTCCCATTGTAGCAGCTACTTGAGACATGCTTTTATCAAAGTCCATGCCGACCTTGACAGAACTAGCCCCGAAAGCTAAAACAGCGGTGCTAGCCGCTGCTATTGCTCCGGTTGCAACTTTCATGCCTGTGCTTGCTACATTTCCGAGTTTAGAGATTCCCGCTTTAAACCCTCTATCATCTATTTCTGTGCCGATTCGGACTGTGCCGTCATTTGCCATTTATCCCACCTCGATGTGTTATGGCACTACGGCACTTTGATTTCAAATTCTTTTTTGCATATTTTGCATTTTGTCCATACTCCAGAACATTTGGCGTTTTTTTCAATCATCACTTGACTGTTCACCGCTCCGCATAGAGGACATTTTATTTTCTGCTTGTTTATACAGTTCATCTACTTTACGTTTCATCTCCTCTTCGTGTTCAGCAGCGGTTTTTGTTTTTTTGCAAACATCTAAAGCATACCTTGATTTCATTTCTCGATAGAAAGCCTTTTGACTTTTTGGCACATCATCAATTTTTACCGCCCTGTAGTGTATGATTTTGCACATTTGACAATCATCTGGCAAACTACGAAACAACGCCATAAACTCCCACCAATGCAATGGTTTTGTTGTGAGATCAATTCCATAAACATCAAGAAAGGCTGAATAAATGTACTCAGAATCCTTTACAAAATCGAAACAAGGCTTGTTATTCGTTTCTTTTCCACTTTGTCCATTGCTACCACAAGAAAAGAAATCGATTACAGCATTTACAGATTCTTCTGTGAGTGGTAGGCGTTGGGATTCTAAAAGTTCCCCCAACGCCTGTGCCTTTTCTTCTTGTGTTTTCCCACTGGACAAAGCACAAAAAATATTTATCCACACACGAAAATCTGTGTCGATCGCGTATTCTGTGCCATCAATAAAAAGAGATTGTGGCGGCTTTTTGTATAGGTTCATTTAAGATTTTGCACAAGAGCAAGCATTTTAGAAACATCTGGATTGTTTACCAGTTTGTTAACGTTTGAAATAGCCGCTTTGCTCTGTGCTTCGATTGCTGGTGCGTTGTAAGCGTTAAGGATTGCCAGAGTAGCTTGCAACAGTTCGTTGACGTCCACCGTGTCAATGTCTGGCAAAGACTTAGGTGCGCAATGCTCAACAAAGTCATACTGTGTTTGCACCATTTCACGGCGGCTGATTTCTCCGTCAAGATATCGTCGGCTCAGTCTTTCCATTTCCTCGATTCGGTCATCGATATCGAGGGTTCTTGCTGGTAGTTCGTAGTTTTTGTTGTTGATTTTTACTGTGTAATTCATTCAGATTATCCTTTCATACTACTGCGGCTGACCACTCATAAGGTACTGGCTTTTCTCCAACCGACATGAAATCAATATCAATCGTGCTACTTTCGCCAGCCTTGCCACTACCGTCACTGTTTACAACGATTGTAGCTTTACCACTTTCTCCCTTGCCTGTCAGTACGTTAAACTGTACATATTTTACAATAACCTCTTGACCCACACCATATTTGATTTTCGGGTCAAAACAAAAGTCTTGCACAGGATCGCCGATGTATCTATCTCCGGTTGCCTTGATAGTTTTCTGAGTATTTGTTTTAAGCGTGGATTTAGGCTGACGAATATAAATCTTTTCGCTAGTTTCTGCGTTATACGATGTATCAACTCCGTCGAAACCCATTTGTAAAACTTCATAGTCTTGTACTTTTGCATTCTGCTCTTCTGTAATGTCAATAGCCAAAACAAGAGCGTCATTTGTTACAAACCCGGAAAACCCAGAATTTGGGGTTTTGTCCTTCATAAGTTCAGAAAGTTTCATTTTTTCACCTCATTATTTTTTTTGAAATTCCAAACCTAATATATTTAGATTCGGGCGCGGATACTGCTTGTGATTCAATCAGTCCAACATTTAACACAATATAATTGCTTTCGTTTTCCATGACAGCCTCCAACTTTATTCATAATAGCGAACACGGCATTGAAACATGTATTTAGCTGTGTTCCCTGCTTCGTTTACTCCTGCAAAGTTTGGCATATTTTGAAGATTCTCGATAGCCATCACTTGGCAGTTTTCAAACTCTGGATAGTTTTTATTTGTTTCCTGCTTGTCTATCCAGTCCATGAAATCTTGCGCAATTTGCAACTGTTCCGCGTTGTTGTCGCTCGTTCCTGCGTCTTGTGGTAACATGACAGATATAGCAAAGTCAAACAACTTCACGCCATGCCCACGAAGATATTTGGTTTCCCAAGTCTCGCCGTAAAGGGTATTGAAACTGGTGTTCCCTATTACGTCATTGCTTGTATTTGTATACAGGAACGATTGTAAGCGTGGGTAGTTGGACAGGTAACGCAACATAGCACCAGCTTTACCGGTTAATGTATTGCTCGATCTCACGCGCTAGTTGTCCCCCTTTCGCAGCAACCATAGCTTTATCCCATTTCGCAGTCGCTAGCGGATGCTTCTCTTTTGAGAAATTTAACCCCGTTCCGTAATACATGCGCTTCGCGTATGGCACTTTGTACTCGACATAATCCTTTGTGATATTCACTGTTTGGTCAAGCGTTCCGGTGTCCATGGGCACATAAGGAGAACATAACGCATGTATGCGAGTGTTTGCATATATCCGCGCTCTGTCGTTAAAAACACGGTTAAATGTGCCTTTTGGGTTGTGCATTGTTACTTTAATGGTCATCAAACACCCTCCACCCTGTAATGCTCCAAAGCTTCAACTGCTCCGGTTGCGTCTTGGAAAACTCTGACTTCAAACGCTCCCGGGCGGTGCTGGTTAACAATCTGTTGAACAGTCTGCGGCGTGACTTCTTCCTCAACTTCACCTTTTATGACGTAATCACCAAGCGATACCGTCCACCCCTCCTTGTCAACTTTCCATTCACTGTATGGTCTGAATGTATCGCTTTTCGGTATTCTGACAATAAACGAGCTGCCCATAAGAACAGACGCACCTGACATTGTTCGGACTGCCTGAGAAGTCCACGAGCACAAATGCAGCGTAGTTTTCTTCCATTTGTCCATTCTGTCTGGTGAATCTCTTCCGTTAAGCTTGTTAAGGATTGTGATTGTGTGGTCAAAAGTCGGGGTCAGTTGTCCTTTTTTCCAACTTACACGCATACGCTCACCAACTCCGCAGGAAGGATTTCAACTGCTCTGCCATAGATTCCAGATAGTTTCTGTTCGCTTGTCTTTGCATCCGCAAAAGAGATAGATACGCCATCGTTTGAAACGCTAGAAATATCCTGTTCGCCGTTTTCCTTTTCGTTTAGATGATCAATCAGCATTTTCATTACCAGTCTTATTTCAGGCGTAATTTCTTCTGGTTTGATTCGGTTTTGTGTCCAATAGTCCAGTTTCTTTTCTGCCATAAGTTCGAGAGTTGGGAACGCGGTTTCTGTCGCGCTCCCCCCTAACTCGGTATAATTTGGATATGTGATATACATAAATCACGTCTCCTTTTTCGCTCTGCGTGTTTTTACACTAGCAGAGAGCGGTTCGCTAACCGGGGGCGTTAAACCCCCGCCGTAAAATTTGCCGTCAGTACCGCGACAATATCAGGCTTTAGGATTTTTGCACCGTAAACATGCAATCCCTTTACGCCGTCATCAAAGCCCTTTTCAAGCCGGTATGCTTCTGTTTTCAAGATCTGCTCTGCAAAAGTTCCCGCCGCGTTTGTTGATGCAATAATCTTGTTCTTGTTGCCGGATTCGTTCGGCACATTGTTAGAGATGTAAATGTCGAATCCGGCTGCACGTGATACAACACCACTTGCTAGTCTTGTGTTGCTCTCGCTTGTGTTGTACGCGAAACGCGGGTCGAGGAGCATAAAACCCTCGTACTCAGGTGGAAGTACAATCCAGCGCCCCTGCTTCGGTACATTCTTCTTGTCAAGTGCTGTGCGCATTTTGACGATCATTTCATATGCGTTATCCTTGGTGATCTGAATTGGAGTGCTGTCATCTCCAAGATCTTCCTTGATTGT